>Ga0073905_10002032_pt1 | contig 10445 bp, 10 predicted proteins | sample KloWWTupernatant_FD_65482 | JGI IMG/M metagenome (GOLD analysis project Ga0073905, IMG submission 65482) | Active sludge microbial communities from Klosterneuburg, Austria, studying microevolution and ecology of nitrifiers - Klosterneuburg... | ecosystem: Engineered > WWTP > Aerobic digester >... | reverse complement strand
GACCACGACCCGGCCGAAGGAGCCGGAGGAGTCCACTGCGAGTCCGGGCTCCGAGCCGTCGTCGGGAGGTGTGTCGATCGGGTGGCTCGTCGCGATCGTGGCGGCGGGAGCGATCGTGGCGGTCGCGATCATCGCTCTTCGTCGTCGCCGTCAACGCGACGTTCTGTAGTGCGAGATCCAGGTGAACGCCTGGATCTCGCACTACAGAACGGGTGGGGGTGGACGATCGAGGCGTGGTGTACGTATGTACGATACGTACATGCCCAACAAGACGATCAGCGTTCCCGATGACGTGGTTCCGATCATCGACAGGCTCGACATTCCGTTTTCCCGCTGGGTCACCGAGCAGCTCCGTCGGCATGCTGCCCAGACGGCCATGCCGTTGTCGGAGCAGCTCCTGGCTGATGCGGCGCTCACGAGGTCGGAGCCCGGAGCTCGGCGGGGTGCGCGGGCGATCGGTGAGCGGATGGCGAAGTCAGCTCCGTGGTAGCGCGTGGCGACGTCCATTGGATCGATCTCGACAAGCGCCGACCGTGCGTCGTCGTGTCCTCTGGCGATGTTCTCGGAGTCGACGTGTGGCAGACCCATGTCGTGCCGGTCACCTCGAACGTTGATCGGGCCGGTCTTGCCGGCAACGTCTTGCTCCCCGCCGCGACGACGGGACTCGAGAGGGATTCGGTCGCTGTACCCCTCGGGCTGGAGCTGGTCGAACGAGAATGGCTGGTCGAGCCGGCGGGGCGACTGCCCCTGGATCTCATCCGAGCGATCGACGACGGCATTCGCCTGGTCCTGGGGCTCTGACCGCATCGATGCGTTCATCGATCAGGCCGTCCCGTCAACGCGACGTTTCGTAGTGCGAGATCCAGGTGAACGCCTGGATCTCGCACTACAGAACGGGTGGAGATGGGGCGCGCGGCGTGTGTCAGGTGAACGCTGAGATACCGGTGATCGCCTGGCCGAGGATCAGGGTGTGGATCTCGTTCGTGCCCTCGTAGGTGAACACCGACTCGAGGTTGTTCATGTGGCGGATCACCGGGTACTCGGTCGTGATGCCGTTGGCGCCGAGCACCGACCGCGCCGTTCGGGCCACCTCGAGCGCCATGGCCACGTTGTCCATCTTGGCGAAGCTGACCTGCGGGGTCGCGAGGGTGCCGGCGTCCTTCATGCGCCCCAGGTGCAGCGCCACGAGCGTCCCGCGCTGCACCGCCACCATCATCTCGACCAGCTTGCGCTGGGTGAGCTGGAACCCGGCGATCGGCCGGTCGAACTGGATGCGCTCCAGCGAGTAGGCCAGCGCCGCCTCGTAGCAGGCCCGCGCCGCACCGCAGGCGCCGAAGGAGATCCCGAAGCGGGCCTCGTTCAGACACGACAGCGGACCGCGCATGCCGACCACGCCGGGCAGCACCGCATCTGCGGGGAGGCGGACGCCGTCGAGCACCAGCTCCGAGGTCACCGACGCCCGCAGCGACACCTTTCGGTGGATGAGCGGGGCCGAGAAACCCGACGTGTCGGTCGGGACGACGAAGCCGCGCACGGCGCCGCCGTCGGGTCCGTCGGGATCGGTGCGGGCCCACACCACGGCGACGTCGGCGACCGACCCGTTGGTGATCCACATCTTGGCGCCGTCGAGAACCCAGTCGCCCGAGGCGTCCCGGCGTGCGATGGTTCGCATCGAGCTCGGGTCCGAGCCGGAGTCGGGCTCGGTCAACCCGAAGCAGCCGATCAGCTCACCGGCGGCCATGCCCGGCAACCACCGCTGCTTGTGCTCCTCTGAGCCGAAGGCATGGATCGGGAACATGGCGAGGGATCCCTGCACCGACACGAAGCTGCGGGCGCCCGAGTCGCCTGCTTCGAGCTCCAGGCACGCCAACCCGTAGGCGGTGGCCGAGGTGCCGGCGCAGCCGTAGCCGTCGAGGTGCATGCCGAGCAGACCGAGAGCCCCGAACTCCTTGGCCATCTCCTTGGGGAACGTCCCGGCGTCGAACCACTCGCCGACGTCGGGCAGGATCCGATCCGTGACGAACTGGCGGACGGTGTCGCGCAGGAGACGCTCCTCGTCGTCGAGGAGGGCGTCGAGGGCGAGTACGTCGTGAGGATCGACCGACTGTCCGAGCGGCTGGTGCGACATGGCCCAGAGGCTACGCGTCGCGGCGGCGTCCTCCACGAGCGGTGTCGTCGTCTCCGTCGCGACCTCGGCGATAGCGCTCGCGCAGCAGGGCGATGTAGCCGGAGCCGGCAAGGAGCACCAGGACGACGACGAGTAGCAGGATCACCAGCGCTTCCTGCACCGAGGTCATGGCCGCAGCCTCTCACGCGTCATTCGGTCAACTGGGCCACGGGTGAGGCCAGGTACGCCGCAAGCGGTACGGATCGGCCCGTCACCAGCGCTCGGGACGGCGGCGGCGTGCCCTGCGCCAGCTCCGACGCCAGTCCGCGGTGCGGGCCGGATCGAGCCGGGCCGCCATGTGCAACTCGCCGGCCCGGAACGCGGTGGCCGCGTCGAGCTCGGGACCCGACACGGCGACGAAGTGCTCGATCCACCGCTGCAACATCAGGGCCTCGTGGCGATCCACGAGCTGGCGGTGCAGCGCATCCAGGCGGTCGGCGGCCTCGTCGGCTGACGGCCCGAGCACGGGAGCCGTGAGTCGGGCCGTCGTCGCGGCGCGCCGGACCGGGTCGTCGAGGGCGCGGGTGGCGTCGTCGGACGCGGTGGCACCCGGACCGGTGTCGTCGACCCGGGTCACGGCGTCGGCGAGCTCTGACCACAACGTCGCGTTCAGCTCTGTCAACGGTTCCGCAGAACGAGACCGACCGTCGACGTCGGCAGCGAGCTCGGGCCCGCTGGCCAGCGCGACCAGATCACCGAGCAGGCCCCGGAACCAGGGTTGGTGGAGGATGGCCGACACCTGTCGCCCCTGGAGGTCCAGCTGGTCGTCGAGCCGGGTCACGAACCGGTCGGTGTGCCCGAGCGGAGCCAGACGACGACGCAGCGCATCGAGGTCGTGCAGGTCGGCCAGCACCTGGGCCCACAAGTCGATCTCGGTGAGCATCGGACCCACGACGTCGGCGTCGAGCACGGTGAGGAACGAGCGCACAGACGACCGCAGCCGATCCGCGGCGTCGAGGGCGCCGGCGAGCACCGTCACATCGGGTCGCCAACGGGGGGTCGGCGGTTCCCGATCCGGTCGGTGGGCGATCGGCTCGAGCAACGACACCTCGGCCCGCAGGAGAGGATCGTGCGCCAGCAGGTCGGCGACGGGCGCGGCCAACGCGGCCCGCACCACCTTTTGCAGTCGGGAGCGTGGGCCGAGGTGGGGGACCTTCGGTGCTCGGATCCGACCCGGTCCGAGCGCCTGCTGCAGCTTGTTCGTCGCCGCGGTGGGCCGCAGACCGGACCGATGGGCCCAGTCGGTGACGCGGTCCCACAGCTCGTCGCTGCCGGCCCACTCCACCTCGAGCTGATCGAACTCGGCGACGCCGTCGGCGGTGAACGCCGTGACGTGGTCGCGGTCGACCCGGACGGCACCGGCGAAGTCCTCCGGAGCGTCGCTGTCACTGTCACGGCTCTTCCCGCCTCTGCCGACCTGCCCGCCGCCACTGCTCTCCACCAGGAGCACCGAGCGGCGGTCGGTCACCAGGTGCGCCACGCGCTCGAAGGGTTCGGTGCACGCCAGCCCCGACACGATGGCCAGCACGCGCGACGGGGGCACGTCGGGGTCGCCGGCGACGTCGATCTCGACCCGTCGTCTCACCTGGATGTATCCGTTGCCGTTGCCGTTGGTGGTGCCGTTGCCGTTGCCGGTGACGGACCGACCCGGACGCGGCGACGGCGGTACCGGGATCTTCACCGTCCAGCCGTCCTCGCTGCCGTCGTCGGAACGGCGGTGGCGCACGGTGATCCCCCAGGCCCGGAGGTGACCGGATCGGGTGTCCCAGTAGTCGGCGACCAGCTCGACGGACCGGCGCGCTCCGACCGCTGCGCCGAGGCCCTCGAGGTCCGGCTCGACGGCCGCCGCCAGGTCGAACTTCATCTCCCTCTCGATTCCCATGCCCCTCCCTACCCCAATCGGCACCGTCGGTGCGGCCCGGAGCACGTCCCACCGGCGCTTCCCGGCCTACCATCGGGGGTCCGAACCGATGGGGACGTTCGGACCGGGAGGGAACCATGGGCCGTCACCACCTTCGAAGCGCCACTGTCGCCGTGCTCGGGGCGGTGCTCGTCGTGGCCGCGGCATGCACGCCGACTCCGACGCCGCCGACCGGCCCGGTCGACCCCGCCCCGCCCGAGATCCACGACGTCCGCCTGGTGACACCCCGGACCGAAGCGCCCGTCACCGCCACCTTGCGGTGGCGCATCAGCGACCCCAACGGGGACGCGCTGACGTGTCGGATCGACCTCGACGGCGACGGCACCCACGATCGCACCATCGCCCCGTGCCCGACCGCCGGCGACCTCCTCGTCACCTACCGGACCGCCGGCACCGTCGTCGCGTCGCTCGACGTGTCCGACGGGACCTTCGACGCCCCGACCTGGACCACCGATCCGCTGTTCGTGACCCCGGGCCCGTCCGAACCGTTCGACATCACCCTCCACTTCGACCCGGCCACCGCCCCCGAGTACCGCGATGCCTTCGCCGCTGCGTCGGCACGCTGGGAGCAGGTCGTGGTCGACGGCTGGAACCCCGAACCGCTGGTCGTCCCCGCCGGCTTCATGGGGTGGATCCCGGCGTTCGACGGGACCGTCGACGACGTGCTCATCGCAGCGCGCGTCGTCGAGCTCGACGGACCGGGCGGCCTCCTCGGTCAGGCCGGCGCGCTTGCCAAGCGGGCGAGCAGCGGCGAGCCCTACTTCGGGCTGATGGAGTTCGACGCCGCGGACCTCGCCGACTACGCGGCGGCCGGTGAGCTCGTCGACCTTATCGTCCACGAGATGGGCCACGTGCTCGGGATCGGCTTCAACTGGGTCGGCGAGGGCCGCGTCGACGACCTGCTCACCAACCCCACCTACAACGGTCCCGCCGCCAACGCGGCGTGGCACGAGCTGGGCGGGACCGGCCAGGTCCCCGTCGAGGACCAGGGAGACGTCGGGACCCGGGCGGCCCACTGGCGGGAGTCGACCTTCGCCAACGAGCTCATGACCGGCTACGCCGACAGCGACGAACGTCTCAGCCGTGTCACCGTCGGCGCCCTGGCCGACCGGGGCTACGGCGTCGAGCTGTCCGCGGCCGACGGCTACACGCTGCCCGCCCCCTGGGCCGGCGCTGCCCGTCGGGCCGGCAGGCAGCCGCAGCACACGACCCCGGTGGCCCTGCTGCCGGAGGGGATGTTGAAGGGCTGACCGATCCCGCCGATACGCTGCGCGTCGTGGCCCGATCTGCGACCAAGGTCCCCCCGGCCGATGTCGAGCTCCGGTACCGGACGGTTCACGGCTACCAGCGGGCGTACCGCATGGCCGGCTCGGGTCCGGCGGTGCTGTTGATCCACGGCATCAGCGACGACTCCGAGAGCTGGCTGCCCGTCATGGGTCGTCTGGCCGAGCACCACACCGTTGTCGCCCCTGACCTGCTGGGTCATGGCGCATCGGACAAGCCCCGCGCCGACTACTCGGTCGCCGCGTTCTCCAACGGGATGCGGGACCTCCTCGACGTCCTCGACATCGAGAGGGTCACCGTCGTCGGTCACTCGCTCGGCGGGGGCGTGGCCGCCCAGCTCGTCTACCAGTACCCGGAGAGGGTGGAGCGCCTTGCGTTGGTCAGCGCCGGCGGTGTGGGACGAGAGGTCAGTCCGGTTCTGCGGGCCGCGGCCGCCCCGCTGTCCGAGGTCGGGATGCTGCCGCTGATGGTGCCGGGCGCCAACGAGGTGATCGGAGCGGTGCTCGGAGTGCTCGGTCGGCTCGGCCTCGACATCGGTCGCGACGCCGGCGAGGTCGCCCGGGTGTTGAGGGGCATGCCCGACCGGCGTCAGCGTGTGGCGTTCACCCGTACGCTCCGTGCTGTGGTCGACCGTCACGGACAGCTCGTGACCATGCTCGACCGGGCCTACCTGGCCCAGGCGATGCCGGTCATGCTGGTCTGGGGCGACCACGACGGGATCATCCCGGTCGAGCACGCCCACCGGGCCCATGCGGCCATGCCCGACAGTCGGCTGTCGATCTACCCGGGCGCCGGTCACTTCCCGCACCACGCGGACCCGGAGCGCTTCGTCGACGAGCTGCTCGACTTCATCGCCACCACCGCGCCGTACCGCAGTGACACGGAGTCGCGGCGGCAGATGCTGCTGCGGGGACCGGGTGGCGTGGCGCTCGACGAACCCGATGAGCCCGCTCTGCTGGGCTGACTCCTCAGCTCGGACCCGGACCCGCCGACAGGAGGTCCGTGGCACGACGATCGACGACAAGCTCCATCCTGGCTGCCGGAGGCCGACTCCCGGTCCTGGTCCTGCGAAGGGACCCGACCGACTCGGTCCTGATCGAGCAGCACCTGGAGCGCTCCAACCGACTCGACGTCCAGGTGGTGCGACCGGCGGACCTGGTGCGCACCCCGCTGCGCTGGCCAGCCGATCCCAGGATCGTCCCGCTCGCGGTCTGCGTCCTGTTCCGCGACCGGCCGGGCTCGATCGCCGCGGCCAGCCGCCTGGTCGAGCACCTGGGCGACGTTCCGGTGGTCGGAGTGCTCGACGCTCCCTATCCCGATGAGCCGACCGCCGAGATGGCGGCCGAGCTGGTCACCGCTGGTGTGGCCGACGTCATCGACATCGACCACCTGTCCGCGCACGTCCTGGAGCAGGTGCTGCTGGGGGCGATCGACCGCAGCGTCGCGGGCGTGGTGCACCTGGGTGACTCGGTCTCCGTGCTCGACCACGAGCACCGCCGCGCCGCCCGCTGAGCGGCCGGTCGGGTTCCGGTCAGGTCCCGGTGGTCCGTCGCCGGTGGCCGCTGCCGAGTCCCTTCCCCATGAGCTCGAAGCACAGGTCCACCCGGGTGGGGAGATCGATCGAGGGATCGGCCAGCCACTGCTGGATCGATGCTCGCATGGCGGCGAGCGCCGCGGCCGCGAGGAGCTCGGGAGAGGGCGACTCGTGGTCCGCGTCCTGAACGCGTGACGAGAGGAGCTCGGCGAGGTCGTGCTCCCACATGGACTGGAGCAGCAGGCTCCTCGCCGCCACCGTCGGAGCTTCGGCCATCATCCGAAGACGCTTCGACATCGCGTCGCGGTGTCCGGAGTCTTCTGAGGCCACGGCACGAAATGCCTGGCGCAGGGACTCCCAGGGTTCCTCGCCCGTTGGTCGCGCCGAGAGTCGTTCGAGCAGGAGGCGGAGTCGATCCGCGTAGTCGGCCAGGACGACGTCCTCCTTGGTCTCGAAGTAGTGGAAGAAGGTGCGCGGTGCGACCTCCGCGTGTCGCGCGATGCCCTCGATCGTCGTGGCGTCGAAGCCGTCGCGGGCGAACAGCTCTGTGGCTGCATCCTCGATGCGACGTCGCGTCTGCCGCTTCTTCTTCTCGCGTAGACCCGGTTCGTCCATCTGTCGAGCGTAGTAGCACGACAGGCACTGCAAACATGCAATGAACGTAAGACTGCAGTCAATGCATCTTTGCGCTACTCTGTCCCTGTCTCGTGCGAGTCCCAGAAGGACGGTGGCGAATGACGAACTGGCTGTACCGGATCGGCCGGGGATCCGCTGGGCGCAGGTGGCTGGTGGTCTTCGGCTGGGTCCTGCTCCTTGCGACACTCGCCATCACGAACCGCGCCGTCGGCGGCCAGCCCGTGGATTCCCTCGAGGTTCCCGGTGTCGAGTCGCAACAGGCAGTCGACCTCCTCCGCCAACGGTTCCCCGAACGGGCCGGCGCGACCGCGATGGTGGTCTTCCACACGCAGACCACCACGATCGACTCGCGGAGCACCGCGGATGCCGTCTCGGCCACGGTTGCCGACCTCCAGACGCTGCCTCACGTCATCTCGGTCACCGACCCGCTCACGACCCCGGGCGCAATCGCCCCGGACCGCAGCACCGCTGTGGCGGCGCTGCAGTACGACCGCTCCACCGCCGACCTGGGTCATGCGGCGCTGGACGCGCTCGTCGCCAGCGGTACCACGGCCGAGCGTGCGGGTGTGCAGGTCGAGTTCGGCGGTGAGCTTCCGACGGTCCTGAAGAAGGAATCGACCGGGCCGGCTGAGGCCATCGGGGTGGTCGCCGCGCTCGTCATCCTCTTCGTGACCTTCCGCACCGTGGCGTCGATGGCACTGCCTCTCCTCACCGCTGCGACCGGGCTGCTGGCCGGGTTGTCCGCCGTCGGTCTGCTGTCCGGACTGATCGAGGTGCCCACCGTCGCCCCGCGGTTGGGCACCATGATCGGACTGGGCGTGGGTATCGACTACGCGCTGTTCGTCCTCAGTCGCCACCGTGACAACCTGGCGTCCGGGATGCCGATCGACGAGTCGATCGGCAGGACCAACGCAACCGCCGGCAAGGCGGTCGTCATCGCCGGCGCAACGGTGGTGGTCGCCATCCTCGGCCTGCAGTTCGCGGGCATCCCGTTCGTCGCCGCACTCGGCTACTCAGCGGCGATCGTCGTCACCTTTGCTGTCGTGGTTGCCATCACCCTGCTCCCGGCACTCCTCGCGCTCGTCGGTGAGCGGGTGCTCCCCCGATCGTGGCGTGCGTCTCACCGTCCCGTCGTGGAGCAGGCCGCCCCGACGGGCGAGGGACCGACTGCCACGAGGTGGGTCCGATGGGCCTCGTGGGTCACACACCGCCCCTGGCGATCCGCGATCGCGGCGACAGCGGTGCTTCTCATCGCGGCCGTCCCCCTGATCGACATGCAGCTCGGTCAGGCCGACGCCGGCACCCAGCCGGCGGACACGACCCAACGCCGAGCTTACGACCTACTCGCAGCCGGCTACGGAGCCGGCTTCAACGGCCCGCTCCTGCTCGTCGTCGACCTCGGCCGATCGCCGGATCTTCAGGTCGTCACGCTGATCCGCGAGGCCGTGGCGACAGATCCCGGAATCGCTTTCGTGTCACCGCCGACGACGAACTCGGCGCAGGACACGGTGGTCCTGACCGCCGTGCCGACGACCGAGCCCCAGGCCCGCGCCACCAGCGAACTCGTTCACCGGCTCCGTGGGAACACGCTGCCGTCGGCGGTCGGGGACAGCGGGGCGAAGGTGCTCGTCGGTGGGCCGACAGCGTCGTTCATCGACCAGTCGGACCGAATCGCCGAACGGCTTCCCCGGTTCATCTCCGCGGTGGTTGCGATGTCGTTCCTGCTGCTGATGATCGTCTTCCGCTCGATCCTCGTGCCGCTCAAGGCTGCGCTGCTGAACCTCTTGTCGATCGGAGCCGCGTACGGCGTGGTCGTTGCGGTGTTCCAGTGGGGTTGGGGTCGCTCCCTCATCGGACTCGATGAGGCCGTCCCGATCGCGTCGTTCGTGCCGATGATGATGTTCGCGATCCTGTTCGGCCTGTCGATGGACTACGAGGTGTTCATCCTCTCCCGCATCCGCGAGGAGCACCTTGCCGGTCGCTCGAACAACGACAGCGTCGTGACCGGTCTCGGGGCGACCGCGAAGGTCATCACCGCAGCGGCGCTCATCATGGTCAGCGTGTTCGTCGGATTCGTCATGAGTCCGGATCCGATCGTGAAGATGATGGGGATCGGTCTGGCCACAGCTGTCGCGATCGACGCGACGGTGGTGCGGATGGTGCTGCTCCCGGCGACGATGGCCCTGGTCGGCGAACCCAACTGGTGGCTGCCACGGTGGCTCGATCGAGTCCTCCCGCACCTCGACGTGGAGGGTTGACGGTCCTCGTTGCAGTTGGGTCCGACCCTGGGGACCAGCAGGCACGATCAGCGTCGGGCGGTCCAGGTGTTTCGCCAGGTCCGGTAGCCTGCGCCGGGCCCAACGGGGGGCACCGGACGAGGCAGGAGACGGCGTGCTCCAACTGACCGAGGAACACCACCTGTTCCGCCAGACCGTGCGCGAGGTCGTCACCAACGAGATCGACGCCCACGCGGACGAGTGGGAGCGCGACGGCGACTTCCCCGCCCACGACCTGTTCCGCCGCTTCGGCGAGCTCGGCCTGCTGGGCCTCGAGTACGACCCGGCCTACGGCGGCGGGGGAGCGGACCACACCTACACGATGATCCTGGGCGAGGAGCTGGGCCGTTCGGCGTCGCTCGGAGTGTCGATGGCGCTCAGCGTCCAGACCGACATGGCCACCCCGGCGCTGCACCGGTTCGGAACCGCCGAGCTCAAGGAGCGCTACCTGCGACCCGCCATCACCGGCGAGCACGTCGCCGCGATCGGCGTGTCGGAGCCCGACGCCGGATCCGACGTGGCCGGGGTGCGCACCCGGGCCGTGCGCGACGGCGACGAGTGGGTCATCAACGGCACCAAGCTGTGGATCACCAACGGCACCCAGGCCGACTGGATCTGCCTGCTGTG
>Ga0073905_10002029_pt1 | contig 10448 bp, 8 predicted proteins | sample KloWWTupernatant_FD_65482 | JGI IMG/M metagenome (GOLD analysis project Ga0073905, IMG submission 65482) | Active sludge microbial communities from Klosterneuburg, Austria, studying microevolution and ecology of nitrifiers - Klosterneuburg... | ecosystem: Engineered > WWTP > Aerobic digester >... | reverse complement strand
CGCCGCCACCATCGGTTACCTCGCGCTCGGGCTGATTGGCGCGCCCGTCTTCGCGCAGGCTGCCTCGGGACCATCGGTCCTGTTCACCGGCTCGACTGCTGGCTACCTCTGGGGCTTCCTGCTTGCCGCTGCTTTCCTCGGCTGGTGCGCTGACCGGGGCCTCGATCGCGGGCCGTGGCTCCATGTGGTCCTGCTCGCCGGCAACGCGCTGATCTACGCTGCCGGCCTGCCCGTGCTCGCGCTGTGGCTCGATCGCCACGGGCTCGATGTCTCGGTCTGGCAGGCCGGCCTCTGGCCCTTCATCCCGGGCGACTTCGCGAAGCTCATGGGAGCGGCCTTCGCCATCCCGTCCGCCTGGAGCCTCGTGCAGGGGTTCCGGCGCTGACGTGCACGTGCTCACCTCGCGCATCCGGGACAACCTGCTACAGTTCCCCGCGGACGCGACCGGTGCGGCGCGTACCCCACCGGTTGGAGCGCCCGTGGCTCGCCTGAACATCGCCAACTCCCGGCGCCAGCAGATCATCGACGCCACCATCCGCGTGATGGCCGCGCGCGGCTGGAAAGACACCTCCATCGACGAGATCACCCGCGAGGCCGGGGTCTCGCGAGGCCTCCTCGCCTACCACTTCAAGGACAAATCGCAGCTCCTCGCAGGGGTCCTTGCCCGCTGCCAGGAGCTGTTTGCCGCTGCCGTCGCCGAGACCATTGCCTCCAGCGACGACCCGACCGAGCAGCTGCGCAACGCCAGCCGTAACGCCATCCTCATGGCGCGCGATGCCCCCGCCTCCTACGAAGTCTTCCTCCACTTCTCAGCCGGCGCCCGCAGCGACCCGGAGCTCGGCGCCCAGGTGCGCGACCTCTACCGCGGGTTCCGCCGTGCCATTGCCGCCGGCATCCGCAAAGGGCAGGCCTCTGGCCACTTCCGCCCCCTCAACCCCGAGGCCGTTGCCACCGGCCACATGGGCACGATCATCGGCATCGCCCTCCAGTGGCTGCTCGATCCCTGCGCCTTCGACCTGGATGCTGCCGCGAACGACACTGCCGATGCCCTCATCGCCCTCGTCTCACGCGAACCCGTGCTGACCGCCTGACCTGCACCCGCACGTAACGCGCGCGGGTCAGTACAATGCGCGCCATGCAGATCCCCGACCCTCTCCCGTCATTCGATCAGTTGCCCGCCGTCGATGGCGCTCCACCGCATTCCGCCTGGTGGCTCTTTGGCCGCGATGACGAGGTCGGTCTGTTCAACCTGCAGACGCCCGAGCGCATCGCCGCCGCCGCGAAGCTTGTGGCCCGCGGCGCCATGTTCGCGCTCAACTGGAAGCTCGAACTTCCTGACCCGCCGCTTTTCGGGCGGGGAGCACTGACCCATCGCATCATCGCCGGGGCCATCCACCACGATGACGTCCTCGATAACTTCTACCCGCAGGCCAGCAGCCAGTGGGACACTCTCATCCACGTCGGCAACTCCACCCACGGCTTCTACAACGGCATCGATCGCACCGAAGTGACCGGCCTGCCCGGCACCCGCGGCGGAGTGGAGCACTGGGCCCGCCGCGGCATCGCCGGCCGGGCCGTCCTCCTCGATATGGCCCGTTTCCTCGAATCGCGCGGAGACCCCATCGACCTCTCCACCGATCGCCGCTTCTCGATCGAAGAGCTCGAAGCCTGCCGCCAGGCCCAGGGAGTCGAGTTCGAGCCCGGCGATATCCTCCTCATTCACACCGGCTGGACTGCCTGGTACGAAACCCTCGACCCCGAGCGCCGCGCCGCCCTCGCCGACATGGCCTCCTTCCGGGCGCCCGGAATCGCTGCCGGCGAAGCCATGGCCCGCTACCTCTGGGACCTCCACATCGTTGCGGCCGCCAGCGATGTGCCCTCCCTCGAGGCGTGGCCCCCGCGCCGGGATACGGGTGGCTTCCTCCACGAATGGCTCCTCGGCCTCTTCGGCCTGGCCATCGGCGAAATGTGGGACCTGGATGCGCTCGCCGCCGACTGCGCCGCGGACGGCCGCTACACCTGCTTCCTCGTCTCGGCGCCGCTCAACAAGCTGGGCGGCGTCGGATCTCCGCCCAATGCCATCGCCTTCAAGTAGCCTGACCGGGAACCGCCGCAACGTCCACGAATTCCGGGTGTGCCCGTGAGCAGCCCGCGCCGGAGCGCGCAGGCGGTCCTGTTCGACCTCGGCGACACGCTCTTTCGCTTGCACCCGCTCGAGACCGCCTCCGCATTCGCGCGCTTCGGCGAGTTGCTGGCCGAGCGCGCCGGCATGAACTCCGTCGAGGCGCAGTCCATCGCCCGCGCCCTCGGCGACGCGCTGGCTGCCCACTTCGAAACGCTCTACCAGGCGGGTTCCACGGATGAGCCCTCGGTGGCCGCCACCGCTGAGCCACTGCTCACCCGTTTTGGCTCTGAAGCCCCCGGGCTGGCCGGGACACTCGACCATCTGCTCGGTGAGTGCGACATCGCCCGCTGGGACCCACCGGCGGGCCGCGACGCCCAGGTCCGCGCTTTCGCCGATGCCGGCCTGCGCGTCGCCTTCGTTTCCAACACCCGAACGCCGGCCGCGCTGATGCGCCGCCGCCTCCAGGAGTTCGGGTTGCTCGAACATGCGCACGCCGCCCTGTTCTCCGTTGAGCTGGGCGAACGCAAGCCCGGGGAGCGGATCTATCGCGCCGCCCTCGAAGCGATCGGCGTCGATGCTGTTGACGCCGTCTTCGTCGGAGACCGCATGCGGGAGGACGTACGTGGACCTCAGGATGTGGGTATGCGGGCAATCCTTACCCACGAGTTCCGCCGCGAAGAACCCGCCGGCCGACCGCCCGACGGCATCATCGGATCGCTCGTTGAGGTCTGGAAGTTCCTCTGAACCGCTCCGGCGGCCGTCGGGCCGTCAGCATTGCCAGTGGCGGATCAGCCCGTTGTGGCCGTGGCAGGCGAGCTCATAGGTCACGCCCTGGGTCGCCACCATCCCGATCAGCAGCACGATGACGAAGAGTAGTGCATAGGCCAATCCGAGGCCGTTCAACCACTTTCCCACGACGAAGCCAACCACCGCCGCAATCAGCACGAGGCTGAGGTGCACGTAGGCATACACTGCGTCGCGTCGGTCGATATCGGCCCCGTCGGCCACATCGGAAATGTCCACCAGCGCCCGCATCGCCGCGACATAAGCGACGAGGAAAAGCAGGCACACCGCAACGGCCACGGTGGCTTGGAAGGCTGCATGCTTGCCCGATGGTCCGCGATCGCGCTCCACGCCCGGATTTAGCCACGCCGGGCCCCGCCCTGCAAGAGAGAGGCCCCGGCGTAAAGAAACCGGGGCCTCTTCGTCCGCGGTATCCCGGGGAGACTACCCGAGCTTTGCGCCGAGAAGCTCGATGATGTCGTCGACCGTCGCCACGCGCCAGCCTGCCCAGGTCTCGCCCTTCTGCCATTCCATGTACCGGGCGCGCGATTCCGCCCGGGCCGCGGCGACCTCCTCCTCCGAAGGCTCATGGCCGAGCTTCCGGGCGATGCCCCCGGGCGAAACGTCGCCCAGCACGTCGCGGCTCTGGTGGATCTGCTCGTTGGCCAGCTTCGGCCGCTCGATGAAGTGCGCGATTTCCCGGTGATCCCTGTCGTAGAACACGAAGACCGGGATCGACTCGAACTCCCCGTTCTTCAGGTATTCCGCGATCATGTCCCTGTTCTGGTCGCGCTCGAAGTAGCGCAGCTCGATCCCCATCGCCTCGGCAATGCGCTGAGCCACGCCCGCTCCGCGGTACACGTCCGGGCACCAGTCTTCACCGATGACCACCACGTGGTGGGGTCCGCCGGACCGCGCTGCAAGGTCCTTGAGGGCCCGCTCCTGCTCCGCCGAGATGGTCAGGCCGTTGTAGTTGTCCTCGAACAGGTTCCGGTTGCGGATCCCGCTTTCCAGGTACTCCTGGAAGGTCTTTCCTTTGCCAAAACGCTCGATGGTGATTACCGATTCTGCTGCCTGGGTCACGCACGCCTCCGTTCGCTTGTTGCGATTCGTACAATCCAGCGTACATGCGCCCCCCGGGCCTCACAACTTCGGCGGGGACTCTCTCTTGGCCTCGTCCCAGAGGGCATCCAGCCCGGCCAGGTCCAGCGCCTTCATGTCCAGCCCTCGCTCCTCCGCCATGCGCTCGACCGCGCCGAAGCGGCTCCGGAACTTCTGGTTCGCACCCCGCAGCGCCTGCTCCGCATCGATCCCCAGGTGGTCGGCGATGTTCACCGCGACGAAGAGGATGTCCCCGAACTCGTCCTCGCGGTCGATGGCCGTCTCGGCCTGCGCGAACTCGGTGATCTCTTCCCGCAGCTTCTCCAGCGGCCCATCCACATCCGGCCAGTCGAAACCAACGCGCCGCGCCCGTCCCTGGATCGCCTGCGATGCGGCCAGTGCGGGAAGCGTCCCGGGCACGCCGTCCAGGATCGACTGACGCGGCTTCTCCTGCTTCTTCAGCGCTTCCCAGTTCTGGTACACCTCATCCGCCGTGGATGCCGTGCCCTCCCCGAAGACGTGCGGGTGCCGCCGGATCAGCTTGCGCGCGATGTGTTCCACCACGTCGCCGGTCGAGAACTCCTCCAGCCGCTCGGCCACTGCCGTGTGCATCAGCACCTGCAGCAGCACATCCCCGAGTTCCTCCGTGAGCGCGTCCGGGTCATCCCGGTCGATCGCCTCCAGGGCTTCGTAGCTTTCCTCCAGCAGGTGTGGACGCAGCGTCACGTGGGTTTGCTCCCGGTCCCACGGGCAGCCATCGGGGGCATGCAGCCGCTCGATCACGTGCTGCAACCCGTCGAAGCGGCGGACGTCGTCCAGCGGCGCGATCGCCGGCACGAACACCGAATCGAGGTAGCCGTAGGCCCGGTGGTCCAGCGCGTTCAGTTGCACGGCCGTGATGGTCTCCTCCGGCGTGCCAAGCGCCGAGAGCACCGTCACTTCGTGGTCCGCCGGGTAAATGTCGAGCAGTCTCAGTTTCAGCGAGGTGACCCGGTCCCGGTCGTAGACCTGGCTGATCAAGGCTGGCCGCCAGGTGTCGATCCTCAGGTCCAATGCGTCGCACAGCTGGATGGTCCCGAGGTCGCGCTCCAGGGCGACGGCCGCCACGTCCGCGTAACTCACGGCCGGATAGACGCGGGCCGGCACACCTTCCGCCCTGGCGAGTGCCAGCAGGCGCACAACCGACTCCTCCGCGATGAGCGGGTGCCCCGGCACGGCGAACACGACGGGCGAGACCTGCGCCGCATCGAGCACGCGCCGCGCCATGGCGTTGTACACCGCCTCGAAGTTCGTCCCCCGGACGTACAGGTCGTCGCAGTCCGTGGCCCCCGCAAGCGCCGCCAGGGCGCTGACGACCGGGTGGTGGCGCGTGCGAAGGATGACCGGGTGGCCCGCCGTCAGCAGTTCGCGCGTTTCGCTTGTGACGTGTGCCGCTGAACCCGGCCCCAGCCCGGCGATGTGGATGCGCGCCGTCATCCGCTTTCCCCTCCACCGGCCCTGCGGGCTATCGCCATGCGCCGGAGCATAGCAGCGCCCACCCCCGGGCGCAGTCGCCGCATCACTCTCGCGGGACGATGCCACGCGCCCGCAGCGCCGCGATGTACGCCTCAACGTAATGCGTCGCCGATGCCCGCCACGAGTAGTCCCGGCTCATGGCGTTCGTCTGGAGCTTGAGCCACGTTTCCGGGTCGCGGAACGCCCGCGTCGCGCGCTCGAACGCGCTCACCAGCCCGAAGGAACTGAATTCATCGAAGAGGAAGCCCGTGCCCCCATCGGGGTGTTCGTCGGCATCCAGGATGGTGTCGCCGAGCCCGCCGGTCCGCCGGCCAATAGGGATCGTCCCGTAGCGCATCGCGATGATCTGTCCCAGTCCGCAGGGCTCGTAGCGCGAAGGCATGAGGAACATGTCCGCTCCGGCGTAGATGCGCTGGGCCATTCCCTCGTCATAACGAGCGGCCAGCCGGACGTTACCCGGGTGCTCGCCTTCCAGCCGCGTCAGCTCGTCCTTCAGCCAGCGGTCGCCCTCCCCCAGCACGACCAGCTGGGCGCCGGCGGCCAGGAATTCCGGCATCGCCTGGAGCACCAGGTCGATCCCCTTCTGCTCGACCAGCCGGGTCACCATCCCCAGGATAGGCCCGTCGCCTTCGGGCAGTCGCAGTTCGCGCCGCAACACATCGCGGTTGCGCTTCCGCTCCTCAAGCGTGGAGAGGTCGAACGGGTGTCGCAAATGGCGGTCCGTCCGCGGGTTGAAGACGTCGTAGTTCACCCCGTTCAGGATCCCCACGAGCGCCTCGCCCCGCAGCTGCAGGAGCGCTTCAAGTCCTTCACCGTAGTCCTGCGTCAGGATTTCCCGCGCGTAACTTGGGCTCACGGTCGTCACGATGTCGCTGTAGTAGATGGCCTGCGAAAGGAAGTCGTTGAATTCGTCCGGCCCCCGGTAGCGCAGGTTGTGGATGGTGAAGACCGAGGCGACCCCGCGTAGCGCCGGGTTCCCCCAGGCGAGGTTCCGCAGCGCGTACGCCAGCGGCGCGGTGTGCCAGTCGTTCAGGTGCAGGATGTCGGGCACCCAGTCCCCCTGCGTCAGCAGCTCCACGATCGCCCGGCAGAAGAACTGGTACCGCAGCAGGTCGTCGGGTTCGCCGTACACCTCGCGCTCGCCAAAGTAATGCGAGTCGCTCACGAGGTGGACCGGCACCCCGCCGTACCCCTCCACCACCGCAACGTCGATTTCCCACCCGGGCCGGGGCGCCTCGATCGCGTAACGCGTATGCGCTGTCGAAGCAGCATGGGCCGCCAGTGAGGCCCGATGGCAGGGCGCGACGATCCGCACCTCGTGCCCCATTTCCATCAGCCGCCTTGGTAGTGATGCCGCGACATCGGCAAGCCCGCCGACCTTCGAAAACGGGTCAACCTCCGCGGCCGCGAAGAGGACCTTCATCCGCCCGCCCCCCGGATCAGCTCCCGTTCGATCTCCACGCGCGCCTCGTTCGCCGCCGCGAGCCGCCACGCCGAACTCCTCCGCACCGGTTCCGATGCCGAGCCCTCCTGGATCGCCTTCGAGGCGTACACCACCACCTCGTTCAGCAGCAGGAAGCCGCGGTGGATCATGGAGACATCCCACATGGGTCGCTTGCTGGCCCACCAGAACTGGCAGCTATGGAGCGCCGGCTGGAGCTTCTCATGCGCGATGGTGGCAAACTTCCGTGCCGGAGGGGTCGTCGCGTATCGCCGTCCAACCGCAACAAGGTCCAGGCAGTGGTCGACGTACTCCCACTGCAGGTCGTGCAGGCGGTTGCCCGGCGCCTTCCAGAGTGGGAAGGGGTTGTGCGCGGCGATGTCGTCTTCGCTCGTGCTCCAGCTTGAACGGCGCGGCTCGATCGTTGGCCCCTCCGGGAAGAGCGTCAGCAGTTCGCTCGGCAAGACCATGCTCACCTTCCCCGGTCCGTGTCCCCGTTGCCGAGCGAGGATGCCGAACGTTGCCCCCAGGAACTCCTTCTCCCAGTCGCGGATGTGGTGGCCGTAGGTCTCCGCGTCCATGGCGGTCACCACATAGGCTTCTTCAGCGCCGCCCACCTTCCCGAGGTCGTCCAGGAACCGTTCCGGGTCGGTCTCGCGGAACGAGATCCGGTTGCTCCGTACGTCGTCGCGGAACAACACCGCGACCCGGCTTGAATTCGCCGGCATCCGGTACACCCGGTTGGTCGGCCACTCCGCCGGGCACGCGACCCCGCTCAGGATGACCCAGTCATGTCCGGCAGAATGGATGCCCGTCGTGATCTCCGGGCTGAAGCACATTTCCGGCGGGAAGAATCCGCGGGGCTTCCAGGCGGGACCGAAGGCGAGCCCGTTGGTCCGGGCATTCTCGGCCATCGACCGCGCCCGCTCCGATTCGGGGATCAGCGGCAGGATGGGGTGGTATTTGCCGCTCCCCACGAACTCGACCTGTCCCTTTTCGGCCAGTTCCTTCAACCCGAGGACCACGTCCGCCAGGCCGTGCTCGAGCAGCAATTCGGTCAGCACGCCCTGCATGTTCACCGCCAGCCGCCCGTTCGGATGCTGCCGGATCACCTCGATCAGCGGCCGGTACGATTCCTCGGCCACCTTGTGCAGGATCTCGTGGGTTTGCGTGGGCGGCTGGTAGAAGTGCAGGAGCTGGGCCCAGTACGTCATACCCGGCCTCCACATCCCGCCGTGTTCCCGATTCTCCCCTGCCCGTGGTGGCCGTTCACGCCCATAGCACCAGCCCCGTCCCGAGCGGGTGGTGGAGCGCCTCGTGATGTGGCAGCACCCGGATCGCGTAGCCGACCCGTCCGCCGCCACCCGGTGAGAACGTCCCCTGGAAGATGCACACGCCGTCCTGTCGCTGTTCGACCAGCGCGAGCCGCTCCATGGCGGCAATCGAAAGCTCGCCCGCTGCGTTCGTCGGCCCCGAGACGACATCCACGCGGAGGTCGCCTGGCTGCAGGGGGCCCGGATGGACCTGTGCCGTCACGGTGACGCCCCCGGCCCCCTGCCGCGTGCCGCCGTCGTCGTCCACGTCGCAGATCTTGACCTCGCTCCAGCCGGCACTCACGCGGTCTTGCCACGCCGCCTGGTCCCGCGCCATGGCCAGCCCTGAATCGCGCAGTCGCCCCCAGCTTGCGGCAGCGCGCGTGTAAGCCGTCTCCGCGTATTCCGCGACCATCCGGCTCGTGTTGAAGACCGGCGCATACGCGGCGATCGATGACTTCATCCGCTCAACCCACCGCCGGGGGATGCCGTCGCCGTCGCGCTCGTAGAACATCGGCGCAACGTCGTGCTCTATCAGGTCATACAGAGACGCCGTATCGAACGCGTCCTGCGCTTCGGGGTCGTCGTCGAGCCGGTCGCGGCCGATTGTCCAGCCAAGGCCCGGGCGGTACGCCTCCCACCACCACCCGTCGAGCACGCTCATGTGTAGCCCGCCGTTGGCCACGGACTTCATGCCGCTTGTGCCGCTGGCTTCAAGTGGCCGAAGCGGGGTGTTCAGCCAGACATCCGCCCCCTGCACCAGAGAGCGGGCTATATCCACGTCATACCCTTCGAGGAGGATAATCCGGTCCCGGAACTCCGGCCGCCGGCTGATCTGGAGCACCTCGCGGATGAGCGCCTTGGCCGGCTCGTCCTTCGGGTGGGCCTTGCCAGCGAACACGAACTGCACAGGCCGCTCCGGGTTGTTGACGATGGCCGCCAGGCGCTCAGGGTCGCGGAAGAGCAGCGTCGCCCGCTTGTAGCCAGCAAAACGCCGCGCGAATCCGATGGTCAGCGCGCCGGGATCGAGCGGAAGCCCCTTCCTCCCGCCGGTGACAGCCAGCCCGCGGCGGGCCATGTCCTCGGCGTGCAGTCCCCGCGCCCGCACCACCAGCCGCTCCCGCTGCATCTCGTGCACCCGCCAGAGTTCCTCATCGGGGATTTCGCTGGTCCGGGCCCAGTTTGCCTCTACCGGGTTGTCCCGCCAGTCGGGGCCTACGTACCGGTCGTACAGGTTCCCCACTTCGTGCGCGACCCACGTTGGCAGGTGCACGCCGTTGGTCACTGACTCAATCGGGATCTGCGCCAGCGGCAGGTTCAGCCACACCGACTCCCACAACCGCCGGGAAACCCGCTCATGCAGCTTCGAAACGCCGTTCTTGTACCCGCTCAACCGCAGCCCGAGGAGCGCCATCGAAAACGGCTCGGTGTCGTCGGCGGGGTTCGTGCGGCCCAGCCCCAGGAACGCCCGGTCATCCAGCCCCATCGCGGCTGCATATCCACCGAGGTAGTGCCGTAGCAGGTCCGGCGAGAACAGGTCAATCCCGGCGGCTACTGCGGTGTGCGTCGTAAACGCCGTCGCCGAAGTCACCGGGATCCGCGCCTCTGCGAAGCTCGCGCCCGCTTCCTCCATCAGCATCCGGATGCGTTCGAACCCGAGCAGTGCCGAATGCCCCTCATTCATGTGGCACACGGCCGGGTAGAGGTCGAGCGCGTGGAGTGCCCGCACTCCGCCGATGCCCAGGACCATCTCCTGCTGGATTCGTGTCTCCGTGTCGCCCCCGTACAACCGCGCCGTGATCTGGCGGTCGGCCGTGCTGTTGGACGCGATGTTCGTATCCAGCAGGTAGAGCGGGGTCTTGCCCACATCGAGCCGCCAGACCTGGGCGAACACTTCGCGTCCGTCGAACGGCACGCCCACCCGGATGGGCTCGCCGCTCGCGTCCAGCGCGGGCCGTAGCGGCTGGCAGGCCACGTCGATGTCGAAGTATTCCTCGTGTTGCCAGCCATCAGGCCCCAGGTGCTGCCGGAAGTAGCCCTGGTGGTAGAACAACCCCACTCCCACGAGTGGCAGACCAAGGTCGCTTGCGGATTTCAGGTGGTCGCCGGCCAGCGCGCCGAGTCCGCCCGAATACGTCGGCAGGCTCTCCGTCAGCGCGAACTCGAGCGA
>Ga0073905_10002028_pt1 | contig 10449 bp, 7 predicted proteins | sample KloWWTupernatant_FD_65482 | JGI IMG/M metagenome (GOLD analysis project Ga0073905, IMG submission 65482) | Active sludge microbial communities from Klosterneuburg, Austria, studying microevolution and ecology of nitrifiers - Klosterneuburg... | ecosystem: Engineered > WWTP > Aerobic digester >... | reverse complement strand
CTCTCGTCGGCCGGGCGCAGCATGAGCTCGAGGAACGGATTGACGATCTCGGTCCTGTGGCCACCGTGGCCGTGGTGAACCTCATGGGAGTGGCGGCCGCCGTGGCCGTGATGCTCGTTGTGCCGCGGCAGATCGACATGCCCGACGCCCGCGCCGTGCCGCGTGAGGTCGGTCATCGCGAGGATGACCAGCATCAGAGCGACGCCGTCGCCGATCGCATGATGCACCCGGCCGAAGAGCACCGTCCCGCCCTGATGCCCGTGCAGCAGGTGGAACTGCCAGAGCGGATGCGCCCGGTCGAAGGCCTGCGAGAGGTGCTTCTCGATCGTCGCCGCGAGCGCCGCGTCGTCGCCGGGTTCGGGGATGCGCTCCTCCACCAGATGACGACGCAGATCGAAGTGGGCGTCGTCCGTCCACACCAGCTCGCCGAACTTCGATTCGTCGCGCGCCACCCGCTGGCCGAAGCGGCGGATCTTCGCCAGGCGCTCGGAGAACGGCTTCGCCGCCTGCTCCCAGGTGATCTCGCCGGCGAGCGGCAACACGCCGTGGATGTGCATCAGGTTCGTCGCGTCGTCCATCCGCAGCCAGGCGATATCGACCGCCGTGAGCGGAGTCCCCTGCTCGCCCCGGCGCAGCGGCTGCGGCTGCCGATACCGGCGCTCGTGCGGATGCTTCGTCTTGCGGGCCATCTAGCGGTGCAGTCTAACTTCTCCCCGGCCTCCTGGAACCGTCCGATCGCGCCGAAGGCCGGAAGTAGAATTCCGCCCATGCCTCCCGCGAACCACGACTCCAAAGACCGCTTCACCGGCCGGGTGGACGACTACGTGCGTGCCCGGCCGGGATATCCCAAGGCCGTCGTCGACGACCTCGTCGCCGCGCGGATCCTCTTTCCGGGTGCCGTCGTCGCCGATGTCGGGTCCGGCACCGGCATCTCTACCGAGCTTTTTCTCGCCGCGGGGTACGAGGTCTTCGGCGTCGAGCCCAATGCGCCGATGCGCGCCGCAGCGGAGGAAAAGCTCAACGGATATGGGGGTTTCCGCTCCCAGTCCGGATCCGCCGAAGCGACCGGCCTTGCGGGAGCGAGCATCGACCTCATCGTCGCAGCGCAGGCCTTCCACTGGTTCGACGCCGCGCCCACCCGTCGCGAGTTCCAGCGCATCCTCAGGCCGCCGGGCTGGGTGGCGCTGATCTGGAACGCCCGGCGTTCGAGCGGGACGTCTTTCCTCGAGGCCTACGAGAGGTTGCTGCTCGAATTCGGCACCGACTACACCCAGGTCGGGCATCGCGGCGTCGGCAGCGAGAGGCTCGAGGCCTTCTTCGGCGGACCGTTCACCACCCGGCGCTACGACAACCGCCAGGCGCTCGACCTCGCCGGTCTCCGCTCGCGCCTGCTCTCGTCGTCGTACATCCCGGCGGCCGGCGAGCCGGCGCACGCCGCGATGCTCGAGCGTCTGGCAGAGATCTTCGAAGAGAACGCCGTGGACGGTCAGGTGGAGTTTACTTACGACACGGAGGTCCACACCGGCAGGCTGACGGGCGGATAGCGCCGGGCGCGGCTGCCTACTGCAGCGCGGCGGCGCGAGCGGCGCGCTCCGCCGCCGCCGCGGGGTCGTTCTGCCGCCGCGCGACCTCGGCCCAGAGCTTCCAGGCGGTCGCGAACTCCGGCAAGACGCGCGTGGCTGCGGCGAGATGGCCATCCGCGCCGGCGAGGTCGCCGTGGCGCAGCTCGATCTCGCCGAGCCGGGTGAGCAGCACCCCGCTCTCGGCCCCGGCCGCGATCGTCGCGCGCACCAGAGCCTCCTCCTCCGCGCTCCGCCCCGCCCGGGCGAGGAGCTCCCCCAGCGCCAGCGCCGCCGGCAGCCAGCGTGGTTGGAGCGCGAGCGCCTGTCGCAACGCCGCCTCCGCCTCGGCCGTTCGACCGGCGCGCATCTCCAGTTTGCCGAGACTCGTCTGCAGGAACTCGCTCTGCGGATTCACCGCCGCTGCCGCGAGCAGCGTGCCGCGCGCCGCGGGGATGTCGCCCAGCCTCTCTTCGGCCTCCGCCAGCTGGCTGAGAAACGGCACGCTTTGCGGGCTCTTTCCGACGAGGCGGCGCAACAGAACCCGCGCTCCGGCGGCGTCGCCTTCCGCCAGCCGGCGCTTGGCGGCGTCGAAGTCGGCGAGCAGCAGGATCCCCTCCGCCGGATCGAGCGTGCCCCGCTTGGCGCTCGCCCCGGAGAGATAGCCGAGGCTCTCGAGCTGGCGGCGAAGCTCGTCGTCGGCGGGCGCTGCCGCCGGAGGCGCCAGGCGCTCCCGTCCGGCGAGCCGCACGAGCTCCTTGCGCAACGCCCGCACCCGGTCGGGCTCGTCGCGCAGGCGGTTCACGAGCTCCTGCGGATCCGACGCCAGATCGTAGAGCGCCGGATGCGGCCCGGAGACGAACCGCCAGTTGCCTCGAGTGACCGCTGCGAGCGGGCTCCAGCCGAAGGTCGAGGCCGGGAACTCGGTCTCGTGGTATACCGCCTCCGGTGCGCTCGGCGCGGCTCCGGCGAGGTCGAGCGCCGGGCCGCCGAGTGCAGTCGATTTCAGCCCAGCGAGCCCGGTGAGCGTCGCCGCGAGCCGACGGATGCTCACCGGCTCCGGGCGCGTCTTGCCGGCAGGCACAGGGCCTCCCGAAAGAAGCAGCGGCACGGCGAGCGTCGGCGTGTGCAGAAGGTAGCCGTGCTCGCTCTCGCCGTGCTCGCCGAAGCTCTCGCCGTGATCTCCGACGATCGCGACGATGCGCGTCCGGTCCGGGCGCAGCCCGTCGAGCAGCCGGCCGATCTCGCGATCCACCTTCTCGACCTCACTCCGGTAGCGGCTGGGGGCGTCGTCGCCGTCTCCATCGTAAGGGGCATGCGCGTCATAGAAATGCACCCAGAGGAAGAGCGGACGAGCTCCTACTCCGCCGGGGCGCGAAGTCGCAGCAGCGGCCGGAGTGGCCGCAGCGAGCGCGGCGTCCACCACCGCGGCGGCCGAACGCTCGGGGTAGCCGAACTCGCCGGTCCGCTCCGCCGCCATCCGGTCGTCGTAGAGATCGAATCCGCGGTCGAGGCCGAACCGGCGGTCGAGCACCCGCGAGCCGACGACCGCCACGGTCGCGTAACCGGCGCCGCGCAGCGCCTCGGCGAGCGTCGGAATGCTGGGCGCAAGCGCCCCCTGCCCGTTGTCGCGCAGACCGTGCTGGTTCGGGTCGAGACCGGTCAGCAGCGAAGCGTGCGCGGGCAGAGTGAGCGGCACCGGTGTCAGGGCTTGCGTGAAACGGAGGCCCGCGGCGGCGAGCGCGTCGAGGCGCGGCGTCTTCGCCGCGCCGCCGTAGCAGCCCGGCAGGTCGGCGCGCAGGGTGTCGATCGTCACCAGCAGCAGGTCGGGCGCCGGCGTCGGGGCCGCGGCGAAAAGCGACGCGCCGCCCGGACCCAGAATCGCGAGCAAGAAAAATCCGGCGCCCCTCGCGAGGCGCCGGATCGTCCTGCCTTCCCTCTCCCGCGGGAGAGGGTCTCTCAGCTCAGGGGACGACAGAGCTCCAGGCAGAGGTGTTGCCGGCGTTGAAACCGTCGATGAAGACGATCGGCGAAATGCAGGTGTTGGATTGCGCATCCGCCGCCACGATATCGAAGTTGGTCAGCGTCAGGCCGTCCCAGCGGAAGCCGTCGCCAAAAACGAGCTCGTCGGTGCCGTAGCGGATTTCCAGCCTGCCGGCGATATTGGCCTGCGAAGCGAGAGCCGCCGACGACCAGTTGCTCGCCGCCCAGGTGTTCTGCAGACCCGCCCAGCCGACCTGGCCGGTGGTGCCGCAGACGCCGTTGACGCCGCTCGCCTGGTAGGGGCGGCCGCTCGACGGCACCAGTACCGTCCGCGCGCCGCTCGACGAATTGACCAGACCGATGTTCGCCCGATCCCACCACTGACCGTCGTTGGTCTCGGTCGAGAAGTTGGTCGACAGCGTCATGGTGGAAGTCGCCGAGAGCCGGAGGACCGGCGACTCGATGACGTCGCACTGGCTGTTGAGGTTCGTCGACGACTGCCAGAAGGAGTTGTTGTCGGGCGACGGGAAGTAGGTCCCCGTGTTGGTCCGGTTGAACGTGCCCGAGGTGACCGACCAGCCGTCGGCGTCGGCAGCGAAGCTCCAGGTCTTGGTCGCCTGGAACTGGAAGTCGCCCTCGGTGTCGCGCTGCACGGTTCCTTCGAAGACCTCGACGCCGCCGGCGAACTCGTTCGCCGTGACCTCGAGGCGGACCGTCACGACATCCCCCTGCGCCACGCCCTGCATCTGCATGGAGGCGGAGGCGTTCGCCGTCGAGCAAACCGCGAAGCTCGGCGAGATGACCGCGGGCAGCGGGGTGAAGACGGTGGTCGCCGGATGCGACGGCGAGCTCGCCGCCACGACCCGCAGGTTGGTGAGCGTCGTGGTGCCGGTGTTGGACACCGGCACCGTGACCGTGACCGTCTCGCAGTTGTCGAGGAACGGGTCGCCGTCGCCGCCGGGAGTGGTGATGGTGGCGAGACCGGGGATCAACGTGACGCCGCCGCCCGTGCCGGTCGGGGTCGCCGACGAGCAGGAGCTGGGGGTGCCGAAGCACTCGTCCGCCGAACCCATCGGGATGACCTGATAGGAGTACGGCCGGCCGTTCTGCAGGCCACGGTCGCCGTAGGAGGTGGCGCCGGCACCGAGCTCCGCGATCAGGATCTTGCCGAAGTCGCACGAGAACACGCCGTCGGTGCGGTAGACGCGATAGCCCTGGGCGCCGCCGATCGCCGCCCAGGAGAGGTCGACGCCCTTGTCGCGCGCCGTGGCGGTGACCGTCGGCGCCGCGACCGGAGTGCCGGAGCAGCCGAAGTCGACCGGCGCATCCGTGTCGCAACCTACCTTGTGATCGTTGAAAGCGGCGTCGATCGCCACCCAGTGCGGCGTGCCGTTGACGAGGTTGCCGTCGTCGTCGTCCGCCGCCAGGTAGCTGCGGTAACCGCTGCCGGCGCCGCACGCGTCGTTGCCGGTCGTGGCGCAGCTGCCGTACCAGGCAGTCTGGTTGATGGCGCCGCGAAAGGTGAGCTGGGTGCCGATCTCGCGCGCCTTGTCGACGCTGAAGCTGTAGGGTGCGCCGGTCAGCTTGCGGTTCCACAGGTCCCAGACCGACTGGCCGGGGGCGTAGCCTTCGCAGTGAATCTCACGGCCGCACGGGCCGAGGGTGCCGGAGATCGGGCAGCTGTTCACACCGCCGCTGCCCCGGCCGCCGATGAGCGCCGGCGTGTTGCCGACATGCTTGGCGAAGTCGATGTCGCGTACGCCCGAGCAGGAGGTACAGGCGTCGCCGTACCCGCCGTTGCAGTTGTTGCCGCTCTGGAAGAAGCCGCGGCCGATGCAGCTGGTGTTGAGGCGCAGGGCGGCGTAGGTGTCGGCGATCGCTTCGCCGGGCGAGGCACCGCCGGGGACGTTGTCGTTCGAGTCCATCCCGTGGCCCCACTCGTGGTCGAAGATCGCCGCGATCTCGCCGGTGTTGCGGCAGCCGCCGCCACTGCGGTAGAAGTTGACCTGAGAGCCGTTCCAGTTCGCGTTGCACTGATTGTTGATGTTCATGTTGGCGGTGAGGGGCGCCGCCAACCAGCTGTTGCCGGAGATGTGCGAGCGCGCCATCGCGGTCAGCATGTTGAGCTCATGGAAGCCGCTGCGCGAGGCCTTGGTGTTGCCGGCGCCGCCGACACCCGGCGTCGTGCAGTCGGTCGAGGCCGCGAGCGGACCGGACAGCCAGTCGATGTCGCCGGTACCGGCGAGGGAGTCGGCGCCGCAGACGTCGGCCATGTTGACGTAAGGGCCCGAGAACGTCGCGGTGATCGAGCCATCGACGCACAGCGGGAGGTTGCCGCCGATATCGGTGGTGACGACGCCGGACGGGGTCGTGACGTTGGAGTACGGCATCGGCCAAGCGGTCTGCTCGGTGCCGTCGGGCGGGGTCGCATCGTTCGACACCGGATAGACGCCGCCGGAAATCCGCCGCGGCGTCGCCACCCACTGGGTCGCGTCCTGGATCTCGAAAACTTCGCCGTTGCCGGCGTCCACCAGCGCTTCGAAGCGCCCGCCCTCGGAACCGAGATCGTTGCGCACGATCCAGGCGAGGCGGTACTCGAGGCCCTGCGCCGCCTGCAAGGGCACCCAGACCAGCTCGCTGCCCTTCCAGGAAGAGCCGAAGAGGTCGGCGCCGACATGGCGGCGGAGCGCCGCGCTCGCCTCACGCGCCGAGATCGTGGGCGCCGCGCTGCGATCGAGGTCGCCCCAGTTCTCGAGTCCGAGGAGAATCAGGTTGCCGTACTTGATCGTCGCGACGAGGCTGCTGCCGCGGACGGGCACACCGCCGACGACGCGCGGAATGTAGATATTCACGAAGTCGTCGTTGACCGCCGCCACCTTGCCGGCGCCGGCGAGCTGCGAGAGATCGAGGTCCAGGGCCTCGGCGTGGTTCTCGAGGTAGGCGCGGAAGGCGATCGTCGCCGCCGCTTCGAGCTCCTTGGCGCTCTTCGGCTGCGCGGCGCCGAGCGCGTTCCAGGTCAGGCGGTTGCCGAGGCCGCGGCCCGGCAGGAGCGGGGTACCCATGAGCAGAGCCGAGAAGCGGCCGGTCTGGACATCGACGTAGGCCTTGTCCGCCGCCACGCCGAGCTCGAGGAGACGCGGATCGGCGGCGAAGGCTGCGAGATCCGATGCCCTCTGGACGGGGCCGGTCAGCGTCAGCTCGGCGGCACGGAACTGCACCGAGTCCGCCGCGCGCTGGTTCTGCTGCACCACCGCGACGGCAGGTAGCGCCACTGCGGCGCCGAGAATGAGGACAGCAGCCCATCGACTCGTTCGATTCATCTCTGCTCCTGGTGGTTGGCCGGGCTCAGGTTGAGCAAACGCGGCGATCGGTCGACCGCGTGCCCTCGCCGTAGCCCGGCATGAATAGGAAAATCCGCCGCAAATCCGCTCGCCTGTCTGAGGTTCCGTCTGTCTTCGGGAAGCAAGGGCGAAACCCTACCATCGCTTCCAGGCAGCGGCAAGGAGGTTTCCCAGGGGTCGGAGGGAGCCCCAGGCAGGGGCTCGCGCCTTCTTGCCAGCGAACGCGGCCGGGGCTTCAGCGCTGGAGGGCGGCCTGCAGGCGGTCGAGGACGCCGTCGAGGCGTTCGAGCGTGTCGTGGCTCGAATCGCGGTGGCCGCCGTTCCTGGCCAGCCGGCGGGCCGAGGTACTGTCGAGCCCGACGCCGCGCCAGAGGTCGCGCGTGCGGTCTTCGAGGATGTCGCGGCGCAACCTGAGCCCGTGGCGGGCGACGATCGGCGCCAGGCTGTCGAAGCGCGCCAGAAGGTCGCGCCGGGTCGACTCGTAGGCGTGCGAGCAGACGGCGCTGCGCTCCGAGAAGCTGAAGATGTTGCTGAAGAACATCGTGTAGTCGTCGCGGTCCGGCTCGAGCAGGACCACGTCGGCGTCTTCGTACAGCTGGTCGTAGCGCTTCATGCCGACATCGAGACGCGAGTGGATGAGGGTGCGGAAGGTCTGCGACAGCACCGAGGGCAGGCCGCGGCGCAGCAGCTCGCCATCGGCGTAGAGGCCCGCCGCCTTCTCCGTCGAAACGTCCACAGGCACGATCGGATTGAGGCAGAACAGGAGTTTGGCGCCGGCGTCGAGCGCCACCGAGGCGTGCACCGTGCGGTTGAGCACACCGTCGACGTAGAGGTGGCCGTCGATGTCGACCGGCGGATAGAGGCCCGGCAGCGCGCTCGAAGCCTGCACCGCGCGCGAGATCGGAACATGGTCGCGCCCGGGCTTGCCGAAGACCACCGAGCGCCCCGACTCGAGCTCGGCGGCGACGATGTAGAGCCGATGCTCGAGCTCGCGGAAATCGTCGCTGCGCCCCTTCATGGAGTAGATGGTGCGCAGATAGTGGCGGATCGGCTCGTTGTCGAAGACGCCGACCGGCAGGGCGTGACCCAGGCGCGTGAACGATTCGAGCAGGGAGAGGTCGCGCGGGTTGCGCGCGAAGTCCCAGATCGCTTCGAGCGCGAGCCGCGGCACGGAGAGGCCGCGCCGCGCCCACTCCCCGAACGCCGGCGTGAAGAAGGTCTCGGGAACGAAGGGATGCTCGCCGGGCTCGTGCTTGACGATCGCCCGCACCATCTGGGCGCTGCTCAGCTGGTTGACGAGGTTGGCGGCGAGAAAGGCGCCGGCGGAGACGCCGACGTAGACGTCCAGGGCGTTGACGTCGAGCCCGTCGATCGCCTCGTCGAGCGCGCGCAAGGCGCCGATCTCGTAGACCGCGCCCGCCGGGCCTCCGCCGGCGAGCGCGAGTCCGATCGAGGTCTGCCGAAGCCGCCCGCGACCCTTGCGCCGAAGAGCCAAGTTCAGCGTGTCTTGCGGGTAGCCGTGGGCTTGCGCTTCGCGGTCGTCGCGCGCTTCGCCGGGCGGGCCGGCTTGAGCTTCTTCTCGACCAGGAGGGTCAACTCCTCCACCCGGCGGGTGAGGGTCGCGATCTCGTTCTTGCTCGGCACGCCGATCTTGCGCAGCACGCCGGCGACCCGATCGTCGAGGCGATCCTCGACGCCCTCGACCTTGTCCTCGACCTTGCCCCAGGCCTCTCCGGCGCGGTCCTTGGCGGTTTCGGCGACACCTTCCACCTTGGACTTCAGCTTGTCGAACTGGGCGAGACCCTTCTTCTCGAAGCTCTCGCCCTTCTTCATCAGGCCGCGGAAGAGCTTGCCGCCCTCCTCCTCGGCCGTGGCGAGGGCACCGAGCCCGGCCAGCCAGACCTTCTCCGCGTTCTGCTTGATCTCTTCCTTGAAGTCCTTGTCGGACTGCTTCTTCGTCGTCATGTTCTGTGTCCTCGTCGATCGCGAATCGTGAATTCTAGTTCGTTCCTGAGCGCTTGCTGGCGGTTCAGACGAGCTTCTGGCGCAGCGTGTCGACGCGCCGCATCAACTCGCGCACGTCGTCGCGGGTCGGCAGGCCGAACTGCCCCATGACCGCGGCCGCCCGCTGCTGGGCGATCCGGGTGGCGTCGTTGGCGAGCTTCAGCATGGTCGAGCCGGTCTCGGTGAGCGCCTGCTGCGCCTGCTGCATGCGCGTGCGGCGACGACGGCGCCCCTTGTCGACCAGCGCGTCGAAGACCTCGACGCTGGTTTCGCCGGCCGTGGCCGCGAGGCCCAGGCCCACGAGCCAGGCGCTCCGGCCGAGCGCGAAGGCCCCTTCGCCGGCGGTTTCGAGGCCGGACTGCGCGACACTGGTGGCCATCTTCTGGATGTTCTTTCTCACTTGGCTTCTCCCTTCCCGCGCCGCAACGGGCGCACGGCATTTGGTTTTCTTGCGGATCGTTCCTGACCGGCACGCGGCGCGTGCGGCGCGGCGGAGGCGGCCTTGGCGCCGCCCCGCTCCTTCTCCAACTTGGTCAACGAACCTTCGAGCTCCTCGAGGCGTTCGCGCAGACGCTCCATCTCCTCACGCGCCTGGCGCACCGGACCGAACTTGTCGATCGAGGCCTGGAAGAACTGATCGACTTTGTGTTGTACCTGCTCGACGCCGCTCTCGACCGCCTTCTGACCGGCGCGCACCAGCTCGTGCAGGAGCTCGCTCGGCAGGAATCCGGTACCGCGCCGCCCTTCCTCGAGAATGATCTGGGTGAGCATCTGGGCGGTGACGTCGGCTCCGGTACCGTTGTCGACGACTTTGACGTCCTTGCCGGTGCGGATCCACTCCGCCAGCTCGTCGAGGGAGACGTAGCGGCTCTCTTCTGTGTCGTAGAGCTTGCGGCTCTCGTAACGCTTGATCAGTCGATACATCCTGGGTCCCTCGCTCTCGTTCCTTGCCGCATTGCGGCATCAACAGGGAATTTATACCGCACTGCGGCAAGACTGTCAACCCGGCCCTGCCGCATCGCGGCAAAGAACGGTTGAGCGTCCGGCTGCGAGCCGCTACAATGACGCGGCGCGCGAAAGACCGGCTCCGATCGACCGGTTCTCATGGCTGCGCCGAAAGGATCCGGGGGAATGCCGCACATCATTGCTGAGCCCTGTATCGGAGTGAAGGACACATCCTGCGTCGACGTCTGCCCGGTCGACTGCATCTACGGCAAGAACGAAGACGTCGAGATGCTCTACATCCATCCCGAGGAGTGCATCGACTGCGGGCTGTGCGTCGATGCCTGCCCGGTGCAGGCGATCTTCCCCGCCGAAGAGACTCCGGACAAGTGGAAGCAGTTCATCGCCAAGAACTACGAGCACTTCAGCCTGCAAGCCCCGTAGTTTCCCGTCCAGCAGGGCCTCGAGAAAGGGACGCGCCGCGGCGCGTCCCTTTTCTTTTGTCCAGGCGGAATGAAACGACCCGGCCCGGGGTTTAAAAATATGATCTTCTTGCACTCAACTTAGAGACCAAGAGGAGGGGGCCGGGTGGACTTCAAGGACTACTACAAGGTGCTGGG
>Ga0073905_10002022_pt1 | contig 10459 bp, 9 predicted proteins | sample KloWWTupernatant_FD_65482 | JGI IMG/M metagenome (GOLD analysis project Ga0073905, IMG submission 65482) | Active sludge microbial communities from Klosterneuburg, Austria, studying microevolution and ecology of nitrifiers - Klosterneuburg... | ecosystem: Engineered > WWTP > Aerobic digester >... | reverse complement strand
GATCCACATTTTTTCGCCATTCAGGATCCAGTCGTCACCGTCACGCGTCGCGTACGAACGCATTCCAATAACGTCAGATCCGGCATTGGGCTCCGTCAATCCGAATGTAGCAAGCTTTTCGCCCTTTGCCTGCGGCACCAGATACTTCTGCTTTTGCTCCTCAGTTCCCCAACTGTAAACGCTCAGGCTGTTAAGCCCGACGTGCACTGACATCGCAACACGCAGGAATGTGTCACACGCCTCGAGTTCCTCGCAGACGAGCCCAAGCGAAATGTAATCAAACCCGGCTCCGCCGTATTCTTCCGGAATGCAGACTCCCAAAAGCCCGAGGTCTGCCATTTTGTCAAAAACCGAGCGGTCGAACTCAGCTTTTTCGTCCCATTCCTTGATATATGGAGCAATTTCACCCGCACAGAACTCTCGAACTGTTGCCTTTAGGGCCTGATGGTCTTCTGTCAATTCAAATTCGATCACGGTTGTCTAATGTCCTCACTTATTAAATATATGCTAAACTTTTGCTCGTAAATCCTTATTAGAAGTTTAGCATTTTGCGAATTTTTCCGCGAAAGCGCCTTGATTCTTTGACCTCATATATGTCGACAAGAAAGCTAATAATAGCGTCCATTTTCGCCTTTTCTGCCTTCGGTTCGCTGATAAGTGCTCAGAATCGCTCGAATGAACCGATCCCGGCAATGCCCAAGATGCTGACGCAACTCGAGCAAATGAATGTCCGCGAGCAGTGGCTCGAAAAGCGACTCGGCGGCATGCTCTTGCCGATGATGAAGCGTCACGGCATCGAGATGTGGATCGTGGTCAACGAAGAATTTCACAGCGATCCTGTGACCGAATATATCGTGCCGCCGATACCTATGGTCGGGCGGCGTGACTTTTTTATCTTTATCGACCGCGGGACACGCCTCGAGCGGATCGCCGTCGTACGGTATGTCGAAGAGCGTTTGAAAAAGCACTATAAGGTTCTCAATCCGCCGCGTGCCGAGCTCGCCGCAGCGATCAAACGGATCGTGGACGAACGAGCCCCGAAAACCATAGCTCTTAACTACGGCGGCAGCCGAGGCCAGCAGAACGGATTGACGCACGACGGCTACCAATTTATGGCCGAAGCACTCGGCCCCGAAAACGAGAAAAAGTTTGTTTCCGCCGCACAACTGCTCACTGACTTTTTTGACACCCGAGTTCCCGATGAACTGCCGCATTATGAGACTGCGGTATTAGCAACCGACGTCATTACTCGGCGGGCGTTCTCAAACGAAGTGATCACTCCGGGCAAGACCACCGTCGGCGACGTACGCTGGTGGATGATGGAACAGGTCAATAGACTTGGCCTCGGTATCTGGTTTCAGCCGGATATGCGTGTCCAGCGACAGGCAAAATCAACTGCTGCTGGGGAGCAGTTTCTGGACGTTGCCAATGAGTCGTTGGTGCTCGAGCGAGGCGATCTGATACACGTTGATTTTGGCCTGATCTATATGGGCCTCAGCACCGACTGGCAAAAGCACGGTTACATTCTCAAATCCGGCGAAAAGGACGCTCCGGCCGGATTTAAGGCCGCTATCAAAAACACAAACCGCTTGCAGGACATCCTTTTCAGTTTCGGCCGGGCCGGAATGACGGGATCCGATCTGTACGAAAGGACGATGGCGGAATGTAAAAAGCAGGGCATCGACGCGATGATATATTCACATCCGATCGGTGCTCAGGGCCACGGCCTCGGTGCCTCGATCGATTTTCGCAAGAGCCTCGGCGGCGACGAAGACCGCTTCAGACTCGGGTCATTTACATCGATCGAGCTCAATACGTCGACTAATATCCCGGAATGGAACGGCCAGAAGGTTACGATCATGGCGGAGGACGATGCCGTGATGACGTCTGCCGGATTTAAGTTCATTCGCCCGCGACAGACCGAGTTGTATCTGATCAAATAAAAAATGATATCCGTCTCCGAAGCTACCCAAACCATCCGGCTCAGATCCGCGCAACGCGGCACTGAGAGTGTGTCACTGACCGACTCGGTCGGTCGTGTTTTAGCCAACGATATCGTGGCAGACACCGATCTGCCGCCGTTCGACCGTTCCCAGATGGACGGATTTGCCGTTATTGCCGCGGATGTCGAGAGTGCCCCGGCCGAACTTACGATCGTTGGCGAATCTGCTGCCGGTCACGGATGGCACCACAAAATGAGTGGCGGCCAGACCGTTCGCATTATGACGGGAGCACCGGTTCCGCCGGGTGCAGACTCCGTTCAGAAGATCGAACTGACGAGCGAGGCGTCGATGGTAGGCGACAGCGGCGCAGACTCCGTCACGATCCTGCAAAGCGTCAAACTCGGAGCTAATATCGTCCTAAAAGGCGCAGAGATACGGTCAGGAGAACGTGTGTTTCAGTCCGGCGAACGCATATCGCCGGCGATGATCGCATCCTTAGCCGCTTTTGGCTACTCTGATCCCGAAGTGTTTCAGAGGCCAAAGGTTGCGATCCTCGCGACTGGCAGCGAGATCGTCGATATCCGAAGTTCGCCCGGAATTGACCAGATACGTAATTCAAATGCCCCGATGTTGTCTGCATTGGCGGAAAAGTGCGGTGCCGAATCGCGAATTTTGCCGCTGGTCGATGATGATCTGGACCGTCTGGTGGATACGATCGGAAAGGCATTAGAGGAGTGCGATGTTTTGATCATCAGCGGCGGTGTTTCCGTCGGCAAATATGATCTGACCAAGCCGGCCCTGAGCAGGTTGGGGGCGACATTGCACTTTGAAAAGGTTCGCCTCAAGCCCGGTAAACCCGCGGTCTTTGCGACACTCGGCGCCAAGCTGATCTTTGGGCTGCCGGGCAATCCGGTATCGGCGGCCGTGACCTTCGAACTTTTTGTGCGTCTCGCCCTGTGGGCTCTGCAAGGTGCTCGCGATACCGAGATGCGTCGCGGCACTGCCCTTTTGGGCACACCGGTAAAGGCGGCGAAGGGACGGGACACTTACCTGCCGGCGTCACTTAGTACCGATGATAAAGGCCATTTGATCGCCACGCCGACGCGTTGGCAAGGCTCGTCGGACTTTATCGGATATTCGCGGGCCGAAGCATTGATCGTCGTCGAGGCAGATGCTCGGCTTGAGAGCGGTGACCCATCGACTGTGTTATTTTTGATATAAGACCAATGACCGAACCTGTAGCACTCGCCCACGAAGCGATCCACGAAACCGTCGAGTCGATCCTCGCCGGCGGCGGCGGTCGCCTGCTTGATGTGCCCGCCGGCGAGGGAGCTCTGGCACAAAGGCTAAAGCGTGTCGGCTACGATGTTTCGTGTTGCGACCTCTACCCTGAGATATTTCAGCTTGACGGTGTCGAGATCCGCTCGGGCAATCTCGACACGCGTCTGCCGTATGAAAGTGGCGACTTCGAGACGATCGTCTGCGTTGAGGGCCTCGAACATATCGAAAATCCGGCAAATGCCATTGCGGAATTTGCCCGACTGACCGTCGCGGGCGGCCGATTGATCGTCTCAGTGCCAAACATTATGAATATCGAGGAGCGCCTTAAATGGCTCTTTTCCGGATACACATCGCATTTTAAGCCGCTGTCGCGTCCGGCGCTGGACAAGATTAGCCGTGAGTTTCCGGGTATGGAGGAGATCGCCCTGCACGTCAATCCGATCGGGTACTCTGAGGTGAGATTTCTGCTCGAAAAATACGGCTTCGAGATCGTCAAGATCTATCGTGACAAGGAAAAAAAGAACTCGTGGGCGTTTCGCCCGCTCGGAGCGATCATTCGGCTCGTTTCGCGATTTTCCTCGGCCGCAAAGCGTGCTGAGCGTTGGTCGGACGAATTAAATTCGGACGAAGTGTTGTTCGGCGGCAACACATTAATATTTGAGGCAAGGAAGATATGAGCGAACTTTCGCATTTTGACGAGGGCGGTAAGATCAGGATGGTTGACGTTTCCGGCAAGGCCGAGAGCGTGAGGCGGGCGGTCGCGTCAGGCTGCGTTCAGCTTTCTGCCGCGACGCTGGCGACTCTTCGCTCGAACGCAAACCCAAAGGGTGACCCGCTCGAGATCGCACGAATTGCGGGCATAATGGCGGCGAAACGCACGTCCGAATTGATCCCGCTCTGCCATCAGATCAATCTATCCAAGGTGAATATCACCGCCGAATTCAGGGACTTCGGCATATATCTCGAAGCCGAGGCAATCACAGCAGCACAGACCGGCGTCGAAATGGAAGCTCTCACCGCCGTCTCGGTCGCAGCACTGACGATCTACGATATGTGCAAGGCGGTTCAGAAGGACATCGTCATTAGCGACATACGGCTAGAGAGCAAAACGGGCGGCAAGAGCGACTATCAGCGTTTAGTCGAAAACCAATAACCAACGACAAGCATCGAACTTTCGGTTAGAATAAGCGTATTCGGTCATAGATCCGCAAAGGAGTGTTTTTGAAGTATGGGATATAAGTTAGCCGAAGATGCCAAGCCTCAGGTCATCCTTTTGATCATTGCGACCGTCATCACGATAGTGTTGTGGTTTATACCGTTCGCCGATTATCTGGTTTATCCGATCAGGCTTTTTGTGACATTTATACACGAAGCAAGTCACGCCCTGATCGCGGTTTTGACCGGTGGTTCGGTTCAAAGCCTGACCATCGCCTCAGACGGCAGCGGAGTCGTGTATTCTGCACCATCGAGCTGGTTCGGCGCTATGCTGACCTCGAGTGCCGGTTATCTTGGGACCACGGTTTTCGGCGTGATGATGCTTGTGCTGATCCGCAAGTCCGTTTCGCCGCATAAGGTGCTTGTAGGTTCGGGCATATTTATCGGCACGATGACGGTTGTATTCGGCATTTTGAGCCCGATATTTCACTTTCTATCGCTCAATGTCGCGTTTTCGAGCGTTATATTCACTGTCGGTGCCGGGCTTTTGCTGACCGCCGGGCTTCTCGCTCTGGGCAAGTTTTCGAGCTATCGCGTGGCAAACTTCTCGGTTGCGTTCTTAGCGATCCAGTGCCTGCTCAATTCCCTGTCCGATCTCAAAACCGTATTTTTCATCAATGCCCCGCTCGTTGGGTCCGACTTGGCCAATGACGCCAAGAATATGGCTGACGCCACCGGTTTACCGGGCGTGTTTTGGGTATTTCTCTGGATCGTGATCTCCGTGGTTATGATCTCGGTCGGTATGCGGTTTTACGCCGTTGCCAAAAATAAAAACTCGTCGGTTTCTGTCTTTGAGGACTGATCTATGAAACTACTTCGCACGTTGATATGTATTCTCGCACTCGCTTTTGCCGCTTCTGCTCAGATCAAAAAGGCAGAGCCGCCGGCGGTTAAGCCGGACTTCGGCAAGTCGCTGCAGATAGTCGTCGTCGTTACAAAAGACTGGAACGCCATCGAAGGCCGCGCACGGATGTTCGAACGCAGTAATACGTCATCAAAGTGGAAGGCTGACGGCGAAGATTTTGCCGTTGTGGTCGGCCGCAGCGGCCTCGCAATGGCCGAAGCACGGAGCGGCGACGCTTCGGCCAAGGTCAAAAAAGAAGGCGACGGTAACTCGCCGGCAGGTATGTTTCCGCTAACCGAGTCTTTTGGCACCGGATCAAAGCCGAACGCCGTCGAACTGCCTTACACCAAGCTTGTTGAATATACCGAGTGCGTTGACGACGTCCGTTCCCACTTCTACAACCGCATCGTCAACCGTATGCAAGTCGGCAATTTTGACTGGTCGTCGTCCGAAAAGATGCTCGCGATCGGTGAGCAGTACAACCTCGGTATTTTTGTCGGATATAATAGTTACCCTGTCGAAAAGGGCCTCGGATCGTGTATCTTCCTTCATATATGGAAAAGTCCGACCGACGGCACTGCGGGATGTACAGCAATGGAACGCCGCAATCTCGAAACTCTGGTTGCCTGGGCGGCTCCGTCTAAAATTCCATATCTCGTACAGTATCCGGCGGACGTGTACGAAAAAAATCGCAAAAAGTGGAATCTGCCCAAGTTCAAATAACGCTCGGCCAGATGCAGGTCGGATCGCGTCTGCTCGTCCGCTCTCGGGTGGAGTGGCGGCACGCGTCCATCAGCAAACTCGCTGACGAAAAGGTCGTTATCACTGTGTGCTCGCCGGGCGGGCGTACCTATCGCCTTCGCCGCAAGGCCGACGCTGAGGTCAGCCTCAGCGGACCGATCGCTATTCTGATCGCCGACTACGGCGACGATTGGCATTCGAACTTTAGTAACTACGACACTCGCTGGTGATCTGCCGCGTCATCCCCCAACCCGCTTTTGTTTACCCAAAATCCATTTGGTAAAATAAACTTTTGTCCAAATGCCGGGAACCGAATCTATGCACGCCGCCACACCGAAAAAGGAAGATCAGATCGAGGTTCGCGGTGCGCGCGTCCACAATCTTAAGAACATCAACGTCTCGATCCCGTTCAATAAATTAACGGTCATTACCGGCGTGTCCGGTTCGGGCAAATCGTCCCTCGCCTTTGATACGCTGTATGCCGAGGGACAACGCCGTTACGTCGAATCGCTCTCGGCCTACGCCCGCCAGTTTCTGGAGCGGATGGACAAGCCCGACGTTGATGAGATCACCGGCATCGCCCCGGCGATCGCGATCCGGCAAAAGAATTCGACCAAGAATCCGCGCTCGACCGTCGCGACCCAGACCGAGATCTATGATTATCTCCGGCTGTTGTTTGCCCGGGCCGGACAGACCATTTGTCACAAATGCGGACGTGAGGTCAAAAAAGATTCGCCCGAATCGGCTGCGGACGAGATCCTGGCGGAACTGCCGGACGGCACTCGATTCTATCTGCTGTTCCCTATTCAGGAAGAAGTTTCTCGTGAGATCGTCCGAACTGCAAAAAGAGGCAAGCCCAAGGCCTCGTCCAAAGATCTAAGTACGTCAGCATATCTCATTTCCCTGCTCCAACAGGGGTTTTCGAGGCTGTTTCGCGGCGGCGAGGTGATCGAACTCCAAAAGCCGGAGGATTATTCTTTTGACGATTTTGACGAAACGTTCGTCCTGATCGACAGGCTCAAGGCCGGCAGTGATATTCGCCAGCGGCTCGTCGATTCGCTCGAAACCTGCTTTCGCGAGGGCCACGCGGCCATTGTCGAAACCGCCGTACGCTCCGGCGAAACGGACGGCGTTCCGGCGATCCTAAAGTTCTCGGACCGCTACATCTGCAAATACGACGGCACGCGATATGAGGAGCCGGAACCGCACCTTTTCAGCTTTAATTCACCATTCGGGGCGTGTCCGACGTGTCAGGGTTTCGGCAACACGATCGGCATCGACTACGGCCGGGTCATCCCGAATCCGTTGATCTCACTTAAGGCCGGTGCGATCGAGCCGTTTACGCGGCCTCAGCACGCTTGGGCGCAGAAAGAACTCGTTAAATATTGCGCGGCGGCAAATATCGATATGACCGAGCCCTATGCGGATCTGCCGGATTTCCAGCAAAACTGCATCATCTACGGCGACGAAGGCTGGCGCGGCATTAAGGGCTTTTTTGAATGGCTCGAAACCAAGAAATATAAGCTCCACGTCCGTGTCTTTTTGGCTAAATACCGCGGATATACACGCTGCCCCGATTGCGATGGCCAGCGACTGCGGCAAGAGGCACGCGACGTCAAGATCGGCGGCCGTTCACTGCCGGACATTGTCGAAATGTCGATCAGCGTCGCTCACGAGTTTTTCGGTCAGTTGGTGCTCGATAACGAACGTGCTCAGATCGCCGATAAACTGCTGACCGAAATTCGCCGTCGGATCAATTTCCTGGTCGAGGTCGGGCTCGATTATCTGACGCTCAACCGCCTCGCGGCGACCTTGTCGGGCGGCGAAGCTCAGCGGATCCAGCTTGCGACCAATCTCGGTTCGCTGCTGGTCGGCACGCTCTATGTCCTAGACGAACCGAGCATCGGACTGCATCCGCGTGACAATTCGCGTTTGATCAGGATCCTGGAGAATTTACGCGACATCGGCAATACGGTCATCGTCGTCGAACACGACGAAGAGACGATGCGATCAGCCGACCACGTCATCGATATCGGGCCGCACGCCGGTGAGCACGGCGGTGAACTCGTATTCGAGGGTGATTTCAAGCATTTGCTAAAGAGCAAGGCCTCGCTAACCGCCAAGTACCTTCGCGGCGAAGCCGAGATCAAAGTACCGCAAAATCGCCGGCCTGTAACCAAGCGAAAGATCGAGATTACAGGTGCTCGCGAGCATAATCTCAAGGACGTCTCGGTCACTATACCGCTCGATATGCTCGTCTGTGTGACCGGCGTCTCCGGTTCGGGCAAATCGACGCTGATCCACGACGTGTTGTACGCCGGGCTGAAAAAGCAACGCGGCGAATGGAATGCCCACGTTGGATTTTTTAAGGAGATCACCGGCGGAGACCTGATCGACGACATCGTCCTCGTCGACCAATCGCCCATCGGGCGCACTCCGCGCTCTAATCCGGTGACTTATATCAAGGCGTACGATGCGATCCGAGAGGTTTTTGCAGCGACCAATACGGCCAAGTCGAAAGGCTATAATGCATCGCACTTTTCGTTCAACGTGCCCGGTGGGCGATGTGATATTTGTCAGGGTAGCGGGACCGTCACGATCGAGATGCAGTTTTTGGCCGATGTCGAACTGACCTGCGAGGACTGCCGCGGGATGCGGTTCAAACAAGAGGTCCTTGACGTCAAGTTTAAGGGCAAGAATATCCACGAAGTATTGCAGTTGACCATTCGCGAAGCGATCCTTTTCTTTAAGGATACTGCCAAGCTGACCTCGAAGCTGAAGGTTCTCGAGGCGGTCGGCCTCGGGTATCTGCGTCTCGGCCAATCGGCAACGACGCTCTCCGGCGGCGAAGCCCAGCGTGTAAAGCTCGCTTCGCACCTCGCCCAAAAAACCTCTTCGCAGACGCTGTTTATCTTTGACGAACCGACGACCGGTCTGCATTTTGACGACATCAATAAACTGCTCACCGCCTTTCGTGCACTGATCGACAACGGCGGCAGCCTGCTAGTCATCGAACATAACATGGACGTCATCAAAACCGCCGACCACGTCATCGACCTCGGCCCCGAAGGCGGCATCGGCGGCGGCGAGATCATCGCCACCGGCACCCCAGAGGAAGTCGCCGAAGTAAAGGACTCTTTCACAGGACAATTTCTGAAGGCAATGCTTCAATAGGAACATCGGTCCAATACGACTCTCTCATCTCGACCCTGCTGAGTACGGGATCCGGAAAATTGGGATCAGACGTGCCTTGAGGGCTTATCCCAACATTTCCCGTCCTCTGTATGCCCAAACGACCTTTTGCGCCTAACACACGCCACAAACCACCGTCAGAACCGGGAGAGATAGCGACTGGGTTCTTTCCCTTTCCGACGCTCCGAGCCGAAGACGAAGGCTTGATGGCACGACCGGCCGTTTCCAACTGACGAATCGGAAATGAGTCGATCAGGTTTCATGTAGCCAGCCGCTCGATCGAAGCTGTGCACGAATAGATGATGGCATTCGCTAATTACAGCGGTGCAAGTTTGAAAAGAATCTAACTAAAAACGGAGGCGCCGGTTGTTCTCTTTTGTCACCCAATCAAATGCTCCGATCGCATCCCAAAGATGCTATATTACCCGTGCGCTTGACTTCAGGGGGTTGCTTCATAGATGACCCCGATCGCTAAACCTTGGGATCGGTGCAGGAGGTGGCTTTTCAGCAACTGTTACCAACACAACCATTTTTGGACTACTCAATATCCGGGAAATGTTGGATCCCAAAGGACGACCATGTAGTCAGCAATAATACTGAAAAATGTTTGAAGATAATCAAAAAAGACAAAGAATTTTCCGCAAATTGTCGTTCATAACGGTATTTTTAGCTTTTGCTTGGGGATTGCTTGGATTCTATATTTTCGCCACCGCTTCGCGGTTTTCAGACTCGGCGAATGGCAAAACACATCATATCTACTACAAGTCGACGGAATTTTATGTTTCGGATATTCAATATTACGTCTTCATTGGGCTTATGATAGCGGCATTTCTGAGTATCCCATTTTTTACGATGATTACCTCACCTAAAGTGGGTTTGTTTAACTATGACGACTAAAATAAGAGCGATCGGGGTCACACTTGCGATATTGCGGTTCTCTATTCTGATTCATACTACTCGATCGTGAGAGCGATCCTGGTTGCCGTGTCGATGCAGCGATACGGGGCACGACTTCGCTATTATGATTCTTCATTAAACTTTGCCGGACATTGCCCTTCTCTTTCGATGCGATCGAGCGAGCGATGTCTTTTGGCTCTTCGCCGGTCGTGGGGTTTTGCGAGGCGGCGATAGCGTCATTTTGTACCTGTTGCGCCTTGGTGTCAATACAATTTTGGGCGATACGGTGACGGGTGACAAGTGGCGGGAGAGATCAACGAAGAGTTCCCTAACGCGGGGATCGTCT
>Ga0073905_10002020_pt1 | contig 10460 bp, 5 predicted proteins | sample KloWWTupernatant_FD_65482 | JGI IMG/M metagenome (GOLD analysis project Ga0073905, IMG submission 65482) | Active sludge microbial communities from Klosterneuburg, Austria, studying microevolution and ecology of nitrifiers - Klosterneuburg... | ecosystem: Engineered > WWTP > Aerobic digester >... | reverse complement strand
TTTTTTTTTTTTTTTCATAATTATATGCAAAACGAAAAAAGATATTCCCGCCCCAAAAGAAAATATCTTAAACAAAAATATGAAAAACTTTAGTGAAGCTAATATGAAAAACTTTATTTAATTCTATTCTTAAATTTAAATTCAATTTTAGCTCCTGTCAGTCAGACAAAATTGTTTGAAAGCCCGTTGCTGCGGTAACAATGATCAGAAACGGTGATAAATTTCATTAGAAAGTCATACGGTATAATATAAGTTGTCTTTATATATTTTTATAATTAAAAATGATTTACCTAAAAGGATTAAGCATGAAAAATCAACCGATATATAAATTTCAGAATATACAATATAAATAAATTCAATATGAGATTTTATAAAATAATTTTAATAGCGCTGTTTTGCTTTTTGCTTAATAATAATTCTATCTCTCAGCCGCATACTGAGTGGGTGCAGAGATATAACAGTCCTGGAAATTATAACGACTATGTAACTGACATCGCAATTGACAAATCAGGTAATGTTTATTTGACTGGATATACAATAAAAAGTACATTTGATTATGATTTCCTCACTATTAAGTATAATAACGCAGGAGTCTTTCAATGGTCTAAGACCTATGATGGTTCTGCTCATGAATATGACGCACCTGTTGGCATTGATGTTGATGATTCAGGTTATGTTTATATTGCTGGTACGAGCAAAGACAGTATTACAAATTTTGATTACTTACTTATAAAATACGACAAATTTGGTGATACAGTATATGTGAGAAAATACAATCACTCTATATTTGATGAAGCATCTTCCATGTGTTTAGATAAACAAGGAAATATATTTATTTCAGGATCCGGTATGGGCTGCGATACTTGTATACCGGGATATTTAACTGTTAAATTTAACTCGGAGGGAGTTTATCAATGGTCAAGGATTTATAAAGGTCCAACAAAAAGTTCTGATTTTGTAAGAGATATTATAGCTGATTCAATAGGAAATCTTTACGTTACGGGGCAGGTGATTGGAACAATGGGAACTATTACAATAAAATATGATCAGCAAGGTGACACCATCTGGACGAGAGAATCTTTAAACGGAGGTAATATTCTTAAAATAAATTTGGGAAATCTTTTTTTAATGGAAGCTCTTCATAGAATTATTAAATATGATTTAGATGGTGATTTATTCTGGTCTATAAATATTGAGGGAGTATATTATGATATCCTTGTTAATGGTTCTAACTCAATTTTTCTTCCAGGTGTAAAAAGTACAGGAATGTCTGGGTCATCAGCTATTACAAAAAAGCTTAATCTCTTAGGAGATTCGATATGGAGTAATAGTTTTCAAGTAGTCTCCTTTAGTAATAATAGAGTGGTATCGATAGCCGAGGATAAGAATTCTAACCTATTTGTCACAGGTCACTCAGATTATAACACTCCATGGAACAGATTTTTAACTCTTTCATATGATAAATCAGGAAATTTATTATGGTCAAAAGATTATAATAACAATAACCCGTTTCTTCAACATGAAGCGGTAAAAGTAAAAACTGACACCTCCGGAAATATTTTCGTTGCAGGTATCAGCCAGGGAAACGGAACAGGTTGGGATATTGCATTAATTAAATATTCAAAGTTAACCGGAATCAATAAGTTTTCAAATATTGTACCAAAGGAATACAAACTTTATCCGAATTATCCTAATCCCTTTAATCCGTTGACGAATATCAAATATGAAATCCCTTTATTATCAGATATTGAATTTTTAATTATTAATGCTTCCGGTAAAGAGATATTTAAACTGACAAATTCCAATGTTCCACCTGGAAATTACAATTTTGAGTTTAACGGTAACGATATACCAAGCGGGATATATTTCCTTAGATTTATCGCAAATAATAAACTTATAAAAACACATAAACTAATTTTGTTAAAATAAAAAGGGAGGTTTTATGAATCAGTTTGAAAAACTGGTTCGATTAAAGCGACCTGAAAAAATTTAAAAAGAGGGCAGAGACTTTCTTCGATTAATCCGTGCAGGGTATTAATAAAAGATAATTACAAATTATTCAAATTTGTAAATTCTGTCTTGCCCTCTTTTTTTATCTAATTTACAAAATTTTAAAATAAATAATTATTTCAAAAATTTTATTAAACAAAAAATGAAAACCTTTATAGTTTTACTCATTATTATTTTTTTCTGTTCAGGTTTGTTTAGTCAAACCGATAACTATATTTGCTATACAGATGAAAATATATCAGCTGGATATTTACAGCTTCCAACTAATTCAGTTGAATCAGATCAATATCTAAGAATGCTAATTATTTATGTAACTTTTCCAGATGATAATTTTGACGGTCCAAGTAATACCTATGAGAATATTTGGCCAAGGCCGGATACGGCAGTAAATGGGACCCGGCCTCTTAATCCTTATACAACAGATAAAAAACTCATTGATTCACTTGAAAAATCTGACACGATTCCATTCATGAATAGATATAGGGAATACACATATTCAGATTGGTTTTGTGAAATGTCACAGGGAAAACTTGATGTAATAGGTGATGAAATTTATTTTAGATTACCTCAAAATTCATCGTATTATCAAAATTCTTTAAACTGGAGAAGAAATGAATTAAACAAGTGGATATTACGGTATGTGCAAAATACATTAAATGTAGATTTTTCCCGATATGATAATTGGACTTATTCAAATGGAGAATGGAGTTGGGGTTCGGACGGAATTGCTGAAATGGTAGCAATACAATTTCGAAGAATTCCCGGTTCATATGAAAGTTATTATTGGAATATTGGTATCGGAGGTGTCGGAGGTGAAGCTTCCCTTGGAATTGATTCGACTCTATTATTAGACAATACATATGTCGGAAGTGGAAATGGAATTACAGCCACACAGGGAATTAACAGAGTTACAAGGGTAATGTTGGTTGTAGAACATGAAATAAGTCATCATATTTTTGGAAGTTATTTTAACCACTTAGGATTTAATTTTTCTCATACAAGTATTGGTTTGATGACAGAAGGTCACGGTAATTCAACATATACAATGCTGCCGATGGAGAGGAGTATGACAGGATTAAATTGGTCAATACCAGACACAGTGAATTCAGGAAACGTTCAATCTTCATACACATTAGATGACTTTATCTCATCAGGTGAATGTTTGAAAGTAGAAATACCAAATACAAATCCAAAAGAGTTTTTTTGGATTTCAAACCATCAAAAAGTTTCAAAATATGATGGGGTTTCTAGAGGAAGCCACAGTTGCTGGCAAACAAATAAGTATGAACAGGATCCCTACTGTGGTGAAGGAATAGGCCTTTACATTTTTCATGAGTCTCCAAGGAACTGTAATAATAATGTCAACGGATATAATTTAATTCATGGAAACAGGCATTTTGCTTTTGATTTGATAAATTCAGAAGGGAGATATAACTGGGCTTTGGATAGAACAGTTTCAGATCCATATTTAGGTTCTTTTGGTATTCAAAAGAATTTAAATGGAAATAGGGACAGCGGAGTATACGAATTCAATAAATACTATCTTCAGACTTACCCGACTTGGTCAGCACAATTAATTACTGACGATTTTTGCTCATCAGCTTCAAATGACTATTTCATAACGGGGGATTTTCATGGGGATGGATTAGATGGATATAATATTGGATACGATGAAATATTCAGTCCATATAGTAACCCTACTACTCGTTCCTGTCAGGATCTTTCTAATAATGGCTTAACAATAGTTCTTCAAAGTCAGGATTCATATGGAGCAATTACTTTAAAAATTTATTACAATGACGAAGATGCACTCATCGATCTTCCTCCTTCAAAACCAAAGAATTTAAAAGTTGGTAAGCAATATTTTGGAGAGCCGGAAAGCTATAAATTTTATCCGGTTGTAACATGGGATTCAAATATTGAACCTGACTTTTATGACGCTCCCGCTGTTTCACCACTGCTGATTACACCCGTTTATGAGATTTACAGAGCTGACACAACAGTATGTGATATTGAACCTGTGTATTCACTTATAACAACTGTGAGTTCGACAACTACGCAATATGTTGACAGCAATGTTACATTATATGATAATATTCCTGCGATTCCGGATTATTGCGAATATACTTTATTAACCTATTCTTATAAGATACTTGCAAAAGACAATCGCGGCAACAGGTCGTTAAAATCAGAACGCGGATTGTTAACCGGATATAATCAGGAATGCGGTCCGGAGACAGAAGATTTAATTGAATCGGAAAATAATATTTTACCTGATATGTTTTCAATAACAAATTATCCAAATCCATTCAATCCAACTACAAACATTAAATTCGATCTTCCGAAAGATGTTTTAGTTTCGATAAAAATCTTTGATATGCTCGGAAGGGAAATCAGGACATTGGTAAATGACTATAAGACTGCCGGAAGTTATACAATCTCATTCAATGGATCAGACCTCTCAAGCGGAATTTATTATTTTAAGATAAAGGCGGAAGATTTTGAGCAGGTGAGGAAGATGATGCTTCTGAAATAATTTCAAATTACTAATTTCAAATTACAAATATGAAATTTTAAATAACCAGTATCCCGCAGAGAATAATTTTCTTTGCGGGATTTTTTTAGCTTTAGAATTCCAGATCATAGAACTAAATAATCTCATCCAAATCACTATTTAAATGAGTAGTTCATTTTGTTAAATTAATACTTTCTGAAAATAAACTTTATAATGGAAAAAGACTCTCTCTTAAATGAACCCGATAAGAAAAAAATATTAAGACTTATCGGTTCAAAAGATTTTGATAAAATAATCGGTATGCTGGAAAAAATCAGTTCTGATCATGCAGGTACGGCAAAGACAAAGGATAAAAGATTTGTGATCAGGGAGATTGTCAGAGAGATAATAGATAAAGAAGGTAATAGAGAAAGTGAGTTTTATAAAACAGGTATGTACTTTTGTAAACGGAAAGAAGATAATGCAAAAGAGATTGGAGTCTCTTTGATCTGGAGAGGATATGATCATGCTCCGGAAAAAGTAAAAGAAATGCTGCACAGAATTTCAGATGATCCGAACTGGGAAGTAAGGGAATATGCAGGAAATGCATTTGCTGAAACACTTTACTATCATAAAGATTTTTTAACCGACCTGAAAGAATGGAGTAAGCATCCATCTGAAAATGTAAGACGTGCAGTGGTATTCTCCGCACTTGGAGTCAGAGATGAAAAGAAATACAAGACAGGTTTTAAAATACTCAGATCCCTGATGAATGACAGTTCGGTATATGTGAAAAAAAATCTAGGACCATTCATACTCGGTTCACTTTACGGAAGTAGATTTCCTGAAGAGACTGCTGCATTTTTAAAAAAGGAAAGCCGATCCAAAGATCCTTATGTCAGATGGAATATTATAATGTCATTCAATAACAGCTTTGGGAAACGCAATCCGGATAAGGCTTTGGAAGTGATGAAGGTATTTACAGATGATGAAAATATTATTGTGATCCGTGCAATGCGGTCGACTTTGAAGTTTTTGAAAAAGCATTATCCTGAAAAGGCTGATAAGTTTATTAAGGAAAATTATGAATTGAAATTTAAATAACATTCAAGTTTTGGCGGATACCTCTAAGGCTCAAAGACTCAAAGTTTTTTCAATAAACGAAATCAATTTTAAAATTCCGCAGAGTCCGAAAAGCACGTCACTCTGCTAAGACTATTTAATAAAGCTATTATATCAGATTAATAATTTATTTTTTTATTAGAGTCTTAGAGTCTTAGAGTCTTAAAGTATTGAGTTTTAGAGTCTTAGAGGTAATTAAATAATCAGCCGTTACGGATCTTAATGATCTCTGCCGCAATGCTGATTGCGATCTCTTCCGGAGTGTTACTGTTAATATCAAGTCCGACCGGTGCATATACTTTTTCTAATAATACTTTTGAAATGCCTTCCTCAGCAGCTTCATTAAATATTTTTTTTATCTTTGCTTTCGTTCCCATCAGTCCAAGATATTTCAGATTCATATTAATTAAATTTTTTAAAACCACTTTGTCACTTTCAAAACCCGTTGTTACAATTACAGCATAATTAATTTTAATATTTCTTAAATGAGTCAGGATATGTGAGTAGTCATCAACGATCAATCTGCAGCCGGTAAATTTTTTGAATTTGAATAATGGAGTTTTTCTGTCATCATAAATTAAAATTCTAAAGTCCAGCTCTGACATGACTTTGCGCAAAGCAATTCCTACATGTCCAGATCCTGCTATCAATATTGTATCTGTTAAACTTAAATTTTCTTCATAGCTCCACATTCCTTTGACTGAAGCGGTGAATTCAAATCGTCTTTTCTCTGAACTTTCAATAGGTCTGACAGTAAGTCCTGTGCTGTCCAAATTTAATATTACATTCTTACCCAACCGATATGCTGATCTGATTTCTTTGACCATAGTAAGATCTTTATGTGTAAATAAATTTGCCGCAATAATTTGTGAACCCGAACAAATAAGTCCCGAAGCTTTTTCAGACAGAATATTCTTACCGGGCAGTTTTCCTTTATAATGAAAATATTTTTCTGCAGTATTGATTTTTTTACCTGACAGAAATAATTTGTCACAGGATTTCAATAAATTATATTCCATTACCCCGCCGCCTATAGATCCTGAGAATTTTCCTTCAGACGAAACAGCCATTTTAAAACCTGTCTTACCGGGTGAACCCTTTTCATGATGAACTACAGTAAACAGAATTACTCTGTTATTTTTTATTAATTCAGATTGAATGAATTTCCATAAAGAAAGGTCTTTCATAGAAGTAAAATTAGTGGAATAATAAATTTGAAATTAAATACTTTCTGAATGATTTACTGCAACAGGTTTAGGTTCAGTCATATTTTTCTTTTCATATAATTTCAGTAAAACTTTTTCGGGAGTGAATGGAGCATTGAATTCGAGATCAGCATCAGGATTAAATTCTCTGACAGCATTGAGCAAAGCAAAATAAACACCGATGCCGTACATCAAAGGCGGTTCGCCGATAGCTTTGGAATTGAATATACCAACAGGATTCGGGTCATTCAAAAATTTTATAACGATATTCTTTGGCGCGAAATGTACATCGGGCACTTTGTAAGTGGAGAGCAGATCAGTAAGCAGTCTGCCATTTTTATCATGTATTACTTCTTCAATTGTCATCCATCCTAATCCCTGTATCAGCGCACCTTCAGCCTGACCAAGATCGATCACAGGATTCAGACTGCTTCCAAAATCATGAACGGCTTTGACCGAATCGATCTTATAAATCCCTCTCAGACAATCTACAGTGACTTCAATAATCGCTGTACCATAAACGTGATATCTGAATGGATTTCCTTTGTTTATTTTATTATCAAAACATAACTCAGGTGTTGAGTAGTGTGCATAATCGCAAAGACTTATCCTTTTGGAATAAGCAGTTTCGATCACATTATTCCAGTTGAGATCTGTCTCTTCACCATTAAGATAAAATTTTTCATCTTTGAGAATTATATTCCCGGAATTTTTTTCACCGAGATCTTCAGCTGCTGACTGTACTAATCTTTCAAGAATTTTATTGCATGCGAGATAAACTGCATTACAATTCAGATCTGCTCCGGAACTTGCAGCAGTCGGTGATGTATTTGCCGAACGTGTTGTATTCGTCGGCTCACTCCGGATCCTGTCATGACTTATGGAAAATACTCTTGAGATGACTTCACGAATCTTAGCATTTACACCCTGACCCATTTCCACTGCAGCAGTGCTGAATCCAACGCTTCCGTCTGTGTAAATATTAACTAAAGCATTTGCCTGATTCATTCGTGTATTTGTAAAAGCAATCCCGAAGCAGATAGGAATTACTGCAAATCCTTTTTTATATAAATTATTTTCCGAATTAAATTCTTCGGTTTTCTTTTTAACAGTATCAATATTAAATTCCTTATCACATTGATCCCAGGTCTTTTCAGCCATTACATGAAGAGCTTTTTGCCCGTAATGAAATTCATCGTTCTCCTTTAAAAGATTTATTCTCTGAATTTCAAAAGGATCCATATCCATTTTTTCTGCGGCTTTGTAAATTGCACTTTCCATTACAAATTTTCCCTGCGGACCCCCGAATCCTCTGAATGCAGTATTGGGAGTTAAGTTGGTTTTGCAGCAATAGCCGGTAGCTTTTACATTCGGGACATAGTAACTGTTCGTACAGTGAAACAATGCGCGGTCGAGAATAGCAGGTGAGAGATCAGCCGCTGCACCTGAGTTTTGATAGAATGTAACTTCATACGCAAGTATTTTTCCTTCTCTGTTCAAACCAATTTTAAAGTCAGATGAAAATGGATTTCGTTTGCCGGTCATTACCATATCATCATGTCGGGATAAAACAAGTTTCACCGGACGGTTAAGAATATATGCAGCAAGTGCAGAGAGTGCAGCCCAGTGAGATGCCTGATCTTCCTTACCACCGAAGCCACCGCCAAGCCGCAGTACTTCTACTTCGATCATGTTCTTTGGAATTCCGAGAATACCGGATGTAACTCTTTGTACGGCAGTCGGACTTTGTGTGGAAGAAATAATTTTAACCTTGCCGCCTTCCATTGGGATAGATATTGCACCGTGAGTTTCAAGATATAAATGTTCCTGTCCGCCTGATTCACATGTACCAGTTTCGTAGAACTCACATTTTTTCCAAGCCTCATATGTATTTCCTGATTCAAAAATCCTAGGTGGAATTGACAACAGACCTTTTGAAAAAGCTTCCCTCGGATCAGTGATCACGTGAAGAGATTTGTATTCTATTTTAATTTTATCTGAAGCTTCTCTTGCAATGAGCATAGACTCTGCAATTACAAGTGCTACAGGCATTCCGATAAAATGAACTTCATCTTCGGCTAATAAAGGTTCATCAAGAACTATACCTCCGACCTGATTTACTCCCGGGATATCTTTGTAAGTTAAAATTCTTACAACTCCTTTTATAGACTCAGCTTCAGAAAGATCCATTGAAGTAATTTTTGCATGTGCATTTTTTGAATAAAACACTTTAGCAAACAAAGTACCGTTCGGAACATTAATATCATCGATGAACTGGGACTTACCTGTTACATGCTGTATTATATCATAGTTTTTCATACAGTCTCTTTGATGTTAATTAATTCGGGAAATAATTTTATGAAGTGTGTCCATATTAATCTTTTCAAAAGAAGTCTTTTATATTTTTCACTGCCTCTTGCATCACTGATAGGTGAAATTTCTGAATCAGTAATCTCAAGAACTTCCAGTATTACATCTGTATTTATTTTCTTTCCAGTCAAAAAATCTGAAGTCATAGAAAGAAATTTCGGAGTTTCAAAAACACCACCTGCAGAGATATTAATTTTTGTAATTACATCTTCATTCATTTGAAGAAACAGAGCAGTATTTACGGAGGCAATATCCATATAAGTGCGCTTGGAAACTTTTTCAAAATTAAAATAATAATGACCGTCAGGTATATTAAATTTTACAGACTTTATAAATTCATCAGGCATTCTGACAGTCTTTTTATACCCTGTGTAAAAATCTTTCAAACTGACTTCACGACTTTCATTTCCGTCGGATAATATCATGTCTGCATCGAGAGCCATAAAAAAAGCTGTCATGTCTCCGATTGGTGATGCATTATTGATATTCCCTCCGATAGTGGCACTGTTTCGGATTGGAGTGGAGCCAAATAATTTTGTAAATTCAGATATGATCGGAAATAATTTTTGAATAAGTTTAGATTCAAATATATCGGTTACTGTTGAGGTGGAATCAATAAAACAACTTCCGTCTTTTTCATAAATTAGTTCTTGACTGTTTTCCTTTGAGAGAAAAGAAACGTCAGATGAAAGCATCTCATCAGGTCTTTGGACAAAAAGATCTGTACCTCCGGATATGAAATATTTTGGACTGACGTTTTTATTATTCTTTGGTTCAATATTCTTTTGTTTATAAATTAATTTTTCCTTTGCACTCAGAAAAAATTCCGGAATAATATTTTTCTCAATGAGATATTTTATTCTACAATCAAAATCTTCAGGAATATCTTTTAACTCAGATAAAAAATATTCTGCAGCTCTGATAATGGAATTATGCCCTGTGCATCTGCATATATTTCCGTCAATTGAATCTAAAATATCATCATTAAAATTGTCGGATAGAAAAAATCCCGTGAGCGAAACTATAAACCCGGGAGTACAGAATCCGCATTGAGAAGCTCCTTCTTTTAAAAACAATTTCTGAACCGGTGTCAGAATTCCGGATACATTATTCAGACCTTCGGTGGTTACAATGTGTGCATCATTAATATTCATAACTGGTACGAGACAGGAATTTATTGTACGGTAAATTATTTTGCCATTATTAAGTTTACCGCAAATGACAGTGCATGCACCGCAGTCACCTTCTTTGCAGCCTTC
>Ga0073905_10002003_pt1 | contig 10517 bp, 8 predicted proteins | sample KloWWTupernatant_FD_65482 | JGI IMG/M metagenome (GOLD analysis project Ga0073905, IMG submission 65482) | Active sludge microbial communities from Klosterneuburg, Austria, studying microevolution and ecology of nitrifiers - Klosterneuburg... | ecosystem: Engineered > WWTP > Aerobic digester >... | reverse complement strand
GGGCGGCCGTAGAAGAGGCCGTTCGACCGCAGGCGTTGGGCCTGGATGTGGATGCTCATGGTCGAACCGGCGGGCGGGACCATCTGCCAGGCCAGCAGGCCGTTGACCTCGTCCGTAGACGCCGCGTCCACCGTCAGGCTGGGGGCCAGGCTGTGGCCCGGGCCGACCACCAGGGCCATCTCCGCCGTGGCGCCGGGGCGCTTGAGGACGCCGCTGCGGTGCACGGTCACGCCGTAGAGGTCCGCCTCACCGGCGCCGGCGCGGTCGTCCACCCAGACCACCAGGAAGCCGTCGCCGCTGGAGGGGTCCGCGGCGATCGTGGGATCGCCGGCGTTGGAGGCCCCGGCGGCGATGGCGAAGGGCGCACCGCGCGGCATCAGGGCATTGCTCAGACGCAGGCCCCAGATGTCCATACCGTTGGTGGCCCCGAACTCGCTCCAGACCAGCATCAACTCACCGGAACGGTCCGCGGCCACCGCCGGACGGATCTGGTCGCCCGGCCGCTCCAACACCAGGATGGGGTTGCCGACGGCCGTCCCGGCCAGACCGTGACGCTGGGCGTAGAGGTCGAAGTCTGCCCCGCCCGGCCGCTTCTCGGCCCACACCAGGAAGCCGGGTCCGAAAGCCGGTGAGCGCTGGTCGCCCGCCTGCCAGCCCGGGATGCCCGAGCGCCCAAAGGGCTGGCCCAGGTGCTTGGAGCGCGCCAGATCGTTGACGCCATTCTCCAGGTGCTTGATGCGGATCTGGCCGGTGGCGCTGATCTCCTGGCTCCAGGCCAGCAGATGGTCGCCGCCGTCCACCAGGGTCAGGGCGGCCTCCATCTGGTCGATGTCTTCCGGTGCGCCGGGGGATGTGGGTTGGGCCAGAGCGGACCCGGCGGACAGCAGGCCGATGGCGGCCAGCGCGAAGGTGATGCGGAAGGCGGGGCGGAACATGGGAAGACTCCTGCAAGAGCGTCGGTAGAAGGGCGCCAGAACCCGCGGCGCACGCCGATGAGACCGGCACGGCGCGCATCGCGGGAGCATAGCCGGACGGGCCGTGGTCTGTCAACTGCGACTTTGACGGACCCGGCAACCTGGTTTAGTATAAGGTCATGATTCAGCTCAACATCCATGAAGCCAAGACCCATCTCTCTCAGTACCTGGACCGTCTGCTGGGAGGAGAGGTGATCCTGTTGTGCCGACGAAACGTGCCGATCGCAGAGATCCGGGCCGTGGCACCAAAGCGGACCGAACCGCGCCCCATCGGGCTGGCTCGGGGACAGATCGATCTGCCCGCAGGCTTCTTCGACGCGCTGCCCGAGGACATTCTGGAGGCGTTTCAAGGTCGATCCGCTTGAAGATCCTGCTCGACACCTGCGCCTTCATCTGGGTGGTTTCCGGAAGTGAGTTGCTGTCGGTGGCCGCCCGAGATGCCTTTGTGTCACCCGCGAACGACGTCTACCTGAGTGCCGCGTCGGTATGGGAGGTCAGCGTCAAATGGCGACTGGGCCGTCTGCCCCTGCCGGAGGCGCCTGACCGTTTGATTCCGCGGTTGCGCGCGGACCACGGCATCCTGCCGCTGCCGATCGCCGAGGAGGCCTGCCTGCAGGAACTGCGACTACCCGACCTGCACAGAGACCCTTTTGATCGGATGCTGGTCTGCCAGGCCATTGCCGAAGGCATGGTCCTGTTGACGCCGGATGAATTGATCCGCCAGTACCCGGTGCGCAGTCTGTGGTAATCGCCGCCCGGCGTTGACGACCGCCCCGTCCTGCCATGCCCCGCCGTCGATCGGCGGCAGCCCGCGACAGATCAGGCCATACCCATGCAAGAGCGTCTCCACTTCCTAACCCACTTTGGCCGCGACGCCCTGCGGATCGGCTCCCTGACCCCCACCTGGCGCCCGACCGCCCGCGCCCTGGCCTCCGAGGCGCTCAGACGCGACGGGCCGCGGCGCATTCTCGAGGTGGGCACCGGCACCGGCGCGGTCGCGGTGGAGATCGCCCGGCACATGCGCCCCGAGGACCAGTTGCTGCTCTACGAGCTGCATCCGGAGTTCGCCGCTTTCATGCGCCGGCGACTGGCGGAAGATCCGGTGTTTGCGCCTCACCGGGAGCGCATCGAGCTGCGCGAAGGGGACATCTGCAGCCTGGATCCGGCCGAGCGCTTCCACAGCATCGTGTCCACCATCCCTTTCATCAACCGCGGGCCGGAGACCATCGCCCAGATCCTGGGCGTCTACCGCAACGCCTTGCAGCCGGACGGCGTGCTGTCCTATCTGGAATACGCCTACCTGCGGCGCCTCAAGGCGCCCTTCCTTCGTGATGCGGCCCGGGAGCAGGCGCGGGCCGCTGCCGCGGTGCTGGACCGCGAGGCGACACCCTTTGCCTTCCGGCGGGACTTCATCCCGCGCAACGTCCCGCCGGCCTGGGTACACCATCTGCGCTTCGGCGAGGCCCGGCCGGAGGCGGCCCTTGAACTTGCGCCGCTGGAGCGTGACCGGCGCCTGGCTCTGCCGGCCGGCTGGGGCATCGCCACCCCGGGCCTGCCCTTCATCGCCGCGCCCTTGATCCTGGCCGCGGCTCTGGCGGGGCGATCGGCGGTCGGCTCCCTGGCCCTGGGGCTCCTGGGCCTCGGATCCACCGCCTTCTTTCGCGACCCCGAGCGCCGGGTGCGCCGCGACCCGGATCTGGCCCTGGCCGCCGCCGACGGGCGGGTACTCGGTGTGGAGACCCTGCGCGATGAACGGCTGGGCGCCGGCGAATGGCTGCGGATCGCCGTGTTCCTGTCGGTGGCCGACATCCACGTCAACCGCAGCCCCGTGGCCGGCAAGGTGCTGGGCAGCTTCGACGAGGGACGGGGCTACGCGCATGCCGGCACGCCGGCGGCGGAGCACAACATCGCACGCTACACCACCATCCAGGGCCTGCACGGCCCTTGCGTGGTCGCCCAGCGGGTGGGAGCGGTGGCGCGGCGCATCGTGACCTGGACGCGGCCGGGTCAGCTGCTGGCCCAAGGGGACCGCTACGGGCTCATCCGCTTTGGATCGCGGACGGACGTCTACCTGCCGGCTTCAGGCTGGCAGCCCCTGGTGGCCCCCGGCGACCGGGTGCGGGGCGGCCTCACCGCGATCGCGAAGCGAGCCGATAGCGCACCGAGATGATGGGGCCCGAGGCGAGATACAGCAGGGTGCCCACCCATACGATCTGGAAGCGGTGGTCTGAGGCGAGGGTGGCGGCCAGAAGCAGCAGGTAGACCCAACGCGGCAGGCGCGGCAGGAAGGCCGACAAGCGCGGGTAGGGGAAGACGCTGACCATGAGCGCCGACAGCAGGAGGACCAGCAGCACGACGCCGTAGCCCTGCAGGTCTTTGTGGGTCAACAGGGTGATGGCCACGATGGACGAGACGACGGTGGTGGGCATGCCCTGGAAGTAGCCGGGCCGGCTGGGGGTCGTGTTATAGCGCGCCAGGCGGATGGCGCCGGCCAGGACGTAGGCGCCCGCGGCCACCGCGGCGGCGAAGACGGGGATGCTGGTCTCGGCCGGATCCGCCCAGAAATAGGCCAGGGCACCGCCGGCGACGATGAAGGACGTCATGTCCGCCAGCGAATCGAACTGGGCGCCGAAGTCGGATGAGACATCCCAGCGCCGCGCCAGGGGCCCGTCCAAGCCGTCGACCACGGCGCAGCTGAGCAACAGACCCGCCGCCAGGGTCAGCTGATCGTTGGCCACGGCGATCACCGATAGGAGACCGAGGACAAGGTTGATACCGGTCACGCAGTTGACGATGATGAAGTGAAAACGGTGCTGCTTGTGCTTGCTCATGGCTGAATCCACCGTCCTTGTTCACAACAGGGTCTGCCTGCCGCCTGGCCCCTGCGGGCCGCATGACCGCGGATTATGCCGTGGGGGGCCCAAGCAAGTCAACAGGCTTCGGTGCCGTGGCATCAAACGCCAGCGGTTCGCCGTTCAGGATCCGCAGGTCATTCGCAGGGCAGCACCCCGGCGATGTCCCGATAGACGCGGGTCAGGTCGGCGGCGCTCGGCGCCAGGTAGGCCCGACCGGCCCGGCCTGCCACCAGGGCCAGCAGCGGCGCGTCCACGTCGGCGCCCAGGCCGATGGCGTAGATGGTGGCTCCGGTGGCCGTCACCCGGTCGGCGGCGGCCAGCACCGCAGCGATCCGCCCGTCGTCCTGGCGGCCGTCGGTGAGCAGGATCACCGCCGGCCGGGCGCCCGAGCGCCGCTCGGCGAGGGCGACGGCCGCCTGTTGCAGGCCCAGGTCGATGCGCGTGCCGTTGCCGCTCGCCAGCCGCTCCAGAGCCGCGTCCACGGCCGCCCGGCTGGCCGAAAGCGGTTGGACGATGCTGCCCAGATGGTGGAATCCGACGATCGCCGCCCGGTCGTCCGGGAAGCGCAGGGTGCCCACCAGGCCGCGCGCCGCCGCCACGGCCGCCGCCAACTTGCTGCCGCCACCCTCCGCCGGCGCCTGCATGCTGGCCGAGGCGTCCAGCACCAGCACCACCTCCAGCCGCCGCCGCGGGCAGGTCTGGCGCAGGACCCGCGGCAGGAAGACGGGATGGGGGGTGGCGGTGGCCGTGGGCGTGGCCGTGCTCGTGGGCGTGGCGGTCGGCGTCGCCGTCGGGGTTGTCGTCGCCGTGGGCGTGGGTGTGGCGGTGGGGGGCAGGACGAGGACGGAGGGCAGGGGAAAGGTGGACTCACCGTCCTGGTCCAGACCGTCGCGATAGGTGACGCCCGCGCTCACGTTGGTCGGCCGCTGACCCGCGATCTGCGGGATCACCCGGAACTGCAGGGTGACGCCGGTCAAGGGCACGGCGTCCAGGTTCCAGGTGAGGCTGCGGGTCGCCGCGTCCCAGACTGCGGGCGGCCGGGCACTGTCCGGCACATAGGCCATGTCGGGGGGCAGGAGGTCGGTCACGCGGGCCGTGCGCAGCAGGACGACGGCGGAGATGCGTCCGGCGATGCCGCGGTAGATGGCCTCCAAGGCCTGTCCGCTGGGGCTGCTGAAATAATGATCCGCGTCGTCGGCGATGCGCCGCAAGACGCCCTCGTCCAGTTCCTCGGGTCGTCCGAAGCCGATGGCCCAGGTGCTGATGCCCGCGGCGCGCACCAAGGGGATGACGGTGTCGATGCGCTCGATGGGCGGGTTGCGGCCGGAATGTTTGCCATCGGTCATGAAGACGATGACCCGCCGCGCTCCCGGGCGGCCACCGTTTTCAAGCATCAGCCGTCCGGCGTCCAGGGCGTCTACCAGGTTGGTGCCGAGAGCGAGCTGAATGCCGTCGATGGCCTCGATAAGGGCCCGATGATCGCTGGTCAGCGGCTGCGCCGTCAACGGTCGGCTGTCGAACAGGATCAAGCCCACCCGGACGAGACTGGGGTCCACCGCATCGACGAAGGCGCGGGCGGCGGCCTGGGCGCCCTGGATCTTGGTCTGCCGGCCATCGGTATCCGGATCCCGCATGCTCAGCGAGCGGTCGATGACCAGGGCCACGTCAGCCAGGCCGATCGCTTCCGGGCAGGCGCCGGTGACGGTGAGGGTGACCGTCACGGCCCGGCCCAGGGGCAGGACGGCCGGCGCGGCCTGCTTGTCCGTGCCGATCCGGCAGCTGGTGGCCTGCACCAGCGTCGTGGGCGCGAGGCGGTCGGCTAGCGGCAGGGCCAAGCCCAGGCCGATGACCGCCGTCAGCCCCAGGACCCGCCCGGATCGCCGTCGTTGCTCCATGTCCGCCTCGCCTTCCTGGCGGCCGCGGGCGCCTCCCGCCGTCGGAAGCGTCTTCCGGCCACGCATCCAAACGCGGCCGACCGGCCTGAGGATAGCAGCGAGGGCGGCGACCGCTGCGGTCGCCGCCCTCGCATTCCTGAAGGAAGGTACTCGTTCTGGGTGAAGCGTCAGCTGCAGCAATCTCGCTCCCAGCGCGCCCCGGTCAGTCCGCGGCCGAAGCCTTGCCCGTGGGGACGGGGACGCGGGCACAGCTGCAGCCGCCCGCCAGATGCCGCTCGTCCGCCGGCGGGTACATGTGCAGGACCATGGCGATGACCATCGGCAGGAAGACGACGGCGTTGTAGAAGAGGTGCAGCTCCGGGCGCGGGAACCAGAGTTGGCCGATGCTGGTGGGGCCCTGGGCTCCGAAGAAGGGGCGGCCGACGATGGTCTGCAGCTGCAGGATCGAATGCTCCACGAAATGCCAGCCCTGAATGGCCAGGCTCAAAGTCCACCAGAAGCGGGCGCGACCCAGGAAGCCGGGGCGCAGGACGATCAGCCCCACCAACATGAAGAGCGCGTAGGCGAAGTGCATGATCTCGGTGGAGACCAGCCAGGGCTGCCACAGCCCGAGGAAGCCCAGAGACTTCCCCCGCGGCCACTTCAGCACCCAGATCTGGTACGCCTGGGTCAGATGCTCCACCCAATGGAAGAGCACGATGGCGGCGTAGGCCCAGAGGGCCGGTTCATGCAAGCGACCGTTGAGGCGGTCGAGCAGCGACTCGCTTCGGGCGGGCTGGGTTTGGGTCATGGTCGTCATGGCAGACTCCTGGCTAGAAGAAAATGATGGCTTCAGAGAACCCGGGTAGCTTAGCCCGCCCACCGGGACGTGGCAACGGGGGTTCACCGGAGCCTGACAAGGGGGTTAACCCTTATGCCTCGCCGCGCGCGAGCGGGGAACCGCGACTGGACCGGCGCAGGTGCGGCCTCCATAATTGCCGGCCCATGCATCGAACCTTCGCCGCACACCACCTCAGCTTGCTGTTCGCCCCTCCCGGCGGGCACCGGCGCACCCTGCCGCTGGGCCTGCTCATCCTGCTCGTTCTGCTCGTTCTGCTCGCCCCGCGCCCGGTGCAGGCCCATGGCGGTGAGCATGTTCTGCAGCTGGACCGGGCCGTGGTCGGCGACTACCGGCTCAGCGTCTGGACCGGACCGTCTGTGCTGCGACCGGGGCAGATCTTGCTGGAAGCCCTGATCACCGACCCCACCGACGATGTGGCGGTGAAGGATGCGACGGTGCGCTTCCAGGTCCAGTACGATGGCGTCCACCATTCCGATCCGCCCTTGGATCTGCCCGCCGCACCCGTGGAGTCGCTCTCCGAGCGCAACCGCCGCGAAGCCTTGCACCTGGCGGTGGCCGACCTGCGCGAGGTGGGACCGTATCAGGTGCGGGTCTTCGTCACCGACCCCCAGGGCGCCGTGCATCAGGCCGAACTGGCGATCCAGGTGGTGCCTGACAACCCCTGGCTGGTACGCATCCTGATCGCCCTGACGGGAATCACGGGGTTGATCACGGCCGCCTTCATCTGGCACAGCCTCCGGCGCATGCGCTTCTGGTGGCGCGAGAGGCTGGTTCCCAGCCGGGCCTGAGCGAACCGGGCGGTCGCGGGCAGCTTGCGGAACCGGACCCTCTGCCACCGCCAAGGTCAGCGCCCGGCGGACGGCAGGTAGATCATGGGCATGGCTTCGGCCGGCTGGGTGGGCATTGGGGTGGGTGTGGCGGAGGCCCTTGGCGTCGCGCTGGGCGCCTGGCCGGTGGCCGTGGGCTCGGCGGTGGGGGCCGGCAGGCCGTCGCAGTGGTTGGCCGCGCCGGGCGAGGCCTGTCCGCAGGTCAGCCAGTCCGTGGCGCCGGAGCTGCGCCGGCCGAAGCTCTGGTCCGCGCCCAAGGGTCCGAAGGCGACGCGGTCCAGGATGTTGGTGCGGCTGCTGAGGGTCAGGGTCTCGCCCTTCCGGTCCAGGCGGAAGGGGGCATGCAAGGGCCCTTCGGCCACGTCGCCGTCCAGCCACACGAGCAGGTGCTCGCCGGGGGCCAGCTGGCGGTCGGGCAAGGCGAAGGTCCAGGGATCCAGGGGGTCGTCGGAGAGGTGGAGTCCGGCCAGCGACAGCGGTCGGTCGCCGCGGTTGTAGAGCTCCAGCCAATCCTCGAAGATCCCGGATTCGTCAGCGACGGTGACGGTGTTCTCGGCCATCAGCTCGTTGAGCAACAGGTCGCCGTCCAGGGCATCCGGCAGCGCGACGGCGGCTACCTGGTAATGGTAGGGCTGGGTGTAGTTGGCGGAGGGGAAGAAGGTGACGCGGCCGTCGGCGATGGCCGTGCGCAGGAACCAGGTGACGGTCTTGCCGGCCCGCTGGCCGGGGATGACCGCCGTCCAATCCCCCCCTTCCTGGACCATGGCCAGGGTCTGCTCCGGCCTGCCGCTCACGCGGTAGCGCAGCTGCACGCTCTGCATCGCGGCGGCATCCGCGCCGCTGAAACGCAGGCGGACGGTCACCGCATCGTCGGCCTTGGGAGCGGCGGGGCTCAGGTTGCGGTCGCTGAGCGCGAGCTGCGGCAGCTTCATGTCGTCGCGGGCCAGCAGGTACGCGCGGCGCTCCTTGGTCAGGGCGAGGATGCCCGGCGCGCTCATGCCTCGGCCGCCACCGCCTCCTCCTCCGCCCCCGCCGCCGGAGATGGGGTCGCGCAGGTTGGCCAGGAACTGCGCGAAGGTGAAGCTGCCGGAGATCTTGCCCTGCGCGGCGACCTCCTCCTGCGCGGCGGCGCGGATCAGGTCCTGGTAGCTCTGGCCCACCTCGGTGATCCAATCCTCGGTGAAGCGCTCGTGCAGCAGGGCGCGGTAATGCGCCAGGTAATCAGCGCGGAACTCGGGCACGGCCAGGAGGCGGCGGATGAGCGGTCGGTTGGCGGCGTCAGCCTGGACAAAGGGATCGACCAGCGCCGCGGCGGGGCCGCCGCCCCCGCCGGGACCGCCGGCGCCGCTGCGGAGGCCGAAGGTGCCGAAGGCCAGGCCCAGGTCCCAGATGATGATGTCGAAGCGCGGATCCCGGGAAGGGGCGAAGAGGTAATGGTTCTTGCCCACGTAGTAGCTGTCGTAATGGGCCAGGATGTTGGTGCCCGCGATATGCCACAGCGCGCTGTCCACGTTGAGCTTCTCGCGGATGCCGGTGGCCAGGTCGGCGTCCGCCAGCCCGCCGGCGGACACCGGGGCGTCCAGGGCGCGGGTCAGTTCGCGCAGCTGGATGTAGCCGTCATCGCTGCCGGCGTCCTTGCCCTTGACCTCGTAGCCCTGCTTGTAGGGGGCCAGATCCTCGCCCTTCCAGTTGAGTGTCGAGGAGTCGAAGGTGATGCGCACCGGCGAGTCGCCGCGGATGGTCAGGCCGTTGTCCTGGTACCAGTGGTCGGCCCATTCGCCGTTGATCTGCTCCACCATGCTGTAGAGGCCGATATAGGTGCCGTTGATCGTCACCTTGGCGAAAGTGAAGCGGGAGATGGGCATGTAGTCGCCCAGCAGCTTCAGGCCGATGGCGTCGCGCAGCAGCGACGGGTCGTTCCAGTTGTTGTTGAGGTTCATCACATCGAAGCCCCACAGGTCCTGCCCGGCCACGAAGGAATCGGTGGTGATGTTGAAGGGCTTCTTGGGGCCGCTGATGCCCAGGGAGGAGTTGCCCTTGCAGCGGATGCCCACCTGCTCCAGCGTCGTGCCGTCCACCGCCATGGTCACCGGCACGTCCTTGGCCGCGACGCTGGTGCCGCCGCCCGGTCCGCCTCGCGCGCAGCCGTTGGCCTGCAGATGCGCCAGCCAGTCCGCCTGCTCGAAGGTGAAGGCGATCTCCCGCACCACCGAATCGTCGTAGAGGGCGGGATCGGCCGGCGGATCCTGGGTCCGGGCGTCCGCATGGGCGGCGCCGCGCCGGGCGGCTCCGGCGGCGTCCGCCTCGGCCGGCGCCCCTTGGGCGTCGATGGGACGGATGGCGGGCAGACTGCCCAGGGCCAGGCTCAACAGCAGGGCGGCGGGTAAGGCGCTGGCGCGCAGTCGCATGGTCTTCGCTCCTTCGGGGCTGGAGGCCCGGCGCGGCTGGCTGCCGGCCATAACAAGCGGGGAGGGGCCACTTCAGGGCCCCTCCCCGTAAGCTCCATTCGTATGCGCTTGAATGCGTCCGGCGGCTTGTCGGTTAGAGATCGCCGCCCATGAAGCCCTGGCCAGGGGCGAACGAGGCATCGTCCGGGCCACCGTCGGTTGCCGGGCCGTCATCCGGGCCGGGGACCGCGCCGCGGCCGAAGCCGCGCCTGTGCCCCGCGCCGCCTCCGTGCCCGAAGCGGCCCAGACGGCCACCGCCCATCTTGGCGCCGGCCGTCTGCAAAGCGTCGGCCTGCGCCTGGGTGATGGTGCCGGCCTTGACGGCGTCCGCCACGGCGGACTTCATGGCCGTCTGCATCTTCTCGCGCAAGGCGCTGCCGTCCAACTTGGTGTCCGCGGCCAGGTCCTTCAGGCTCTTGCCGTCCGCCAAGGCCTTGTCAAGGTCCGCCTTGCTCAGGCCCAGCACCTCGGCGGCGATGGCCTGGCGGTCGATGCTTCCGGCCAGCTTGCGGCCGGCGGTCATCAGGTCGGCCTGCTCCTGGGTGAGCCTGCCGTCCTTGACCGCCTGGCCCAGGCGCTCGGAGGCGACCTTCTCCTGGGCTGCCGTCAGCTTGTCGACGGAGACGCCCAAGGCCGCGGCCAAGGCCTGGTCATGCGCCCCCTTGAGGCCACCCGGTT
>Ga0073905_10002002_pt1 | contig 10518 bp, 6 predicted proteins | sample KloWWTupernatant_FD_65482 | JGI IMG/M metagenome (GOLD analysis project Ga0073905, IMG submission 65482) | Active sludge microbial communities from Klosterneuburg, Austria, studying microevolution and ecology of nitrifiers - Klosterneuburg... | ecosystem: Engineered > WWTP > Aerobic digester >... | reverse complement strand
GTGCGAATCGCTTCCACCCACTCACGACGGTCCTGCTCGGTGGAGAGGTAGTTGAAGCGCAGCGCCGGCTTGACCTTGGGGTCGGTGGAGACGATCTTCACCGACCCCTGCGAGTTCGAGTACATCGGCCCGACGTGCACCTGATAGCCGTGGCCGCCAGCGGGAGCGGTGCCGTCGTAACGAACGGCGATGGGTAGGAAGTGGAACATCAGGTTCGGATACTTCACGTCATCGTTGCTCCGAGCGAAGCCGCCGGACTCGAAGTGGTTGCTGGCACCGGGACCCTTTCGGAACAGCCACTGCAGGCCGATGAAGGGCCGCCGCCAGAATTGCAGACTGGGTTGCAGCGAGACAGGTTGCGTGCACGAGTGCTGGACGTAGACCTCGAGGTGGTCTTGCATGTGCTCGCCGACGGCTGGCAGGTCGTGGACCACCGGGATGCCCAACTTGGTGAGGTCCTCGGCATTGCCGACTCCACTGAGCTGCAACAGTTGCGGCGTGTTGAAGGCGCCGCCGCACAGCACCACCTCCGTTGCGTGTGCGACGCGGCGCTTGCCGCGCACGGTGTATTCGACACCGGTCGCGCGCGTGCCGTCGAACAGCACCCTGTTGACCATGGCCCTGGTCGTGACCTTCAGGTTGGGACGCTTCATCACCGGATGCAGGTAGGCGCGGGACGCACTGAGTCGGCGGCCTCTGCGTACATTGCGATCGAAACGCGCGAAGCCCTCTTGGCGGAAACCATTGACATCGGTGGTGCGTGGGTAGCCGGCCTGCTCGGTGGCGGAAAGAAATGACTCGATCAACGGGTTCTGCGACGGGCCACGCTCGAGTTCCAGCGGGCCCTCGGTGCCGCGCCATTCGTCGCCGCCTGCGAGGCAGTTCTCCATCTTCTTGAAGTAGGGCAGGCAGTGCGCGTAGTCCCAGGTCTCCATGCCCTTCTCTGCAGCCCAGCGTTCGTAGTCCAGAGGGTTGCCGCGCTGGAAGATCATTCCGTTGATGCTGCTACTGCCGCCCAGCACCTTCCCGCGAGCGTGATAGATACGACGGCCGTTCATGTACGGCTCGGGTTCGCTCTCGTACTTCCAGTCGTAGAAGCGGCTGCCGATGGGGAACATCAGCGCCGCGGGCATGTGGATGAAGACATCCCACTTGTAGTCGGGGCGACCGGCCTCGAGCACGAGGACGTTGTGTTTCGGGTCGGCACTGAGCCGGTTGGCCAAGGCCGAACCGGCAGAGCCGCCACCAACGATGATGTAGTCGTAATGATCCACGTGCAGTTGCCTCTTCAATCCTGTGGTGGTCAATCGATTCGAATCTTGAGTGCCGCTGCCTTGACGATCTCGCCGATGGCAGCAGTCCCGCGCTCGCCCGGGAAGCGCGACGCAGGACCGTACACGTGCAGTGCAGCAACCACTCGGCCGTCTGCAGTGCGCAGTGGTGCTGCCACTGAGTTGAGACCGGTGGCGAACTCCTCGAGTGCCCAGGCGTAGCCGTCCTTGCGCACGAGTTGTAGCCGTTGCAGAAGTTGCTCGCCGTCGATGATGGTGTGCGGTGTGAGCGAGGTCAGTTCCCCGGACGCAACGCGTTGTGCCGCCGTGTCGTCGGCTGCGAGCACAACGAGCCCGGACGGCACGGCGTACATGGGGATGTGCTGGCCCGTCCAATCTCGTACCTGCAATTCACTGTCCGGCGTCAACTGGTCGAGATACAGCATGTTGTCACCGTCTGGGATGGAGACTCCTGCGGCCTCGCCCGTGAGCCGTGAGAGCTCGGCGAGATGTGGGCGAACCAATGAGATCAGTGAACGGCCGGGCCGGGCAGCTGCCGCCAGTTCGATCATCGTCCAGCCGACCCGGTATTCGCCGCCGGCGGAAACCTGCTCGACTGCACCGAGATCTTCCAGCGTGGACAGCAGCCGTGAGACCGTGCTTTTGGGGAGCCCGATGCGATCGGCGATCTCGGTGACCCCTGCCGGGCCGGAAGCGAGCGAGTGCAGCACGCTGAAGGCACGCTCGATGGACTGAACAGTTGCCATCAGGCTGCCGGGAAGGCGCCCAGCATCCGCGCTGCGGACAGCGTGTTTTCGAGCAGGCACGCAATCGTCATCGGCCCGGTGCCTCGTGGCATCGGTGTGATGGCGCCGGCAATGGCTTGCACTGCATCGAAGTCCACGTCGCCGACGATTCCCGCCTCCGTGCGAGACACACCGACATCGACGACTGCTGCGCCCGGCTTCACATGTGCAGCGGTGACCATGCGGGCCTGGCCGGCACAGGCCACGATGATGTCGGCGGCCCGACAGATCTCGATCATGTCTGCGGAACTCGTACGCGAGTGCGCGAGCGTGACAGTGGCATCGACGCCCTTGCGCCCCAACAGCAGCACCTGGGGCAGGCCGGTGAGCGTGCTGCGGCCGATGACGACGGCGCGCGTGCCAGAGGTGGGTACGCCGTAGCGCTCGAGTAGACGCATGACGCCCAACGGGGTGCAGCCAACGTGACCGGGCAGCCCACGAACCAGGCGACCCATCGAGCGTTCGGTGAGACCGTCGACGTCCTTCTCGGGTGGGATCAGTGCCAGGACGGGCTCAGGGTCGAGACCGGCAGGCAGTGGCAGTTGGCACAGGATGCCATGAACCGCAGGGTCGGCGACAAGAGCGGAAACGGCGTCTTCGACCTGTGCCTGGGTTGCGTCGCTGGGCAGCCCGACGTGCTGGGAGATCATGCCCGCCTCGCCCGCCAACTTGCGCTTGCTGGCCACGTACAGCTGGCTGGGTTTGTCGTCACCGACGAGTACCGTCGCCAGGCAGACCGGGGGAGAGCCGGCGGCCTCGATGGTTGCGCGCAGCGAGGCGATGATCTCGCCACGCAACCGAATGCCATCCATCAAGATGGCACCGCCGGGCGTGCGTTCGAAGTCCGCGGACTCGACCATCAGGACAACCCGACAATCTCGCCATGCTCGTCGAAGTCGATTCTGCTGGCGGCGGGTGCGGAGCCGAGTCCGGGCATGGTGGTCATGTCGCCACAGATCAGGTAGATGAATCCCGCGCCAACGCTGGCACGTACCTCGCGGACGTTGACGGTGTGGCCGGTGGGGGCCCCCTTCAACGATGCGTCAGCACTGATCGAGAGGTGAGTCTTGGCGATGCAGACCGGCAGATTGCCGAAGCCGTTCTTCTCGTAGCGGGCCAGCTGGGTGTTGGCGGCGGCAGAGTAGGTGACGTTGGCCGCGCCATAGATCTTGGTGGCCACCTTCTCGATCTTGGTCTTCAGTGAGTCCTCGAGCTCATAGGCGAACTGGAAGTTGCTGGGCTCGTCGCATGCCTCGACGACTGCACGGGCCAGATCGGTTGCGCCCTTGCCGCCATCGCTGAAGTGGGTGCACACCGCAACGCGGGCGCCAACGCTTTCGGCGATCTCACGGATGGCCTGGTGTTCGCTGTCGAAGTCACCGGGGAAGGCGTTGATCGCGACGACGGGGGAGACCCCGTGCACCTTGACGTTCTCGATCTGCTTGATCAAGTTGGCGGCACCGGCGCGCACGTCGTCGGGGTTTTCCGCCAGCAGATCGGGTGGCAACGGCTTGCCGGCCACGATCTTGAACTTGCCGCTGTGAGCCTTCAGCGCACGCACCGTGGCCACCAGAACGGCAGCATCTGGAACCATGCCCGAGGTTCGGCACTTGATGTTGAAGAAGCGCTCGGCACCCATGTCGGCACCGAAGCCGGCCTCGGTGATGAGGTAGTCGGCGCAGCGCTCACCGATGAGGTCGCCGATGATGCTGCTGTTGCCGTGGGCGATGTTGCCGAACGGCCCGGCATGCACGATGACGGGAGTGTTCTCCAGCGTCTGCAGCAGGTTGGGCTTCAGCGCTTCCTTCATGATGACGGCCATCGAGCCTGCACCGTGCAACTGCTCGGCGGTGACGGGATCGCCGTCCTTGGTGTAGCCCACCACGATGCGGCCCATACGTGCGCGCATGTCCTCCAGCGACGTGGACAGCGCGAAGATTGCCATCACTTCCGAGGCGGCGGTGATGTCGAAACCGGTCTGGCGGGTGACGCCGTCCATCTTGCCGCCGAGGCCGACGATGATGTTGCGCAGCACGCGGTCATTGACGTCGAGCACGCGACGCCACGTGATGTTGTGGATGTCGAGACCCAGTTCGTTGCCCTGGTGCAGGTGGTTGTCGACCATGGCCGACAACAGGTTGTGTGCGGCGGTGACAGCGTGGAAGTCGCCGGTGAGGTGCAGGTTCAGCAGTTCCATCGGGATCACCTGGGCATAGCCGCCACCGGCGGCACCCCCCTTGATGCCGAAGGTCGGTCCCATGGACGGCTGGCGCAGGCTGATCACGGCCTTCTTGCCGATGTGCTTCATCGCCATACCCAGGCCGACGGTGGTGGTGGTCTTGCCCTCTCCCAGCGGCGTCGGTGTGATCGCTGTGACCACGACGTACTTCGCCTTCGGGCGGTCGCTCAGCTCAGCGATGGCCTCCAGCTTGATCTTGGCCAGCTCATCACCGTGCTGCTCGAGCAGGTGCGGTCCGATACCCATCTGGGCGGCGATGTCGGTGAGTGGCGCAAAGGTAGCGGCGCGGGCGATCTCGAGATCTGATGGGAATGACACAGGTACCCCTTGGGCTGACAGTGGCGAGCAGAGCGCCCAACCGTACACCACCGATTCCATCTAGTGGAACACGCCCACGATGCGGAACGCGAAGGTTGGGCGCTACAGGTCCTTGCACAGCCGCAGGGCGTCGTAGACGGCCGCGTGGATGTTGCGGCCCGCCACGGCGTCACCGATCCGGAACAGTTGGTAGGTGCCGGTGGGATTCGTGCGCACGGACTGCGGCGCGCCACCGATGAAGGCGCTGTGGTCGAGCTCGCCGAGGTTGGATGAGCCTGCCAGCAAGTCGTGGTACAGGTTGTCGTTCGCGGACACGCCGTGGTCGCCGACCACGGCGTCGACCACCCGCTCGTGGCGTACCGACGAGTGGTCACTGCCAATGGCGACATGTAGCCGTCCGTCGTCACCACGCCGGACCGTGCGCACGCGCTGGTTCAGCGTCACCCGCGTGTCAGTCTCGTTGAACGCTCGCGCGTACGGCACCAGATTGAGGCCACCGACATCGACGCCCATCGTGCGCTCAGGTGTGACGACCTCGAGTTGTGCCCCACTGCGCGCAAGGAGCTCCGCAGTGGTCATCGCCGAGTGGGTGCCGTCGTCATCGTACAAGATGACGTCGCCGGTCAGTCGAACGTCTCCACCGATCACGTCCCTCGCATTCACCATCAGGTCGCCGCCGGATTCGACGGTCGGGTTCTGTGGCAGGCCGCCGGTGGCGATGATGACGACATCAGGGGTGAGCGCTGACACCAGCTCGGTGTCTGCGAAGGTGTCCAGGCGGACCTCGACACCCAGGCGCTGCAGCTCGCTCATTCGCCAGTCGACCATGCCCAGCAGGTCGCGTCGACGTGGGTTGCGGGCGGCCAGACGCAGCTGCCCTCCCGCCCACGGCATTGCCTCCAGCAGCGTGACAGTGTGACCACGCTCACCACAGACACGGGCGGCTTCCAGCCCACCCACGCCGGCTCCGATGATGACCACCCTCCTGCCGGTAGCGGCAGGCTCGATGATGTGCGGCATCGTGAGTTCGCGACCGGTTGCCGCGTTGTGGATGCACAGCGCCTCACCGGCCATGTAGATGCGGTCCAGGCAGTACGTGGCGCCGACACAGGGTCGGATGGTCGCCTCCTGCCCGGCCTCGATCTTGCGGACGAGGTACGGGTCGGCAAGGTGTGCGCGCGTCATACCGATCATGTCGACCTTGCCCTCACGAATCGCGTGACGCGCCGTTGCAACGTCGTCGATCTTGGCGGCATGGAAGACGGCCAGGCCGGTGTGCTCGCGGACCGTGCCGGCGAAGTCGAGGTGTGGCGCGGACGGCATCCCGTGGATGGGGATCACGTCGCTGAGCACTGCGTCATTGACGATGTTGCCGCGGATGACGTTGACGAAGTCGATCAGACCCTCGGCTGCGAGCTGCTGGAGGATGGTGATTCCCGTCGGCGTGTCGATGCCGTCGGGCCGTGATTCGTCGACGGCCATGCGCAGGCCCACCAGATGATCGTTGCCGACCCGCTCGCGAATCGCACGCAGCACTGCGAGGGGGAAGCGCATCCGGTTCTCGAAGCTGCCGCCCCACTCGTCGGTGCGTTGGTTGGTGGCGGGTGACCAGAATTGATCGAGGAGGTGCCCGTAGGCCTCGATCTCGATGCCATCCATGCCACCCTCGCGCATGCGCTCGGCGGCGTCCGCGTACTCGCCGATGATGCGGGCGATGTCCCACGCCTCGGCCTGCTTGGGGTGCGAGCGATGAGCGGGTTCGCGTAGGGGCGATGGTGCCACCACGGGCAGCCAATCGTCTTGCCCCCAGCCAGTGCGGCGACCGAGGTGGCTGATCTGGATCATGGCCGCGCACTCGTGTTCGTGGATCTCATCGGTCATTCGCCGGATCCAGGGCACGATTGCATCGTCGAACGCGTGGAGGTTGCCGAACGCTGGTGGGCTGTCCGGGCTGACCACTGCGGTGCCAGCGGTCATCGTCATCGCGAGACCGCCCTTGGCCTTCTCCACGTGGTACGCCCGGTAACGATCCTTGGGCATTCCGTCTTCGCTGTAGGCAGGCTCGTGAGATGTGCTGAGCACACGGTTCTTCAGCCGCAGGTGCTTCAGCTGGAACGGCTGTAACAGCGGATCGTCGATCATCGGTCGGTCAGTACCACTGGTCGGTCATCTCGGCTTTGCGGCGGGTGATGAAGTCCAGCAGCGCCTCGTTCACCGCGTCGTCCATCGGCGGCAGCTCGTAGTCGCCGAGGGTTTGTTGCACCTTCACCGCGGCACGTTGTTCGGCGGTGGATTCGCAGTTGTCTCGCCACTGCTCGAACGAGGAGTTGTCGCTCAGTGCGGGCTCGTAGAACGCGGTCTCGTAGTGACGCAGGGTGTGTTGTGAACCGAAGAAGTGCTTTCCGGGGCCAACCTCGGCAAAACCGTCGAGTGCGAACTGGTCGTCGTCCAGCGAGATTCCCCGCAGGTACGAGTGGGCGGCGCCGCAGAGGTCGAGGTCCATCATGAACTTCTCGTAGCCCATCGCCAGGCCGCCTTCCAGCCACCCCGCTGAGTGGAGGATGAAGTTGGCGCCGCAGAGCAGGGCCGACAACATACTGACGGCCGATTCCTGCATCGCCTGCCCATCTGGCACCTTCGATGACGTGAACGCACCCGAGCAGCGAAGGGGGAGGCCTACTCGGCGGGCGAGTTGGCCGACCACGAGCGAGCCGAGAGCTGGCTCGGGAGTACCGAAGGTCGGGCTGCCGCTGCGCAACGCCATCGACGACAGAAAGTTGCCGTAGATGACCGGCGCACCCGGCCGAATCAGTTGCGTCAGCGCAACACCGACCATCGTCTCGGCGTGTGCCTGGGCCACCGCCCCAGCCGTGGTGACCGGCCCCATCGCGCCACCGAGGATGAACGGAACGACGACGGCAGCCTGGTTGGCGGCCGCATACGTCTTCAACGCCCCGGTCATGGTGGCGTCCCACACCAGCGGCGAGTTCACATTGACGTTGCCGAGGATGGCGCAGTTGCTGTCGAGGAAGTCGGCGCCGAACGCGATGCGTGCCAACTCAATGCTGTCGGCTGCTCGTTCCGGTGCCGTGACCGAACCCATGAAGGCCTTGTCGCTGTATCGCAGGTGGGCGTACACCATGTCGAGGTGCCGCTTGTTGACGGGCACGTCGGTGGGCTCGCACACCGTGCCACCGGAGTGGTGCAGCCACGGGGTGGCGTACGCGAGCTTGACGAAGTTCTGGAAGTCGGTCAGCGTGCCGTAGCGGCGGCCACCGGGCAGGTCGCGCACGAACGGCGAGCCGTAGGTCGGCGCCAGCACCACGTTGTCGCCACCGATCTGCACGGATCGTGACGGGTTTCGTGCGTGCTGCGTGAACTCGCGTGGGGCCGTCGCGCAGAGCGCCCGCACGTGCCCGGCGTCGAAGCGGACTCGCACCCCGTCGACCGATGCGCCGGCGTCGCGAAACAGTCGTAGCGACTGTTCGTCGTCGTGGAACTCGATACCGACCTCGGCGAGCAGCTGGTCCGACTTCTGCTCGACGAGTGCGAGACCTTCCTCACCCAGCAGTTCGTAGGTCGGGATCTGACGCCGGATGAACGCGGGCCCCTGGCGATGCGCATCGGCGGCCCGCAGAGCGGCCCGGCCGGCGCGACCACCCGTTCGCGTGCGGGCTGGGTTCGCTTCGACCCCGGTCATGGTCGCCTACGTCTCGCTCGGCAGCGCCTGCAGGCGCGCCAACTCATCGGGTGGGATGTGGCAGCGAATGGTGTGACCCACCACGACCTCGACCGTGGGTGGCTCGGTGGTTTCGCAGAGACCCTCGATCGCCCGGTGACAGCGGGGGTGGAAGACACAGCCGCTGGGAGGGTTGGCCGGGCTGGGTATCTCGCCATCCAGTCGAATGCGGGCGTGCGTCTCCCCATCGACGCTGGGGACAGCAGAGATGAGTGCCTCGGTGTACGGGTGGTTCGGTCCCTCGAACAGGTCGGCGGTGGTTGCCACTTCCATGATGCGCCCGAGGTACATCACGGCGATTCGGTCGGCAAGGTAGCGGACCACGCCGAGGTCGTGGCTGATGAACACGTAACTGGTTCGTTGATCGCTCTGCAGCTCAGCGAGCAGGTTCAAGATGGCTGCCTGCACCGAAACGTCGAGTGCGGAGGTCGGCTCGTCGCAGACGACGATGCGAGGGTCGCCGGCGAACGCGCGGGCGATGGCGACGCGTTGCTTCAAACCTCCCGACAACTGCCGCGGCTTCATGTCGAGGTGGCGCGGGGACAATCGCAGGTGGTCCGCCAAAGCTGCCACCCGCTCGTTGGCGGCGGCCTTGTTCTTGCCCGTCAGCTTCTTCACCGAACGCAGCAGAATGTTGCGTACCGTCCACGATGCGTTGAGCGCAGAGTCGGGGTTCTGGAAGATGATCTGCATCGCCCGCTTGTCATCGGCCGAACGTTTGCCGACCCTCGAGGCGAGCTCGTGGTGATCCAGCGTCAGGCTGCTGCCCTCGTCGGGTGCGTGCACTCCCAGCAGGGCTTTGGCGAGAGTGCTCTTGCCGGATCCGGATTCACCGACGATGCCGAGCGTCTCGCCATCGGTGAGGGACAGGTCGACATCGACCAGCGCCGGCACATCGTGGCCCGCCTGACGGAAGGTCTTGGACACTCCCGAGATCTGCAGCACGGTGTCCGTGCCGGCGTCGCGCAGGGCGGTCGGAACGGGGGCATCGATCTCGGAGACCTTGTCCACGTGGTGGCAGCGGGTGAAGTGACCGACAGCCACCTCAACGATCGGTGCCACCTCGGTGCGACAGATCTCGTCCGCCAGCGGGCAGCGGTCGACGTAGACGCAGGTCGGCAGGTCGGCGCCCAGTACTGGGAGTGTGCCCGGGATTGTGGCCAGCGCGCTGTGGCTCTTGTGCATGCCGCGGCGGGGCAGCGACCTGAGTAGTCCAACGGTGTACGGGTGCTTGGGGGTGTCGAAGACCTCCTGCGAGTTGCCCTCCTCCACCATCTTGCCGGCGTACATGACGCCGACCCTGTCGCACATCGAGCGGATGACACCGAGGTTGTGCGCGATCAGCAAGATGGCCGCACCGGTTTCGTTGCGCAGGGTGCGAACCAAGTCGAGGACCTCGGCTTCGACGGTTGCATCGAGACCGGTCGTCGGTTCGTCGAGTACCAACAGTTTCGGGTCGCAGGCCAACGCCATCGCAATGACGACGCGCTGCAACATGCCGCCGGAAAGTTGATGCGGGAAGCGACCCATCACGCGGGCGGGGTCGGCGATCTGCACCTTGTTCAGAGCATCGAGCGCGCTCTGCTCGGCAGCCGAGCGGGATTGGCCGAGGATCGTGAACGACTCGATGAGCTGTTTGCCTATTTTGATGGTCGGGTTCAGGGCACTGCCCGGGTCCTGGTACACCATGGATGCCTTGTGCATCCTGAACTCGCGCAACTGCGAGCGATTCATCGACGTGATGTCGTCGCCGTCGACCAGAATCTGGCCGCCGGTGATGATGCCGTTGCGCGGCATGTAGCGCAGCGCGGCGTACGCCGTGGTGCTCTTACCGCAGCCCGACTCACCGACGAGCCCATAGGCCTCGCCGGGCTTGATCTCGAACGAGACGCCGCGCAGCACGGGGCGCTGTATCCCACGCACGATGTACGCGAGGTGCAGGTCTTTGACCTCCAGCGCCAAGGTCGACGTGGCAGGAAGAGTCGTGGTGGAAGTGCTCATCGTTCGTACACCGCCTGGATCGAGTCGGCTATCAGGTTGACGGCCACGACCAGCGTGGCAATGGCGATGGCGGGAAACGTCACTGGCCACCACTGGTCGGCCGGCAGCAGATCGCGGCCCTCGGCGATGGCCAGACCCCAGTCG
>Ga0073905_10001992_pt1 | contig 10544 bp, 6 predicted proteins | sample KloWWTupernatant_FD_65482 | JGI IMG/M metagenome (GOLD analysis project Ga0073905, IMG submission 65482) | Active sludge microbial communities from Klosterneuburg, Austria, studying microevolution and ecology of nitrifiers - Klosterneuburg... | ecosystem: Engineered > WWTP > Aerobic digester >... | reverse complement strand
GTCACCGGTTTTGATATTATCTTCTTCTGGGTTGCTCGCATGATTATGTTTGGTCTTAAATTTACGGGCAAAATTCCCTTCCATGAAGTTTATATTCATGGACTCATTCAAGATCAAAATGGCGAGAAGATGTCTAAAACTAAAGGCAATGTACTCGACCCCATTGATTTAATCGATGGCATTGATCTCGAAAGCCTTGTTAAAAAACGCGTAACGGGCTTAATGCAACCCCAACTTGCCTCTCAAATCGAAGCTTATACACGCATACAATTTCCAACGGGGATCTCCGCTTATGGTACAGATGCGTTACGATTTACCTATGCCGCTTTGGCAACACACGGACGACATATTCGCTTTGATTTAAGAAAAATCGAAAGCAACCGACATTTCTGTAATAAACTCTGGAATGCTGCCCGCTTTGTGTTAATGAATACCGAAGGCAAAATGGAAACACCTTCAAACACGCAAGTTTTGTCTGCTGTTAATCATTTATCGCCTGTTGATCAATGGATACTTTCTCGTTGGCAACAGACTAAAGCACAGATAGAAAAACATCTAGCAGAATATCGCTTCGATTTAGCAGCACAGGCAATTTATGAATTTACCTGGAATGAATATTGCGATTGGTATTTGGAATTAACAAAACCGATTTTAAACCCGCGTTTAGAAAATCAAAATATGAAGAATGGTACGCGCCATACGCTTATATCCGTTCTAGAAGAATTACTACGCGTCATTCACCCTTTTATGCCCTATATTACAGAAGCCCTTTGGCAACGGGTTGCACCTGTTGCAAACAAAACAGGCGATACAATTATGCTCCAGCCCTATCCAGAATATATAGAAGGACTCATTAACACGAACGCTGAAAATGATATTGAATGGATTAAAACCATTGTCCTTGCGATACGAAATATACGCGGAGAAATGAACCTTCCGCCATCTAAACCTGTACCTGTTTTGTTTTACAATGGAACTACAGAAGACCAAAGACGACTCGATTCTGATTTTTATCAATTAATTCTAAAATCGATGGCTAAAATTGAAAGTATTCGATGGTTATTACCAAACGAACAACGTGAAGAGTCCGTCACAGCGTTAGTCGGATCTTTGGAAATAATTATTCCCTTAGCCGGCTTAATCGATAAAAGCGCAGAAATTGAGCGTTTGAAAAAAGAAATAATCAAATCTCAAGCTGATTTTGAAAAAATAAAGGTTAAGCTTTTAAATCCACATTTTTCTGAAAAAGCACCTCCTGAAGTTGTCGCAGCAGAACAGAAACGCGCAATAGAACTCAAGGCACTTATTGATAACTTAACCAATCGGTTGTTAGCCTTAACCCCACTTTGAAAAAAAAGGGGAGGCGATGAGCAAGCTCTGCCGAGCAATTTTACTGCTTCACTTTACACGGTGCCTCAATTTGTACGCGCAACTCGCCACTTTCTACAGTTACGCTCACGCGACCACCGGCTTCTGCCAAAGAACCAAACAGAATTTCGCTGGCAAGCGGCTTTTTTAGCTTTTCTTTAACAAGTCGTGACATGGGACGTGCGCCCATTTGCTTGTCGTAACCTCGGACAGCCAACCACTCTCGCGCTGGTTTATCCACTTCTAAAGTCACATGCTTTTCTTCTAATCTTGCTTGCAATTCGGTTAGGAATTTTTCTACGATTAAATCAATTGCAATGCGATTTAAAGATTTGAATTGAATAATCGCATCGAGCCGATTACGAAATTCCGGTGTAAATTTCTTTTTAATAACACTCAAGGCATCCGTAGTGTGATCTTGCTCGGTAAAACCCATCGAACTTCTATTCATATCTTCAGCGCCTGCATTGGTCGTCATCACCAATATCACATGTCGGAAATCGGTTTTTCGTCCATTAGAATCTGTTAACGTGCCATGATCCATCACTTGCAATAACAAATTGTAAACATCCGGATGTGCTTTTTCTATTTCATCTAATAAGAGTACACTATGAGGATGCTTATTGACGGCATCGGTTAATAAGCCTCCTTGTTCGAATCCGACATACCCCGGTGGTGCACCAATTAAACGCGAAACAGTATGGCTTTCCATATATTCAGACATATCAAACCGTAATAATTCTATACCTAAAATATCTGACAACTTCCGAGTGACTTCCGTTTTACCTACCCCTGTTGGTCCCGCAAATAGAAAACAACCCACAGGTCTATCTGGATCGGACAATCCAGAACGACCCATTTTAATCGCATCGGATAAACTGGCAACGGCTTCGTCCTGACCAAAGATAACCAATTTTAAGTCGCGCTCTAAATTACGTAAGGCATTTTTATCGGAAACAGAAACAGATTTTTCTGGTACACGTGCAATTTTTGCAACAATCCGTTCTATATCAGAAACCCCAATCACCTTTTTGCGTTTATTGACTGGCAATAGTCGTTGATACGCTCCTGCTTCGTCCACCACATCAATTGCTTTGTCAGGCAAAAAACGATCGGGAATATAGCGAATCGCCATAGTGGCCGCGGCACGCAGTGCTGCGAATGAATAGCGAACATTATGATGTTGTTCAAAACGTTCTTTTAATCCTTTTAAAATACTAATCGTCTCGTCTACGGTTGGCTCTTTCACATCCACTTTTTGAAAACGTCTAGACAAGGCCATGTCTTTTTCGAATATCCCACGATACTCGTAATATGTAGTGGAACCTACGCATTTAAGCTCACCCGACGCCAATAAAGGCTTCAGCAAATTAGAGGCATCCATAACACCACCGGATGCAGCACCTGCACCAATAATGGTGTGAATTTCATCGATAAATAAGATTGCTCCCGCCTCGCGCTTTAATTGTTGCAACAATGCCTTAAATCTTTTTTCAAAATCACCTCTATATTTTGTGCCTGCTAACAGTGATCCTAAATCCAATGAATAAATGGTGCTATTTTTAATCGCATCTGGCACTTTGCCTTCCACCACTAATTTTGCCAATCCTTCTACAATGGCTGTTTTTCCAACACCCGCTTCTCCAACAAACAAAGGATTGTTTTTTCGACGTCTGCATAATATTTGAATTGTTCTTTGAATTTCATCTTCACGACCAACCAAAGGATCAATCTTACCCATTTTAGCTCGATTATTTAAATTAACGGCATAGCTTTCGAGTGGGCTTCGCACATTTGATTCTTGAGACAAATCCTCTTCTTGGTTCTGAGACATATCGGGTTCATTGGGCTCTTCCATTTGATGAAAAGTACCGTGAGAAATATAATTAATCACATCTAATCGAGAAACATTTTCCTTTTTTAGAAAAAAGACGGCTTGGCTTTCTTGCTCACTAAAAATAGCTGCTAAAACATTTGCACCAGTCACTTCTTCTTTTCCTGCTGATTGGACATGAAACACTGCTCTTTGTAAAACACGTTGAAACCCTAATGTGGGTTGTGTTTCTCGATGCTGATCGTTTAATGGAATAACAGGAGTGGTTTCATCTATAAATGCAACTAATGCCAATCGTAATTGATCAATATTGGCATTACAGGCTCGAAGTACTTCTATTGATGCTGAATTATTTAATAATCCTAACAGTAAATGTTCTACTGTCATAAATTCATGATGCTTTTCTCTCGCCATTTTAAAAGCGAGATTCAAAGTCATTTCCAACTCTTTATTTAACATTCCGTCATCTCCTTAAACATCCTTTTATTCGGCGCCCGACTCGATCATTCCGCACAATAATGGATACTGATTCCTTCTTGCATATTCGTTAACTTGTACTACCTTTGTTTCTGCTATCTCACGCGTATAAAAGCCACAATTTGCTCTCCCCTTTTGATGTATTTGCAACATCATCTGAGTGGCAACTACCTGGTCCATCAAAAAATATCGCATTAACACTTCTACGACAAAATCCATCGGTGTATAATCATCATTTAATACATACACCGTATATAACGGTGGCAAGTTTAAGCGTGTATCAACCTGCCGCTCTGGAAGAAGCAATTCGGTGGTCTCTTTGGGACTACTGCGCTTTTTAGTACCCATATAAATCAATATTAGCTAATATTCCGGTTACTGCTTAAATATTGGACCCGACCTATCTCTTAATATCGCCCATTTTTTAAAATTATTTTTTTATGCGTTTTTATCCCACAAGGGGCATGACTCGTTTTGAAGCAACGCTATGATGAACTTACATATTCTGAATAATCGCTTCACCAAATCCAGAACACGTAACCTTCGTCGCATCTTGCATCAAGCGCTCAAAATCGTAAGTCACTGTTTTTGCAGCAATAGATGCCTCTACGCCCTTAATAATTAAATCTGCGGCTTCAATCCAGCCCAAATGCCTTAACATCATCTCAGCGGATAAAATTAAAGAACCTGGATTAACAAGATTACGTCCAGCATATTTCGGCGCTGTACCATGTGTTGCCTCAAATAAAGCGATACTATCAGAAAGGTTAGCGCCGGGTGCAATACCAATGCCTCCCACTTGCGCTGCCAGCGCATCCGAAATATAGTCCCCATTTAAATTTAAAGTCGCAATCACGCTATATTCTTCTGGGCGCAATAAAATTTGCTGCAGAAATGCATCTGCAATCACATCGTTAATATAAATATCTTTTCCTGTCTTCGGGTTTTTCAAAACACACCAAGGACCCTTTTCTATTAACTCTGCATGAAATTTTTCACGTGCAACCGCGTATCCCCATTCTTTAAAAGCACCCTCTGTAAATTTCATGATATTCCCTTTGTGTACAAAGGTCACTGCTGAACAATTATTTTCAATCGCATATTCAATCGCTTTAATCACAAGACGTTCTGTTCCAGCTTTTGAAACCGGTTTAATACCGATACCACAATTTTCAGGAAAACGAATTTTTTTGACATGCATTTCTGTTTGTAAAAATTGTATGACTTTTTTAGCTTCAGACGTATTTGCTTGCCATTCGATGCCCGCGTAAATATCTTCTGAATTCTCTCTAAAAATAACCATATGCACTTTTTCAGGATGTTTAACAGGGCTAGGCGTGCCTTTAAAATAACGAATAGGCCTCAAACAAATATACAGATCTAATTCTTGTCGCAACGCAACATTAATCGATCGAATGCCACCTCCAACAGGTGTGGTTAATGGCCCTTTGATTCCGACTAAAAATTCACGAAGTGCTAGCAATGTCTCTTCGGGTAACCACTGATCTTCGCCGTAAACACGCGTGGCTTTCTCGCCTGCAAAAATCTCCATCCATGCAATCGATCGCTTGTATTGATAGGCTTTTGAAACCGCTGCATCCACAACTTTCTTCATGACCGGGGTAATATCTACGCCAATACCATCGCCTTCGATATACGGAATTAAAGGGTGATCAGGAATATCTAGCGAGCCATCTGACCTAATTTTAATTTTTTGGCCATGTGCCGGAACAACTATTTTTTGATAATCCATTTAAAGCGCTCCTTCAATGCCTAAGAGTGTGTATGGGATGAACATCATTTATTGCTATCATTATAGACGAATGTTTTTTTTTTAAGTAGTATGCAACTATGTCAATCAAACAATTAATACACGTGTGTCTGTTATTTCCTTTATTCTTAGGCTGGTTGTCTACAAGTTTTGCCGAAGCAACGCATTTTGATTCTGCGCGCAAATCGTTTTTAGCTGCCGAAGCCGCCCTTGCGCAAGGAAATTTTCTTCTTTATGAAACAATCAAAAAACGATTGGCACATTATCCTCTCCTACCCTATTTAATCTTTGCTGAATATGATCGTCGAATCCAGAGCGTCACACATGAAGAATTTCAGATATTCATGGACAAATATCCGGATAGTCCCTTGGCAGAGCAACTACGAATCCGCTGGTTACAAGCAAAGGCAAAAAAAGAGGATTGGAAATCCTTCCTAAAAGCATATCAGCCCACCGAGGATGTCTCTCTACAATGCCATTATCTTTGGGCAACACTGCAAAACCCAAGCAATCCTAACATTCTTCTCAAGCAAATCTCCGCCTTATGGCTCACGAGCAAACAACCTCCCAAAAGTTGTGAAGCTGTGTTTGCAATTTTTGAAAAAACAAGTGCCATGACACCTCCCATGGTTTGGCAGCGTGTAAAATCTGCAATAGAAGCCGGCAACGAGGCTATTGCAAGAAAAACGGCACAACACCTTAAACGTTCTGAGCTTGCATTAGTAGAACTCTGGCTGATGGTGCACGCAAACCCTTATTTGGTAACGCAACATAAATATTTTAGCAACCCGCATCCCGCTAATCTTGAAATGATTGCAGATGGCGTCTGTTTAATTGCAAAGACAAATCCCGACACCGCCATTAAAATTTGGCAACAAATTGCACATCGCTATAAATTTGAGGAACAACATTGGGGGCTCGTGGTGCGTGCTATTGGGCTTGCATATGCTTTTCAAAGACATCCCGACGCGGAAAAATGGTTAAGTCAAGTGCCTGTTATCCATGCGAATCAAACCGTGCAAGAATGGCGTATCCGTGTTGCGCTTGCAAAAGAAGATTGGCCAAAGGTCTATCACTGGGTGCGTGCGTTACCAAGACATCTGGCTACAGTTGACGAATGGGAATATTGGCATGCGCGCGCTTTAGATAGAATAAACCGCCGGCACGACAGCCAAATTATCTTAACAAAATTAGCAAAAACGCGCGGGTATTACGGATTTTTGGCCAGCAATCATTTGCTACAACCCTATCATATTTTAAATCATAAAACGCCTGTCGAAAGAAGCATGATCCTGAATATGGCCGGAAAATCTTCTATTTTACGTGCACGAGAATTACAAATTTTGGGTCGCCAACAAAAGGCTAAAACAGAATGGTTATTTATTACTAAACAAATGAATGATACGGAAAAACACGCAGCTGCCCATATCGCACTCAAATGGAATTTACCCAATTGGGCAATTTTAGCACTTTCAAAATCAGGAAACAAAAATGATCTCTCGCTTAGATTCCCAGTTGTTTATGGTAATCATATTCTGCAAGAAGGTCATAAACATCAAATTGATCCTGCTTGGATCTTAGCCATTACACGTCAAGAAAGCGCTTTTGTACCCCACGCAAAAAACCCATCGGGTGCAACCGGGCTCATGCAATTACGCCACAGCACGGCTCGTGAGGTTGCGGCCAGAAAAAAAATAGCCTATTTCGGGGAGTCGCAATTAGTAGAACCTTATACGAATATTCAATTGGGCAGCGGATATCTTCGTATGATGCTGGATCAATATCAAAACAACACCGTGCTCGCAAGCGCTGCCTATAATGCGGGTTCCGGTCGCGTCCGAAAATGGCTACCAGAAAATGATATGCCTGCCGATCTCTGGATAGAAACCATTCCCTATAAAGAAACCCGAGAATATGTGAAAAATGTGATGACATACACAGTTATTTACCAAGAAATCTTAGGTAAAAAGCCTACGTTAGCACAGCATATGCCATTTATTCCCAGCAGATAGCTTTCTTACAAGATATGCTGTATGATGCAATCTGATTGATCGCCTAGTTTGCGCATAAAGGCAACAATCATATATTAATAAGCCTAACTAATTAATTTAATCTGGTTTATTTTATAAATACCAATGACTGGTTCACTTTTTTGCGCATTATTTAGGAGAACACCCTTGCCTTATTCAACTTTTGAATCCATGTGTGCACATTTAAATGTACACCCGAAATTACAACAAGCCATTAAAGCCCTCGGTTATAAAATACCCACAGAAATCCAAAAACTTGCGATTCCTGAAGTGATAAATGGCAAAGATCTAATGGCCTCTGCAGAAACCGGTGCGGGTAAAACCGTCGCCTTTGGTTTGCCGGCTTTACAGCGACTCATCTCAAATCCTCCTATCAGAGAAGGACGCGGTCCTCGCGTTTTGATATTAACACCTACGCGAGAACTCGCGAGCCAAATTACAGATTCCATTGCAGCGCTCAGTAAATTTGCGAATTTTAGATTTGGGATCATCACCGGCGGTGTGGCTTATCATGGACAAGAGCGGTTACTGGCTGGACCATTCGATGTGCTTATCGCAACCCCAGGTCGTTTAATGGATCATATGTCGTACCGCAATCGCGTAGATTTTTCACGATTAGAAATGTTTATTCTGGATGAAGCCGATCGCATGTTAGACATGGGGTTTAAGAAAGATATTGAACATATCGCCTCGGCGTTACCGACTAAACGCCAAACCCTACTCTTTTCTGCAACCTTAGAAGGTGAAGTGGAAGTCGTTGCACGCAAATTCTTAAAAGATCCGGTTTGTCTTCAACTCGCCAGTTCTACCAAAAAACATACTCTAATTTCGCAACGCGTACATTTAGTCGATAATTGGAACCACAAGCGTGCTTTATTAAGTCATATTTTAGAAGAAGCCGATATGTGGCAAGCCATTGTCTTTACCGCGACAAAACGTGGCGCAGACGATTTGGTCGAAGAATTATCCAGCCAAGGCGTTGTTTGTGCGGCACTGCATGGCGATATGAAGCAAAGTAAGCGCTCACGTACGTTAGAGCAAATGCATCGCGGCAGACTGCGTGTATTGGTAGCAACCGATGTGGCCGCACGCGGTTTAGACGTTAAAAAATTAACCCACGTTGTAAACTTTGATTTGCCAAGAACCGGTGAAGACTATGTGCATCGTATCGGAAGAACGGGTCGATGTGGCGAAAAAGGCACGGCTATTTCCTTGGTAGGCCCCAAAGACGGCGCATTACTTGCGCAAATTGAGCGATTTACGGCTCAGAAATTAGAACGTCAGGTCATTCCCGGTTTCGAACCCAGAACCGCTTTTAATTTAAATCCTGCAGGTGCAAGACCTAAGTCTAAAGCCAGCCCCAGCAGAAGACGTCCGTCACAGTCGAATAACTCGGAACGTTCTTTTCATGGATTTGGCAGATCTGCTAAAAAACCTCCTTCCTTCAGAGAAGGTGATGCACGCGGAAAACGGTAAGGAAATGCTATATTGAGGATATGGATGCTACCTCAACCAATATAGAACCCTACGAAGTCGCCCGTTTTTTAATAAACGGGCATTTTCGATTTCGTTCGCTACCAGAAGCAATGGCCTTAGCAGAATTTTTAGCTAAAGCTTGCCCTAACCCACCTGTGCACAGCGTCGGCATTAGCGAAATTTTAGTGAACGCTATTGAGCATGGAAATTTAGGCATCACATCCGAAGAAAAATTACAATTACAAAAAGAAAACCGCTGGTTATCCGAAATCGAACGTCGCCTACAACTGACCGAGCATTGCAATCAATACGTTAATGTAGAAGTTACACAATCCACCTCTGAAATACGACTGCATGTACAGGATGACGGTAAAGGCTTTAATTGGAAAGCCTTTAAAAAAACACATGCAAATAATGAATCTACGCAGGGCCGCGGCATCTTAATGGCTGAACGTTTAGCTTTTAAAAGCCTTGAGTATTCAGAAAAAGGAAATGCGGTTATTTGTATTATTTCGCTTCATTAGTGGATATCTCCACCCTTCCGAATACTCGCCTGAGCTAAATCTAAAAGTTCTCTTAAGGCAACAGCAAACATCGTAAAATCCGCATCCGGTGTATTCTTCAGTTCTGTTACAAAATATTCCCATCGCGACACTAAAATATGGTGTTTACCAAACCAAGTATCAATTAAATGCTCAGGTTCGTTTATCGTTTTTCCGTTATGCTGCATAATATTCATTGTTAATTTTCGTTGCTGAAGATCTAAATCATCTCTAAACGTTGCTCTGGCTAACGCCTCCCAATAATTACTCACAGCCTGATTTTTAATTAATTCACGAAACCATCCCAATTGTAAGCGCGTACCCACCGCATAATAAATGGTTGCAACTTTTTCGACAGGAAATTTATTGATTGTTGACGCTTCGACAATATCTAATGCAGAAAACATCGCACTCATACAGCCAATGCGAGAAGCTAAATCTTCTGGAACGTTAGCCTGAACTAATTTTTCCATCATCATTTCCATCTCAGCGTCATACCCCGCCAAAAATTTCGGCATAGCCACACTGAGCTCTGCAACCTTGGGTGTAAAGTCACGAATAATTTCGGCAATATCCATTTTTTCGCGCCGTCGATTTCGAAGAAACCAACGTGTTCCACGTCGAACCAATCGATTCACTTCATGCAACATTTTAAATTGTATTTCTACTCCTGTGTTTGTTAAAGCATCGATACGATCATGTAATTCCTGAGCCTTAAATATTTGACGGGATATGGTATATGAACGAATAATGTCTGGCGGTTCCGAGCCTGTTTCATCAATCAAACGACTCACAAAACTCATCCCCATTTCATTAACCACTGCATTGCTGATCTGAGTTGCAATAATTTCACGTTTCAAACGATGATTTTGCATATATTGTTTAAATCGCAATTGTAAGAGCAATGGGAAAGCAAGCTCTAACTCTCTTTGAAAATAGAGATCTTCCGGTAAATGAGAAGCTAAAAGCGCCTCTTTTAAAATCGTTTTAGAATATGCCATTAAAACTGCAATTTCTGGCCGTGTTAATCCTTGCTTTAATAATTT
>Ga0073905_10001990_pt1 | contig 10545 bp, 6 predicted proteins | sample KloWWTupernatant_FD_65482 | JGI IMG/M metagenome (GOLD analysis project Ga0073905, IMG submission 65482) | Active sludge microbial communities from Klosterneuburg, Austria, studying microevolution and ecology of nitrifiers - Klosterneuburg... | ecosystem: Engineered > WWTP > Aerobic digester >... | reverse complement strand
GTCAGGCTCGCCGCCATGGCGGGTTCCTCGCCGCTGACCGTCTGGCGACGCGGCAGGCCCGTGTCCCGGGCCACCCAGAGCTTGACCGTCACCGGCACCTTGCCGCTGCCCAGGTCCTGGCTGCTGCTGTAGCCGTAGACATCGCAGGCCTGGCCGTCCAGCGTCTCCATGCCCAGGGCGCGGGCGTCCTGGACCACCGCCTCCAGGTCGGGCACCAGCTGCTCCATGATGTTGCCCAGGCTGCCCGCCGTGCTGATGCGCGACCATTGGCCGTTCTGCTCGCTGTAGGTGTCCGGGCCGATCATGACCACCTGGCCCATGTCGCCGATGACGATGCGCAGACGGTCCGGCAGCTGGATCTCGGCCTGGGTGGCGACGCCGCCGGCGGACATCGTCACCCGGTAGGCGCCCTTGTCGACCACCCGCTGCAGGGCGGCCGCGATGGCGTCCGTCGCGTCCGCGCTGTCTGCGGGCGCCACATCGGAGAGCGAACCAGAATCGGCGGGCGCGGCGGTCGAGGCGGAGCCGTCCCCAGCGCCGTCCCCAGCACCGGCGCCGGACGGGACGGCCGCCGTCGGATCCGCGGACTTGCAAGCGCCGAGCGCCAGGAGGAGGACAAGGCAGAGGGACGCAGGCTTCATCGGGCGGACTCCTTCAGGTCATGGTGTCGCGGATCACCCTGCTATGATCACCGCTTTGGTGCCGGAACGCCAACTCCGCACCCATCGCCTGCCAGGTCCCCCGGAAGCCACCATGTACCAAGCCAGCAACCCGCTCATCGTCCAATCTGATCATACCGTGCTCCTTGAGTTGGCCAGCCCCGGCTACGAGGCCGCCCGCGACCAGCTCTCGCGCTTCGCCGAGCTGGAGAAGAGCCCCGAGCACGTGCATACCTACCGCATCTCGCCGCTCTCGCTGTGGAACGCGGCCGCCAGCGGCATGCAGGCCCAGGGCATCGTCGCCGCGCTGGCCGAATACGGCAAGTACGAGCTACCCGAGAACGTGCGCCGCGAGATCCTGGACCAGATGTCGCGCTATGGGCGCATCAAGCTGACCAAGGAGGCCGACCGCCTCCTGCTCGGCGCCGACGACGACGCCCTGTTGACCGAGATCCTCCACCATCCCAAGCTCCAGGGCATGCTGCTCGAGCGGCGGGGGCCCTTTGCCGCCGTCGTGGAAGCCAGCCAGCGCGGCAACCTCAAGCAGGCCTTGATCAAGATCGGCTACCCCGTCGAGGACCTGGCCGGCTATGTGCCCGGCGAGCATCTCGAGATCGCCTTGCGCGACATCACCCTGGCCGGCCTGCCTCTGGTGCTGCGCGACTACCAGCGCGAGGCCGTGGCCGTCTTCCACGCCGATGGCAGCGCCCGCGGCGGCTCGGGGGTCATCGTGCTGCCCTGCGGTGCCGGCAAGACCGTGGTGGGCCTGGCCGTCATGGCCGCCGTGGACGCCCACACCCTCATCCTCACCCCCAACACCGTGGCCGTGCGGCAGTGGATCCACAAGATCATCGACAAGACCGCCATCGATCCCGCCAGCATCGGCGAGTACACCGGCGCGCTCAAGCAGGTGCGGCCGGTGACCGTCGCCACCTACCAGACCCTCACCTACCGCCGCAAGGGTGCCGGGATGCCCCATCTCTCCCTATTGGGCGCGCAGGATTGGGGCCTCATCATCTACGACGAGGTGCACCTGCTGCCGGCGCCCGTCTTCCGCGCCACCGCCGACATCCAGGCCCGCCGTCGGCTCGGTCTGACCGCCACCCTCATCCGCGAGGACGGCCACGCCGACGAGGTCTTCAGCCTCATCGGACCCAAGAAGGTCGACGTGCCCTGGAAGGATCTGGAGGCCCAGGGCTGGATCGCCACCGCCCAGTGCACGGAGATCCGCCTGGCCATGCCCTCCGCGCTGCGGATGGACTACGCCCTGGCTGATCAGCGCCTGAAGTACGGGATCGCCGCGTCCAACCCGGACAAGATGGCGATCATCGAGCGGCTGCTGGAGCGCCATGCGGCGGACACCGTGCTGATCATCGGCCAGTACATGGCGCAGCTGCAGACCATCGCCGACCACTTCGATCTGCCGCTGATTACCGGCGAGACGCCCGTGCGTCGGCGAGAAGCCCTGTACCAGCAGCTGCGCGACGGCGAGATCCACCGCCTCGTGGTGTCCAAGGTGGCCAACTTCTCCATCGACCTTCCGGATGCCAACGTGGCCATCCAGGTCAGCGGCACCTTCGGCTCCCGCCAGGAGGAGGCGCAGCGGCTGGGGCGCATCCTGCGGCCCAAGGCCGAAGGCATCCAGGCCCACTTCTACTCCCTGGTCAGCCGCGATTCCCTGGACCAGGACTTCGGCGCCGCCCGGCAGCGTTTCCTGACCGAGCAGGGCTACCGTTACCATATCGTGTACGCGGAGGAGCTGGAGGCGATCCATGGCCAGGCGCTCGAAACAGCCTAGCGGCGGGTCCGCCGGCAGCGGCCTGCTGTCGGGCTTGCTGGAAACCCTGCGGCGCCAGGGCATCACGATCAGCACGCGGGGCGGCCATCCCCTTCCGGACCCCCAGGTGCTCCTGCCCCATGCTTCGGATGCGTTCGACGACGAGGATTGGGATGAGGATGACTGGGACGAGGACGAGGACGAAGCGGCTTACGGCCCGGACGATGAGGCTACGGATGCGTCGTCGGAGGACTACCCCTCGCCCTTGACCGCCGCGGAGATCCTGGCGGGCGGGCGGGAGGTCGAAGACGACGGGACCGAGCAGCTGCAGCGCATCGCGCAGGCCCTCGACAGCTTGCGGGTCTTCGAACTGCGGGCGATCGGGACCTATTTTGGCTGGAAGCTGGCCGGACAGCGCCGCGAGGATGTGCTGGCCGGCCTGTTGGCCCATTACACGGACGAGGACTCCCTGGCCAAGGCCCGTGCCAGGCTCACCGCGGATGAGCGTCGCTTGATGGCCCTCATCCGCGCCCTGCAGTTCTTGAACATGGCCTACCTGCGCCGGGCGCTGGCCACCATCGGGACCGCCGCCGGTGCAAGCGGCGCAGCCTTCGATGGCGAACGCCAACTGCGCGATGCCCTTCGACACGGGCTGATCTTCGATCTGCAGGGTTACCTGATCTGCCCTCTCGGTCTGTTCACCGACACCCCGGCCGCGACCGATCTCCTGCCGCCCCCACCGGACCTGCGGAAACTGACGGTCGTCCCGGCTCCGGACCCCCTGCGCAGCCTGGCCTTCTGGGTAGAGCAGGCAGCCGCCGATCCCCTGATCTGCACCATTCAGAACCCCTTCGACAAGACCGGCCGGCCGGCGCCTCAAGGCTGGCACCCGGGTAGCGCGCTGACGGTGGTGCCGGTCCCGGACGAGCATCGCCCGCTGCTGGTTCCACCGGTCGGGAGCAGCTTCGCCCCCCAAGCGGTCACCCGTCTCGGCGCCGCGCTGGGCCTCAGCCGCTCCAGCGCGACCGAGCTGCTGCTGTGGGTCTTCATCCAGCTGCCGATGCTCTTCGGTCGCGATCTCCCTGCCAAGAGCGACCTGTTCCGCGCCACCGCGGCCCGCGTGATTGGACTGAAGGAATCGGACCTGCTCCTGCTGTTGTTTCAGTTCTGGCAAGGTCTGCCCTACGGCATGTATGACGAATGGTCATGGACGCGCCTGGAAGACAAAGCGGCAGCTTTCGACGTCGAGCTGCTGCGGGCCTGGAACCGGAGCGCCGATCCAGTCCAGGCGGGCTTCGTGCGCAGCCGCCGCGAGATCGCGGGCCGCATCCTGAACCGCCTGCTGCGCGCCGATCCGGCGCAAGGCGGCTGGATGGACATGACCGCCTTCCTCCGGTTCGCCGGCCAGATAGAGCCGCGATCGGCCATGGGTGGCAGCGGCAGCGATGGCTGGCAGTTGACGGATCGGAAGGGCAAGCCGCTGACCGATTGGCACCGAGGCGGCGGTACCATCTGGCGCTACCTGATCGAGGTGCCCCTGCATACCCTGGGCCTCGTGGATCTGGCCCGCGATACGGCCGGTGTCGCGCAGGCCCTGCGGCTCAGCGCGATGGGACGCGACCTGTTGGAGCCGCGGGCGACGGCGGCGGTGACCTCGCCCGAAGCCCAATGGACCACGGCCGATACCGTGGTCCTGCCCATGCGCTGGGACCACCTGCCGCTGTTGACCTGCCTCGGGCTCTGCTGCGCGCTGGTGTCGGTGAAGGATGGCCGCGCCTGCTTCCGCTTGGATCGGACGGCCAGTCAGGCGACCTTTCGCGCCGGTGGCGACGCCGAAGCCATCCAGCAGGCCTTGGCAGCGCGGCATCTCACCCTGCCACCCGCTGCCGTCGCTACCCTTCAGCGCTGGTCGGCGAGCTGGGGGCAATGGATGCTGCGCGCTGATTGGTCGCTCTTGACCTTCGCCGACGAGGCCACCGCGCAGGAGGTCATGGCCGGCGGGGCCCTGGACAAGGCCTTGGCCTGCCGCCTGTCCCCCACCCATTGGCTGGTAGCGCCCGACCAGGCGGACGAGGTCCTGGCGGCGCTGAAGCGGGCCGGCCACCGCCCGATGGTCCACGACGCCCCACCGCCGCGCCCCACCGCCGCGCCGCGGAGGACCGGCCGATGAGCGCGATCCCTTCCTTGGACCAATTGCTGAGCAGCTACCTGGCCACCGCGCTCCAGAGCATCGCCGCCGCCAACGGCTTGGCGAGCGCCTCCATGAGCAAGCCGGCGCTGCAGACCCATCTGGCCGCCGCCTTGCCCCGTCCGGAGCGGATCAAGCAGAGCCTCGACGGCCTGGACCCCGCCGCCCGCGCCCTCTTGGACCTGCTGCGCAGGGCCGGCGGCAGGGCCACATGGGATACCCTGCTGCTCTGGTGCCAGCTGGAGATGCTGCCGGTGACCGCCCCCAAGCAGCAAGCCCGCGCCTTTGCTGACCAGTCGGTGCCGACCGGCGACCCCAAGTCTGGTTCACGGGAACTGCACCATGTGCTGGCCCGCCTGGAATGTGCCGGCCTGGCCTTTGGCCAGGGCAACCGGTCCCAGACCTACAGCCACAAGGCGGTGGAGTTCGGGCGAGGCAAGAGCTGGGTGATCCCCACGGAGATCGCGGCGCAGCTGCCGGAGACGACCGCTCGGCAGGATCCGCCGACGGCGCCACCGCTCGTGGCCCTGGCCGCCGATCCAGCCGGCCGCCAACGACAGCTCTTTCTGCTCTGGAGCTGGGTCTGGCGCATGGAGCCTCAGCTGTTGAAGTCCAGCGGGGGCCTCGCCAAGCGGGAGATCAAACTGCTGGCGGCCGCTCTGCCCCAACTGGTGCGCGCCGATCGAACGGAGGAGGAGCAGCCCTGGCTGGACTGGGCTCACCGCCTGCTGCTGCAGTTGGGCTTGCTGCGGGATGACGAACGCAGCCACGGCATGGCCGCCGAGGCGGAGACTTTCTGGTCAGCCCCGATGGCCATGCGCCTGCGCCTGAGCCTGGATGCCTATCTTGACTTGCTGCCGTCGGTGGAGCTGCTCGCCGCGGACCTCCATCCCAGCCGCGGAGCACCGGCCACCTGGAAGGCCGCTCGGCGCCTGATCTGGCGACAGCTGCAGGCCTTTGACGCGGACGGTGTCGGGGCCGACTGGATCACCGTCGCCCGACTGGAAACGGCGCTCGTGCTGCGCAACCGGGAACTGCTGGTGCCCACCGCCCCCCGGGAGACGGGCTTCTACGGCAGCTGGCAGTCCCACCGCTATGCCTCAGGCCTCTTCTTTTCGCATGCCCCATCCGGCGCCGATTCTGATGTCAGCGGCTGGCGCCTGGTGGAGCTGCCTTTCATCCGCCGCGTGCTGATTCACCTGTGGCGCCTCGGACTGGTGGACCTGGGGCTGCGTGAATCGGCCGCGCCGGAGCGCGAGGCGCCGCCGGAGGCCGCGGTGACCCACCTGCGCCTCAGCCCCTGGGGCCGGAACCTGCTGCTGGATGAGCCCCTGCCGGCCGAGCCGGAGCAGGAGGCGCGGGTCGTCATGCAGCCCAACTTCCAGATCCTGGTCATGGGCCCGCTGGCGGAAGGCAAGCTCTTCATCCTGGAGCAGTTCGCGGACCGGACCTCAGCTGACCGGGCCATCGGCTACACCCTCAGCCGCGACAGCGTCTATCGCGGCCAGCGCGCGGGGACCAGCGTCACCACCATGATGACCGCCTTGCGCGAACTGACGGGCGCCGAACTGCCGCAGAACGTGTCCCACAGCTTGCTTGACTGGCAGCGGCAGCATGAGCGGGTGGTCCTGCACCGGCGGGTGGACCTGTTGCAGGCCGCCGATCCCCGGCAGGCCTTGAAGGCCGCCCAAGCTGTGGGCGATGAGGTCCTGCAGGACTTGGGCGAGGGTTTCCTGTTGGTTCGCGACGGCGCGGCGATGCTGCGCTACGCCGAGCAGCAGGGACTGATCCTGGAACGGGATTCGGGCCCCCGCACCGCGGGCAGGTCAACGGTCACCCTGCTCCTGGACGGAACGGTGCGGCCGCACGAAAAATGTGTGGATCCATGGTCGCTGGGCCGGCTGCAGAGACTGGCGGAAGGCGACGCGGCCACGGGATGGCGGCTGACGGAAGCGGCCGTGCGGCACTGTCAGACGCAGCAGGGCTTGGATGCCGCCGCCCAGATCGACCTGTGGGCGACCCTGGCGCAAGCTGTTCCGGCTGCGATGATCCGCCTCATCAAGCGCAGCACCGGCCATTCCAGCCCGACGCGGCTACACCGTGGCAGCTACCTGGAACTGCCCGACGAGGAGTCCCTGCAGGCCTTGTCCGCGTTGCCGGAGCTGGCGGGCTCATTCGGGGCCGTCGGCGTTCGCGGACCCTTGGTCTGGGTGGACGAAGGGCGCCTGGCCGAGCTGGAAGCGGCGCTGGAGACATTGGGGCTGGGGGTTCAGGCGGCGGAGGCGCCGACGAGGGTGGCGCTGAGTGCGGCAGCCGATTCGGCCGCGCCGGAGGCGGCGGAACCCAAGCGGCGCGGCCGACCGCGGAAGTCGGGCTAGCCGGGGCGACGAACGCCCCGCGGAGCGGCTGATCCTAGCCCTCCAGCAGGTCCTGGGGGTAGCGACCGCCCGATTCATCTTCCAAACAGATGGCCAAGGTGGGGCAGGCGGCGGCGGCGGCACGCAGGTCGTCGTCGGCCGCCGGGCGCAGCAGGATGGCACGCGGACCCTGGGCGCTCTCCACCAGGGTGAAGGTGCCGGGCAGGGCTGCGGCGCAGCAGCCCGCCCCCACACAAACCTGCCAGTCGATGCTCACCCGCATGGTCGACGCCGGCCTCAGGCCATGCGCGCCACCAAGGGCGCGTCCTTCCAGACCTCTTCCAGGCCGTAATACTCGCGCCGGTCGGCGGTCATCACGTGCGCCACCACATCGCCGAAGTCCACCAGCAGCCAGCCGGATTCCGTGGCGCCGTCCGCGCTGACCGGCTTGCGGCCGCCGACCAGACGGGCCTGGTCCTGCACCGCGTCGGACAGGGCCTTCAGCTGCCGCGGACTGCCTGCCGTGCCGATGACGAAGTAGTCGGCCACGATGGTGAGCGGTCGAAGGTCCAGGATGATGAGATCGGAGCCCAGCTTGTCCGCCATGGCGTCGAAGACGATGCGCGCCAGGGCCTGCGGATCCGCCTCGGTGACCGGGGCGGCGACGGGAGTCTCGGGGTCAAAGGAAGTCAGGGTCATGGGCACCTTGGGGGGACGGGACGGCGCGGAAGCGCGCGGTCGGCGGCTGGCTGCCGGGCGCAGCCTCAGGGTTCGTCCAAGCTCATCGAACCATGGCATTATACACCCGCCCATGAAAGCCAGCACCCGCGCCGCCGCTGCCGCGCCGCCGCCTCCTCGCCCCTTCGATCTGTCCGCCCCGGCACCCGTGCCCGACGAGATCGCGGCCATGGTGCGCCGCGTGACCGAGCGCTTCCCCGGCACGGATGCCGACATCGTCCGCCGCGCCTACCTCGTGGCCGAACATGCCCACCGCCACCAGAAGCGCGCTTCCGGCGAGGCTTATGTCACCCATCCCCTGGCGGTGGCCGTCATCCTGGACGAACTGGGCCTGGACCCTTATGGCCTGGCGGCCGCCCTCCTGCATGACGTGGTCGAGGACACCGCCTACGACCAGGCGGACATCGAGCGGCTCTTCGGCAAGGAGGTGGCGCGGCTGGTGGCCGGCGTGACCAAGATCTCCGAGCTGGAGTCCATGGACACCGAGCGGCCCAAGGAAGCCGCCGAGGCCGAGAGCCTGCGGCGCCTCTTGTTGGCCACCGTCAACGATCTGCGGGTCATCCTGATCAAATTGGCCGACCGCCTGCACAACATGGAGACGCTCGACGCGCTGAAGCCCGAGCGGCGGACGCGCATGGCCCGCGAAACCTTGGAGATCTACGCCCCGCTGGCCAACCGGCTGGGCGTGTGGGAGTTCAAGAGCCAGTTCGAGGACCTGGCGCTCAAGGCCTTGGAGCCGGAGGTCTACTGGGGCATTCGCGAAGCCCTGGCCGCCCGTCAGGTGCAGCAGGAGGCCTACCTGGCCAATGCCATCGCCGTCCTGGACCGGCGCCTGCGCGAGCACGGCATCCACGCCGAGATCAAGAGCCGGGCCAAGCATATCGCCTCGATCTACCGCAAGATGCGGCGCAAGGAGCTGCCCGCGGAGCAGATCTACGATGTGCTGGCGCTGCGGGTCCTGGTGGACGAGATGGCCACCTGCTACCTCACCCTGGGTGTCGTGCATACCCTGTGGCAGCCCGTGGCCGGCGAGTTCGACGACTACATCGCCAAGCGCAAGAACAACCTCTACCAGTCCCTGCACACCTCCGTCCTAGGCCCCGACGGCCGGCCGTTGGAGGTGCAGATCCGCACCCGGGAGATGGACGAGGTGGCCGAGTACGGCGTGGCGGCCCATTGGAAGTACAAGGAGAACACCCGCCACTCGGCGGACTTCCAGGAGAAGATCGCCGCCCTGCGCCGCATTTTCGAGAGTCACGACGAAGCGGCCGCCGACGCCGAAGCCTTCGTCGAGAGCCTCAAGACGGACGTCTTCGCCGACCAGGTCTACGTGGTGACACCCAAGGGCGACGTCATCGATCTGCCCAAGGGCTCCACGCCCATCGACTTCGCCTACCACATCCACACCGAGGTGGGCCACCGCTGTCGCGGCGCCTTGGTGGACGGACGGATGGTCGGGCTGGACACCGCCCTGCAGACGGGACAGAAGGTGAGCATCGTCACCGCCCCCGGCGAAGCCGGCCCCAGCCGCGACTGGCTGAACCCCGTGCTGGGTTATACCGCCTCCAGCCGCGCCCGGGACAAGATCCGCCAATGGTTCCGCCGCCAGCAGCGCAGCGATGCCATCCGCGAGGGACGGGAGGTGTTGGAGCGCTGCCTGCGCAAGCTGGGTCTCACCCGCATCAAGCATGAGGACGTGGCGCATTACCTGGACCATGAGAAGTTGGATGACTTCCTGGCCGCGGTGGGGCGGCACGAGATTCCTGCCGAGGCCATCAGCGCGCGCCTCCTTGAGCGGGAGGCGCGCAACGCGCCGGGCCACCGGACGGAGCATGTGCAGCCGGGGCAGCAGACCCCGCGGAAGCCCATGCCCCGGGGCGCCGCCCCGCGTCCCACCCCGGGCGCGGCCACCGGCGTGTCCCTCCTGGGCGCCGATGGCGTGCATACCCAGGTAGCCCGCTGCTGCGGCCCCCTGCCGGGCGACGAGGTGCTGGGCTACATCACCCGCGGCCGCGGGGTCACCCTGCACCGTGCCGATTGCTCCAACATCGCCCGCCAACGGGACCGGGAGCCGGACCGCTTCATCCGCGTCGACTGGCAGCAGAACGAGGGCCGCTCCTATCCGGTAGAGCTCCGGATCAGCGCCTATGACCGTTCCGGCCTGGTGCGCGACATCACCGAGATCATGAGCCAGAAGGGACTCCGCCTGACCTCGCTCAGCGCCGCCGCCAATGCGACAGGCGGCACGGCGATCATCACCGTGGTGGTGGAGCTGCGCTCCTTGGACCAGCTGGCCGGAGTCATCGACCGCTTGGAACGCGTGAACAACGTGATCGATGTGCGCCGGCCGAGCGGCTGATGGGCGCCCCTATCGCGACCCTGCACCGCGCCGCAATGCAACCGGCATTCGCTTGCACGCACCGGCCGGCTCGCCGGGGAGCCCGGCCGCAGCCTTCCGGGTATAATCAGCGTCACCCACTTGGCCCCCAAGAGCCCGTTTGATGCCCTTTCGTCCATTCAGCCGCCCTCCAGCCGGTCAGCCAGCGCCCACGGGGACGCGGGAGGCTGCCGGTTCGGCCGACCCCGCCGCCCCAGCCAGCATCGGCGCAGCCGCGGCGGCGTTGGTCGTCCTCTTCCTGGTCCTGCTGTCGGTCTTCATCCACCTCTCGCGACTGAACCAGAGCGCGGCCGGCCCGTCCACCGCACCCATCGCCGCGCCCGTCACCGCACCGGACCCGGCGGCCACCGCGACGACCGCCTTGGGACTGGGAGCGTTGACCGTATCGGCCGCCGACGGCTACCAGAGCCTTCAGGACGAGGGCTGGG
>Ga0073905_10001989_pt1 | contig 10550 bp, 7 predicted proteins | sample KloWWTupernatant_FD_65482 | JGI IMG/M metagenome (GOLD analysis project Ga0073905, IMG submission 65482) | Active sludge microbial communities from Klosterneuburg, Austria, studying microevolution and ecology of nitrifiers - Klosterneuburg... | ecosystem: Engineered > WWTP > Aerobic digester >... | reverse complement strand
CCCCACCCCCCTCTATCCTCCCCACTACATCGTTCGCCCCCGGGAGGCACCCCCATGACCAATCTCTTCGACATCTCCGGCAAGGTTGCGCTCGTCACCGGCGGCTCCCGCGGTATCGGCCTCATGATCGCCCGCGGCTTCGTGGAAGCCGGCGCGAAGACCTACATCTCCTCCCGCAAGGCCGATGTCTGCGACGCCGTCGCCGCCGAACTTTCGAAGTCCGGCGAATGCATCTCCATCCCCGCGGACCTTGGCACCGAGGCGGGCTGCCACTTCCTCGCCGACGAAATCGCAAAGCGCGAACCGAAGCTCCACATCCTCGTCAACAACGCCGGCGCCACCTGGGGCGCCCCCATCGCCGACTACCCGGATGACGCCTTCGACAAGGTGATGAACCTCAACGTGAAGGGCATCTTCCACCTCACCCGCTTCCTCCTGCCCCGGCTCGAATCCGCCGCCAGCGCCACCGACCCGGCCCGCGTCATCAACATTGGCTCGATCGACGGCCTCCAGGCGCCCGCCATGGAGACCTACGCCTATTCGTCCAGCAAGGCCGCCGTCCACCAGCTCACCCGCCACCTCGCCCACAGCCTCGCCCCTCGCAAGATCATCGTGAACGCCATCGCGCCCGGCCCGTTCGAGAGCAAAATGATGGCCGAGACGCTCCAGCGCTTTGGCGAAGGCATCCGCGCGAGCAACCCGCTCGGCCGCATCGGCGAACCAAGCGACATGGCCGGCACCGCCATCTTCCTGTCCGCGAAGGCGAGCGCCTACATCACGGGCACCGTCATCCCCGTCGATGGCGGTATCTCCACGCGCCACCAGTAGACTCCCGCCATCGCTTTTGAAACGGGCCCATCCCGCCGATAACCGGGATGGGAGCCCGCCACATGCAAGTCCCCCGGTCCACACACTCCGCCAGAGCACCACGTCTGCTCCTCGCCCTCCTCTGCGCCGCTGCCGCGCTCTGCGCGGCCAGCAGCGCCACCGCCGCCGGGGGCGGCCTGACGCGCACATGGACCGGCGCCGGCGCCAATGCCAATTGGACCAACCCCGCCAACTGGAACCCCGGCGCCCCAACACCCGGCGACCGCCTCGTCTTCCCGGTCGTCGCCGCCCGCAAGACCAACACCAACGACTTCCCGGCCGGCACCGCCTTCAAGGACATCCGCTTCGAAGGCTCCGGGTACGTCCTCAACGGCAACTACGTGAGCCTCTCGACCGGCCTCACCAGCGATGTCGCCGTTGGGCCCGGCAACACCGTCAACCTGGAGATCTGGGGCGATGGGGGTGTCTCCTGCCTTGCGGGAACGCTCAAGCTCATGGCCGCGAACAAGTACAACGGCCCCTCTTCCGTCAGCGGCGGAATCCTCCACGCCGGCCATGCCGCCGCCTTCGGGCAGTTCAACTCCACCGTCGATGTTCTCGCCGGAACCGTCTCCCTCGGCCCGGAGGTGACCATCTTCAACCCGCTCATCATCGGCGGCCCGACCGCGCCCGCCGTCCGCACCGAAGGTTCGTCCGAATGGCGCGCGCCGATCGCGATCGCCGGTCCAACCACCTTCAACGCGGGGCCAGGCGCCACCCTCTCGCTCACCAGGCCCATTTCCGGTCCCTCATCGATCTTCAAGACCGGCCCCGGCACGGTTGAGCTCACCGGCGAAAACACCTTCGCCGGCAAACTCACCGTCTCTGATGGCGTACTCCGCGTGACCGATTCGGACGCCCTGGGCAGCCCCTTCGGCGGCACCGTCGCCGATGGCGGCACGCTCGAATTCGATGTGGCCCTCATGGCCGAGCCCATCACCATCAACGGCGAGGGATACGCGGGCCGCGGCGCCCTCCGCAGCTTCGGCGGGGTCAACCACGTCGGCAACCTGCTCATCGATAGCGATGCCACGGTGCACGTCGTCGACGGCATCCTGCGCCTGCCGAATGGCATCGACCAGGCAGGCGAGCACCTCACCCTCACGATGACCGGCGGCGGCACGCTCGAAATTGAAGGCGCTGGCGACTTCGACGGCACCGTGTCCCTCATTGAAGGCTGGCTTTCGGCCCGCGGCGACTTGCTTGCCGCCGTGGACATCGACGGTGGCGATCTGATCGGCGACGGAAGCACCGGTCCGGTGCGTCTCCTCAACGGGTGGCTGACGCCGGGTATCCAGGGGGGCGGCACACTGACCATCGAAGGTAACTTCAACGCGAGCCCGGAGGGCACCGCTCACTTCACCATCGATGCCACAAACGCCCACACGGCACTGCGTGTCACCGGTCTCGTATCGCTCGACAGCCCCAACCTGTGGATCGATGGCGACGGCGATGTCCCGCCGGGCGGCGCCGTCACGCTCATCCAGAACACGGGCCCGGCACCGATCGACGGCCAGTTCGCCTTCCGCGAGGAGGGCTCCGACCTGATCGTCGGCGATACCACCTTCTTCTTCATCACCTACGCCGGCGGCCCGGAGCCAGCCAACGATATGGTCCTCTCGCCACTCCCGCCCGATTCCGCGAATGCAGCGCTTCACCTGCTGAGTACTCCCCAGGGCGCTCCCTCGGGCGGGCAGGTGCCGCTGGTCTTCCGCGCCACCAATGGCGGGCCTGATGCGGCCACCAGCCCCGAGGTCACCATCACGGCCGGCGCTGGCCTTGCCTTCGTCTCGCTCACCGCCCCCGCCGGCTGGGGCTGCCAGACCCCGGTCGTCGGCGCGCCGGGCGCCATCGTCTGCACGCGCAACGGGCTCGCACCGGGTGAGGCCGACGACTTCCAGGTTGTCTTCTCCGTGACCGCGGCTGCCGGGACAACGGTGAACTTCACCGCGGAGATCACCCACGTCTCGGCCGAGGAGGATCCCGCGGACAACGCCATCGACGTGACCGTTGGCGTCTCACCCGCCGGGCAGCTGGCCTATCGCCGCACCCTCCCCGGCCTGGCCGGCGACGGCAACTAGCCCGGAACGCTCCTCCTTTCTTTTCTCCAGAACAATCCCGTATAGTACCGGCGCTACCGCCTAAACCAATGGCGAGCTTCTGACGCGAAACGAAAGAGCGGTCCCCCTGGCCCACCCTCCGGGACCGGAACCGGGGGAACCCATGACTCCAGCCCACACCCGCCTGCATCCTGCCACCCGGCGGTGGATCATCACCGCCTTCTGCTGCCTTGCCGCCCTGGCCACGTCGGCCCTGCCCTCCGATGCAGCCGGACCGCCATGCCGCGCCTGGACCGGCGCGGGCGCCGATAACAAATGGACCACCGCGGCCAACTGGGATACCGGTGCTCCCAATGCGGGCGACTGCCTCCTCTTCCCGCAATCCGCCTCTACGCTCACGAACCTCAACGACTATCCTGATGGAACTGCCTTCCACGAAATGAACTTCACCGGCGGTGGCTACACCATCAATGGGAACCGGGTGAGCCTCACCGCCGGCCTCACGAACAGCATCCCCGAGGCGGCCGTGACCACCATCAATCTGCGCCTTGGCGGTGCTGGCGGCGTCACCAACACCTCGGGATGGCTCGAACTCGTCGCCGACAACCTCCAATTCGGGGAGACCCTCGTCCAGGCCGGCGGCCTCCGCGCCGGGAACAGCGGCGCCTTCGGACAGAATTCGGCGCCCGTGACCCTGACGGGCGGCATTATCTCCCTCAGTTCCAGCGTCCATATCCCAAATCAGCTCAGCATTGGCGGGCCTGCCAACCCCGAGCTCTTCGGCGGCGATGGCGCATCCTGGGATAACGCCATCCAAACGCTCGCCGGACACGCTACCTTCTCATCCGAAGCCGGCGCGGCCTTCACCATCGCCCATTCAATCTCCGGGCCCGCCACCATCCACAAGGAAGGCGGCGGGACGGTCGTCTTCTCGGTCAACAACTCATTCACCGGCAAGGTTCACGTCGCCGATGGCATCCTCGAAGCCGCCCACAGCGAGAGTCTCGGCAGTCACCTCCAGGGCACCCTCGTTGAGGATGGTGGCACCCTCCGCGTTGCCAAATCCTTCGCCCTCGAGCCGATCGAATTGCGCGGCCATGGCGATGAGGCCAGTGCAGGAGCACTTACCCACACCCTCGGCATCGCCCTCCTCGGGAACGTCACCATCGGCGCCGACACCACGATCGACGCCGATGGCAACATCCTCCGTTTCACCAACGGCCTCGCACAGACCGGGGCCGGCCACACCGTCACCAAGACCGGCAACGGAACACTTGAGATCGAGGGGACCAGCACGTTCAACGGCGCCGTCGATATCCAGGAGGGCACCCTGTCGGTGCGGTCCGTCTTCCCGGGTTCGATCGAGGTGAATGGCGGCGTGCTCTCTGGCATTGGGACGTGCGGTTCGGTGACAGTCCACACCGGGATCCTGGCGCCAGGCGAGAGCGGGGTTGGCAAGCTCACGATCGATGGCGACCTGCACGTGGACCAGACCGGACAGGTGGAATTCACCGTCGATGGTGTCGATAGCAAGACGACCCTCCGGGTGCTCGGTAAGGTCGAGACCGGAGGGACCCCGCCCCTCGGGGTGACTGGCACGGGGAATGTGCCCGTTGGGACGTCCGTGGTGCTCATCCAGAACGACGGTCCCAACGCCATTTCGGGCTCGTTTTCCACGGGTCACGAGCAGTTGGCGGTCGCTGGCTCCCACGTCTTCGAGGCCAGTTACTTTGGCGGCACCGGGAACGACCTGACCATCACCCGGATCGAGTTGACGAAGCCTGACCTGACCGCCGCGGTTTCCCCGGTCCCGGAGGTCCTGCCGGCTGGCGCCCAGGTCAGTATCACCTACCTCGCCAGGAACGAAGGACCGGGCACCGCCTACGAAGTCGGGCTGGTCATCAGCGGTGGCGCGCAGCTGAAGTTCGTCTCGGTCACGGCGGCCCCGGGGTGGCAGTGCGCTCCGCCGGCGGTTGGCGTCGCCGGTCCCATCCTCTGTTCCCGGAACAAGATGGCGCCGGGGATCGATCACGTGTTCGTGGCCACCTTCACGGTTGCCGCGGCGGCCGGCCAATCGGTCACCTTCGGAACGGCCATCGACTACGAAGGGACGGACCCCAACCCCGCCAACGACGGGGTTGCGATCACGAAACAGGTCTCGGGGGCAGCCCTGCGGCCCTTCAGGCGGACGCTCCCTGGGATCGCCAGCGACGGCGGCGGCTAATCGAGCTCGGCCCGGTCAGTCAGACGAGAGGCCGGGCAGGCGCACTTTGAAGGGCCGCGCATCGGCCGCACCGAGTGCCGTCGCCAGCGTCGCCGCGTTGTCACCGCTGAACTGATCGTTGGTCTGCGACGACACTCCGACGGTGGCGGAAATCGGCCCGGCCGCACCCTGGCCAACGCGCACCTCGACCGTCATGCTCCCCGAAAGGCCCGCCGCCAGGGGCGGCCCCATGCAGCTCACGCTCACCGGCGGCGGCCCTGAAGGCTCGACACAGACCCATCCGCCGGGCGCCGAAACCGAAACAAACGTCGTCCCGGCCGGGATCCCCATGCTCAGCTTCGGCGAGATCGCCGGGTCGGGGCCGGCGTTCGTCACCGTCGCCGTATAGCTCAGCAGCCCGCCCGGCACGGCCACCGCCGGCTGTGCGGAAAGGCCCGCCGAAAGATCCGCGTTCACATGGCGCAGCACCGTGATCACCACATCGTTCCCCGTGCCACCGGGCCCCTTGTAGGTGATCCCGAACGTCAATCCGCCCACCGAAAACTCCGCGCCTTCCGGGAGCCCGGAGAACGTCCCCATCACCGCACCGGGCCCGGTCGTTTTGATGATCGTGAACGCCTGCCCGACCAGCGGCGTGTAACCCAGCTCGAGTTCCAGCGCCGTCACGTTCGATCCCAGCGCCAGCTGGCCCCCCGCCACAAGCTGCCCATGCTCCGTCCCCACATCCGGCCCATCAAGATCCACCCGGAAGCGCCCCCCGGCGAACGTCACGTGCCCGGCCGCGGAAAGGATCCCCGGCGCACCGCCCGAGCCCGGCCACACCAGGCCCCCGGCCACACTGATGCTCCCGGCCGACCCCGTCCCCCGCAGCCACCCGGTGGAGGCCACGGAAGCCGCCCCCGGCGTAGCGCCGTTCCATGTCAGGTTCCCCTGGCCGGCCGTCACCGGCCCGGCGAACGTCCCGCTCCCATCCACCTGGAGCTTGCCGCCCCCGGTGAGGTGCAGGCTGGCGCCAGGAGCGAACTCGTGGAGGGCGCCAATAACGAGCACCGAATCACCGACGCCGATGGTTGTCGCGGCGGCAAGCGTCACGGCGTCGGCACTGTTGATGCCGCTGAGCGACTGCAGCACGCCATCACCCGATGGACCGGAGCCGGTAATCAGGACTGCCTCCGCTCCTATGTCGATCGAGCCAGCGAGCTGGAGGGCGGCGCCGCCCGACACAATGGTCGAATCGGTGGTTGAGCCCAGGCCGCTATCGTTCATCACCAGCAGCGCGCCCGCGGCGATCATGGCCGGGCCGCCAAAGCTGTTCACTCCGGTGAGCGCCATCCGGCCCGAGACCTGCGCCACCCCGCCTGCCCCCCCAACCGCGTTTCCCACGATATTCGTCTCGCCGGCGGGCCCTTCGTTCCGCAGCTCCCCCGTTACATCGAAGGCGTTGCCCTGCAGCTGGTAGCCGCCACCGGTGAACTTCACGATGACGAACGCCGTGCCGGCCGCCAGGTCGTTGGTATTCGTCTTTCTCGATGCCCCGGGCGGGAACACCAGCGTATCGCCGGCAACGGGCACACCCGTGTCCCAGTTCGCCCCATCCGACCAGTTCGCCGTCGCTCCCGCGCCAGTCCACGTCCGCGTCGAGACTGCCGTCACCTGCCCCGCGGTCGCGCCCAGCAATGCGGCCATAGCCGCCAGCGCCAGCCACCAGATCCCGATTCGTTGTGCCATTTCTCCAACCCTCTCGCCGGGTATCGATTCCCATCCTACATGACGCTGCAAGGCCCCGAAGAGTTCCACCGGGCCACAGGCTCACCTCCCCCCTGCACTGCTCTATACTCCAGCGCGCAACCGCTGTTCCGGGGTGTTCCCAATGTCCGAACTCCTTGCCGCCTGGCAGATTGCCGATGGCGTCCGCGCCCGCCGCTTCTCCGCCCGTGAGGTACTCGATGCCGCGCTCGCCCGGATCGAACACAAGAACCCGGCGCTCAACGCCTTCATCGCCGTCTATCCCGAAGCCGCCCGCGAACAGGCCGCCGCCATCGATGCCGCCATCGCCCGCGGCCAGGATCCCGGCCCCCTTGCCGGCGTGCCCATGGGCATCAAGGACCTCGAACCCGTCAACGGCATGCTCTTCACCGAAGGCTCGCGCGCCTACGAAGGCCGCATCGCCGATCGCGATGGCATCGCGGTTTCGCGCCTCAAAGCCGCCGGCGCGGTGCTGGTCGGCAAGACCAACACGCCCGAGTTCGGCTACAAGGGCTACACCGAAAACCAGCTCTGGGGGCCGACGCGCAACCCGTGGGACCCGACAAAGACACCGGGTGGGTCGAGCGGGGGCAGCTCGAGCGCCGTCGCCGCGGGCATGGTGCCGCTCTGTTCGGCGAGCGACGGTGGCGGGTCGATCCGCATACCCGCCTCGCTCACCGGCTGCTACGGCATCAAGCCCACCGCCGGCCGCATCCCCCGCGCATCGATCCACGCCCCAACCTGGGGCCCCTTCAGCACCATGGGGCCAATGGCCCGGACCGTCCGCGATTCGGCTCGCTACCTCGATGTCGCATCCGGGCCGCACCCGGATGACCTGGATGCTCTCGATTCGACCGGCCACGCCTTCGAAGCAGCCGTCCTCGCCGGGCCGCCCCGGCTCAGGCGCATCGCCTACAGCGCGGACCTCGGCTATGCCGCCGTCGACCCGGAGGTCGTCAGCGTGACCCGAGCGGCCGCGGCGGCACTGGCGGCCGCGCTCGGCGCCGAGCTGGTCGAGGCAGGCCCCGGCTTCCCCGACCCCATGCCATGGTGGCTCACCATCGCCGCCTCCGGCGATACCCGCCTCGTCGATGCCATGACCCCCGAGCAGCGCGATCGGCTGGAACCCGGCTTCCGCAATTTCTCGGAGTACGGCCGCGCCATCACCGCGCTGCAGGTAGCCGAGGCGCTCGAACAGCGCCACCAGGTGAACCGCACGATGACCGCGTTCTTCGGGCAGTACGACCTGCTGTTGACGCCGACGACGGCGACAACGGCCTTCGTGGCTGAGGGGCCGCCGCCATCGTCCATCGCGGGAAGGAATGTCGGGCCGGCCGGGTTCATCCCGTTCACCTACCCGTTCAACTTCACCGGCCACCCGGCCGCATCGCTACCGGCGGGGCTCTCGGCGAGCGGTTTGCCGATCGGGTTGCAGGCGGTGGCGCCGCGGTACGCCGATGCGCTCCTGCTCCAGGTCAGTGCCGCCTACGAGGCATCCCGCCCATGGGGGTATCCGGATTAACCACCGGCCGAGATCCGAGGCGCGCCAGGGATGGCGCGCTGCGATGCTCCTCGCCCGAACGCGGACCGCATGCGGGTTCGAGGCGGTGCCGCTGGCGTCCGACGCGGGACGGTGCTCAAGGTGGTGACGCCGCAGCGGGTCATGCCTGGCCCGCCTCGGATGGGTGTTCCCCGGTCCGATCCGAGGCGCGCCAGGGATGGCGCGCTGCGATGCTCCTCGCCCGAACGCGGACCGCATGCGAGTTCGAGGCGGTGCCGCTGGCGTCCGACGCGGGACGGTGTTCAAGGTGGTGACGCCGCAGCGGGTCACTCCTGACCCGCCTCGGATGGGTGTCGGGTAGTGGGGTCAGCGCCGGGAGAGGGGATCCCCGGCGCTGACCAGAGGGGGTAGCGGGCCCGTGCCACCGGTTACCCGCGTCTGCGCATCGCCACCGCGCTCAGTACCAGCGAACCCGCGCCAAACCCGGCCATGACCATCAGCGAACGGGCCAGGTGCGTCCCCGGCAGGTCCGTGAGGGTGGCCCGGATCCCGTCGGCGGCGTACGTCGGTGGCGCGAAGTTGGACGTCAACTGGAGAAACTCCGGGAGTTGCTCCTTTGGCATCAGCACGGGGGCGAAGAACACCACGTAGAAGATCGTGAGCTGAGTCACCGCATTCGTAACCTGGATGTGAGGCGAATAGACCGCGATTGCCGCGCCAACGCCTGCAAGCGAAAGCACCGCGAGCATGCCAACCACCAGGGCCGCCGGGTCGAAGTGGAAGGCGAGCCCGTAGTGCCACATGCCGAATGCGACGCTGAGGGCCACGGCCGGGAACGCCATGCAGGCCACGACGGTCACCAGCGCAAGCAGATATCCCTCGCGGCTGATGGGCAACGCGAGGTAGTACTCAAGCGTGCCCAGCGCCTTCGCCCGGGCCACCGACTGCGGCAGCATCACGAGCGCCACGGTGGTAAATGCCTGGGCCGCGGTCCCGGTGACCAGGTACTTCGCGGTAGTGTCGGAGATATCGGGCACCAGGTAGCCCATCCCCAGCACGAGCCCGAGCGACATCGCCCCCTGGAGAATGGCGACGAACCATATCTCCGCGCGCAGCACCCGGAGCTGGAGCGAGACGAGGTCGCGGTATTGGCGAAGCCAGGTCATCGGCGGCTAGCCCCGCCGCCGCATCGCGACCGCGCTCAGGACCAGCGAGCCGGCCGCAAACCCGGACATGACGGTGAGCGAACGGGCCAGGTGCGTCCCCGGCAGGTCCGTGAGGGTGGCCCGGATTCCATCGGCCGCATAGGTGGGTGGCGCGAACGCGGAGGTGAATTGCAGGAACTCCGGCAACTGCTCCTTCGGCAGCAGCACGGGGGCGAAGAAGAGGACGTAGAAGATGATGAGCTGGGTGAGCGCGTTCGTCACCTGCGGGTGGGGCGAATAGACCGCCATCGCTACCCCCGCACCCGCGAGCGAGAACACGGCGAGCAGCGCCACCGCCGCGAAGGCCGGCTCGACCGTCAACGAGAGATCGTAGTGCCACGCACCAAGGACGACGCAGAAAGCGACCGCCGGCAACGCCATGATTGCCACGACTGTCACCAGCGCGAGGAGGTAGGCCTCGCGACTGATCGGCATCGTGAGGAAGTACTCGATCCGGCCCATCTCCTTTGCCTGCGCGAGCATCTGGGGCAGCATCACGAGCCCGACGGTGATAAATGCCTGCGTCGCCGTCCCCGTCACCAGGAACAGCGCGGTCGTTTCCGAGATATCCGGGATCAGGTAGCCGAAGCCGAAGACGAGGCCCAGGGAGAGGACCACCTGGATCATGCCAACGAACCAGATCTCTCCCCGCATGGCGCGCAACTGCATCGAAACCAGGTCCCGGTACTGGCGGAGCCATGTCATGAGACGGCCTCCAGGCTGGCCGGTGGAAGCACGGCGGCCGCGTAGATGTCGTCCAGCGTCGGAGGGCCGATCCGGAAGTCCGCGAGCAAGCCCTCCTCGCGCAGGCTGCCAAGCCAGGTGCTCACCGCGGCAAGGTCGCGCTGCTCAAACAGGTAACACCCCGCGTTCCCGGGTTCCTCAAGGAGCGCCGGATGCGGGGAAAACTCCCCGGCCACCACCAGTTCGAGCCGCAAACGTTCCGT
>Ga0073905_10001986_pt1 | contig 10556 bp, 8 predicted proteins | sample KloWWTupernatant_FD_65482 | JGI IMG/M metagenome (GOLD analysis project Ga0073905, IMG submission 65482) | Active sludge microbial communities from Klosterneuburg, Austria, studying microevolution and ecology of nitrifiers - Klosterneuburg... | ecosystem: Engineered > WWTP > Aerobic digester >... | reverse complement strand
CGAAATTTCTATCCTTAAATATTTTCAGCAAAGGCAACGGAATGAAATGAACATTTACTGCAACTTGCTTTATATTAATTTCATCTATAATTGAATCACGCTGATCTTCTGAAATTTTTTTAATTCTTAATAAATAAATATGATAAGAAGATTCTCTGCCTTCAGAATCTGAAGGAGGCAGTTCTGCCCAGTTAGTTTTCGAAAACGCTTCATTATATTTTCTGAAGATCTCTTTTCTTTTTAATAAAAGATCTGCCGTATATTTTCTTATTTGTGCAAGCCCTACAGCAGCGCAAAGATCGCTTAGATTAATTTTAAATCCAGGATATACAATATCATATTTCCAGTTGCCTCCGAGAGATTTTGTAAAAGCATCTTTTGTCTGCCCGTTCAGAGAAAGGAGTCTTAACCAGCTATACAAGTCAGTATTATCAAAAGGTATTGGCAAATTCAGACAGATTGCCCCGCCTTCAGCAGTCGTAACATTTTTCACAGCGTGAAATGAAAACACAGTTACATCACAAAGTGAACCACTTTCATTTCCTTTATAACATGCACCAATAGAATGAGCTGCATCTGACATTATTAAAATTCTTCCAAGCTTATTCTGTACTTCACCTTTTGCAGCAAATAATTTTTTTACTTCAGGTTCTGAGATTAACTTATTTATTGCTTCATAGTCACAGGGATATCCTCCAATATCAACAGGTACTATTGCTTTGGTTTTCTCATTAATTAATTTTTCCAATTTAGAAACATCGATACAGAAATTTTCATCACAGTCAGCCATAACCGGTGTCGCACCGAGATGCATAACAGCAAGTGCAGTCGCGCAATAAGTATAAGCCGGAATAATCACTTCGTCATCAGGACCTATACCATACCAGTGCAAAACCAGCATCATAGCAGAAGTAGCCGAATTTACACACAGTACATTTTCAACACCGGTAAGTTTTGCAACTTCTTTTTCGAGAGCTTTTACTTTTGGACCTGTAGTGATCCAACCTGAATTTAACGAATCAAGAACTTCATTAATTACATCCTCATCTATATAAGGAGGCGAAAACGGAATCATATATTTTTATTTTTTAATTTCATGTTTTTTAAATTCTGAATTAATATTAATAAGAATGGAATGCTGAAATAAACTCCAAACTCCACAGTATAGCTGTATCTCTCAAGTGACGATTCGACCATACTAACTAAAAGTGCTTTTGATAAAAAGATCATAAAGATTAGAAATGCAATAATTGCATCAGGGTCTGAAAATTTAGTTTTAAAAAGAATTATAATACTTAACATAAACATTGTGAAAAATCCGATATACCATACAATATTTCTTAAAAAGAAATTATAAAAACTCTCATAATATTCATAAACGGATTTCAATAATGTATTTTCAAAAACAGCTTCATTATTCTGGTCTTCAACAATATATTTTAATTCCTTTTGCTGAATAATCTCTTCTACAAGAAAGTCCTTAACCTGATCATTTACTGATCTGTCTGAAGATATCTGAAGCCATTTCTTTTTTTCAAGCTCTTTAACAAACATTTCACGGACTACGTTTTTATTGTAATTATATATTAACTGGTTAAAATATTTCATTTCAATGCCAAGGTTTTTAAAAAAATAAAAAAAGTTACAGGAAAAAAATTTCAGATATATAAAAGGATTTTTTTTAATCGCATCAACAGAAACAATTCTCATGTACGGCTGTACATCCATATACTTTTTTGTTGAATCATCCCCCATCAGATTTCCAGCAAAGTTCATCTGCCTGTGAAAGTTATCTTTAAAGACATTAAATAATTTTGTCAATCCGTTATAATTTCTGATATAAGATTTATCTTTCTTTGGAATTGAGTCGAGTGTCTGCTGAATTGCAGAATTCACAAACCCGGGATATTCATCTGATGTCTCCATAAAAAGAATTGTAACTCCTGATAAATTTGCTTCACCAAATGGAGTGATAGTAAACTTATTAAGGGTGATATAATTGTATGTGCAAAGAGAAATTATGATTACAGAAAAAGGAATTATTAATAAAACATATTTTATAAGACTATATCTGTTTATGATAAAATACAAAATAATCAATACCATGATCCCAACAAAGAATAAACCAGCCGGTCTGATTAGGATCAAAATTGCAACGGAAATTGAGAATAAAATCCAATACTTATTTTTATTTTCTTTTATAGAAATCATCATCAAAGCAGTACAAATAAGCAGCATGTTTGTAAAAATTCCTTCAGTAAGTAATGCAGATTCAAAAAGTAAAAAATATGAAGATGTCATATAAACAGTAAGAAAGCATGCAAATACGACTGTAAATTTTTTATAAATTTTATCAAATAAAAATACTATTATCACACCTGTAAAAAGAGAAAAAGCACTTTGCATAACTGAAACTGCAAAAATGCTTTTCGAGAAACTCCAGATCATTGTCAGGAAAAGAGGATAGCCGGGAGTCCTGATATCAAACAAAGGCATAACAGAATTCAAAATCGAAAGGGCTGCTGCAATATATGAGGCACTGTCATTTGATAAAATATCTACACGGTAATATAAAAGATAAGGAAGTCTTGTAATAAAAAAAAATACAAGAAAAATACCTGTACCTTTTAAAAATGAATTTCTGCCATTAAATAAGAAATTTCTTACTGAATTCATTTTAAACGGTTTTTAACATCGTCTGATACCATCAAATGTTTTAACTGAACAGAGATGAGACCCATTCCAAACATAAGTATAGAAAGGAGTATACTTCCAAGACCAAGATAAAAAGTAATTGGCATCCGGAATATTATTGAAAAAATAAAATTAACTCCTGCAAATGCAAGTAAAGCCAGACAAAATACAATGAATATTTTAATCGGATTATAAAAAAGAATTGCTTCAGTAATAAACTGCAAAGTACGCATTGAATCTCTGAACAATTTTACTTTTGTTTTACCCTCTCTTTTTTTATAATCAATCGGAATATATTTTACATACATTGCATTCATCATGTATGCTAATGTAAGCGAAGTAGTAAAACTGAATGTATTGCATAATTTTGAAAAATAAGGTAATACTTTTGATTTAGAGAATACTCTCAGTCCGGAATTTATATCATCTATCTTTCTTCCCGCAGAAAATTCAACCAGCTTTTTCAGAATAAGTCTGAGTACTTTTTTCTTAAATGACTCATCATAATTTTCACCCTGCCTGGCACCTACGACCATATCAAAACCTTTATTATATTCACTGACTAAAACGGGTATCATCTCCAGAGGATATGTGCCGTCAGCATCTGTAATAACAATTATGTCGTTCGTCGCAGCTTCAATTCCGTCTTTAAGAGATTTACCATAACCGATATTATGAGGATGCCTGATAGTAACTGCACCGGCTTTTTCACTCATCTCAGCAGTCCTGTCAGTAGAGCCGTCATCGACTACTATAATCTCAATATCCCTGAGATTATTTAATTCGGCAACCTTCTTTATGTCAAAGACAGTCATTGCAATTACACTTCCTTCATTATATGCAGGTATCACCACAGAGATCATAATCTAAATTATTGTTTTTTAAAAATACTGATCAGAGAAATTCCGATCGGATTACTGACAGGTAAAAATTTCTTTGAGAATGGAACTATGTATTTATCAAACATTCCAATCTCACCTTCGGTATCGTTGATGTTTCCTGACTTTAAAGCTTTATATACTACCCAGTATCCTACAGCTCCGATTGGATTAAAATAATATTGTTTTATTAAATTTACATCAACAGGCAAACTTAGTGAATTCATCTTATCTTTTGTATATCTTTTAAAATGCCCGGCGGCCTTATCAAAATTTGAGTATAAAAAATTATGAGAAGGTACAAGATGAAACAAAACTCCGCCCGGTTTTAAGAGTGAAAGAAGTTTAGCAAAAAAATTTACATCATCCTCTACATGCTCCATTACATTCATACATAATATAAAATCAAACTCTCCATTTACTTCAATAAGGTCTATACATTCTATCCTGAGATTTCCCTTAAAATCTTTTTTGCTAATATGATCGATCGCAGGTGCAGAAATATCTATACAGTAAAGAGAATCGAATTTACTTTTCTCGGTAATGAGTTTTGTAAATGAACCGACACCACAACCGACTTCAAGCACATCACCATTTATATATTTTTCAAATTGTTCAAAAGTCCACTGATTATAATTAGTGGCTTTCTGCATTTGTTCGGCGGATGTAAATAGTTCTGACATTTATTCTTCTTCGATTTTTTTAACAAATACTGCAGGATTTCCCGCATATATACTAAATGGTTTTACTTCATTATTAACAACACTTCCAGCTCCAATGATCGAACCTTTACCGATCCGGACACCCTTCATTATAAAACAGTTTGCGCCGATCCAAACATCATCCTCTATCACTACAGCTTTTCTTCTGATCTTATCCCACCTCTTCAGTCTGTTCTTATATGGAACATTGTGAGAATTTGTATCCATTATCACAGTGTTTGCGCCGATCATGATCCGATTTCCGAGAGTAATACTTTCTTCACTAATGATAGAAGTTCCGTTAAGATAGACTTCATCACCGGTGACAATATTACCTGATTTAGATGTCCTCAGAAAAACACCACCGGCAATATTTCCTGAGTTATATCCGCATTTCGCAGAGATCAGCCTCATATTATTTCCCAGAGTAACAGATCCTTTGTTTTCAATTCTTGGCAATCCGAAAACTTTTATTCCATTTCCATATTTAACTCCGTTTAAGATCAATACTATTTTCATAAACGGTGAAGACAAAAAAGTAATGACCTTTGAAAAATGAAGGAAGCCGTCTTTCAGCAATTCAAAATAATTATCATTACCGGTGTCAAATTTCAGTTTCTCATTATATTTAAACAGGAAGCTCAATTATCAGATTAAATTTTTATTTTTTAACACCACTTCCGCTCCAACTAACACCTTTGTAAGCATTAATATTTACATCATCATATTCTTCGCTGTTAAACCAATCAGAGATTCTTTTTTTGCTGATAAAGTCAACCTGCGGAGCATTCAGTTTATCAAATACATTCAGAGTATTTCTTTCAAAAGACATTTTTCTAAAGTTGTCAAAATATTCATAAAAAGGTAGAAATTTCAAAGGCAATTTATATAGTGTATAAACAGGCATGTACAAAATCGCAGTTGTGAATTTCGAAAGTTTTAGAAGATTTTTTCTGTTCATATTTTTAAGGAAGATTTTTCGTGCAGGCTCTACTCCATATTTTACTAATGAATTACCTTCTTCTGAATATACCCAGACAATGGTTTTTCCACCTGGCTTTGTATGCTTTTTCATATTCTCAAAAGTTTTATCCGGATCATCAGTATGATGTACGACACCAATAGAAAAGACAATGTCGAATTTTTTTCCGAGATCCATTTTTGCAATATCAGCTTCTACAAAATCAATATTTTTAAAATCCTTATTTCTTTCTTTAGCAATATCAGTTGTATTAAGATCTACAGATGTAATATTTTTTGCAAACGGCGCAATAAAAGAAGTATGTTGTCCACCGCCACAGCCGCACTCAAGAATTTCTTTATCTTTAAAATCTTCAAGTGTATTCGGAAGAATCCAGTCTTTGAAAAGAAAGAGTTCATTGTCTTTCAGAAGAGTCCACTGTTCACTCCACTCTGACTGTTTATTTTGCATTTTAGTTAAACTTTCTGTCATATACATATTTATTAAAAGTCTTGAATTCATTATTTCCGTTACTTCCGATCCATTCACCCACCGGAGAATTGAATCCACTTTTCTTTTTATTAATTACAAATTCCGGAATTACATCTTTTAATGCTTTTTTCAAAATATATTTAAGCTGCATACCTTTCATTTTTTTATTAGAAGGAATAGACGACACATATTCCACCAGTTCGGGATCGAGGTAAGGGCTACGTGCTTCTATGCTGCTGTGCATCGTTGTCCTGTCAACTTTAACCAGAATGTCATCAGTCAGCCATGTCATTCCATCAACATATAAATTCCTGTCAAGTGTATCGAGTTCTTTACCAATATCATAATATTTTTTAAAAGTGTTGTAAGGATCAGTATCATAAACGAGATCTTTATATTCTTTCCCAAGAATTTCAATTCTTTCCTCAGGTGAAAAAAACTGTCTCCAAAGGTAATGAGCTTTTTCGGGAGAATGTAGTGCACCGTTTAAAAATTGCTTTTGCTTATACTGCCAGTTAAGTTTATTTTTATTTTTACTATTACTGTTTAGACCTATTATAAATCTTTTAATAGAATCAGGAATTGGTTTAGCAAAATTATAATATTTATCAGCTTTATAAGTAATGTATCCGGCAAAGATCTCGTCAGCACCGTCACCACTTAGAACAACAGTTACAAAATCTGAAGCTAATTTTGAAACTTCGATCATAGGAATGAGAGAATTATCAGCAAACGGTTCATCAAAAACATCTACAGCATTATTCAGAAAATCCAGTTCGTTTTTTATGTCACAGATAATTCCGTGATGCCTTGTTCCGATAAATTCTGCCGCTCTATCGGCATCAGGAAGTTCATTATAACTTTTTTGATTAAAGCCTACACTGAAAGTATGTAGTTCACCTTTATGAAATTTTTTCATTAAAGCTACAATAGAAGTTGAATCAATACCACCGCTAAGAAAAGCTCCAACAGGTACGTCACTGATCATCCTGCGTTTTACTGATTCTTCAAGAAGATATAAAATTTTACTACAGGTATCCTCATTGGAATCTTTATTTTTAATTCTGAATGAATCTGAATAATCCCAATACCTGAGTTTGGAAATTTTATTTCCCGAATCAGAAATTTTCATATAATGAGCAGCTTCTAATTTGAATATATTTTTATAAATCGTAAGCGGCGCAAGGATATATCCTATTGCAAGGTAACAATTCAGAGCTTCGTAAGACAACTCAGGCGAAAAAGTTTTATCTTCTTTGAATGCTTTAAGTTCAGAAGCGAAAGAGATATTTTTATTTTTGTCAAAATAATAATACAATGGTTTTTTTCCAAATCTGTCCCGTGCTAAGATCAACTCATTAAGTTTAGAATCCCAGATTGCAAGTGAGAACATTCCGTTAAACATACTGAAACAATCCGAACCGAATTTATCATAAGCGTAGATTATGACTTCAGTATCTGAGTTTGTTTTGAAAGAATAGCCATGTTGAATAAGGTCATTTTTTATTTCCATAAAATTATAGATTTCACCGTTATAAACAATATTAAATCTTTCATCCTTAGAAGACATGGGCTGATTGGCATTTGCAGACAGATCGATGATGGAAAGTCTTCTGTGTCCAAGTACAATATTTCCTAAAGATTTAACGCCTTGATTATCGGGTCCTCTGTGTTTTATGGAATTGCACATACGGGAAACGGCAGCTATAGTATCTTCGCTGACGCCTTTCCACTGAGATTTTCCGGCAATACCGCACATGTTTATAAGTTAATTAGTAGGGTGATATATTTGTATTTGGGATGGAAGTAGAAACGGTTTTAACCGTTTCTATGAAAGCTGAATATTGAAACCGGTTAAACCAAATCAAGATACAAATAAAATATTTCGATGGTTTTGATATATTTTTCAAATGGGTTCGGTTTTGAATGTGGAAAACGGTTTTAACCGTTTCTGTGAAAAAAAATCCTGAAACCGGATAAACCAAATCTGATTATAAAATGTATTTTTCATAGTCTTCGATAGACTCATCGAAGATATACTTTTGTACTGAAAGAAACGGTTTAAACCGTTTCTCTAAAAAATAATTCTACTTATTAAAAAATCTATCTTCAAACCATTCATAATAACTTATCTTCATAATTAATCTAAAAAATCTCCGTCTTCATTAAACAAACGGTTAAAACCGTTTCTCCAATCCCACATTATTACTCATATCCATAATAATCCTTATACCACTTCACAAACTTCTCCAACCCCTCTTCTATCCTAACCTCCGGTACAAAATCTATATAATCCGACAGATCCCTCGTATCTGCACATGTGATTTTTACATCTCCGGGTTGCATGCCTAAAAATATTTTCTCAGCATTCCTTCCGAGTTTATTCTCTAAAATCTCTATGAACTTCAATAGATTTACAGGATGCTCTCCGCCGATATTAAACAATCTATATTCTGTATCTTCAGTTTTTTTTACTAGCCTCGAAATGGATTCAGTTACATCATCTATATATGTAAAATCTCTTTCCATATTTCCGTTATTGTACACTTCGATTGACTCACCTTTCATTATCTTTTCCGCAAATTTATAATATGCCATATCAGGTCTTCCCCATGGTCCATAAACTGTAAAAAATCTTAAACCTGTTACTGGAAATTTATAAAGGTGATGATAAGTATATGCCATTAATTCATTTGATTTTTTTGTAGCTGCATAAAGAGAAACGGGATAGTCTACATTATCTTTCACCGAAAAAGGGATCTTATCACTGTTTCCGTATACCGAACTCGATGATGCGTAGATCAGTTTTTTCACTTTAAATTCCTTACAGCATTCAAGAAGATTAAAAAATGCTACTATGTTACTTTGTATACTCACTTCAGGATTTGAAATTGAATACCTGACTCCCGGCTGTGCAGCTAAATTAACTGCAATATCAATCTTCTCTTCTTTAAATATTTTTCTAAGCTGTTCCTGATCTGTAAGATCCGTTTTTTTAAAATTGAAATTTTTATACTTTTCCAATAATTCAACTCTGCCTGTTTTAAGATCTGTATCATAATAAGAATTTATATTATCAATTCCCGTTACATCATATCCATCTCTGCATAACCTTTCAGAAGTATGATATCCAATAAAACCAGCTGCACCTGTAATAAGTATTTTCAATTTAAAATCTTTTATTTATATGAATTATTTTTTGCTAAATATTTTTTAAGGCGATTTCTCATTTTTATATATTGCGTCATTCCTGGATAAGTATAATTACGGGATTCTGAATTTCTATCAGGTAGTGTCTTTTGTTCCCCTGCTTCTAATTTCTTTAGAAAGTCTTCCACTTCAGGCAGACTGTCATAAATAGCTTTATGACCTATAAAAGAGTAATTGTGATTTTTCAAATCAATATCCCTTACCTTTCCACTTACATAGACTTCTCCTGCATCTATTTTGTCATTCATCTTTAAAAATGAATATGCAAGGTTATTGTAATCTCCATTATACAAAGTCCAGAATGGCGAGTATAATCCCTTATACTCCGGTGTCAATCCTTCATGCCAGAGATATACTCCGTGCTTGGCAATTCCTCTTATCTTCTTACCAAAAAAATCATTTACGCACATTGCAAAAATAATATCCGGCTTTACTTCATTCAGAAAATCCAGTACTTCTGTTTTATTTACATTATCTGAACTTATCTCTTTGAATTTCAGATCATCAAATTTTCTGCCGTTTGATTTCCAGTATGGTCTGATGATCCCTCTTTTCAAATAACCCAGATCTTTCACTGCTACTTTTTTCTTTACATAAAAAAAAAGTAATAGTTCATTAAGCACTTTAAAATATCCGTACTTCTTTGCTCTCTTCATTCCATAATCAAATCTGCCTCTCCATGTCTTTCTCCAAGTAGCAGAATCTGACCAGACTACACCCGCCAGTTCAGTGTGCTCTGAAAGCCAGTCAACTATCAATTCATCAAACTCATTCTTCGATCCTATAAATACACTTCTCATTTGTTAACTCTTTCCCAAATTATTAATTAATATATGAAACCAGTTTATCGGAAAATTTCTTGATTAAATCATTTCTGTCAAATTTTTCTTCAGCCGTTTTTCTGCAGTTTTCAGACATCTCATTTCTTAAACTCAATGAATCTCTTAGCTTAATAATATTTTCCTTAAGCTTATCAAAATCTCTGGGAGATGATACTAAGCCGATGTTATTGTCGGAAATTATAGCAGCACCTTCACCGGTTCCTGAAAATAATATAGGAACACCGGCTGCCATTGCTTCATATATCTTTGATGGTACTGCTCCATATATTTTGTTTACCAAAGGAATTATAGTACAATAATATTCAGTCAAAATTTCAGGTATCTCATTACTCTTAACACTTTTATGAACGACGATTCCCCTGTCCGGATTCTCTTTTAAAAAATCTAAAGTTGCCTTTCTGTCTGTACCTTCTCCATAAATATGGAATTCTGCCCCAAGTTCTTTAAAATTAATTTTACTTACAATTTCGAAAATGCCCTGTGCCACTCCTAATAATCCGGCATAAACAATTTTAATAATTTCTCCGCTTTGACAATATGATTTTGGCTTTTCAAATCTTTTTACATCTACTCCATTTCTGAATAGGTAAGTATTAAAATCACCGCTGTTACTTATATGTGATACTATTTCTTCTGATTGCCCTGTATTTATAAAAGCTTTTCCATATAAAAATTTTTCGAGTGACTCTAATTTCTTGTAAATTTTCCCATTACCAATTGCACCAAGTTCTTTTGCAGACAATGGCCAGATGTCAGATACATTCATTATCATTTTTGC
>Ga0073905_10001985_pt1 | contig 10557 bp, 10 predicted proteins | sample KloWWTupernatant_FD_65482 | JGI IMG/M metagenome (GOLD analysis project Ga0073905, IMG submission 65482) | Active sludge microbial communities from Klosterneuburg, Austria, studying microevolution and ecology of nitrifiers - Klosterneuburg... | ecosystem: Engineered > WWTP > Aerobic digester >... | reverse complement strand
GTATTTGGAAAACGCTGGCGGTTACAGTCGGGAGCTGACGGTCGCGGTTTGGCGGGGGCCCGTACGTAGAGGCGGAAAGAATTGGCGTTGTACGCGAAGGCTCAAATTCAATTCAGATATGAATGCAGGACGGAGTTGTCGATGGCTGACAAGACACGGTTGATGCTCGAGGGCGGTGACCCCGCCGTGGATACCAGGGCATTTCGACGTGCACTTGGAAATTTTCCAACGGGGGTAACTATAGTAACCACAGCTGGGGTGGGCGCCCCCGCCGGAGTTACAGTTAATTCCTTCGCTTCTGTATCCCTCAATCCGCCTCTGGTACTTTGGTCGATCGCGCATACCTCGCGCAGCCATGCGGCGTTCTGGCAGTGCGAGAATTTCGCGATACACATTCTCGCCGAGGATCAGGTGGGCTTCTCGGACATTTTCGCCAGCGCCAGTGACGACAAGTTTAGCCTGGTGGATTGGCATATTGGCCGTACGGGATCGCCCTTGATCGACGATGCGCTGACCTATTTGGATTGCGTCTGCGAGGCTCGGTACGAGGGCGGCGACCACACCATCATGATCGGCCGCGTCGTCGACTTCGGGCGCTCGGAGGGAAGCCCGCTGGCTTTTTCGCAAGGGCGATACGGGATTACCTTGGACCATCCGGAAGTGGCGGGGAATGCGCGAGACCAAAGGCGTGAAGAGCGTGGTCTCGACGAATTGCCGTTCCTGAGCTTGATTGCGAAGCCCCACTATAAGGAGGACGCCGATTTGGAGCAGCGGCGCTCGGCGGCGGGCTACACCGCGCTAGGAAGCAAGGTGCTCGCCGGCCTCTATCAGTCGGCCCCTCTGACGGCGGACCAACTCGCCAGGGGCATGTATCTCGACCGCCGCGAAGTCGAAGACTCCTTGAACGTGTTCTTGGCTGACGGCCACGTTGCACTGTTTGATGGTAACCGTTTCGCGCTGACGGAATCCGGAAAACGGCGGCGCCGTTAGATGATTGAATACCTGTCGCGCTACCAGGGTGAACTGGCGGATATCGATCCCGCCGATCTCACCGTTGCCACGCGCGTTCTGAAAGGGTTTCTCGCCGGCCCTGATCAGCAATGCGGTGGGTTGCGTATCGCGCATCATGCACTGGCGTGGGCACTACTTTCATTTCATGACACGGACTTTACACATGACCGATGAGCGGACAGCTCGAGAGACTATGTTCTATGACGTTGTCATCGTTGGTGGCGGGCCCGGCGGGCTCGCCACCGCGATCAGGCTCAAGCAGAAATCACCCGACCAGTCGGTGGCACTCGTCGAAAAGGGTGGCGAGATCGGCGCCCATATCCTGTCAGGTGCCGTGATCGATCCGGCTGGGCTCGACCAGCTGCTGCCGGACTGGCGGAGCGACGGCAGTCCACTGGTCACCCCGGTGACCAAGGACATCTTTCGCCTGCTAACTGGCAAGGGCAGCCTTGGCCTGCCGACGCCGATTATGCCTCGCCTGATGTCCAACCACGGCAACTATGTAGGATCGCTTGGCGCTCTTTGTCGCTGGCTGGCGGGCAAGGCGGAAGCGCTGGGTGTCGAAATCTATCCGGGCTTTGCGGCGACAGAGGCGCTTTACGACGTGAACGGTCAGGTCATCGGCGTAGCGACGGGCGATGTCGGCATTGAAAAGAACGGCCTGCCGGGCTCCGGCTTTCAGCCAGGTGTGGAACTGCACGCCCGCTACACGGTGCTGGCCGAGGGTGTGCGGGGCTCGATCTCCAAGCAGGTGATTCGCCGCTTCGACCTGGCAGCCGGTCGCGATCCGCAAAAATACGGTATTGGGCTCAAGGAGCTTTGGGAAATCGATCCGGCCAAGCACGAGCCGGGGCGCATCGAGCACTCTTTCGGCTGGCCGCTGGACTGGAGGACCGGCGGCGGTTCGTTTCTCTATCATTTCGAGAACAATCAAGTGGCCGTGGGCTTCGTGGTCCACCTGAACTACAAAAATCCGTACTTGTCGCCGTTCCAAGAGTTCCAGCGTTTCAAGACCCATCCCTCGGTTAGGGCCACCCTGAAAGGTGGGCGGCGCATTTCGTATGGCGCGCGCGCCATTTCCGAGGGTGGTTGGCAATCGGTCCCCAAACTCAGCTTTCCCGGCGGTATCTTGGTGGGTGATGCGGCCGGCTTCGTCAATGTGCCGCGCATCAAGGGCAGCCACAACGCGGTGCAGTCCGGCATCCTGGCCGCCGACGCGCTCGTGAAGGCCTTGGCCAGTGACAACGCCCCGGCCAGCCTCGATAGCTACGACTCAGCGTGGCGGGGCAGCGCCATCGGCCGCGACCTGAAACCGGTGCGCAATGTCAAACCGCTGTGGTCGCGCTTCGGGCTGGTCGGCATCGCCATGGGCGGCTTTGACATGTGGTGCCAGCAGTTGTTTGGCGTTTCTCCGTTCGGGACCCTAGCGCATGGCAAGGCCGATCATGAATCGATGGAGCCGGCAGCACAGCACCAGCCCATCTCTTATCCAAAGCCCGACGGAAAGCTGACGTTTGACCGTCTGTCATCCATATTTGTGTCGAACACCAACCACGAGGAGAATCAGCCACCACATCTGCATGTCAACGACCCCGCACTGCAGCGGCAGAGCGAGTATGGCGTTTATGCTGGGCCGTCGCAGCACTATTGCCCGGCTGGCGTCTATGAATGGGTCGCCGACGGCTCCGATGTTCGGCTGCAGATCAACGCGCAGAACTGCGTGCACTGCAAGACATGCGACATCAAGGATCCCAACCAGAACATTGATTGGGTTCCGCCCGAAGGCGGCGGCGGCCCCAACTATGCCGCGATGTAGCCGCTAGCCGTTCACGAGGACCGGTGGTCGCTTTCGCGGGCGGCCGCCTGCGCTCTCCGGGCAACCTCGCGCATTCAGGTACGGACCTAGTGCGCTGCTTCCAGGCCAGACATTGCTTGAATGTCATCTCCTGCGCCAGATTGAGTTCCGTTTCATGTACTCAGCGCCAGCGGTGGGCGGGGCAGCAGGCGGTTGCTCTCCTCGATGAAGTCGTATCGGGATGCTACCTAGCTATCCCATATCTTTTGATGTTAATCAGAACTCGGCGACCTTGCCCCAGGCCGCGGTTTTCAACCGCGCGGGCCGGAAATGCGCCGGGTCGACGATCGGTGGCTTTCCTGTGATGATGTCGGCGATTAGGTGCCCTGCGCCAGGTCCGATCGCAAAGCCATGGCCGCTGAACCCGGCCGCAAGGATGAAACCGGGAATGCTTTCTATCTCGCCAATGACGGGGATGCCGTCCGGTGTGCTGTCGATATACCCAGCCCAGGCGTCTGAAATCGGCAGGTTTCGAACCTCTGGAATCAGCTCACACGCGCGCTGATATGTGAGGCGAATCTGCGCCATGTCGGGCCGCGGATCGAGAATGCGATTACGCTCCATTGGAGTGATGGCGTCTAGCGACCACTTTTCCAGGCTTTCATGACCTTGCCGCCACCCGTCCACCCCCCCTGGAGAGAGGCTGCGCCAGCGGCGAGCGAACATGGGCAGGAACTCCCGCCCGAACCGAACTTGCTGTGGCGTGGGGTCGACACGCGCCCGGCCGCTGATTGCCAGCGTATAATGGCCATTGCCGCGCCGTGTAATTGAAACATCAGGCGCGGCAAGGGCGACAGGCAGTTCTGATGTGCCCGGAGCGACCGTCAGGATAGACGAGCGTATGGAGGCCTGGGGGAACCGGATGCCGAGCTGATGGCAAAAGGAGGAAGCCCATGCGCCGCCTGCCATGACCACAGTCCTGGTGGCGATCATACCTTTTTCGGTAACCACCCCGCTGACCCGTCCAGCGCTCAGCTCAATGCCGCGAGCAGCGCAGAACTGATGCACAGAGCCGCCCGCCGCCATGATGCCACGAGCGGCAACCGGCACCGCACGTGAGGGATCCGCCGTTCCGTCACTTGGCGAGAAGACTCCACCCTTCCATTTGCGGCCGGTCGGCTTGCCCCGTTCGCTGGCCTCCTGACCGCTCAGCATGTGTGTCGTGACCCCGGCGGTTCGCGCGAAGTCACGCCACTTTGCCCATCCGGCCAATTGGGTCTCGTCCTGAGAAAGGTAAAGCAACCCACAGCGTCGGAAGCCTGTGTCTTCACCGGTTTCCTTTGCGACGTTTTCCCACAGCTCGAGGCTCTTGGTGGCCATCGGCAGTTCGCGTTCGTCGCGGTTCTGCTGACGGCACCAACCCCAGTTCCTGCTCGACTGTTCGGCGGCGACGCGTCCCTTTTCGAGTAGGGCAACCCGAATGCCCCGGCGGGCCAGGTAATAGGCGGTGAATACGCCCACCACGCCGCCGCCGATGACGACGACGTCCGCCTCTCGAGGCAGATCGGCGCTGGACTCGATATGTAGCAGGGGCGCGGGCATGGGAACTCCTTTGTTCTACTTATTCTAGCGCAGCCACTCGACAACGTGCTGCGGCCGATTGCTGTCGAGCGGAATATCCTGCTGTTAGTTTGTGTCGGAGCGGCAGAATTCGCGGGTTCTGGATGCCTTACATTCCGTAGGCTTCGCTGCGGGCGGACCCCGCTACCGTCGGCCGTGCCGCGGACGAAATCGCTGTCTAATCCTCCGGACTTGGCACTTCATGCAGCCCAGCGGCACACTTTGGCGACGCCACGGCGGCGCTGGCGGGGGTGGCACTGCTCATATTCGAGGCGTCTACCTGCGGAGGAAAGGTGCCATGGCGACGATGATCGGTTCGCGCTTTCGAGAGGGCCTAGACGGCCAAATGCCGTGAGGTCCGCGCGGGCGCATGCAGTGCTAGACGCCGACGGCGCTGCCGGTCAAATACGCCAAGAAAATCCACGAGGCCGTCGGCGAGGGCTACCGCGCCGTCGGTTAGAGGGCCTCGATCAACTGGTAGGGGTGCCTGCAAGGCCCCGCTGGCGGCTGGCGGCGGAACCGCTGCCGGGGCTGCCTGAGCCCGGTCGGCTCCGCTAGCCTTTGGCGCGGATCAGCGCGTCGGCCATGAACAGGTCCTGCAGCGAAATCCCTGAACTGTCGAACACGGTGATTTCGGACTCGCTGCGACGCCCCGGTGCGCGTCCCTCAATGACGTCGCCTATGGGCGTTACCGTGAGAGTGCCTGCGTCGATCGCTGTGCGCGCATGCTGGAAATCACCGATCTGGATGGACTGGGAGAGCAGGTCGCAGAACAGGCTCGCCCTGGGATAGAGGTCCGTGGGGAGTTCATGCTTGCCGGGCGCATCGGACCCCATGCTCACGACATGCGTGCCCGCTCCAACCCAGGCGGGCTCGAAAAGCGGTTCGCGCGATGGCGTTGCCGTCACCACGATATCGGCGGCCCGCACGGCCTCTTCAGCGGAAGCAATCCGTGCGTCGAGACCGCTCTGGCGGATCTGCGCAACAAAGGCATCGCGCCGCTCTGAGGGGCGGGAGACGACCAGCACCTCCTCGATTGGACGGACCCTCGCCAAGGCCGCAACTTCATAGCTGGCCTGATTGCCCGCTCCGAAGATGGCCAGCACCCTCGCGTCCCTTCGCGCGAGCAGGTCGGTCGCGACGGCATCGGCCGCCGCGGTCCTGAAGGCATTGACCTTGCCCGCTTCGATGACGGCGCGGAGGCGCCCCGTACGCTGGTCGAGCAGCATGATGGTGGAATTGTGCCGCGGCAGACCGATCGCCGGGTTGCCGGACCAGAACGAGCCGACTTTGACGCCGGTCAGTTCGGCCGACCAGCCCGACTTCACGGAAAACGTATTGGTTGGCTCCTTGGAGCGTCCGAGAACGGCGGGAAAGACGCCGCTCAGGTCGGATGCTGCGGCCACGAGAGCCTGCCGCACCGCCTCGAACGCCAGCTCATGCGTCACCAATGCGGCAGATTCGTCTTCGCTGACATAGATCATCGGTTTCTCCGGTTGTGCCTGAAACGCCACCAGCAACGATTTGGGGCCTGGGAATATCTCTAACGGGACCTTCACCGCGCATTGTGCTGACTGAGGGACAAAAACGAATGATCCGGCCTACTTGGCGAGTGGAAACGGCAGGGTTGTTTGCTTTGGGGTGGCACCTCAGTTCGACTTCAACGGAAACCGGAAGTCACGCCATCCGTCTTTGACGCCGGCGCTGTTGGGGCACAGACCTTTTGGGCGACACGACATCGCTTCCAGGCCCCGGGTTCCGCTGGGGTAGGGGCAGGTAGCTGCGTTGCGCCCCAGGAAGTGGGGTGAGAGGGGCTCATCCCACTCCGGGTATTTCGGCAGGTTGGGGGCCGAGGCCGTGTGAGAACTCGCGGCAGCGTCTGTCCTGAGCGTGATCCCATGGCATCAGGGGGACCGTTACATCCCCTTAACGCTTGAAGGATTGGAACGACGCCGGCAACGGCGATGGCGCGCTTGATGTTGTAGGCCAGGATTGCCAGGCTGGCTTCGGTGGCGACGTTCCTGAGCCCCCGCGTTCGGAAGTGGGTGGCACCCATCCAGCCCTTGATGGTGCCGAAGACGTGCTCGACAGTACAGCGGCGGACCGCCATCGCCTCGGGCATCGCTTCGAACCGATGCTCCATCTTATCAAGAACCGCCTCATGCTCCCATCGCCGGATGCGCTTTTCCTTGCCGGCCGTGCATAGAGGACGCGATGCGCAGGCATCGCATGCCTTCTGGCTATAATAGACGTTGATGAGCTTGCCGCCCTCGACCGTGGCATGGCGCTTCTAGAGATGCTGGCCGGCGGGGCACCGATAGGTGTCGGTCGCGGGCTCATGCACGAACATGGCCTTGCCCCAAAAGCCGCGCGCCTGCGCCGGTGAGGTATTGGGCTTGGGCACCATCGGGATGATGCCAGCTTCGGTGCAGGAGCGGATCTGCTCGCCCTCATAGTATCCTCGATCGGCAAGGGCGATCATCCCGGCCGCGCCGGTCTCGGCCTGTGCAGCCTTGGCCATCTCCAGCAGGTGCGAGCGGTCATGGCCCCGGTTCGTCACCGCATTGGCGACAACGATGTGGTGCTTGGTATCGACCGCCGCCTGCACGTTGTAGCCGACCACGCCGCGATGGTCGCTGCCGGTTGCCATGGCGCGGGCATCCGGGTCGGTGAGCGAGATCTGCTCGTCGGGAGCCGCTTGCAGCTGCCGACCAATCTCCTCGAGCTCGCCGAGACGCCCGCGCAGCGATGCCAGTCGCTCGGTCAGGTGCGCGATCCAGGGCGTAGCCGGGCCGGCTTCGGCGCCGTCGGCCTCATCGAGCTCGGCGAGGTAGCGCGCGATGCTCTCTTCGACATGGGCTTTGCGCCGTGCCAGCTTGCCCTTGGTGTAGTTCTTCTCGTGCGTGTTCACCGCGCGCAAGCGTGACCCGTCGATCGCAACCATGCCGCCACCGACCAGGCCAAGGGCACGACAGACGCCAACGAAGCGCTGGCACGCGATCTGGATCGCGCCGGCATTGTCACGGCGGAAGTCGGCGATGGTCTTGAAGTCTGGCACCAGCTTGCCGGTCAACCACATCAGCTCGATATTGCGGCCAGCCTCCCGCTCCAGCTTCCGGCTTGAGGTCAGCTGGTGCAGGTATCCATAGATGTAGAGCTTGAGCATCGTGCCCGGCGCGTAGCCGGGTCTGCCGGTCGACGCCGGCTGGACACGCCCGAAGCCGAGCACGGCCAGATCGAGTTCGTCGACAAAGGCGTCGAAGATGCGAACCGGGTTGTCAGCATCCACATAATCTTCGAGATACGCCGGCAGAAAGCTCACCTGGTGACGGTCAGAACCTTCAACGAAACCACCCATATAGCACCTCCGAAGCAGTGCCAGATCATAGCATGATCAGGGGTTTTCACACAGACTCGGGCCGATAGCGGTCCGGCGGCTTTTGGCGGCCCGAAGCCGCATGCGGACGTGGCTGCGCGGCATCCAAGACGCGGTGGCTATGTCGCGAGAAGTCTTCTGGCCCTGTGAGACGTTCACGGCAGCGGAGATCCGACAGTCTCTTTGCCCGCGGCGCCCCCAGGTTCGATCACCTGTAAGTCGAGATCCAAGCGATCAACTCTGCAGCGCTGGGCACGCCGACCAGGCGCATCATGCGCAGGCGGTGGCCCTCCGGTGCGTTTGCTGAGGCCAATTTCGGCGTCAATGACGGCATTGGTCTTGCTTCGCGCGACCAGCGTCTAGATTTGCCGTCGCCGCCCGGTCACCCTCCACCGCGTGCCGCAGCTAGGAGCGAAGGAACCGGCTGCGGCGGAACGCAAGACTCCACCAATGGACCTGAAACTTCAGCTTTGAAAAAATGGTCGATAACGGTATCAGATCACCTAAATTAGCGGCAGTCGGCGTCGCAAAAGATCCGGCTGCCCGGGCCATCGACTTAATGGTCTGGCGGGTTAGTCGGTAGGAGAAGAGCATGGACGACAACGCGCTCGATCTCGAGCCGCTGCACAAGAACCACGGCGTCTATTTCGTGCCGGGCTTGCATCGCGGACTGCTCACTCTGGAGATGATTGCCGCCGCTCAGAAGCCCATGAATGTGACCGAGATTGCGGCAGAGCTTGGCGTGACCCGGTCTTCTGCTTTCCGGCTGGTCTATACGCTTCACCACATGGGATTTCTGGATGAGGTCCCCCAGACCAAGCAGTATGCCCTTGGTCCGCGCGTGCTCAACATAGGGTTTGCGTTCCTCGCGTCGCAGGACATCATCGAAGTTGCCAGGCCGGAACTCGAGGCCTTGCGCGATGCGACATCCGTCACGGCTCACCTGGCTATTCGCGACGACAAGAGCGTTCTTTACCTCAGCTGTATCCAGACGCGCTCAGGTTTCCTCAGCAACATGAATGTTGGGTCGCGGGTGCCCGCCTACGCGGCGCCAATGGGGTGGTACTTGCTTTCTGACTTAGGGGGCCGGGAACTGAACAGGCTGTTTGGGCCCGGTCCATTCAAGCAGTTCACCGAAAAAACGCCTACCACCCCGGCTCAGCTTGCGAGCAAGGTTGCGGAGGTTTCTGGCCTGCCATGCGTCGTGAGCCGAGGCATACTGGAGGCTGGGGGATCGTCCATTGCTGCGCCAGTTTTTGACAATACGGGTGCAGTTGTCGCGGCAATCGACATCTCCGGGCCTGACTCGGCGTTTGACATGAATGAACTCGAAACGCGGTACGCCCAGGAAGTAGTGAGGGCTGCCGGCCGGATTTCGGCGCGTCTGGGCTTTGTCGGTGCTGAGGCCACCAGCGCCGATTAGATGTCGGCAAGCCGGACGAGACCAGTCGAATAGCGCTTCCAGTTCAGCACGTAACGTGTCGCTGCACCGCGTAGAGCCACTGCTCGCTCTGCCAAAACCTGCCCCACGACCTTGCCCGGCACGCCCATCACGATCGAATTGTCGGGGATAATCTTGCCTTCGGGCACCAGTGCCTGCGCACCGATGATGCAGCTTTTCCCGATAACGGCATCGTTGAGGACGATTGCGCCCATTCCGACCAGGGTTCCGGCGCCGATGGAACAACCATGAAGTATTGCACGGTGTCCGACCGTGACGTCCTCGCCGATCTGGAGGGGGGAGCCGATGTCGGTATGGAGGATGCAACCGTCCTGAATGTTACTCCTCGCGCCGACGGAAATCCGCTCGTTGTCTCCGCGCAGGACGGCATTGAACCAGATACTTACATCGACGCCCAATAGTACATCACCGAGAACGACAGCGCTTGGGGCGATCCATGAGGTCTGTGCGCCGGCCGTTGTCGGCTGCCGGTCTTCGATTGAGAATAACACCTGCGCTCTCCCTAAAATCGACCGCAGTCGACTTTCAATTTCTCTCCGGTGGTGGCGGAAGACAGGTTGGTAGCGAAGAACAGGGCCGCCCTGCCCACCTCGAAGGGATCGACCCAACGCTTGAGGGCCGAAGGCTCCGTGTAGTTCTCCCGAACGATGTCATCGACCGAACGGTTTTCCCTTTCGGCACGCCGCGCCAGGATTTGGTCCATATTCTCCCCCGACACGGCACCCGGTAGCAGCGCGTTTACCCGCACTCCATAGGGCCCGAGCTCGCGTGCCGCGGCTTCGGTCATGCCGATAATTGCGAATTTGGTCGCGGAGTATGCCGTCCTCATCGGGTAGCCTTGGATGCCCATCAGCGACGACATGTTGACGATCGAGCCGCTTCTCTGCTCCCGCATGATGCGCGCCGCGGCCTGCAGGCAATGGAGCGCCCCAAACAGGTTGATCTCGACGCAATCGCGCCAAGCCGCAAGGTCGACTTCAGCAACCGGAGCTATAGGGCCGGGCACCCCTGCATTGTTAATCAACACATCGACGGTCCCGACGATCGACCGCGCCCGCGCGAATAGGTTCGCCACCTGATCGGGGTCACGCACGTCGCAGACAACAGCAGTCCCTCCGATGCGCTCGGCGACTGATGCAAGCTTGTCCATGCCGCGTCCGGCGACCACGACATGGGCACCGGCTTCCGCGAGAACCACGGCGCAGGCCTCACCGATGCCGCTGCCGCCGCCCGTTACGATTGCAGTCTTTCCTGCCAGGGATCCGATGTGTTCATTGGCCAAGGCCACTTACT
>Ga0073905_10001984_pt1 | contig 10558 bp, 9 predicted proteins | sample KloWWTupernatant_FD_65482 | JGI IMG/M metagenome (GOLD analysis project Ga0073905, IMG submission 65482) | Active sludge microbial communities from Klosterneuburg, Austria, studying microevolution and ecology of nitrifiers - Klosterneuburg... | ecosystem: Engineered > WWTP > Aerobic digester >... | reverse complement strand
AGCGTTGGCGACCGAGATGTGCGGGTCGAGCCCGGAGGCCGATGCGGTCACTGCGTCGACCGGCACGCTCACATCGCCGCTCAGGCCGTTCTCCTCACGGTAGGCGGCTACCCGGTCGGCGACCGACGCGAGCAGGTCGGGACTGAGCGGGCCCAGGTTCGAGCCCGAGCTGGCGGCACCGTCGTAACCGGCGCCGGCGGCCGAAGGCCGCGAGTGGAAGTACTCCGGGGCGGTGAAGGTCTGGCCGATGAGCTCGCTGCCCACCACCACGCCGTCGCGGCGGATCAGCGAACCATCCGCCTCGTCACCGAAGGCGACCTGGCCGATGAGGGTGCTGAACAACGGGTAGACCAGACCGAACAGGACCGTGAAGACCACGATCGAGAGCAGGGCCGGGCGTAGTTGGCGGATGAATGCACGCATGTCACTTCACTCCTAGTGCGGTCACGATGATGTCGATGAGCTTGATGCCGATGAACGGCACGATGACGCCGCCCAGGCCGTACACGAGCAGGTTGCGACGCAGCACCGCCGAGGCGGCCTCCGCGCGGAACTTGACGCCCTTCAGCGCCAGTGGCACGAGCGCGATGATGACCAGCGCGTTGAAGACGACGGCCGAGAGGATGGCCGAGCGCGGCGACCCGAGATCCATCACGTTCAACTGATCGAGGGCCGGCAGCACGCCCGAGAACATGGCGGGGATGATCGCGAAGTACTTCGCGACGTCGTTGGCGATGGAGAAGGTGGTGAGCGCACCGCGGGTCATCAGCAGTTGCTTGCCCACCTCCACGATCTCGATCAGCTTCGTCGGGTTGCTGTCGAGATCGACCATGTTGCCGGCCTCCTTCGCTGCCTGGGTGCCGGTGTTCATCGCCACCCCGACATCGGCCTGGGCAAGCGCCGGTGCGTCGTTGGTGCCGTCGCCGGTCATCGCCACGAGGTTGCCGCCGGCTTGCTCGCGCTTGATCAGCGCCATCTTGTCCTCGGGCGTAGCCTCGGCCAGGAAGTCGTCGACACCGGCCTCGCGGGCGATGGCGGCCGCGGTGAGCGGATTGTCGCCGGTGATCATCACGGTGCGGATGCCCATCGTGCGCAGCTCGTCGAATCGTTCGCGCATCCCCGGCTTGACCGTGTCCTTCAACCGGATCACCCCGAGCACCCGCCAGCCCTCGCCCGGCCGGCGATCGATCACGACGAGCGGCGTGGCGCCGTCGTTCGACACCTGCTCCACGATGGGCGTCAGCTCCAACGGCACCTGGCCGCCTTCGGCGACCACGAACCTGCGCACCGAGTCGGCAGCGCCCTTGCGCACCCTGCGGCCATCGCTCATGTCCATGCCCGACATGCGGGTCTGCGCCGTGAACGGCACCAGCACGGCACCCACATCGTCCATCACCGACAGCCCGAACTCGCTGACGCCGAGCTCGACGATCGAACGACCTTCCGGCGTCTCATCGGCGAGTGACGACACCAACGCCGCCTCGGCGACCTCTGCGGCCGTCACGTCGTGGACGGGGATGAACTCCGCGGCTTGACGCGACCCGAACGTGATCGTGCCCGTCTTGTCGAGCAGCAGCGTGGTCACATCACCGGCCGCCTCGACCGCTCGACCCGACATGGCCAGCACGTTGCGCTGCACCAGCCGATCCATGCCCGCGATGCCGATGGCCGAGAGCAGGCCGCCGATCGTTGTCGGGATCAGGCAGACGAGCAGCGCCACCAGCACGATGACGGTCTGCTCGGCACCCGAGTAGATCGCGAAGGGCTGCAACGTCACGACGGCCAGCGTGAAGATGATCGTCAGTCCGGCAAGCAGGATGGAGAGCGCGATCTCGTTCGGGGTCTTCTGCCGATCGGCACCCTCCACGAGAGCGATCATTCGATCGAGGAACGTCTCACCGGGCTTGGCGGTGATCTGCACCACGATCTGATCGCTGAGCACCCGGGTTCCACCGGTGACGGCCGATCGATCGCCTCCGCTCTCGCGGATCACCGGCGCCGACTCGCCGGTGATCGCCGACTCGTCGACGGTGGCGATGCCTTCGACGATGTCGCCATCGCCGGGAATGACCTCGCCGGCCACGACGACGCAGAGGTCGCCGACCAGCAGATCGGCCGACGAACGCTCGACGACCGACCCGTCAGCCAAGCGAACCTTGGCGACGGTGTCGGCTCGCGTCTGGCGCAGGGTGGCCGCCTGCGCCTTGCCGCGACCCTCCGCCATCGCCTCTGCGAAGTTGGCGAACAGCACGGTGAACCACAGGAAGGCGGCGACGAGACCGGCGAACGTGTTCTCCTGACTGCCGTTGCTGCTCAGGTCGCGGAAGTACAGGACCGTGGTGAGCACCGAGCCGATCTCGACGATGAACATCACCGGGTTCTTGGCCATCGAGCGCGGGTCCAGCTTGCGCACGGCATCGAGGGCGGCCGTCCTGACGATGGTGGGATCGAAGATCGACTTCGAGGCCGATGCCTTCGTACGAACCTTCGGCGGCCGCTCGGGGTCGACAGTGGATGAGAGGGTGGCAGTCATTGATGTGGTCCTCACAGCGAAAGGTGTTCGAGGATGGGGCCCAGCGCGAGCGCAGGGAAGAAGGTCAGCCCGGCAACGATCGCGATCACGCCGGCAACGAGGAACCCGAAGAGGGCGTTGTGCGTCGGCATGGTGCCAGCGGTGGCAGGCACCTTCGGCTTGGCGGCCAACGCGCCGCCGATCGCGAGCACGGGGATGATGGTGAAGAAGCGACCCATCAGCATCGAGATGCCCTGGGTGACCGTGTACCACTGCGTGCCGGTGCCCTGGTACGCGAACGCCGACCCGTTGTTGTTGGCCGTCGAGGCGTAGTTGTACAGCACCTCCGACAGGCCGTGCGGTGCCCCCTGATAGGTGGTCGCACTCCTCAACACCACCGCCGCCGCGGCAAAGGTGAGTAAGGCGAACGGCATCGCCAGGATGTAGAGCGTCACCAGCTTCATCTCGGCGGCTTGAATCTTCTTCCCCAGGTACTCGGGCGTGCGCCCGACCATGAGCCCGGCGATGAACACCGACAGCAGCGCCATCACCAGCATTCCTGAGAGGCCGACGCCCACACCGCCCGGGGAGATCTCACCGAGCATCATGTGCAGCATCGGCGCCAGCCCGCCGATCGGGGTGAACGAGTCGTGCATGCAGTTCACCGCGCCGGTCGAGGTGCCAGTGGTGGCGGCGGCGAACACGCCGCACGAAGCAGCGCCGAAGCGCACCTCCTTGCCCTCCATGTTGCCGCCGGACTGCGCCGAGGAGAGCGATTGGTCGACCTGCAACTCGGTCAGCTTGGGGTTGCCGTTCTGCTCCGCCAGCGAGGCGAGGCCGGCGAAGAGCACGAGAATGCCGGCCATCACAGCCAACAAGAGCCGCGATTGCCGCTTGTCCTTCACCAGCGTGCCGAACGTGACAACCAGCGACAGCGGAATCAGCAGCAGCATGTAGATCTGCAGGAAGTTGGTGAAGCCATTCGTGTTCTCGAAGGGGTGCGACGAGTTGGCGTTGTAGTAGCCGCCACCGTTGGTACCGAGCTCCTTGATCGCCTCTTGCGAGGCCACCGGGCCACCGGGGATCTGTTGTTCCACCACCTCGCTCGACGTGTCGATCGTGGTTGCCGTCGTGTTGCCGTTGAGGTTCTGCACAACGCCCTGCGACATCAGCACGACCGCCGCGACGAGCGACAGCGGCAGGAGGATGCGTAGCAGGCCGCGCGTGAGGTCGACCCAGAAGTTGCCGAGGTTCCGCAAGCCCGAGCGGGTGATGCCACGGATGAGTGCCACCACGACTGCCAGACCGACTGCGGCCGACACGAAGTTCTGCACCGCCAGGCCGAGCATCTGCGTGAGGTGACTGATCGAGACCTCGCCCGAGTACCACTGCCAGTTCGTGTTGGTCACGAAGCTGATCGCCGTGTTGAAGGCGCCGGTGGGGTCGAGCGCCTCGCGGTCGGTCGGGTTGAAGGGCAGGATGCTCTGCGTGCGCAGCATCGCGTACAGCAGGAGCACCGACAGCAGGCTGAAGGCCATCAGCGAGGCCGCATACACGTTCCACCGCTGCTCGCGCCGATCGTCGACTCCGAGGATGCGATACACCCTGCGCTCGATCGGGCCGAACACGCGGTCACCCGGTGCGGAGCCGTCTTCGCGGGCACCGAAGACAGCGGCAATGTAGCGACCGAGCGGTGGGACGGTGAGTGCGAGCAATGCCGCGAGTGCGGCGAACTGGACCACGTTCTGCCACGACATCAGAAGCGCTCCGGGAAGATCAGGACCGCAACGAGGTAGAAGATGGCGGCAACGGCCAGGCCGAGGCCGACCCAGTTGTCATACGCGGCGCCGGCGATCATGCCGTCACCGGTTCGATTTCGGGTTCGGTCGCCATGATCGCAGCGCTTGCCGGCTCGTCAGGCCCGATGATGCGATCGCACCACGAGATGTATGCGACGCACAGCGCGGTGAACGCAATGATCAGCGCTACGAGTACGAGGTCTGCCATGACTGCTCCTGAAGGGTGAGGGACGATCGCTTGCGCAGACCGGTCTACGCCGACGACCGGCGAACCGACAGCGCCTTGACGTGGCCTTAGCGCGCGCGACGAGAACCTTCACACCGTCTTCACACCCGGCTCGCGAACGCCGGGCAGACTGTGCGCATGGCACGCGGAACCCTGCGCATCTACCTGGGCGCGGCGCCGGGCGTCGGCAAGACCTACGCGATGCTCAACGAAGGCTGCCGCCGAGCAGAACGCGGCAGCGACGTGGTCATCGGCTACGTCGAGCACCACGAGCGCGCTCAGACCCGGCAGCAGATACGCGAGCTCGAGGTCATCCCACGCATGCAGGTCGGCCACCGCGATGCGACGTTCGCGGAGATGGATCTCGATGCCGTGCTCGCCCGCCGGCCCGCAGTCGCATTGGTCGACGAGCTGGCCCACACCAACGCACCAGGCACGCGCCACGCGAAGCGCTGGCAAGATGTGGAGGAACTGCTCGCGGCGGGAATCGACGTCGTCTCCACCGTCAACGTGCAGCACCTCGAGTCGTTGAACGATGTGGTCCTGCGCATCACCGGCGTCGCCCAGCGCGAGACGGTGCCGGACGCGTTCGTTCGAGCAGCAGATCAGATCGAACTGGTCGACATGTCGCCGGAAGCACTGCGCCGACGCATGGCCCACGGCAACGTGTACCCGCCGGAGAAGGTGGACGCGGCACTGGCCAACTACTTCCGCCAGGGCAACCTGGCCGCGCTGCGCGAGTTGGCGCTGCTGTGGGTCGCCGATCGCGTGGAGGACAGCCTCCAGGACTACCTGGCCGCTCACGGCATCACCACCACGTGGGAGACCCGCGAACGGGTCGTGGTGGCGCTCACCGGCGCGGCCGGTGGCGACTTGCTGATCCGTCGCGCGGCACGCATCGCCGGCCGCCTCCGCGGCGACCTGGTGGGCGTGCACGTGGCCAATCCCGATGGGCTGTCGTCCACCAGCGGTGAGGGCTTGGAGAGCCAGCGCGCGCTGCTCGTCGAGCTCGGCGGCACGTATCGCGAGGTCGTCGGTCACGAGGTTGCCGAGTCGCTCGCCGCGTTCGCCCGAGCGGAGCAGGCCACGCAGGTCGTCATCGGCGCCACTCAACGGTCGCGACTGAGCGAGTTCGCACGTGGCTCGGTCGTCAGCAAGCTGCAGCGAACGCTCAGCACCGTCGACCTGCACATCATCGCCACCGAGCCAGGGCCTCGGCAGCCGTTGCAGCGACCCCGCCGCACGGGCCGCCGCAGCGCCATCCCGCACCGCAGGGAGCTGCTCGCGTGGATGCTGTGCCTCGTCGCGGTGCCCGGCCTGACCACGCTGCTGGTGCATCGCCAGGAGCACCTCAACCTCAGCACCGCGCTGCTGTTGCAGCTGGCACTGGTGCTCGTGATCGCCGCCATCGGCGGCATCCGGCCCGGCGTGGTCGCATCGGTTGCGGCGTCACTGCTCACCAATTTCTTCCTCACCCCACCCACTCACACGTTCACCATCCGCGACGCCGACAACGCAATCGCGATCGTCGTGTTCGTCGCCGTCGCCATCGGTGTCAGCGTGCTCGTCGATGGTGCCGCCCGGCGCTCGCGAGAGGTGCAGCGTGCTCGCGCCGACGCCACTGCGCTGGCGCGATCCACCGGCTCCATCGTTGCCGCCACCGACCCCATGCCTGATCTGGTCGACCAGTTGCGCACCCTCTTCGGGCTCGAGTCCGTGGCCGTGCTGCAGCGCGTCGACCAGGCCTGGTCCATCACCGCCTTCTCCGGGCACAACCCCCCGAGCAGCCCGAGTGACGGCACCGCGGTCGCGTTGGACGACAGTGGCGCCACACAGCTCGTCCTCCGTGGCGGCCGCATCAACAACGAGGACCTCGCCGTGCTGCGCGCATTCGCCGACCAGCTCTCACTGGCGATGGAGGCGAAGCGGCTGCGCAGCGAGGCGGCCACGGTCGAGTCGCTGTCGGAGGCCAACATCCTTCGCACCGCGCTGCTGCAGGCCGTGTCGCACGACCTGCGCACCCCGCTCGCATCCATCAAGGCGTCGGTGACGGGCTTGATGGAGGGTGATGTGGGCTTCAGCCCGGAAGACCGCAGCAGCCTGTTGCACAACATCGATCAATCGGCCGACCGGCTGGATCGGGTGGTCGGCAACCTGCTCGACATGAGCCGCCTGCAAGCCGGCGCCACCAACGCATCGCTGACGGCAACGGCCACCGAGGAGGTCGTGGCGGCCGCGCTGTCCGCGCTCGCTGCCCCGGCCGAGCGCGTCTACGTGGATGTCAGCGCGGAGCTGCCGCTGGTGCTCACCGACGCAGCGCTGCTGGAGCGGGCCGTGGCCAACCTGGTGTCGAACGCGCTGGCCTGGTCGCCCGCCGACCGCGAGGTCTGGATCGAAGCTGCCACCGTGCAGGACCACGTCGACCTGCGCATCATCGACCGCGGGCCGGGCATTCCGTCCGACGCACGCGAGCGCGTGTTCCAACCCTTCCAACGCCTCGGCGATCGATCCAACGATGCCGGCGCCGGCCTCGGCCTGGCCATCGCCAAGGGTTTCGTCGAGGTCACCGGCGGACGCCTGGAGATCGACGACACACCCGGCGGTGGCTGCACGTTCACCATCTCGCTCCCGATCGCCCCAGAAGCGCCGGCCCCGGGGCCGGCCCCAGCCCCAGTCCCGGAGGCAACGACATGACGCGCATCCTGGTCGTCGACGACGAGCCGCAGATCCGCAAGGCACTCAGCGTCAACCTGCGCGCCAGGGGCTACGACGTCGATGCCGCGGCCAGTGGCGAGGAAGCACTGTCGCTCGCCGCTGCGAACCACCCCGACCTCGTGCTGCTCGACATCGGCCTGCCCGGCATCGACGGCATCGAGGTGGTGGAAGGCCTTCGCGGCTGGACCAGGGTGCCGATCATCATGCTGTCGGTACGCGATGCCGAGGACGACAAGGTGCGCGCGCTCGACGCCGGTGCCGACGACTACGTCACCAAGCCGTTCGGCATGAACGAGGTGCTGGCCAGGATGCGTGCCGCGCTCCGCCGCCACCACCCCACGCCCGAGGAGCCGGTGGTGCACACGACCGGGTTCCAACTGGATCTTGCGCAGAAGAGCGCCACCGTCGGCGACGCCACGGTGCACCTCACCCCTACCGAGTGGGCCATCGTCGAGGTGCTCGTGCGTCACCCCGGCCGGCTGGTCACGCAACGACACCTGCTGCAGGAGGTGTGGGGCCCGCAGTACGAGCACGAGACGAACTACCTGCGCGTGCACCTGGCGGCCATCCGCAAGAAGCTGGAGCCCACCCCCGGCCGCCCCCGCTTCTTCGTCACCGAGCCGGGCATCGGCTACCGCTTCGAACCCGAGACGCAACCCGACGCCGACTGAACGGGCGGCCAGGCTCTCGGCTCACGAGGCCGAATCGGGTTCGGTACTGTTCGACGCATGAGTGATTCGCCGCCCCCTTGGGAGCCGCCGATGGCGGGCACGGAGCTCGAGCACCTGATCGGTTCGCTCGAACGCCTCCGGGCCACGTTCGCATGGAAAGCCGGTGGCCTCGATGCGGCCGGCTTGTCGCATCGTCTTGAAACGTCGTCGCTCTCGCTGGGCAGGCTGCTGAAGCACCTCTCCCGCGCTGAGGACGAGATGTTCACCCGCAAGCTGTGGGGTGAGCCCGTCTCCGAACCGTGGCAATCGGCCCCTTGGCACGACGACCCCGACTGGGACTTCACCTCGGCCGACGACGACCCGCCCGAGGATCTCTACCGCTTGTGGACCGACACGGTCGGCCGCTCGCGGGCCAGCGTGCTGCGAGCCGTGACCGCCGGCGGACTCGACCACGAAGGTCACCTCGGGTGGGGCGGCAGCAACGTCAGCCTGCGCCGGCTGCTGTTCGACCTCGTCGAAGAGTACGGCCGCCACACCGGCCACGCCGACCTCCTTCGCGAAGCCGTCGACGGTCGCACCGGCGAGGACCCGCCGCACACCATGCCCTGGCCCGATCCCTTCGGCTGACCAGAACCCGAGCGAGTACCGCGCCCGGCTACTCGCGTGAGTGACGCGGTGGTGCACCGCGGGGCCGGCTGGTTCGTTGCCGGCCATCGCGCCACACGACGGACAGGTTGCTGTGATCGTCGAGCTTCATCTGCAGGTGGTGCTGGTGGACGAAGTGGTGGTGGCGACTGCACAGCAACACAAGATTGACGTAGTCGGTGGACCCGCCATGGCGCCAGTAGCGCATGTGATGGGCGTCGCAGTGGCGGATCTTGCGATCGCAGCCGGGGAAGCGGCAGCCACCATCGCGGGCGGCGATCTGAGAGAACAGCTTGCGTGGCACGGAGTACCGAGACCGGCCGAAACCAACCGGTGCACCGTGGGCGTCGCGCAGGATGGTGTGGATCTTGCAGTCGCACAGATAGGTGTCGGTGCACGACGAGGCCATCGGCTCTTCGGTATCGCCATCGACACCCACGGGTCGGCCGGCACGAATCGTGGACTCGTCGACGGAGATCGACACGTGTGGCAGGTTGCGCGGCGTGCCGTCGTCGGCATGGTTCTTGTTGTAGAACGCGGCGATGTCGAACAGCGCGTCGGCACCGCGCTCGCCGTGCGACCGCGTGTCGTCGTCGCCCTCATAGGTCGACGCGTTGCGCAGGGCCTTCTCGATCTCGGTCGCGGCGCCACCGTGCTGCTTGGAGTGCAGCAGCAGAGCACCTTCGCTGTCGCGGCTCGCCGTGAGGAACCGCTCGGGTTCGGCCGGCGGTGCAGCTTCGTCGATCACCGCGTCGGCATCGTCGCGCCAACGCTTGCACACCGTCTCGGTGTCGGCCGCCGACAACTGCTCGACGATCTCGACCAGCGCCGACTGGTGCTCGGCGAGATGCTCGGCGTACTTCGGGCGGTGCAGATGCTCCAGCGCGTCGACCTGGCTCTGTGACAATGCGCCGCTGACGGCGGCGGCGGCGAACGCTCCATAAGTGTCGAGCAGGCGACCCCTGCGCACCCACGCGTGAGCCGCACGGTTGGACATGCGGCAGTGCTCGCGCATCCACGCCGCGATGCTGACGGAACCATCGAACGCCCACTCACCGGAGGCCTCGAGGTGACGCAGGTGGAGCGCCAAGGTAGCTGCTCGCCGCTCGTGCTCGGCGACGGCTGCGGCGAACTGAGCAGCCGTGAGCGGCGATGCGATGTCGAGAACGTCCGCCGCTATCATGTGCACTACAGTACATGTGTTCGTCCTCTCAATCAACCCGGAAACCCTTGGTGGACATAGGTTTCAGCGATAGTTGGCCGCCCGCAATCACTCCCACCGATGGCTCGACATCGTCAGACGCCGTTCTGCGCTGCCCGGCTCCGGTTCGGGCGTCGCCGCGAGAATGGGCGCGTCGTAGTCTCCGTGGCGTGCAGAAGCAGCAGGTCCGATGGAACCTGAACATCCACTACCACCGTGTGGTCCTGGGCGCCGTACCAACCGAAGCTGCGAACGCCCTCGATGTCGGCTGCGGGAACGGGCTGCTGTCGTTCGACCTCGCTGCCCAGGGACTCGACGTCATCGGAGTTGATCCAGACGCTCCCAGCATCGAACGTGCCAGCACTGACGCTGACGCGTCCGGCCGGACCGTGTTCCTCTGCGCGGATGTGTTCACGCACAGATTCGAGCCAGCCTCGTTCGATGTGGTGGCATCAAACGCCATGCTCCATCATGTTGATGCCGAGCGCGGTCTGCGCCGAATGCGGGAACTGGTGCGCCCGGGGGGTGTTCTGGCGATTGTCGGCTTCGCGACCCCGTCCGGCCCGATCGATCTGGCCCTCATCGCCGCTGGCTTCGTCTACGAGACTTTCCAGAGGTTGCGTGGTCGCTACTGGGAGCACGACGCTCCGAAACAATGGCCACCTCCTCTATCGATCAACGAGATGCGCGCGCTCGTCGAGCGTGAACTGCCCGGTGCTCGGTTTCGTCGTGCGATGGCCCACCGGTACTCGGTCGTGTGGCAGGCCCGATGAGGCGCCCGCACGAGTT
>Ga0073905_10001980_pt1 | contig 10561 bp, 8 predicted proteins | sample KloWWTupernatant_FD_65482 | JGI IMG/M metagenome (GOLD analysis project Ga0073905, IMG submission 65482) | Active sludge microbial communities from Klosterneuburg, Austria, studying microevolution and ecology of nitrifiers - Klosterneuburg... | ecosystem: Engineered > WWTP > Aerobic digester >... | reverse complement strand
CGCGGGCCATCGGCGCGGGCCGGCACTGCGGGCGCTGCCCAGCGGCGTCTTCGGGGGCGGGCTCGCCGGGAACACGGCACCAGTCGGGCGTGTTGGGGAACGTGCGGGTGTGCCATCTACGCTGGTGGACCTGCGCCGCAACCCCCGACAGGAGCTGGCACCGTGCAGGAGCAGGTCGAGAAGGTCATCGAGATCATCCGCCCGGCCATCCAGGCCGACGGTGGCGACATCAACCTGCTCGACGTCGACCAGGACTCCGGCGTGGTGACGGTGGAATTGACCGGTGCCTGCGTCAGCTGCCCGGCGTCGACAGTCACGATGAAGGCGGGGATCGAGCGGATCATGAAGGACCGTGTGCCGGGTGTGACCGCCGTCGTGCAGCCCGAGAGCGAGGTCGAGCTCGGCACCGCGGTCTCGCTCTGATCGGCCGCGTCCGTGGGTGTCAGGATCGCCGCTGCCTCCGACGATCTGATCGACGCCGCGCTGGCGGGTGATCGGAGCTCCCTCGCCAAAGTGCTGTCGATCGTCGAGCGCGGCGGTGACGAGGCCCGACACGTCGCCCGTCGGGTGTTCCCGCTGGCCGGTGCCGCGCACACCGTGGGGATCACCGGCTCCCCCGGGTCCGGGAAGTCGTCGCTGACGAACGCGCTCTGCAGAGCGGTCCGTGGGCACGGCGATCGCATCGCCGTGCTCGCGATCGACCCGTCGTCGCCGTTCACCGGTGGGGCGATCCTGGGTGACCGGGTCCGGATGGGCGACCACACCCTCGATGAGGGGGTGTACATCCGTTCGATGGCGACCCGTGGCCACCTGGGTGGGCTGGCGCTCGCCACTCCCGAGGCGGTCCGCGTGCTCGCCGCCGTGGGCTTCCCCTGGGTCGTCGTGGAGACGGTCGGCGTCGGTCAGGTCGAGGTCGACATCGCCGGAGCGGCCGACACGACCGTCGTCGTCGTGAACCCAGGGTGGGGTGACGCGGTGCAGGCCAACAAGGCGGGCCTGATGGAGATCGCCGACGTGTTCGTGATCAACAAGGCCGACCGTCCCGGCGCCGGCGACACCCGTCGGGACCTGGAGAACATGCTCTCGTTGGGAGCGCACCGCGAGTACCGCCCGGCGATCGTGGAGACCGTCGCGACGACCGGGAACGGTGAGGAGGACCTCTGGGCCGCCGTGGTCGAACACGCCCGCCGGTCCGCTGAGTCCGGCGAGCTGGCCCGCCGTCGCGCAGCGCGGGCGGACGCCGAGCTGCGGGCCGTGGTGATCGCCCGGTTGACCGAGCAGGCCGCGGCGATCTGCGACGGACCGGCATGGGAGCACGCACGAGCGGCGGTCCGCGACGCGGATCTCGATCCTTGGGCGGCCGCTGGCGAGTTGCTGGACTGACGGCCACCGAGCGTCGCGGGCCGGTTTCAGGTCGCGGGATCGCACTCGGCGCACGTGCCGACCAGGTCCAGGCGGTGGTGCTGGACGGTGAACCCCTTCGCCCCTGCCGCGCCGTCCAGGGCGCCGTGCAGGCTCCGCTCCAGCTCGTCGCTGGCGACGAAGTCCTCCACCCGGCCGCAGCGGGTGCACACGAGGTGGTGGTGGTGGTGGGTCAGGTCTTCGGCCAGCTCGAAGTGGCTGTACTCGTCTCCGGCGACGATCCGGTACACGACGCCGGCGTCGATCAGCTCGGCCAGGTTGCGATACGCGCTGCTCTGCGCCAGCTGGTCCGCCTGCTCCAGGATGTCGGGGATCGTGAGCGGTCGATCGGTCGATGCGAGCACCTCGACCACCTCGCGGCGCGAGCGCGTGTAGCGGAGTCCGGCGACCCGGAGCCGGTGCGACACCGTGAGGTGCAGGTCGTCCCGATCGGGCGCGTGCTCGTGCTCGTCGGCCACGTCCCGGAGCGTAGCGTCGTCGTTGGGAACGAGTGGGAACGGCGCTACCGTCAGTCTCGATGATCGACGGGAGCGTGGACGAGGGCAGCGTTCCGTCGAACCTGCCGTCGGGCATCCGGCTGCGTGGCGTCATCGCGACGGGCGGGTCGTCGGTGCTGTGGCGTGCGCGGGACCGGCGGGGCGGTCGGGACGTCGCGGTGAAGGTGCTCCGCCTGCCGCACGACGCCGAGGGCCGCGAGCGCGTCGTCGCTCGCTTCTCCCACGAGATGCGGGCCCTCGCCCGCCTTTCCCACGTGCCGACGGTGCTCGACGTTCGCTCCGCCGGATCCGACTCCCGAACTTGCTGGCTGGTCACCGCGCTCGCCACCGGCGACCTGCTGTCCGCGGCGCCGCTGGCGACCGAGGACCTGCTCGTGGTGGCTGGCGCCACTGCCGATGCGCTGGCCGCAGCGCACCGACTCGATGTGGTCCACGGCGACGTGACGCCGGCCAACGTGGTGTGGGTCGACGAGGCTCCGGTCCTCGCCGACTTCGGGCTCGCGGTGCTGCAGGCGGACTCGTCGCCAGTCGCGGACCGAGGTGCGACGCCGGGTTGGGCGGCACCGGAGCGCTGGGAGCATCCGATGCCCACCCCGGCATCGGATGTGTACGGATGGGGGGCGACGATCTGGACCGCCGCCACCGGCGAGCGGCCATCGGGGCGCGGCCTCCTCGACGTGACGGCGCTGCCGCGGGGCCTCGACCGGATCGTGGCCGGGGCCTGTGAACCGCAACCCGACGACCGGCCGAGCGCGGTCGACCTGGCCGCAGCGGTGGCCGCTGAACGTCGACGGAGGGACCGGTACTGTCCGGACCCATGACCGACACCCCTCCCGCCGCCAGCCCCGGCTCCGACGACCGCGTCGCGAGCAGTGAGTCGCCGGTCCGCCACGAGCGCACCGATGCCGGCATCGACGTGCTCACCCTGCAGCACGGCAAGGTCAACGCGTTGAGCGTCGAGGTCCTCGGCGCGCTGCAGGTCGAGGCCGAGCGGCTGGGTTCGCAGGGTGCCCGCGCCGTGGTCGTGACCGGTGGCCCCAAGCTGTTCGCTGCCGGGGCGGACATCACGCAGTTCGCAGAGCGTGGCGGCGAGGAGCCGTTCGCCATCGAGGCGCCGGCCCGAGTGGCCGAGATCGGCCGGGCGTTCCTGGATGCGCTCGGTGCGGTGGCCGCACTGCCGTGTCCGACCATCGCCGCGGTCAACGGCGTGGCACTCGGCGGCGGTTGCGAGCTGGCGCTTGCCTGCGACTTCAGGATCGCGTCGGAACGAGCGAGGTTCGGCCAGCCCGAGATCCTGCTCGGCATCATCCCCGGCGGGGGCGGCACGCAGCGCCTGGCCCGCCTGGTCGGCCCCGCGCGGGCCAAGGACCTGGTCTTCAGCGGTCGCACCGTCGACGCGGACGAGGCGCTGTCCATAGGGCTGGTCGATCGGGTGACCGACGGTGACGCCCTGGCCGCTGCGCTCGAGTGGGCGGAGCTGCTCGCCCGAGGCCCGCGCCACGCGCTGGCGCTCGCCAAGCAGGCCGTCGACGAGGGGCTGGAGGCGACGCTGGCCGACGGCCTGTTGGTCGAGCAGCGCCTGTTCGTCGACTCGTTCGGCACCCCCGACGCTCGGATCGGCGTCAGCTCGTTCCTCCACGACGGGCCGGGCCGAGCCGACTTCGCCTGAGGAGCACCGACTCCATCGGCGGCCCCGCTCAGCAGGCCCAGGCGACGTGGCCGAGCTCGAGGGGGGTGTCGACCAGCGCGTCGGCCGGCACCACCCGAACCGTCACACCCATGCGTCCGGCGGCCAGTATCGGCGCTTCGCCGGCGAAGGAGCGATGTCCGTCATCGACGGCACCTTCGTCGACCATGGCGACGGTCACGGGTTCCTCGAGCTCGCCCGACTGGCCGACACGACCGGCGACGAGCTGCACCTCGACCTCGCTCGGTGAGAGCGCGCCGAGTGCGACCTTGGCGGTGACCCGGCGGGTGCCGCCCAGGTCCGCGATCGAGTCGTCGACGTCGACGTCGTCGACGTGCACCTGGTGCCAGCTGGCGTCGAGCCGCTCGCGCAGCGCCGCCAGCGCCTTGGCGCCGGCGAGGTGATCGTTCGACAGCGCTGCGCCACGGGCGGCGGCGGGCAGGTAGAGGTCCTGGACGTAGTCGCGCACCATGCGGTGGGCGGAGACGAACGGAGCGAGGGTTCGCAACGACTCCTTCATGATCGCCACCCAGGCGGTGGGGACCTGGCCGGGGTCCGCCGAGTGGTAGGTGGGTACGATCTGCGTCTCGAGGATGTCGAACAGGCTGTTCGCCTCCAGCTCGGCACGGCGTTCCTCGTCCTCGACGGCCTCCGCAGAGGAGATCGCCCAGCCGTTCGGCCCGTCCACGCCGTCGGGCCGGGCGCCCTGAGGTGAGTCGGCACGGAAGCACTCCGCCCACCAGCCGTCGAGCACCGAGCAGTGCATCGCACCGTTCATGACCGCCTTCATGCCGCTGGTGCCCGATGCCTCCATCGGTCGCACCGGCGTGTTGAGCCAGATGTCGGCGCCCTGGACGAGCGCCCGGGCGAGCGCGATGTCGTAGTCCTCGACGAACATGAAGCGGCTGCGGATGTCGGGGTCGTGGGAGAACGCGACGATCTGGCGGATGAGCTCCTTGCCGCTGTCGTCGGCCGGGTGCGCCTTGCCCGCGAAGACGAACTGGATCGGTCGATCGGTGTCGGCCAGCAGGGCGCGCAGTCGGTCCGACTGGCTCAGGAGGAGCGCGGCGCGCTTGTAGGTGGCGAAGCGTCGGGCGAAGCAGATCGTGAGCGCGTCGGGGTCGAGCGCGTCCTGTGCCCAGGCCAGATCGGACGGCGAGCGACCGAGCGATGCCCCCGACGCGGCCAGGCGGTCGCGGACCTGGTCGATCATCCGCACCTTGGCGGCGCGGTGGGCCTGCCAGATGACGTCGTCGTCGACCGAGGTGATGGCGTCCCACGACGTCGGGCCGGCCCACTGCCAGTCGTCGCCGATGCGCTCGGAGAACAGGTCGGCGAGCTCTGGTGACACCCAGGTGGAGCCGTGGACGCCGTTGGTGATGTGGCCGACGGGCGTCTCCGACTGGGGCACGCCAGGCCACAGGTCGTGGAACATCTCCCGACTCACCTCGCCGTGGAGGGCCGACACGCCGTTGCGCCGCTCGGCCAGCCGCATGCCCATCACGGCCATGTTGAACCGGTCGCCGGGTTCGGACCCCGGACGGTGTCCGAGCTCCATGAGCTGGTCGATCCCGATGCCGCACTCCTCAGCCCAACCGGAGAAGTACGCCTCGATCAGCTCACGGGGGAACTGGTCGATGCCGGCGGGCACCGGGGTGTGGGTCGTGAACACCGCTGCGGCGCGGACGGCTTCGAGCGCCTGCGGGAACGTGAGCCCTTCGCGCTGCATGTAGTTGCGGATCCGCTCGAGACCCAGGAAGCCGGCGTGGCCCTCGTTGGTGTGGAAGACGTGTGCGGGGACGCCGAGCGCTTCCAGGGCGCGGACCCCGCCGATGCCGAGGAGGATCTCCTGGCGGAGCCGGTGCTCGACGTCGCCGCCGTACAGGCGGTCGGTGACGAGTTGAAGGTCGTGGGGGTTCTCCTCGATGTCGGCGTCGAGCAGGTACAGCGGGGTCCGACCGATGGTGGCCTTCCACACCTGCGCGATGAGGGGTCGCCCGGCCAGATCCACGGTGACACGCACGCCATCGCACAGCTCGAGGGCCATCGCGTACGGGTCGAGGTCGGGGAAGCGCTCCTGCTGCCATCCATCGACGGTGAGCGACTGGCGGAAGTAGCCGTGGCGGTAGAACAGACCGATCGCGACGAGCGGGACGCCCAGGTCGGAGGCGGCCTTGAGGTGGTCGCCGGCCAGGACGCCCAGACCCCCCGAGTACTGCGGTACTGCCTCGGTGATGCCGAACTCCGGGGAGAAGTACGCGACGACACCACCGTCGAGCGCGGACTCTCCGTCCGCTGTGGTCGTCACGTGCCCGTCCGACAGCTCGTGTTGGAACCAGCGGGGCAGCGACTCGTAGGCGTCGAGCGACGCCGTCGTCGCGCTGAGCCGCTCCAGGAACGCCGGATCCGACGCCAGGTCGTCCAGCCGTTCGGGTGCGACCTCGGCCAGCACCCGACGGGGGTCGTGACCACCGTCGTCCCACACGTGGGGGTCGATTCCGGCGAACAGCTCGCGGGTCGGCCGGTCCCAGGACCAGCGCAGGTTGCTGGCCAGGCGATCGAGCGGGGCGAGGGCCTCAGGCAGACGCGGTCGGACGGTGAAGGAACGCAGTGCTTTCACTTCGGGGAGGGTACCTGCCGGTCGACTCCGGACCGTCGGGTCGACGCGCGGTTCACGCGACGTTCACGGCTACCGTCGGACGGAGATGGCACGTTCGTCCACTCCGCGTCGCATCACCTTCCGTGACCTGGTACCGCAGAGTCCACATGGCTGGCCGGCCCGGGCGATCGCAGGCGACACCGTGACGGTCGCGGCCACGTTGGTCCGCGACGGCCACGGCCTGCTGTCGGCGCGGGTGCGATGGCGACGACTGGATCGGGACGACTCTCCGGTCGGTCAGCAGCGCTGGAGCGTCGCAGCGCTGGCTGACCGGGCCGACGGCTCGGGTCGATGGGAGGGAGCCGTCGAGCTCCCCGAGCCCGGACGTTACGAGCTGCAGGTGCAGGCATGGCTCGACCGGTTCGCCACGTGGCGCCGCGACCTGCGCGAGCGGGCCGCCGCCGGCCAGGATCTGGAGCTCGAGTTCGAGGTGGGTGCCCGACTGATCGAGTCGCTCGTGGGCGAGGTGCCCACGTCGTCGGCGCCACGACTGAGCGACGCTGTCGACGCGCTCCGCTCGACCACGTGCAGCGACCAGGTGCGATTGACCGCAGGGCTCGACGACGCAGTCGCCGTGCTGCTCGCCGGAGTGCCGGACCCGCAGGAGCTGGCCGGCTCGGAGCGCATCGTCGTACGAGCCGATCGCGAGCGCGCGGCGTACGGCAGCTGGTACGAGCTGTTCCCCCGCTCCGAGGGTGGCTTCGTCGAGGGAGCGGCGACGTGGGATCGGCTGGAGGTCGTCGCCGCGGCAGGCTTCGACGTGCTGTACCTCCCGCCGATCCACCCGATCGGCGTCACCAACCGCAAGGGCCCCGACAACACGCTGTTTGCGCGCGCAGGCGACGTCGGCAGCCCGTGGGCGATCGGCCTGGCCGGTGGTGCCGAGGAGGGCGACGGCGGCCACACGTCGCTGCACCCCGACCTGGGAACGCTCGAGGACTTCGACCGGTTCGTCGCCCGGGCCGGCGACCTCGGCGTGGAGGTGGCGCTCGACATCGCGTTCCAGTGCAGCCCCGATCACCCCTGGGCGTCCGAGCATCCCGAGTGGTTCACACAGCTGCCCGACGGCTCGATCCGCTTCGCGGAGAACCCGCCGAAGAAGTACCAGGACATCTACCCGATCAACTTCTGGCCCGACGACGAGGCCGAGCGCGTGGCGCTGTGGGAGGCGTGCCGGGGCGTGTTCGAGTTCTGGGCGGAGCGCGGCATCCGCACCTTCCGGGTCGACAACCCGCACACCAAGCCGGTGGCGTTCTGGGCCTGGGTGATCCCCGAGCTGCTCGAACGCTGGCCGGACCTGGTGCTGTTGGCCGAGGCCTTCACGATGCCGGCGATGATGCACACCCTCGCCGAGGTGGGGTTCCACCAGAGCTACACGTACTTCACGTGGCGCACCGACGCGTGGGCGCTACGGGAGTACGGCGAGGAGCTGGTGTGGGGTCCCGCCGCCGGTTACTTCCGCCCGAACTTCTGGCCGAACACGCCCGACATCCTGTCGGGGCCCCTGCGTGACGGTCCGCTGTCAGCGTTCCGGCTGCGGGCGGTGCTCGCAGCCACGATGTCGCCGAGCTGGGGCGTCTACTCGGGCTACGAGCTCGGCGAGAACCGTCCGGCGTCGGAGACCAACGAGGAGTACCTCGACAGCGAGAAGTACGAGCTGCGAGAGCGTGACTGGTCTGACCCCGATTCGCTCATGGCGCTCCTGGCAAGGCTGAACCGCATCCGTCGCGACCACCCGTCGCTGCAGCGGATCGGCTCGCTGCGCTTCCACCACGTCGACGGTGACGACCTGCTGGCCTACTCGCACCACCTGCCGGCGGGGACCCGGCTCGGCGGCCTCACGCTGGACCGGCCCGACCGCGTGCTGTGCGTGGTCAACCTCCACCCGACCGAGGCGCGGCAGGGGACCGTGCACCTCGATCTCGAGGCCATGGGTCTCCCGGACGGCACGCCGTTCGACGTCCACGACGAGCTCGACGGCCGCACGTACCCGTGGGGCGGGTCGGCCAACTACGTGCTGGTCGACCCGGCCGAGCGACCCGCGCACGTGTTCTCCGTCCGGTGCTCCTGACGCGACCCAGCGGTGCGATCCGTCGACGGGACGGATCGCACCGCTGGCGGTCGGTGCCCGACGGCGTCACGGCCGGAAGGTGACGACCTTGCCGTTCGGCGGTGGTGGCTCCTCTCCCTCGGGAACCTCCGGTCCGAGCGCGTCGACGGTCGCGTAGAGCCGCCCGCCCGACCACTCGAGCGCGGCCGGCTGGGACAGCTCCTCGACCGTCACCGGGCCACCCTTGCGGAGCTTCGACACCCTGTTGCCGAACAGCTCGGCCACGTACACGGTGCCGTCGGGAGCCACCGCGAGGTTGCTCGCTCCGAGGAAGCCGGTGCCGATCAGCTTGGCCCGACCGTTGATCGGATGCACCCGGAAGACGCCACCTCTCGCCCCGGCGCTGGCGTCCTCGGGACCGCCGGGCAGCGAGGACACGTACAGATGCAGATCCGGACCGAACTCCACGTCGGTCGGCACGGGCTCGAAGTTGAGCGTGAGCCCGATCGTGCACGTCGGCAGCCCGAAGGCCTCGGCCGCTTCGGCGGGGATGACCTCGGGTCGGGGCGGCAGCACCGACAACGTCCGGATCCTGCCGCTCCATTCGACGAACAGGATGGCGTTCGCTCCGGCATCGGCCACATAGGTTCCGAACGGCGTCACCACCAACTCGTATGGGTTCGCGTTGATGCCCCCGGTGTAGGGGAGGATCTCATCCTCTGGTGTGAAGCGCTCCGCGAGCTCTTCGAGGCACTCGTCCGACGCACCCTGGATCCCGTAGTGGTTGACCTGGTCCGGGTTGCGGGTCTCCTCGTACTTGCCCAGATCCGCGATCGTGCGGTCAGCGCCGTTCGGCATCCGGACCTTGAGGAACGTCCCGGCCTCGCCGCTGACGAGGTAGGCGACGGTGCCGAACGGTCCGGCCACGGCGCCTCCGGTGAAGCTGCCCGGGCTGCTGACGACGTCGGACACGCCGCCCTTGCCGACCCGCGACACCGCGCCGGCGAACGACTGGCTGACCAGCACGTTCGGTCCCTTGCGACCGTGCGACACGTCGAGGTGCAGCGGCCCGACCAGACCGTCGGCCAGCGTGGTCACACGGCTCCCGCCCCCGCTCCCGCCTTGTCCACTGCCGTAGCCCCCGGCGCCGGCCACGCCCGTGCCCGCAACGGCGGTCGTGGCGACGGCGATGGCGATGGCGGCGAATGCGGCGACGAGTCGTCGTGCCGGTCCCGATCCGCCGCGTCGCGTCCGTCTCCGGGCGCGTCGTTCTGCTGAAGTGCTCATGCGCGGTGCTCCTCCTGTCCTGCGGGTGATCGTCGCCCGCGTTCCCTTCCTCCACTCTGCGCCCGTGGGCCGCTCAGGGGAAGGGTGCGTTCAGGTGGCCCCAAGGGGGTGCCAGCACACCAGGGTGCGCGGGGTGCGCCGATACATTGGGCGCCAGATGATGCAGCCCCCCTCCACCGGTTCCCTGCCCGTCGCGGACCCCTACTGGTTCCGCCGCTCCGTCTTCTACGAGGTGCTCGTACGCGGCTTCTACGACGCCACCGGCGACGGCAACGGTGACCTCCGCGGCCTGACCGAGAAGCTCGACTACCTGGAGTGGCTGGGCATCGACTGCCTCTGGCTCCTGCCCTTCTACTCCTCGCCGCTGAAGGACGGGGGCTACGACATCGCGGACTTCTACGAGGTGCATCCCGACTTCGGCACGACCGAGGACGCCGCCCGTCTGATCGACGAGGCGCACCGGCGCGGCATCCGCGTCGTGGCCGACATGGTGGTGAACCACACCTCCGACCAGCACCCCTGGTTCCAGGAGAGCCGCCAGGACAGGACCAACCCCAAGGCCGACTGGTACGTGTGGGGGGACGACGACCAGCGCTGGTCCGAGGCCCGCATCATCTTCACCGACACCGAGGCGTCCAACTGGAGCTGGGACCCGGCGCGCGGCCAGTACTACTGGCATCGGTTCTTCCACCACCAGCCCGACCTCAACTACGACAACCCCGACGTGCAGCAGGCCATGTTTGACGTCGTGACCCACTGGCTCGGGCTCGGGCTCGACGGGTTCCGCCTCGACGCGGTGCCGTACCTGTTCGAGCGCGACGGGACCAACGGGGAGAACCTGCCGGAGACCCACGACTACCTGCGCCGCCTGCGCAAGGAGGTCGACGACCAGTTCCCCGGCAAGGTCCTGCTCGCCGAGGCCAACCAGTGGCCCGAGGACGTCGTCGAGTACTTCGGTG
>Ga0073905_10001979_pt1 | contig 10564 bp, 11 predicted proteins | sample KloWWTupernatant_FD_65482 | JGI IMG/M metagenome (GOLD analysis project Ga0073905, IMG submission 65482) | Active sludge microbial communities from Klosterneuburg, Austria, studying microevolution and ecology of nitrifiers - Klosterneuburg... | ecosystem: Engineered > WWTP > Aerobic digester >... | reverse complement strand
CGACAACCCGTTACCGCGACGCCCTGCGCCAGCACCCGGCCAGCGGCGACGCCTGGCGCGGGCTGTCCAACATCAAGACCGTGGCGCTGGCCGATGCCGACGCGGCGGCACTGGCCACCCAGCTGCAGTGCCGCGACATCGCCGACAGCGACCGGGTGGCGATGGGCCACGCACTGGGCAAGCTGGAGGAGGACCGTGGCCGCTTCCCGCAGGCATTCGCCGCATTCGCGGCGGCGAATGCGCTGCAGCAGCGGCTGACGCCATGGCGGCTGCCACCTCTCGAGGCGTTCGTTGAGCAGGCGCTGGCCGCCACCGCAACCCTGCCCGCGCCGATCGACCCCTCCCTCGGCCACGAGGTGATCTTCATCGTCGGGCTGCCGCGTTCGGGTTCAACCTTGTTCGAACAGATCCTGGCCGCGCATCCGCAGGTCGAGGGCGCCAGCGAGCTGCCGGACCTCGGGATCGTGATCCAGCAGGAGTCGGTGCGGCGCGGGGTGGCCTACCCGCAGTGGGTCCCGCAGGCCAGCGCGGCGGACTGGCAGCGCCTGGGCCGCGACTACCTCGCGCGCACGGCGCGCTGGCGGGCGGCGCGCCCGCGCTTCACCGACAAGCTGCCGGACAACTGGAAGCACGCCGGCGTGCTGCGCGCGATGCTGCCGGGCGCGACCGTGCTCGAGACCCGCCGCGACCCGCTGGAAACGGCGTGGTCCTGCTTCAAGCAACAGTTCTACAGCCAGCCGCATTTCGCCAACACCGTGGCCGACATCGGTGCCTGCCTGCGCGCCTGCGAGCGCGCGCTGGACGCGTCGCGCGCGCGCGATCCGGCGCGCATCCACCTGCATCGCTACGAAGACCTGCTGGCCGAACCCGAGGCCGCGGTGCGAAGGCTGCTGGCCGATTGCGGGCTGGGGTACGACCCGGCCTGCCTGCGCTTCCATGCCGCCACCCGCAGCGTGCGCACCGCCAGCGCCGCACAGGTGCGGCAGCCGTTGCGGCGCGACACCGCGCGCGCGGCGGCATATGGCGCGTTGCTGGACCCGCTGCGGCACGCACTTGGCCTTCCGCCTGCCTGACGCCGGCGCCGGCTTGGCGGATAATGGCGTTTTGGAGCGGGCGCGCATGGACAACCTGCTGATCGTCACCACCGGCGGCACCATCGACAAGGTCTATTTCGACGACAAGTCGGACTTCCAGGTCGGCGAACCGCAGATCGGGCGCATCCTCGAGGAACTGGGGGTCGCCTTCCGCTTCAGCGTGATCCCGATCCTGCGCAAGGACTCGCTGCACATCGACGCCGCCGACCGCGCGCTGGTGCGCGCCACCATCGAGGCGCAGGACACCCGCCACGTGCTGGTCACCCACGGCACCGACAGCATGGTCGAGACCGCGCGGGTGCTGGCGGCGATCGCCGGCAAGACCATCGTCCTCACCGGCGCCCTGAATCCGGCGCGCTTCCGCGGCTCCGATGCCGAGTTCAACATCGGCTGCGCGGTCGGCGCGGTGCAGTCGCTGCCGCCCGGTGTGTACATCGCCATGAACGGCCGCATCTGGGACCCGGCGAAGGTGCGCAAGAACGTCGACGCCAACCGCTTCGAGGCGGCCGGCTGAAGCCACGGCCGCGCGCCGCCGGCCGGCAGCGCGCACCCTTCGCATCCCGCAATGAAAAACCCCGGCCGAAGCCGGGGTTTTTCGCATGTGTCGACGGCGATGCCATCGATTACATGGTGATGCTCCAGCTGTTGATGTAGCCGGTGTCCGAAGCCGCGCGATCCTTGGCCCGGAGCTTCCAGCTGCCGTTGATGGCTTCGCTGGACAGGTTCACGGTGTAGGTCTTGACGATGTTGTCGGCGCTGCCACCGACGCGGTTCGACAGCGTGTACACCGACCCGTCCGGAGCCACCAGCTCGACCACCAGGTCGCCGCTGTAGGTGTGGACGATGTTGACCGCGACCGCGGTGGTGCTGGGCGCGTTGCCGGTGCGGCCGGACACCGCGATGGTGCTGGTGACGCCGGTGCTGTTGTTGTCCGGGATGCTGACATCGGTGGTGTTGGTGTAGGTCTGGGTACCGCCACCGCCGCCGCCGGCGGTGTAGCTGCCGGTGATGCTCATGCCCGAGAACGCGCTGTAGCCCTTGACCAGCACGTAGTACGTGCCCGCCTGCGCGGTGGCGATGCTGCAGGTCTCGGCATTGGTGCCGCCTTCCGACTTGCAGGTGTAGCTGGTGGTGGTCGGTGCGCTGCCGAACTTGACGTACAGGTCGGCGTCACCGGTGCCGCCGGAGGTGACGAACTTCAGGCCGGTGGCGCCCGCCGGGACCACCATCGTGTAGTTCAACGAGGCACCGGCCGCACCGGACTGGTTGGTCTTGGCCACGCCGTTGGTGAGCACGCCACCACCCGTAGGCGGCGGCGGGGTGCTCGCGCAGCTGACGCCGACCGAGGTGAACGCGGCGGTGACGTCGGCCACGGTGAAGCCGAGGTCGGTGGCGGCGGTCTGCACGCCGCAGGCACCCTGGTTGAAGGTGCTGCTGGCGGTCCAGTAGTCGCGGTTGGCGCGGGCGAACACCTGGAACGCCTTCTGGGTGTTCCAGCCGGCCTTGGTGGCCAGCAGGTAGAACGCCTTGTTGTACACGCCCGAGGAGTAATGCACGTCCATCGAGCTGGTGAAGTTGGCGGCGTTGTCGATCGAGGAGCCGTCCAGCGGCGGGTTGTTCATGTAACGCAGCGCGCCGGTGCCCTTGAAGATGTCGGCGCCGACCTTCCAGTCATTGCTGCCGCGCATGTAGTACTCGGCGGCTTCGCCGGCCATGTCGGAGTAGGCCTCGTTCATGCCGCCGGACATGCCGGAATAGGTCAGGTTGGACTGCTGCTCGGTGAAGCCGTGCGAGACCTCGTGGCTGGACACGTCCAGGCTGACCAGCGGATAGAACGTGCTGGCGCCGTCGCCGAAGGTCATCGCGCTGCCGTTCCAGAACGCGTTCTCGTAGCTGGTCTTGTAGTGGACCTTCATCTGCAGCTGGAAGGTCAGCGGCGCCATGCCGATGTAGGCCTGGTACATGTTGTAGATCACGCCGCCGAAGAAGTGGGCGTCGTTCAGCGGCGCATAGGCGCCGTTGATGGCCTTCACCGTGTTGCGCGGGCAGGTGTAGGAGAACGCGGTGGTGCTGGTGTTGGTGCTGCCGTTGTTGAGGTTGACGGTCTTGACGTTGGTGTTGTTCATCGTGCAGGTGGTGCCGCTCTGCGTGACGTCCAGGTAGCCAAAGTTGGTGCCGTACTCGTACTGGCCGGTCTTGCTGTTGCCGCCGGGGCCGGTGCCGACCAGCGCGTGCTGCAGGTTTTCCCACTGCTTGAGCACGCGGCCGCTGTTGGCGTCGACCAGCACGCTGGGACGGGTCGGCGCGCCGCCGGTGGCGGAATCGGCGAAGAAGTCGACGTGGTAGGCCAGGTGGCCATGGCCGCCGTCATCGACGTAGATGACCAGTTCGGTCTTCTCGTTGGAGGTCAGCATGCCGGAGATGCGGTTGCCAAGGCCGGCGCGCTTGCCGGCGACCAGCGCGGCCGCCTTCGACAGGCGCGGGGTGGTCGAGCCGATGTCGCGCTCCAGGCCGGTGACCTTGTTGCCGAACAGCGCGCGCACGTTGCCGGCGCTGTCCTCGCTGACCACCACGCCCTCGCCGAAGATCGGCACGCCGCGGAAGCTCTGGTTGTAGCGGTAGTTGCGAACCCCGTAGTCCTCGCGCTTCGCCTTCATCAGCAGGTGCGTGTTCGCGTCGGCGCCGATCAGCTGGGCGTGGCGTGCGTGCGCCATCGGGGCGACCGCGCCCTTGGCGGCAACCGCGGCGTTGTACTGCTGCTTGAGCTGGTTCAGGTCCTGCTTGTGCAGGTCGACCTTGCCCGCGGCCTGCGCGCCGGTGGCGACAAGCGAAAGGGTGATGGCGGCCGCAAGGGCATTGAAGCGACGATGGTTCACTGGTTGATTCCCCGAGGATGGTTGGCGGTGGACCGCACGCGGCGGCCGGGCTGGCATGGCACACAGGTCCCGCTGGGCCGGTCGGCGCAAGCGCCGGTCGAGCGCAACAACAATGCGGGAGTCGCCTCAGGAAGCTGAACCAAACCCGAAGCGATGCGGGAGCGTCGGGGCCAGTGTGACGGCCGTCAAGAAGGCACCGTTATGCGCCCATAACATTTCGGCATAAGCGAGCGTGAAATCGTAGGCAATGGCGTTCCAGAGCCATTCCTCGATTTGCTGCAACGCGCCAAGCAGCCCCGGAGTGTGCGCCAGTCGACAGCAAATGCTGCGGGGCACCAAGAATTCGCGCAGCGCGAAGCCGCCAAAAGTGACGCTGAGCGGCAGTGCCGATGGTCACGAAGCCGTGAACGGTGTCACGCAAGCCTGTCCGCTGCCAGGCCCTGGCCGCGTTAGAGCAGCCCGGTTTCCAGCTGCGCCAGCTCGGACATCATGGTGCGGTTCCACGGCGGGTCGAACACCAGTTCGACATCGGCTTCGGCCACGGTCGGGATCAGTTCGATCTTGCTGCGCACGTCGTCGACCAGGATTTCGCCCATGCCGCAGCCGGGTGCGGTCAGGGTCATGCGCACGGCAACCTCGCGGGTGCCGTCCTCGCGGGTGCCGACCTCGGCCGAATACACCAGCCCCAGCTCGACGATGTTGACCGGGATCTCGGGGTCGAAGCAGGTCCGCAGCTGGCGCCACACCATCGCTTCCACGTCCTCGTCGCTGGCGCCTTCGGGCAGCTCGATGGATTCCGGCGGCTGCTTGCCGATGGCGTCGGCGTCGTTGCCGGCGATCCGCATCAGGTTGCCTTCGACGAACACCGTCCAGCTGCCGCCCAGCGACTGGGTGATGTAGCCGACGGTCCCCGCGGGCAGGGTGACCTGGTCGCCCTGCGGCACCAGCACGGCCGCGCAATCGCGCTCGAAACGGACGGGTTCGCTGCTGCGTGAGTACATGCGGTCGGGTGGCACGGCGTGCGTCGGGGAATTCGTACCATTCTAGTCCCTTTCCGCACTGGCTATCATGCGCGACCCCCGATCGCCGCCGGCCATGACCACGAATCCATCCCGCACGCCGCTGACCGCCCTGCTGCTCCTGCTGTGCGGCAGCCTCGGGTTCGCCGCGGCGTGGGTGCTGGCGATGCGCGCGCTGGACACCCATGCCGCCTGGCTGGCGCCGCTGGCAGCGCTGGATGCGGTGCTGATGCTGCGCCTGGGCCGGGCCAGGCCGGGCGTGGCCAACGCGGCACTGGCGCTGGCCGCCACCGCGGCCAGCATCCTGCTGGCGAACTGGGGCATCGCCGCCACCGAGATCGGCCGCAGCCTGGGCCTGCTGCCGTGGGAATCCGCGCTGCGGCTGGGCCCGGCCTACGCCTGGGAGCTGATCCGGCTGGCCAACGGCCCGGTGCAGCTGGGCTGGTACGCGCTGGCGCTGGTGGTGGCGGTGTTCGGCGGCCTCAGTGGCCGCCGTCCAGCGCCTTCAGTTCGCTGACCAGCGCGTTCGCCATCTCGCTGCCGTCGCCGTACAGCATGCGGGTGTTGTCGGCGTAGAACAGCGCGTTCTCGATGCCGGCGAAACCGGTACCCTTGCCGCGCTTGATCACGATGGTGTTCTTCGAGTTGACCACGTCGAGGATCGGCATGCCGTAGATCGGGCTGGCCGGGTCGGTCTTGGCCACCGGGTTGACCACGTCGTTGGCGCCGATCACCAGGCTCACGTCGGTGTTGGCGAATTCCGGGTTGATGTCGTCCATGTCGGCGATCAGGTCGTAGGGCACGCCGGCTTCGGCCAGCAGCACGTTCATGTGGCCGGGCATGCGCCCGGCGACCGGGTGGATCGCGAACTTCACCTTCACACCGCGTTCCTGCAGGCGCTGGGTCAGCTCCCAGATCTTGTGCTGGGCCTGCGCCACCGCCAGCCCGTAGCCGGGCACGATCACCACCCGCTCGGCGAACGCCATCATCGCCGCCACGTCGCTGGCCTCGATCGGCTTCATCGAGCCGCCGATGGCCTGCATTTCCCCGCTGCTGCCGCCGAAATCGGAGAACAGCACGCTCTTGATGCTGCGGTTCATCGCCTTCGCCATCAGCCGGGTCAGCAGGATGCCGGCCGCGCCGACCATCATGCCGGCGATGATCATCGCCTCGTTGCCCAGCACGTAACCCTCGAACGCGACCGCCAGCCCGGTGAAGGCGTTGTACAGCGAGATCACCACCGGCATGTCGGCGCCGCCGATCGGCAGCGTCATCAGCACGCCCAGCGCCAGCGACAGCGCGAAGAAGGCGACGATCCACGGCATCGCCAGGGTCTGCAGCGCCATCACCCCGCACGCAACAGCCGCCACCGCCACCGCCGCGTTGAACCACTGCTGGCCGGGGAAGGTGTAGCGCTTGTCCATGCGCCCGTCGAGCTTGGCCCAGGCGATCACCGAACCGGTCAGCGAGACCGCGCCGATCAGCGCACCGACGACCGCCAGCACCGCCGGCACCGGCCCGCTGGATTGCCCGGCCGCCGACCAGCGCACCAGCTCCATCGCGCCGATCGCCGCCGCCGAGCCGCCGCCCATGCCGTTGAACAGCGCCACCATCTGCGGCATGTCGGTGATCGCGACCTTCTTGCCCCACGCCCAGTTCAGGCCGACGCCGATCAGGATGGCGGCGGCCATCAACCCGAGGTTATGCAGCCCAGGCAGGAAGAAGGTGGCGATGGTCGCGATCAGCATGCCCACGCCCGCCCACTGGATGCCGCTGCGCGCGGTCTTCGGGCTGGCCATGCGCTGCAGGCCAAGCAGGAACAGCGTGGCGGCGACGAAATAGCTCAGCTTGACCAGCGCGAGGATGGTCATGCCTTGCCCCCCGCCGGCCGGGACGACTTGAACATGTCCAGCATGCGTTCGGTGACCACGTAGCCGCCGGCCGCGTTGCCCGCGCCCAGCAGCACTGCAACGAAGCCGAGCGCCTTCTCCACGGTGGTGTCGGCGTGTCCCAGCACCACCATCGCGCCGATCAGGACGATGCCGTGGATGAAGTTGGAACCCGACATCAACGGCGTATGCAGGATCACCGGCACCCGCGAGATGATCACGTGGCCGGCGATCGCCGCCAGCATGAAGATGTACAACGCCACGAAACCGTCGCCCACGATGCCTCTCCCCGATTGCCTGTCCGCATCATAAACACGGCCAGCGGCGGCGCGCCACGTGTCAACCAAGCCGGCGGCCGGGCGTTCCTCCCTGCACGGCCGGCGCAATCCCGCCCCGGCCACGGATCGTGGTGATGCCGATGCCCGGCACGGGGCCCCATGCTGCTGTTCGACCCGGCTAAGCTTGGACGCGTGAGCGTCGAGCCCAACCTGCAGGACCCTGGCGCCGCCGCGGCGCTGCCGGCGACCCTGGAGGAATTCCTCGCCGGCATCGACAGGCGCGCGTTCCGCTTCGCCGAGATCGCCCTGCGCAGCCGCGAGGATGCGCTGGACGCGGTGCAGGACGCGATGATGAAGATGCTGGGCTACCGCGACCGCACCCCGGCGGAATGGACCCCGCTGTTCTGGAGCATCCTGCGCAACCGCATCACCGACATGCAGCGGCGCGGCCTGTTCCGCCTGCGCTGGATGCTCCCCGGCAGCAGCAACGACGACGGCGACCCGATCGACTGGGCCGACGACGGCCCGGATCCGTCGCGCCGCAACGACAGCCGCGAGGCCTGGGCGCGGATCAGCACGGTGCTGGGCAGGCTGCCCGCGCGCCAGCGCGAGGCCTTCACCCTGCGCGTGCTGGAGGAGCTGGACGTCGCCGACACCGCGCGGGCGATGGGCTGCAGCGAAGGCTCGGTCAAGACCCACCTGTCGCGCGCGCGCGAAGCCATGCAGAAACAACTGGAAGAATTCCGATGAACAGCCACCACGACGACCGCTTCGATGCCGCGCTCCGCGCACGCCACCAGGCATCGCTGGACCGCCTGTCGCCGCGCGCCAGCGCGCAACTCGCGCAGCGCCGCAACGCCGCCCTGCGCGGCGAAACGGTCCGGAGCGGGAACGGCTTCCGCTACGCCGCCGCCGGCTTCGCCGCGCTGGGCGCGCTCGCCATCGGCCTGCAGTTCGGCATGCCGACGGCACCAACCAGCACCGCCACCGTCGCTGGCAGCGTGGCGGCATCCACCACCACTGCGGCCACGATGCTGGATGAAGACCCCGAGTTCTATGCGTGGCTGGCATCGCCTGATGCCCAGCTGGTCGCGATGGAGTAAGCGATGAACCGAATGATCCGCACCACCGTGCTCGCGCTGGCGCTCTGGCCCGCGCTCGCGCTTGCCCAGGCGCAACCCGCCGCCGCCCCGCTACCGGCCTGGGAGCAGCTCACCCCTGCCCAGCGCAATGCCCTGGTCGCGCCCCTGCGCGAACGCTGGAACGCCAACCCCGGCGAGCGCGCACGCATGCTCGAACGCGCCCAGCGCTGGCACGGCATGCCGCGCGAGCAGCGCGACCGCGCGCGCCACGGCCTGCAACGCTGGGAACACATGACGCCGGAGCAGCGCACCGAGGCGCGCGCGCTGTTCCACGCCATGCGCGGCATGGACAAGGAGCAGCGCACGGCGTTCCTTGCGCAATGGCAGCAGAAGACCCCGCAGCAGAAGGCCGAGTGGCTGAAGGCGCACCCGGCGCCGGTGCACGGCGAAAAGGACCGCGACGACCGGGACTGATCAGCTTGCCGGCGGTGCGCGCTCCGGCCACACCGTCTTCGCCAGCAACTCGTCGTCCCAGTCGAACGCCAGCGCGCCGTCCTTCAGCAGCAGGCTGACGAAGTTGTAGACGTTGCGGGCGTACATCTCGCTGGCGTGCTGGGCGCCCATCGATGCGAGGTTCAGCGGGCCGGCAACGGTCACGCCGCCACTGTCGATGGTCTCGCCGGGCTGGGTCAGTTCGCAGTTGCCGCCAGTTTCGGCGGCCAGGTCCACGACCACGCTGCCCGGCTTCATGCCTGCCACCATCGCCGCAGTGATGATCTTTGGCGCGGGGCGGCCCGGTACCGCGGCGGTGCAGACCACCACGTCGATGCCCTTCAGGTGATCGGCCAGCCGCTGCTGCTGCAGGGCACGTTCTTCATCGGTGAGCGCGCGTGCGTAACCGCCCTCGCCCGCGGCGGACACCCCGAGATCGAGGAACTTGCCGCCGAGCGATTCGATCTGCTCGCGGGTCTCCGGGCGCACGTCGAAGCCTTCCACCTGCGCACCGAGGCGCTTGGCGGTGGCGACCGCCTGCAGCCCGGCCACGCCGGCACCGACGATCAGCACCTTCGACGGTCGGATGGTGCCGGCGGCAGTGGTCAGCATCGGGAAAAAGCGCGGGGCGAGTTGCGCGGCGATCAGCACCGACTTGTAACCGGCCATGCCCGCCTGCGAGCTGAGCACGTCCATCGCCTGCGCGCGGGTGGTGCGCGGCAGCTTTTCCAGCGGGAAGGCGACGATGCCACGAGTCGTGATGGCCTCGCCACGCGCCGCATCCGCCTGCGGCTGCAGGCTGCCGATCAGCACCGCGCCCTGCTTCAGCGCGGCGATCGCATCGGCCGCAGGCGGCTGCACGCAGGGCACGATGTCGGCGTCCGTGGTGGCGGCGTCGCTCAGCTGCGCGCCGGCGTCGACATAGGCCTGGTCCGGGAAATGCGCGCCGGCACCGATGCCCGGCTGGATGCGCACCGTGGCCCCCGCGGCGACCAGCTTCTTGCATGTTTCCGGGGTCAGGGCGACCCGGCGCTCACCCGCCGCCGTTTCGCGCGCCACGCCTACGATCACCGCCATCGCCTGCTCCTGCTCCGATTCGATGAACGCATCCTACCGCTACCATGGCGGCTCCCTGCAAGGCGGCCGCCACCACGATGTCCCCGAAGCTGACCCTTGGCGCCCTCGACACCCGGCGCTCGACCCCGACCCGGCAGCTGTCCACCCCGGGCCCGGACGCCGCCCAGCTGCAGCGGCTGCTGCAGACCGCGGTGCGGGTGCCGGACCACGGCAAGCGGGTGCCGTTCCGGTTCCTGCGGATCGCCGGCGCCGCGCGCGCGATGCTGGCGGACGCCGCCTCGGTCCGCCTGCGCGAGCGCGACCCGGATGCCAGCGAGGCGGTGATCGACAAGCTGCGCACGCGTTTCGTGCTGCCGCCGCTGACCATCGCGGTGGTGGCGAAGCTGGGCATCGACGAGGCGATCCCGGAGGCCGAGCGCTTCTCCAGCGCGTCCTGCGTCTGCCTGTTGCTGCTGCAGGCGGCGCAGGCGCAGGGCTTCGGCGCGCAGTGGCTGACCGGCTGGATCGCCTACGACCGCCCGTTCCTGGAAGGCACCCTGGGCCTGGCGGAGGACGAACAACTGGTCGGCACCATCGCCATCGGCACCCCGCTGGTCGCGGCGCCGGAGCGCGACCGGCCCGATCCGGCCACGCTGGTCACCGACTGGCAGCCACGGTAGGTACCGGGCATGACCGCGCCCACGCTGTACCTGGTCGACGCCTCGCTGTACGTGTTCCGCGCCTGGCATTCGATGCCGGACGAGTTCCACGATGCCGA
>Ga0073905_10001975_pt1 | contig 10573 bp, 10 predicted proteins | sample KloWWTupernatant_FD_65482 | JGI IMG/M metagenome (GOLD analysis project Ga0073905, IMG submission 65482) | Active sludge microbial communities from Klosterneuburg, Austria, studying microevolution and ecology of nitrifiers - Klosterneuburg... | ecosystem: Engineered > WWTP > Aerobic digester >... | reverse complement strand
ACAAGTCCCGCCCGAGCACGGCGGGCGAGAGGCAGCATGGCGATCGACGACCTGCTCAACGAGCATGAACAGAGTGAGCGTGTCCGTGGCTGGATCCGCAGCAACGCTATAGGGATCGTCGGGGGCGTCGTCCTCGGCTTGGGCGCCATTTTCGGCTGGCAGTGGTGGCAGGGCCAGCGTACGCAGGCACAGATGGGCGTGAATGCCCGTTACGCCCAGGCAGTCGAGGCCTTCGAGGCCGGCACCGTGCCTGGCGACAAGGGCCGCGAAGTGATCGCCAGCCTCGGCAAGGGCAATCCGACCCTTGGCACCCTCGCAGCACTACAACTGGCCAAGGCGCAGGCCGAATCCGGCAAGCGCGAAGACGCCATCGCCACCTTGCGCAACCTGCGCGACCTCGATGCCGACCTGCGCCCGATCGTGCGCCAGCGGCTCGCGCGCCTGCTGATCGACGCGGGCAAGGCCAAGGAGGCGCTGCCGCTGCTCGACGACGACAAGAACCCGGCGATGCTGGATGTGCGCGGCGACGCACGGTTCGCACTCGGCGAGCGCGCCCAGGCGCAGAAGGATTACCTCAAGGCGCTGGCGCTGGTCGACGTGGGCGACCCGCAGCACCGGCTGATTACCTTGAAACTCATCGAAGCGGGCGGCACGCCGCCGCACACCGAGGACAAGACCTGATGATTCATGCTCCACATCGTTCCCTGCGCGTCCTTGCCATCGCAACCTTGGCGATCGCCGTGCTGTCCGGTTGCACCACGATCAAGAACGTCTTTGATGGCCGCGGCAAGGACAAGTCCACCGAGCCGACCGAACTGGTCAACATCACCCCGAGCGTCACCGTCAGCAAGCTCTGGGGCACGTCGGTGGGCAAGGGCGAAGACAAGCTGGGCATCGGCCAGCACCCGGCCATCGTCGATGGGCGTGTGTATGCGGCGGCGCTGGAAGGCGGCGTATCGGCATTCGACCTGCGCACCGGCCAGTCGTTGTGGCGCTATGCCTCCGAACTGCTGCTGAGTGGTGGCCCGGGTGCTGGCGAAGGACTGGTAGCGGTCGGCAGCCTGGAAGGCGACGTGGTCGCGCTGGATGCCGCGACCGGTGCCGAAAAGTGGAAGTCCAAGGTCTCCAACGAAGTCATCTCCGCGCCTGCGATCGGCGGCGGCCTGGTCTTCGTGCACTCGAACGATGGGCGGGTCACCGCGCTCGACGCCGCCACCGGTGAGCGTCGCTGGTTCTACAGTCCGGACATCCCCGCACTTACCGTGCGCGGCAATGGCAGCATGACGGTTGGCCCGGGCATCCTGTTCGTCGGCAACGACAATGGCACCCTGGTGGCGCTGTCGGTGACCGATGGCGCGGTGGTGTGGACCACCCCGGTCGCCGAACCCGAAGGCCGCAGCGAACTCGACCGCATGGCCGATGTCGATGGCGAGGCCGTGCTGGACAACACCACCCTCTACGCAACCAGCCACAAGAACCACACGGTGGCGATCGACGGCCCCAGCGGCCAGGTCATGTGGGATCGCGGCAATGGCGGCGCCCGCGGCCTTGGCGTGAGCAATTCGGCGGTGGTCGTCACCGACCCGACCGGCAACGTCTTCGGCCTGGACAAGAACACCGGCGGCGCACTCTGGCAGCAGTCGGGTCTCGCCTATCGCAACGTCAGTGCGCCGACGATTCATGGCGACTATGTGGCCGTCGGTGACCTCGAGGGCGTGGTGCATTGGCTGCGCCTGAGTGATGGCGCCTTCGCCGCGCGCTTCAGCGTGGGCGGTGCGATCACCGGCAAGCCGGTGGTGTCCGACGGCATCCTGGTGGTGCAGACGACCGAAGGCCAGCTCGCCGCGTTCTCGCTGCAGTAAGGCGTTGCGCCGGCCCTCGGGCTGGCAAGCATCCGCGGCCCCGGCTACCCTGCCGGGGCCGTCGCGTTTTTCAAGGCAGCACGTTTCGAACAGTACGTTCCCAGTGACATGCACGCGCTTTCCGCGCAGAGGTTGATCCATGCTTCCCCTCGTCGCCCTGGTCGGGCGTCCCAATGTAGGCAAGTCCACGCTGTTCAACGCGTTGACCCGCACCCGCGATGCGCTGGTACATGACCAGCCGGGCGTGACCCGCGATCGCAATTACGGCGTGTGCCGGCTGGCCGAAGGCCGTCCGTTCGTGCTGGTCGACACCGGCGGCATCGCCGGCGAGGACGAAGGCCTGGCCGGCGCCACCGCGAAGCAGTCGCGCGCCGCCGCGGAAGAAGCCGACCTGATCCTGTTCATCGTCGATGGCCGCGAAGGCGCCTCGTCGCTGGACGACGACATCCTGCGCTGGCTGCGCAAGCTGTCCAAGCCGACCCTGCTGATCGTCAACAAGTCCGATGGCATCGACCTGCAGACGGTGATGTCGGAATTCGCGCGTTACGGGTTCGGCGATGCGTTGGCGGTGTCGTCCGCACACCGCACCGGCATCGACGAACTGATGGCGGCGACCCTCGGCCTGCTGCCGGAAGAGGGCACGACCGAAACGCTCGACACCGACCCGACGCGCGTGCGCATCGCCTTCGTCGGCCGTCCGAACGTGGGCAAGTCGACGCTGGTGAATCGCATCCTCGGCGAGGAGCGGATGATCGCCTCGGAGGTGCCGGGTACCACGCGCGATTCGATCGCCGTCGACCTGGAACGTGATGGCCGCAAGTACCGGCTGATCGACACCGCCGGCCTGCGTCGTCGTTCGAAGGTCGAGGAAGCCGTCGAGAAATTCTCGGTGTTCAAGACCCTGCAGGCGATCGAGCAATGCCAGGTCGCGGTGCTGATGCTCGACGCCAGCGAAGGCGTGACCGACCAGGACGCGACCGTGCTCGGCGCGGTGCTGGACGCGGGCAAGGCGCTGGTCATCGCCATCAACAAGTGGGATGGCCGCACCGACTACGAACGCCAGCAGACCGAGACCCTGGTGTCGCGCAAGCTGAGCTTCGTGGAATGGGCCGAGAACGTGCGCATCTCCGCGCTGCATGGCTCCGGCCTGCGCGAGTTGTTCCGCGCCATCCACCGCGCGCATGCGTCGGCAACCAAGGTGTTCAGCACTGCCGATGTCACCCGTGCGATCGAAGCGGCCTACGAGGCCAATCCACCGCCGGTCGTGCGCGGGCATGCGCCGAAAATGCGCTTCGCCCACCCCGGCGCGGAAAGCCCGCCGACCTTCATCGTGCATGGCTCGCGGCTGAAATCGCTGTCGAACACCTACCAGCGTTATCTCGAGAACTTTTTCCGCAAGCGCTTCAAGCTGGTGGGCACGCCGATCCGCTTCCTGTTCCGGGAAGGCGAGAACCCGTACAAGGACAAGAAGAACGTGCTGACCGATCGTCAGGTCGCGAAGAAGCAGCGACTGATCCGCCGCGTGAAGCGCGCGAAGTGACGCATCGGCCCGCGCGTGGCACGCGCGGCTGTGCCGATGTGTCATCCCCGCGAAGGCGGGGATCCAGTGACTTAGTTCTTGCTCCATCCGAGCTCACGCTGGGCATCCTTGCCGGTGGGCGCGCGAGCCGTCTCGGCGGTCGCGACAAGGCTTGGCTGCAGCGTGACGGTGTGCCGCAGATCCTGCGCATTGCGCGCCGCTTCAATGGCGAATGCGCCACCGTGCAGGTCAGTGCGAACCGCGAGTTGCCCCGCTATGGCGAACATGGCTTGGTCGCGATCGAGGATCGCATCGCCGACATGGGGCCGCTGGGCGGTATCGACGCACTCGCTTCCGCCTGCACCACGCCGTGGTTGCTTACGCTGCCCGTAGACATCGTCGACACCAACGATTGCCTGCTGCGCACGTTGGCAAATGCGAACGCCGATGGCGCGGTGGCCGAGGATGACGACGGCCTGCAACCGCTGGTCGCGCTGTATCGCGTCGCACCGCTGCACGATGCAGTGGCGGCGGCGATAGCGGCGAACGACTTCTCCGTACAGGCCATGCAGGCACGCATGCGATTGCCGCGCGTGCGCTTCAATGGCCTGCGCTTCGGCAACCTCAACACGCCGGACGACCTGCGTCTGGCAGGCTATGCCGATGACTGACGTCCCGACTTCGCTGCTATTCGATGATGCGCGTGATCGCCTGCGCAACGTGGCGGCGACGCATCGCCTGCCCCTCGAGCATGTCGCGTTGGCGCGTGCCCATGGCCGCGTGCTGGCGGAGGACATCGTCGCGCCGATCGCCTTGCAGCCGTTCGACAACAGCGCGATGGATGGCTTCGCATGCCGCCACGCTGACTTGCGCGAAGACGAGACGGTTACGCTGACCTTGGTCGGCGAGCAGTTCGCCGGGCGCGCGCTCGGGCTCCAGGTGGGCGAGGGCGAATGCGTGCGCATCACCACCGGCGCACCGGTGCCGCAGGGCGCGGACACCGTGGTAATGCGCGAAGACACTAGCGTCCAGGGTGATGAGGTCAGGATCTGCCAGAGCATTCGCAAGGGCACGAATGTGCGCAAGGCGGGCGAGGATGCGCAGCCTGGCAACCCCGTGCTGCGTGCCGGCACATTGCTCAATGCGGTGCATGTCTCGCTGGCGGCGTCGCTCGGGATCGTGCGCTTGCCGGTGTCGGCCAGGCCAACGGTCGCGGTGTTCACCACCGGCGACGAGCTGGTCGAACCGGGCATGCCGTTGCAGGTCGGTGAGATTTACAACAGTAACCGCGAATTGCTGATGGGCCTGTTGCGCGCGGAAGGTCTGGAGCCCGTGGCGTGGCCCACCTTGCCGGACGACCCCGTGCGCATCGCCGCGATGCTGCAGGACGCCGCATCGAGTTTTGACGTGGTGATCACCTGCGGCGCGGTGTCGGCGGGAGAGAAGGACTACATCCCCGCCATGCTGCAGGCGCACGGCAGCGTGCATTTCTGGAAAGTCAGGATGAAGCCGGGCATGCCGTTGCTGGCAGGCATGCTGGGGCGTGCGCAGTTCCTGGGCTTGCCGGGCAATCCGGTGTCGGTGCTGGCGACCTTCCTGACGCTGGGCTGCAGCTTGATCGATGGTCTGCAGGGCAGGGCGGAGCGGGCGCGTCGCTTTGCGCGCTTGCGCACGGCCATCGAGAAGTCGCATCCGCGTCGCGAATTCGTGCGCGGCACGCTGGAGTGCGATGAAAGCGGCACGCAATGGGTCACTGCGAACGCCGCGACCGGCTCGCATCGGCTGCGTGCGGCGGCCGATGCGAATGCACTGCTGGTATTGGCAGAGGGCATGCAATCGTTGGCACCCGGCGACGTCGTCGAGGTGCTCACGTATTGATCGGCGATGACATGGACGATAATAGCCGGCACATGCCGATCCACAGCCTGAGTCCGAATCAAGCGCACGCGCGCCAGCGCGCCGGTGCGTTGCTGGTCGATGTGCGCGCCGCGCACGAGCGCGCACTGGGCATGGCCGAAGACGCGCTGGGCATCGTCCGCGAAGACCTGCAAGCCGATCCCGCCACGCACCTGCCCGATCTCGACGCGGAAGTGTTGTTGATCTGCCAGCGTGGCGCACGTTCGCAGCAGGTCGCGGAGGTTCTGGAAGCACGCGGTTACCGCAACCTGTCGTCCGTCGAAGGTGGCACTGACGCCTGGGATGCGGCCGGTTTGCCGATGCAGCGCGCCGATGTCGATGCCGATTTCAGTGAGCGCTACTCGCGCCACCTGCGCCTGCCGGATGTCGGCCTGGATGGGCAGAAGACACTTGAAGCCTCGTGCGTGCTGCTGGTGGGTGCCGGTGGCTTGGGTTCGCCTGCGGCGTATTACCTGGCGGCCGCCGGCATCGGCACGCTGCGCATCGCCGACGACGATGTGGTCGATCGCAGCAACCTGCAACGGCAAATCCTGCACACGGATGCGCGCATCGGCATGCCGAAAGTGGAATCCGCCGCGGTCGCGCTGTCCGCGCTGAACCCGCGCACCCGCATCGAAGCAGTCCGCGAGCGGATCACGTCGGAGAATGTCGAACGCATCCTCGATGGTGTCGATGCGGTGGTCGACGGCGCCGACAATTTCCCGGCGCGCTACCTGCTCAACGACGCCTGCGTGAAACTCGGCAAGCCACTGGTCTACGGCGCGGTGCATCGCTTCGAAGGGCAGGCCAGCGTGTTCGATGCCGGTCGCCATCGCGGCGTGGCACCGTGCTATCGCTGCCTGTTCCCGGAACCGCCACCGCCGGACTCCGCGCCGAACTGCGCCGAGGCCGGGGTGCTCGGCGTGTTGCCCGGCGTGATCGGTCTGTTGCAGGCTACCGAGGCAATCAAGTTGCTGCTCGGCATCGGCCAGCCGCTGCGTGGTCGATTGCTGCAGTTCGATGCGCTGGCGATGCGGTTCCGCGAAACCCGGTTGTCGCCGGACCCGGCGTGTCCGGTCTGCGCGCCGGATCGCGCTTTCCCTGGATATGTCGATTACGCGGCGTTCTGCGCCGGAGGCGGGTACTGATGGAAGTGGGTTCCTGGATGCGCGGTGTGGTCGCGCTTTGTCTTTACCTGGCCGCTGGATGGGCGATGGCGGCGGATCAATGCCCCACGTTGATCCAGCGTCAATCGGATCCCGATGTGGCCACCCGCATCGCGGCGGTGGCCTGCGACGAGCACCTGCGCTGGAACCGGCCCTTCATCGATGCCGAAGGCAGGCTCGCCAGCAGCGCCGTGTACGAGGCGGAAAGTCGCGGGCTGCAGGATGGCGGCTCGCCCTGGCGTCGCGTCGCGTTCTACTGGCAATCGGCGGGGCTGTTGTCGCCGATGGCCGCCAAATCGGGTGCAACCGACTGCAATTACGCGATCAACAGCACCTATCCAGGCCTCGGCTGCCGCGGGTTCGTTGTCGACAACCCGTGGTCGGCGGCCTTCATCTCGTGGGTGATGCAGCGCGCCGGCGTGCCGGGCTTCCGCAGCTCGGCCAGCCACTTCGACTACGTGCGTGCCGCGCGCGTCGATCCCGAGCGCAGCCCGTATCGCTTCGTCGACCCGATGGCGGCGACACCTGCGGTCGGCGACATGCTGTGCTACGTGCGCACCAATCGCGTGTACGGATTCCGCGGCCTGTCGGACACCATCGACGGCGGTGCCAGCGGGCTGGCCATGCATTGCGATGCGGTGGTCGCGGCCAATCCGGGCGGTGATGGCAAGGCTTACGCGATCGGCGGCAACGTGCAGCAGGCGGTCACCATGCGCCAGTTCAACCTCAACGCCAATGGCCAACTGTGGGGCGTGCCGCAACGTACCGAGGGTGACGTCGAATGCTCGCCGGACACGCAGGGAGCCTGCAATTTCAACCGCCAGGACTGGGCGGTCCTGCTCAAGCTCAAGTCGCAGGCGGAACTGGCACTGATTGGCCCTGTGCAGCCGCCGAGCTACCTGCCCAACCAGGTGGTACCGCAGCAGTGTTGCGTGAATTGCGTAGTCGGCTCCGGCGTGCCGCGTTGCCCGGCAGCCGGCCAGCCGCCCCTGCAGTCGCAACCGCAGGGACAGCCGCAGGGATCGGAATGACGGTCAGGGCGTGGTCGCCGGCGGCTTGGCGCGCGACCGCGGCTTGGCGCGATGGTCGACCTGCACGCCGAGCACGGCATTGCAGTGGATGCAGCTGTAACTGAGGCAGCGCGCATTGCTGCTGCCGTCGGCCACGCCGATGACGTTCTCGATGTTGACGTGCAAAACGCGCTTGCCGCACTTGGGACATTCGCCCTGGATCATCGCCATGTGGCCCCCTGTTGGGTTTCGCTGCCGGCCGACGGCGGTCTCAGGAAGAGCGCGGGCGCGCCTCGAAGGCGGCCAGCTGCTCCGGCGTGGCTTCGGCCTGGTGCCGCGCCTTGAAGTCAGCGAAGGGCATACCGTACACCGCTTCCCGGGCCTCGTCGCGGGTCATCGGCAGGCCGCGCGCCTCGGCCGCCTCGCGGTACCAGTCGGCCAGGCAGTTGCGGCAGAACCCGGCCAGGATCATCAGGTCGATGTTCTGCACGTCCGGGCGCTGGAGCATCAGGTGCTCGCGCAGGCGGCGGAACGCGGCGGCTTCGAGTGCGGTGGTGTCGGTCTCGGTCATGGCGGTGCCTGGGTGGGCGATAATGCGCGCCCGACTGTAGCGCAACGCCCACCGCATGCCCGCCAAGATCCTCGACGGAAAGCGCATCGCCGACGACCTCCTGCTCACCCTCAAGGCGCAGGTGGATGCGCGCGTGGCGGCCGGCAAGTCGCGCCCCGGGCTGGCGGTGGTGCTGGTCGGACAGGATCCGGCCAGCCAGTCGTATGTGCGCAACAAGCGCCGCGCGGCCGAGAAGGTGGGTATCGAGGCGCTGGATTTCGACCTGCCTGCTGGCACCACCGAGGCCGACCTTCTGGCCCTGGTCGATCGCCTCAATGCCGACCCCAAGGTGCACGGCATCCTGATCCAGCTTCCCTTGCCCGGCATCCGCGACGCCACCGCGCTGATCGAGCGCATCCACCCGGACAAGGATGTCGACGGTTTCCACCCGCAGAATGTCGGCCACCTCGCGCTGCGCCAGTTCGGCCTGCGCCCGTGCACGCCGCGTGGCATCACCACGCTGCTCGCCTACACGGACAGGCCCGTGCGCGGGCAGAGCGCCACGATCGTCGGTGTGTCCAACCACGTCGGCCGGCCAATGGCGATGGAGCTGCTGATTGCCGGTTGCACGGTCACCAGCTGCCACAAGTTCACCCCGCTGGACGTCCTCAAGCGCCACGTGGGTGAGGCCGACATCCTGGTGGTCGCCGTCGGGCGTCCCGGACTGATCCCCGGCGATTGGATCAAGCCCGGCGCGGTGGTGATCGATGTCGGCATCAACCGGCTGGACGATGGCCGCCTGGTCGGCGATGTCGGTTTCGCCGAAGCCGCCACCCGCGCCAGCTGGATCACTCCGGTCCCCGGCGGTGTGGGGCCGATGACCGTGGCCACGCTGATGCAGAACACGCTGGAAGCGGCAGAGCTGGCTGATTCCTAGGCTCGTCATTCCCGCGAAGGCGGGAATCCAGTGACTTTGCTGTCGGCCATGTCGCATCTAGCAAAAGACGCTGGATTCCCGCCTTCGCGGGAATGACGATCAAAAGCAACCAGCGCCGAGCCAGGCGTCCAGCAGGGCACCGCCCAAACCGGTTAGAATGGCGCGCTTCACAAGCCACCGGACCCCGCATGCTCCGCATCCAGGCTGAAGCGCTCACCTACGACGACGTCTCCCTCGTCCCCGCGCATTCGACGATCCTGCCCAAGGACGTCACCCTGACCACCCGCCTGACCAAAGGCCTCTCGCTGCGCCTGCCGATCGTGTCGGCCGCGATGGACACCGTCAGCGAAGCACGCCTGGCCATCGCCCTGGCCCAGCTCGGCGGCATCAGCATCATCCACAAGAACATGACCGCAGAGGCCCAGGCTGCGCAGGTCTCGCGGGTCAAGAATTTCGAGGCGGGCGTGATCCGCGACCCGTTCACCGTCGGCCCCGACACCACCATCGGCGAAGTGCTGCGCCTGACGCGCGCGCGCAACATCTCCGGCGTGCCGGTGGTCGACGAAGCGGGGCATCTGGTCGGCATCGTCACCGGTCGCGACATGCGCTTCGAGAAGAAGCTGGACGATCCGGTCCACCACATCATGACCAAGAAGGATCGCCTGGTCACCGTGCGCGAAGGCGCGTCGGACGACGAGGTGATCGGCCTGCTGCACAAGCATCGGATCGAGAAAGTGCTGGTGGTCAGCGACGAGTTCGCACTGCGCGGCCTGATCACGGTCAAGGACATCCAGAAGAAATCCGATAACCCGAATGCTGCGTACGACAGCCGCGAACGCCTGCTGGTCGGCGCCGCGGTCGGCGTTGGTGGTGATACCGAGCAGCGCTTCGAAGCCCTGGTGGCGGCGGGCGTCGATGTTGTCATCGTCGATACCGCGCATGGCCATTCGCAGGGTGTGATCGACCGCGTGGCGTGGGCGAAGAAGCGCTTCCCGTCGCTGCAGGTCGTCGGCGGCAACATCGTCACCGGCGATGCCGCGCTGGCGCTGATGGACGCGGGCGCGGACGCGGTGAAGGTCGGCGTCGGTCCGGGGTCGATCTGCACGACGCGCATCGTGGCCGGCGTCGGCGTGCCGCAGGTCACCGCGGTGTCGATGGTCGCCGAGGCATTGCAGGACCGCATCCCGCTGATCGCGGACGGCGGCATCCGCTACTCGGGCGATATCGGCAAGGCGATCGTCGCCGGCGCCTCCAGCGTGATGATCGGCGGCCTGTTCGCCGGCACCGAGGAAAGCCCGGGCGAGACCGAACTGTTCCAGGGCCGCAGCTACAAGAGCTATCGCGGCATGGGCTCGCTGGGCGCGATGGAATTGGGCAGCAAGGATCGCTATTTCCAGGACTCCAGCGACGCCGACAAACTCGTCCCCGAAGGCATCGAGGGACGCGTGCCGTATCGCGGCCCGCTCAGCGGCGTGGTCCATCAGTTGATGGGCGGCCTGCGCGCAACGATGGGCTACGTCGGTTGCGCCACCATCGAGGACATGCGCAAAAAGCCGTCCTTCGTGCAGGTGACCGGTGCCGGCCAGCGCGAGAGCCACGTGCACGACGTGCAGATCACCAAGGAACCGCCGAA
>Ga0073905_10001971_pt1 | contig 10583 bp, 9 predicted proteins | sample KloWWTupernatant_FD_65482 | JGI IMG/M metagenome (GOLD analysis project Ga0073905, IMG submission 65482) | Active sludge microbial communities from Klosterneuburg, Austria, studying microevolution and ecology of nitrifiers - Klosterneuburg... | ecosystem: Engineered > WWTP > Aerobic digester >... | reverse complement strand
GTTCGACCGTGCAGCCGGCCGGCGCCAGCGCCTGGGCGGCGCGCGCGAGCGCGAGGTTGTACGAGCCGCTGCGCCAGCTGCCCGGAATCGCGAGGATCGTGGTCATGTCGGTGTCCCTGGCCTGTATGTGCGCGCCGGAGGTGGCGCGGTCCCGGTGGCTATCCCATCAGTTCGTAGCGGCCGCCGCGCTCGAGTGCGCGCTGGTACGCCGGCCGCCCGTGGATGCGCTGCAGGAAGTCCCACAGCTTCGGTCGCGACCTGGCGTCGAGGCCGGCGCACTTGGCGGCGGCCTCGAGCGGAAAACTCATCTGGATGTCGGCGGCGCTGAACTCTTCACCCGCGAACCAGCTCGCCTTGCCGAGCTCGCCCTCCATGTAGTCCAGGTGCTGCTTGAGTTGCGGCAGCACGAAGGTGCGCAGCACGTTGCCGACGATCGACTTCGCGATCGGCTTGGCGAAGAACGGCATCGGCGCGCGCCCAATGCGGTCGAACACCAGCTTCATCAGCAAGGGCGGCATGGCCGAACCCTCGGCATAGTGCATCCAGTAGAGATAGCGCAGGCGCTGCTCGGAATCGGCCGGCGGCCGCAGGCGGCCCTGGCCGTGGCGCTCGACCAGGTACTCCAGGATCGCGCCGGACTCCGCCAGCACGCGGCCCTGGTCCTCGATCACCGGCGACTTGCCCAGCGGATGCACGCTACGCAGTTCGGTCGGGGCCAGCATGGTGCGCGGGTCGCGCTCATAGCGTCGCACTTCGTACTCAAGACCGAGTTCTTCCAGCAACCAGAGGATTCGCTGCGAGCGCGAGTTGTTGAGGTGGTGCACGATGATCATGGACGGGCAGGGTTCCTGCAGGCGGGGCGGGGACGTGCACGCGCGACTCGACGCGGCGGGCGGGTACGATACCCTGACTGCGCGATGTGCATGCAGGTTCCCGGCCGGCGTGCCCCTGGCCCATCCAGGGACGCAGCCCGCCCGATGCGGCGAGGGCCTCCGCGCGCCAACGCATGTCATTGAAATCGGGCGCGAAGCCTCAGGTCCAGGACCCCGACGGATCGGCGTCCGTCGGGGCTACAGTGCGCGCCTCAGTCGTCCTGCTGCTCCGACAGCACGCTGCCATCATGGCCGCCCAGGCGCAGCTCGACCCGGCGGCCGTCCGCCGCCACGGCATCGACGTTCCACAATGCGCCGTCGCGCTCGAGCTCGCGGATGTCGCGATAGCCGGCGCCGGCCAGGATTGCGCTGATCGCCGCGGCATCGAGCAAGGGGCGCCCGTCGCGCGCATCGTGGACGCGGCCGCCGGCGTCCACGGCCACTTCGCCGCGACTGCCGTCGGCGCGCCGCACGTCGGCCTCCCACAGTCCATCCTCGAATTCGAGATCATCGACCGCGACGTAGCCGTGCCGGGCAAGCGCGGCGCGGGCATCGACTTCGGACGTGGCGTACACCGGTGCCGCGGCGCCGAGGCACAGGATCGCGGCGAAATGCGCGTAGCGGATCGTGGATTTCATGGGGAGTGCTTCCGATGGTTGCCCGGGATTGGGTGAGGCGCATCCTGCGCGCATCCCGGCCACGGCTTTGCGAACGTCTCGTTCACGATCGGTTTAGGGCCCGGGCCGCTACCGTGCGTGGCATGAATGCCAGGCGATGCCTGACCCGGATCGCGTTGCTGGGCCTGCTGTCCGGCTTCGCCGGGTGGGCCCACGCGTCGACGGACACGGACTCGCGCCGCGCGCACGAGCGCGTGCGCAGTGGCGAGTATGTCTCGCTCGAATCGATCCTGTCCGCGGCCGAGCAGCGCCATCCGGGCCGTGTGATCTCGGTCGATCTCGACGACGACGAGTACGAGGTCGAGATCCTGCGTGCCGACGGCGCGGTGGTGGAGCTCGAGTACGATGCACGCACGGGTCGGCTGCTCGACGAGGAGTTCGAGGACGACTGATGGACTGCCCATGGCGCAGGGGTGATTGATGCGCGTCCTGGTCGCTGAGGACGACGACGAGCTCGCGGCGCGGATCGCCGCGGCGCTGTCGCAGGCGGGATTCGCGGTCGATCGCCTGTCCGACGGCGAGGCAATCGAGTTCGCCGGCCAGACCGAGGCCTATGACGCCGCGGTGCTCGATCTGGGCCTGCCGAGGATCGACGGGCTGAGCGTGCTGCAGCGCTGGCGCGAGTCCGGGCGCGATTTCCCGGTCCTGATCCTCACCGCGCGCTCGCGCTGGCACGACAAGCTGGCCGGCTTCAACGCCGGCGCCGACGACTACCTGACCAAGCCGTTCCAGCTCGGCGAGCTGGTGCTGCGGATTCGTGCCCTGATCCGCCGCGCCAGCGGGCACGCCGCGCCGATGCTGCGCGCCGGCGCGCTCGAGCTCGACGTCAACGCCGCGCAATTCATGCTCGATGGCGCGGCGCTGGCGTTGACCGCGCAGGAACACCGCATCCTCGCCTATCTGATGCACCATGCCGGACGCGTGGTCAGTCGCGCGGAGCTCGGCGAGCATGTCTACGACGATGGCCTGGATCCCGACTCCAACGCGCTCGACGTGCTGCTGGGCCGGATCCGCCGCAAGATCGGGCGCGACCGCGTGCGCACGGTGCGCGGCCAGGGCTTCCGGCTCGACGGCACCGAATGACCGGCTTGCGCTCGCTGCGCCTGCGACTGCTGCTGGCGGGCGCCGTGGGCGTGGTCATGGCCGCGGGCCTCGGCGCGTGGCTGCTGGGAAGCGCGGTGGATCGGGTGCTGTCACGCGATTTCGATCGCCGCCTCGACGAGCGCTTCGCGGGCCTGGTCGGCCTGCTCGATCGCGGCCCGGATGGCGCGACGCGATTGCGCCGCGAGCCGGTCGACGAGGGCTATTCGCAGGTCTACTCCGGGATCTACTGGCAGGTCGGCTCGGGCACGTCGGCCCTGCGCTCGCGCTCGCTATGGGACACCGAACTGGCGCACCCAGCGACGCCGCGCGGCACCCTGGCGCGGGTCGAGGCGCAAGGGCCGCGCGGACAGCGCTTGCGGATCGCGGCGCAGTCGGTGCGATTACCCGGTTCGGAAGCGCGGGTGCCGGTGCGCGTCGCGATCGACCTGGCGCCACTGCAGGCCGAGGTTGGGGCATTCCGCTGGTATGCGGCGGCGGCGATCGCGGCGCTTGCACTGGTGCTGCTTGCGTTGCTCCTGGCCCAGGTCGGGTATGGCTTGCGACCGCTCGCGCGATTGCAGGCGGCGCTCGCTCGCGTGCAGCGCGGCGAGCAGGACCGGCTGGGACTCGAGCGCCTCCCGGCCGAGATCGAACCCCTGGGGCGCGAGATCGATGCACTCCTGGACCAGCACGAGCAGCGCGTCGCGCGCGCGCGGCAGACCGTGCAGGATCTCGCGCATTCGATGAAGACTCCACTTGCGGTGCTCGCTGCGGAGGCCGAGCGCCCCGGGGCGCGCATCGCCGCGGTGGTGGGCGAGCAGGCCGCGAAACTGCAGGCGCTGGTGGAACGGCGCCTGGCGCCGGCACTCGCCCACGACGCGCGCGCGCGCACCGCCGTGGCGCCGGTGGTCGAATCGTTGCTGGCGCTCATGCAGCGCGCGCACGTCGGGCGCGGACTGGCCATCGGCTTCACCGGCGCGGCCGGATTGACCTTCGCCGGATCGCGCGAGGACCTCGAGGAGATGCTGGGAAACCTGCTCGACAACGCCTGCAAATGGGCCCGCTCGCGGGTCGAGGTGGCTGCCACCGCGGTCGATGCATGGCTATGCCTGGTGGTGGAGGACGACGGCCCCGGGCTCGATGCCGAACAGGCCGCGCTGGCGTTCGAGCGCGGCGTGCGCCTGGACGAACAGGTTCCCGGCTCAGGCCTGGGCCTGGGGATCGTGGTCGGGATCGCTCAGGGCTACGGTGGCGCGCTGGCGCTCGCACGGGGAGCGACCGGCGGCCTCAAGGCCGAACTGCGCTTGCCGATGGCGCCGCTTGCCTAGACCAAGGCGCACTACACTGCGCGCCTTGCCCCCAGCCCAGCGCCACGCATGCGCCTCAACAAGCACATCAGTGATTCGGGCTTCTGCTCGCGCCGCGAAGCCGACCAGTTGATCAGCGAAGCGCGCGTGACCGTGAACGGCGCGCGCGCCGACATCGGCACGGTGCTCGAGCCCGGCGACGAGGTGCTGGTCGATGGCCGGCCGCTGCGCAAGCGCGTGGCCAAGGCCGGGCGCAAGCACGTCTACATCGTGCTCAACAAGCCCGACGGCATCACCTGCACCACCGAGGCCGGGGTCAAGGGCAACATCGTCGAGTTCATCGGCCACGAGCAGCGCATCTTCCCGATCGGCCGCCTCGACAAGGATTCGGAAGGGCTGATCCTGCTGACCAGCAACGGCGACATCGTCAACGAGATCCTGCGCGCCGAGAACCGCCACGAGAAGGAATACCTGGTCGGGGTCAACCGCCCGGTGACCGAGGAATTCCTGCGCGGCATGGCGCGCGGCGTGCGCATCCACAACCAGATGACCCTGCCGTGCCGCACCGCGCGCATCGCCAAGTTCGGCTTCCGCATCGTGCTCACCCAGGGCCTCAACCGCCAGATCCGCCTGATGGCTGCCGAGTTCGGCTACCGCGTCACCCAGTTGCGCCGCGTGCGCATCGACCAGATCACCCTCGGCCTGCTCAAGCCCGGCCGCTGGCGCAACCTCACCGACGCCGAACTGCGCAACCTCCTCCCCGGCCGCACCGACTGGTAACCACAGCCGGTCAGCGCTGGCGCCCATGTAGGAGCGCATCTCATGCGCGACCGAGGCCTCGCGGCACAACGGGTACTCACCTGCAGCGCAGGACGCGCAGAAACCGCCGCGCCGCCAGTCATGGGGGTCCGCAACTGCCGGGATCAGGATGCCGGCTCAGACAAGAAGCAAACTCGCCGGCACCCTGATCCCGGCATTCGCGGACGCGCTTCGATCCGGGGCGCGGTGCGAAGTACCGCGTTTGCGGGAGCGGCTCTAGCGGCGATTCGAAGCGTCTCGGATCGCGGCTAAAGGCGCTCCCACAGGGGCTTGGAGCGGGTCGGACCCACGCTTGTTCGAAGCGAGTCCGGGTCGGCCGGGATCAGGGGGCCGGCGAGTTTGCTTCTTGTCTGAGCCGGCCCCCTGATACCGGTCGGCACGGACCCCCAAGATCGCCACGAATCCACCCCGAACGTCGCATCTGATACCGCTCCTGAAAAAGCGGGCTATCGTCCTGGCTGTGCATGTGTGGCGGTTAGAAGCGTATTTGCCCGTTTGGTCAACTGCGCGAACATGCCGCTTGAACTCGGAGACGCCGATGCGCCACCTCGCCTTGCTGCTGGTCCTGCTTGCCGGCACCGCCTTCGCGACCCAGAACAGCGTCGCCTTCGGCCAGCGCCTGGTCTCGACCGGCGATTCGGTCGGCAAGGTGATCGAGGTCGCGGGCCAGCCCGACCGCACGGTGCGGCTGGAGAACTCGCAGGGCGGTGCCGCGGGCGAGCGCTTCGAGTACTACCTGCGCGGCAAGACCGTGACCCTGTGGATCCACGGTGGCCGGGTCGTGGCGATCGAGGAAGTCCTCGACTGAGCGAACCCCGCGCTCAGGCGTCGCTGGCGAAGAGCACGCCGTAGGCGGGCAGGCGCACGCGGTTGCCGGATTGTTCGCCGGCAACGAGGCCGTGGCCGTTGATCGCGCGCAGGGGCCTGGCGTCGGGCAGTTCCACTTCGCAGGCTTGATCCGAGGTGTTGAAGACCGCGCGCACGGTCTTGCCATCGAGCGTGCGCTCGAAGGCCAGCACCGGTTCGGGCGTGGGCAGCATGCGCACGTTGCCCCACATCAGGGCCGGCTGCTGCTTGCGCCAGCGCATGAAGGCGCGGAAGCGCTGCAGCGGCGAATCGGGCTCGGCTTCCTGGCGCGCCACGCTGCGTTCCAGGTGTGCATCGGGCACCGGCAGCCAGGGCTTGGCGGTGCTGAAGCCGCCGTTGCGGCCGGTCGTCCACGGCATCGGCGTGCGGCAGCCGTCGCGGCCCTTGAAGGTGGGCCAGAAGGCGATGCCGTAGGGATCCTGCAGCAGTTCGAACGGCAGCTCGACTTCGGTCAGGCCGAGTTCCTCGCCCTGGAACACGCAGATCGAGCCGCGCAGCGAGCAGGCCAGCGCGGTCAGGGTGCTGGCAATGTGTTCGGGCGCCTCGCCGCCGCCCCAGCGGGTCGCGACGCGCTGCACGTCGTGGTTGGAGATCGCCCAGCAGGGCCAGCCGCGGGTCATCTTCGCTTCCAGCGCCTCGACCGTGCTGCGCACGTGCCCGGCGGAGAAGTCGTCGGTCAGCAGTTCGAAGCTGTAGCCCATGTGCAGGCGCTCGGGTCCGGTGTACTCGGCCATGGTCGCGAGCGAATCCTCGGACGAGATCTCGCCCAGCGCCGCGACGTCGGGGTAGCGGTCGAGCAGGGCGCGCAGCTCGCGCAGGAAATCGAGGTTCTCGGGCTGGGTGTTGTTGTAATAGTGATACTGGAAGGCGTAGGGATTGTCGGGGGAAAAGCCGCGGCCCACCCGCTCGCCCAGCGGCTTGGGCGGGTTGTCGCGCAGCTGGCGGTCGTGGAAGCAGAAGTTGATCGCGTCCAGGCGCAGGCCGTCGACGCCGCGGTCGAGCCAGAACTTCACGTTGTCGAGCGCCGCGCGCCGCACCTCGGGGTTGTGGAAATTGAGGTCGGGCTGCGAGGCGAGGAAGTTGTGGAGGAAGTACTGGCGCCGCCGCGGTTCCCACTGCCAAGCCACGCCGCCGAAGATCGAGAGCCAGTTGTTGGGCGGGGTGCCGTCGTCGCGCGCGTCGGCCCACACGTACCAGTCGGCCTTGGGATTGTCGCGGCTCTCGCGGCTCTCCTTGAACCAGGCATGCTCGATCGAGGTGTGGCTCAGCACCTGGTCGATCACGACCTTGAGTCCCAGCGCATGCGCCCTGGCGACCAGGCGGTCGAAATCGGCCAGCGTGCCGAACAGCGGATCGACGTCGCGGTAGTCGGCGATGTCGTAGCCGAAGTCGGCCATCGGCGACTTGAAGAAGGGCGAGACCCAGATCGCATCGACGCCCAGGCCCGCGACGTAGTCGAGGCGCTCGATGATGCCCGGCAGGTCGCCCACGCCGTTGGCGTCGGTGTCCTGGAAGCTGCGCGGATAGATCTGGTAGATGACGGCTCCGCGCCACCAGGGATTTGGCTTGCCGCCCATCGCTAGATCCGCGATTGCCCATCCAGGGGCACCGGCGGGCAGCTTACCGTCGCCCGCGCGGCGTCTGCGGGCCTGCAATCGTATTCATTGCGATGCCGGGGTCGCGGCCGTTTAGCTTCGACCGGGCCGCGCGCGATGCCCCGCGACATGGCACGCTGTCCATGCCCGCGCAGTGCCACGCCGGTCCCCAGTGGAGCAATGCATGTCCGATCCCCTCCAGCGCCCCCGTCTCCGCCCGGAGCTGTCGTTCTGGCAGATCTGGAACATGTGCTTCGGCTTCCTCGGCATCCAGTTCGGCTTCGCGCTGCAGAACGCCAATGTCAGCCGCATCTTCCAGACCCTGGGCGCGTCGATCGACGCCATCCCGATGCTCTGGATCGCGGCTCCATTGACCGGGCTGCTGGTGCAGCCGGTGGTGGGATACCTCTCGGACCGCACCTGGACCCGCCTGGGCCGGCGCCGGCCGTACTTCCTGGTCGGGGCACTGCTGGCTTCGGCCGCGCTGTTCGCGATGCCGGCATCGCCGGTGCTGTGGATGGCGGCGGGGCTCCTGTGGGTGCTCGACGCCTCGATCAACGTCTCGATGGAGCCCTTCCGCGCCTTCGTCGGCGACCAGCTGCCCCCGCGCCAGCGCACCAGCGGCTTCGCCATGCAGAGCTTCTTCATCGGCGTCGGCGCGGTGGTCGCCAGCGCCTTGCCCTGGATGCTGACCGCGGCCGGGGTATCGAACACGGCGCCGGCCGGGATCGTGCCGGATTCGGTCCGCTACGCGTTCTGGTTCGGCGGCGTGGTCCTGCTGGGCGCGGTCGGCTGGACCGTGCTGCGCACGCGCGAGATGCCGCCCGAGGAACTGCGCGCCACCGATAGCGCGCGCCACGCGCCGGCGCGTGCCGTCGATGCAGGCCAGGCCCGCCGGACCGGCCTGGTCTGGCTCGCGGCCGGCGCCCTGGTGGGACTGGGCGTCCATCGCTACGCGCTGGATCGCGAGTTGTACCTGCTGGCCGGCGGCCTCGCCCTGTACGGCGCGGCGCTGCTCGCGCTGGCGCGCGGAAACGCCGCCGACCGCGGCATGTTCGGCACGATCATGCGCGACCTCTACACCATGCCCGAGGCGATGCGGCAACTGGCGGTGGTGCAGTTCTTCTCGTGGTTTGCGCTGTTCGCGATGTGGATCTACACCACCTCGGCCGTGGCCCAGGTGCACTATGGCTCCAGCGACCCGCAGTCGGCGGCGTACAACGAAGGCGCCAACTGGGTCGGCGTGCTGTTCGCGGCCTACAACGGCTTCGCCGCGCTCGCGGCCGTGGTGATCCCGTGGATGGTGCGGCGCCTGGGCCTGCGGCTGGCGCACCTGGTGAACCTGTTCATCGGCGGTGCGGCCCTGCTCTCGTTCTTCGTCGTCCGCGACCCGCAATGGCTGCTGCTGTCGATGGTCGGGGTCGGATTCGCCTGGGCCTCGATCCTTTCGCTGCCCTATGCGCTGCTGGCCGACAGCCTGCCGGCGGACAAGATGGGCATCTACATGGGCATCTTCAATTTCTTCATCGTCATCCCGCAGCTGGTCGCGGCCACCGTGCTGGGCTTCCTGCTCAAGACCTTCTTCGGGGGGGCGCCGATCCACGCCCTGACCCTGGGCGGACTGAGCCTGGCGCTGGCAGGCCTGTGCGTGCTGCGGGTGCGGGTCGAGTCCGAGGCGCCGCGCGGCGTGGCGGTGGCGCCATGAGGGCCGGCAATGGCGCGATGCTGGCGCTGGCGACGGCGCTGCTCGCCGGCTGCGCGCAAACCGGGGCGCCGACCGCGCGCCCCGCCGCGGTGGCCGCGCCGCCGTACTACGGCACCACCGAACCCTTCGCGGCCGAGGCCGTGTACTTCGTCGTCACCGACCGCTTCGTCAACGGCGACGAGTCCAACGACCAGCGCGCGCAGGGCGGGGCGCATCCCAGTTTCGACATCCCGATCGCGGGGCCGGACGGGCGCAGCGACAACATCGGCTACCTCGGTGGCGACTTCCAGGGCATCGTCGACCACCTCGACTACATCAAGGACATGGGCTTTGGCGCGGTGTGGATCACGCCGATCATCGACAATCCCGACCAGGCCTTCACCGGCGGCACGCCAGCCACGTGGGGCAGCATGTGGACCGACCAGGGCAAGACCGGCTACCACGGTTACTGGGGCGTGAACTTCTACCGGCTCGACGAGCACCTGCCCAGTGCGGGGCTGGATTTCGCCGGCTTCACCGCCGCGCTGCACGCCAAGGACGTCAAGGTCGTGCTCGACATCGTCGCCAACCACGGCTCGCCGGCCTTCACCATGCCGGTGGCGCAGCCGCAGTACGGCCAGATCTTCGATGCCGACGGCGAGCTGGTCGCCGACCAGCAGAACCTGCCGCCCGACCAGCTCGATCCGGGCTACAACCCGCTGCATCGTTTCTACAACCGCAAGAGCGACCTCGCGCAACTGTCGGACCTGCGCGAGGACTCGCCCGAGGTGATGGATTACCTGATCGGCGCCTACCTGCAATGGATCGGGCAGGGCGCGGACGCGTTCCGCATCGACACCGTGAGCCTGATGCCGGGCGAGTTCTGGGATCGATTCACCGCGCGCATCCGCGAAAAACACCCCGGCTACTTCATGTTCGGCGAGGTCTTCGACTACGACGCCGCGAAGATCGCGGCGTACACGCAGCCCGGCGGTGGTTCGATCTCGGTGCTCGACTTCCCGCTCAAGCAGCAGCTCGCCCGGGTCTTCGGGCGTGAAGGCGGCGACTATGCCCTGCTGGGCCCGGCGCTGTTCCTCGACGGCGGCCCGTACCGCAATCCCTACGAGCTCATGACCTTCTACGACAACCACGACATGGCGCGGCTCGACGCCAGCGACGCCGGCTTCATCGACGCGCACCATTGGCTGTTCACGGCGCGCGGCATCCCGGTCGTGTACTACGGCTCGGAGATCGGCTTCGAGCGCGGCAGCCCCGAGCTGGCCGGCAACCGCAACTACTTCGGGACGGAAGGCATCGCGGCGGCGCGCGCGCATCCGATCCGCGCGGCGCTGGCCCGGATCGCCAAGGTCCGCGCCAACTCGCCGGCGCTGCAGCGCGGCCTCCAGGTCAACGTGGCGCTGGCCGGGGATCTCGCGGCCTTCTACCGCGTCTACCAGCGCGAGGGCGCGAGCCAGATCGCACTGGTGCTGCTCAACAAGGGCGATGCGGCGGCCGACTTCGAGGTCTCGGCAATGCTCGAGCCCGGCATCTGGACCCCGGCGCTGGACGGCGATGCAGTGACGGTGGGCACAGGCGGCAGCCTGCGCGCCAGCGTCCCGGCGCACGGCGCGCAGGTCTACCTGCACGCGGGGCCGGTCACGCGCAGCGACCTGGCCGCG
>Ga0073905_10001965_pt1 | contig 10597 bp, 8 predicted proteins | sample KloWWTupernatant_FD_65482 | JGI IMG/M metagenome (GOLD analysis project Ga0073905, IMG submission 65482) | Active sludge microbial communities from Klosterneuburg, Austria, studying microevolution and ecology of nitrifiers - Klosterneuburg... | ecosystem: Engineered > WWTP > Aerobic digester >... | reverse complement strand
GTCGCCGCGCGCGAGGCGGACCGGCCGCGCTGGGTGTGGGACGACACGGCGCGCCGCTACCCGCAGCTGCTCGCGGCAGGCGTCCGGGTCGAGCGCGCCCACGACCTGCGCCTGTGCCACGCCATCCTGCGCCGCAGCGCCCGCACCGCCGGCTCGGAGCTCGCCGTCGCGCCAGACGGCCCGTGGGACGAGCCGACCACCCCCGTGCGCCCGGTGCGCCCCGCGGACGGGGTCGACAGCCTGTTCGACGACGCCTTCCTCACCGGCTCGAGCGACCCGGCCCGCGCGGCGACGCCCCCCGCCGGGAGCGACGGCGCACCACGGGCGGCCGCGGACCCCGGCCCCCTCGCCGAGCTGACCCGCCAGCTGGCCGCCGTCGCGGGGTCCGCCGAGCCGGGCCGCCTGCGCCTGCTGCTCGCGGCCGAGTCCACCGGCGCGCTCATCGCCGCCGAGATGCACCACGACGGCCTGCCGTGGGTGGCCGCCGAGCACGACGCCCTGCTGACCCGACTGCTCGGCCCTCGCCAGCCCGCCGGCCGGCGCCCCGCGCGGCTCGAGCAGCTCGTCGAGCAGGTCCGCACCGCGCTCGGTCAGCCGGGCCTCAACCCGGACTCGCAGCCGGACCTGCTGCGCGCGCTGCGCTCGGCGGGGCTCGACGTGACGTCCACGCGCGTGCACGAGCTGCGCGAGCTGGTCCATCCGGTGACCGCGCCCCTGCTCGAGTACAAGAAGCTCGCCCGGCTGCTCAGCGCCAACGGCTGGGCGTGGATGGAGGCCTGGGCAGCCGACGGTCGGTTCCGGCCCGACTACGTGCCCGGTGGTGTGGTCACCGGCCGGTGGGCGTCCAGCGGAGGCGGCGCCCTCCAGCTGCCCAAGGAGGTCCGCGCGGCGGTGCAGGCCGACCCCGGCTGGCGGTTCGTGGTCGCCGACGCGGCGCAGGTCGAGCCGCGCGTGCTCGCCGCGATGTCGGCCGACGGCGCGATGGCCGCGGCGGGCCGAGCGGCTGACCTCTACCAGGGGGTCGTCGACGCCGGGATCGTCGAGACCCGCCAGCACGCGAAGGTCGCCATGCTCGGCGCCATCTACGGCGCCACCACGGGGGCCAGCGCCGCACTCATGCCCCAGCTCACCCGGGCCTTCCCGCGCGCGGTCGCGCTCGTCGAGGACGCCGCGCGCGCCGGGGAGCGCGGTGAGGTGGTCTCCACCTGGCTCGGCCGGTCCTCGCCCGTTCCCGGAGCGACGTGGCAGGCGCTGGTGCTGGCCGCTGCGACGGAGGGCGCCGAGGCGGACGACGCCCGCGAGGCCCGGCGACGTCGGCGGGACTGGGGCCGCTTCACGCGCAACTTCGTGGTCCAGGGCACCGCAGCGGAGTGGGCGCTGTGCTGGATGGCGGCGCTGCGGCGGCGCCTGCTGCGGATGGACGGGCGCCCGCACCTGGTGTTCTTCCTGCACGACGAGGTCATCGTGCACGCGCCGGCGGACCGCACCGACGAGGTGGTCGACGCCGTGCGGGCGGCCGCGGCGGAGGCGGGCCGGCTGCTCTTCGGCAGGTTCCCGGTGGACTTCGCGCTCGACGTCTGCGTGGTCGAGCGGTACGACGAGGCGACGTAGGCGTGGTCGTGCCGCCGAGGTCACGCAGCGCTGCGCCCGCCGGTCGTCGGGTGGCAGGATGCGGAGCACGGTCCCGGGCAGAGGACCGGTCGACGCGTCGCCGGGTGCGGCCCACCGTCGGCGCGGCACTCAGGGGGAGCAGCACATGGACGGCGTCGCAGCGGCAGTGGTCACCGAGGTCCCGTGGTTCTGGGTCGCGACGGGGTTGTTCGGGGTGATGTTCTTCTGCATCGCCGTCCCGGCCTCCGCGGCCGGCAAGGTCGACAACCTCGGCATCGACTCCCTCAACGCCCTGCAACGTCGCTGGCCCGTCGCGGCGGTCGGCGTGTTCGGCCTGCCGCTGCTCTTCGCGGCGCTGGGCGGGGTCGCCTTCCTGCAGGCCGGCATCGTGGCGAACCAGCGCACGGTGGCGGCGATCGAGGACCACTACGGCGTCGCGCTGGGCGTCGACGCGCTCGACCTGCCCGAGGAGGAGACGTCGGTCCCCGTGGTCGTCCCCGGAGCCGACGGCGACGTGACGGGCGAGCTGACCCGGCTCGACGGCCGCTACCACCTCATGGTGCCCAACGACCGGTTCCAGCTCGTCGAGTACGGGCGCTGACGGCGGCGTCGGCCCGGCCCGCCGTGCGGCCTACGTCCCGCCGCGCAGCGCGGTGATGGGCTCGATCCCGGCAGCCTTGAGCGCGGGGTAGGTCCCCGCGGCGAGCCCGATCACCCCGCCGAGCAGGGCGGCGGCGAGCACCACCCACGTGTCGAGCAGGGGCGTCCACTCCTTGGCCAGGGACACGGCGACCACCACGAACACCCCGAGCGCCGCCCCGATGAGCCCGCCGAGCAGGCCGATCACGCCGGACTCGACGAGGAACTGGTTGCCGATGTCGGACCTCTTGGCGCCGAGCGCCCGGCGCAGGCCGATCTCGCCGACCCGCTCGCGCACCGACAGCAGCGTGACGTTGGCGATGCCCAGCCCGCCGACCAGCAGGGCCACCGCCCCCAGCGCCAGGAAGATCGCGTTGATGTCCGCCTGGACGCTCTGGCGCAGGGCCGACGGCGGCGGGGGGACCTCGACCGTGATCGCCTCCGGCGTGGTCGGGTCGAGCGCGAGCGCGGCCTGCGCGTCGAACACCGGGCCGGCGCCCACCGCGATGGTGCCGTGCGCCTGCTCCAGGGCCGTGAACGCGAAGTCGGCGCGCGCGGTGCCCACGGGCAGGATGACCGCGTCGAGCAGGTCCGTGCGGCGCTGCACGCCGGCGATGATGCCGATGACCGTGTAGGCGCGCTCGCCGATGAAGATCGACGGCTGGCGGTCCACGCGGTTGACGCCGAGACGGATCGCGGCCCGCGCCCCGAGCACCACCACCCGGTCGGCGCGCTCGTCGTGCCCCGCGTCGAAGAAGCGGCCGGTGACCACCTCGCCCCGCACGGCGTCGAGCAGCCCCGGTGTCGCGGCCAGCACCTGCGGCGGCGCGGAGGCGGCGACGGACGGGTCGTTGACGGGCACGGCGGTGATCGTCACGTCCCCGATCGACACCGCCCCCACGGCGCCGACGGACTCCACCCCGGCGATCCGGCTCAGCCGGTCCTCGACGTCCCACGGGATGCGGCCCGTGGTGCGTCGGCCGCCCTGCGTCTGGCTGGTGGCCGGCTCGACGAGCACCTGGGTGGCCGCGACGGCGTCGAACTGCCGCGCGATCTGGCCGGCCGCGGTCTGCGCCAGCCCGATGGTCACCACGAGCGACCCGATGCCCAGCACCGTGCCGATGATCGTCAGGATGAGGCGGCCCGGCTTGGCGGCGATGCCGTGCGCGGACTCCGCGACGAGGTCCCGCAGGCCGAACCGGTCCAGCGGGTTGCCCCGGGGGACGACGGCGCCCGGCCGCCCGGACGGGTGCGACCGGCCGGGCAGGTGCAGCCACGTCGGGCGGCGCAACCACCCGGGCCGCCGGACGCGGGCCATCAGCCCACCTCGGTCAGCACGCCGTCGGCGATCCGCACCCGGCGCTGCGCACGCGCCGAGACGGCGTCGTCGTGCGTGATGACCACCAGGGTCAGGCCGTCGCGGTGCAGCTCGTCGAACAGGTCGAGCACGCCCTCGGACGTCGCGGAGTCGAGGTTGCCGGTGGGCTCGTCCGCCAGCAGCACGTGCGGCGAGGCGATGACGGCGCGCGCGACGGCGACGCGCTGGCGCTCGCCGCCGGACAGCACGGTGGGCAGGAAGTCGAGCCGGTGGCTCAGCCCCACGCGGTCGAGGGCGGCAAGGGCGCGGTCGCGGCGCTCGCTGCGCGGCACGCCGCTGTAGAGGGTGGCGAGCAGGACGTTGTCGAGCACGCTGCGCTGGGCGAGCAGGTGGAAGGACTGGAACACGAAGCCGATCCGACCGCCGCGCAGCGCCGCGCGGTCCCGCTCGGGCAGGGTGCCCGTGGGCACGCCGTCCAGCAGGTAGTCCCCGGTGGTGGGGCGGTCGAGCAGGCCGAGCATGTGCAGCAGCGTGGACTTGCCCGAGCCGGACGGTCCGATCACCGACACGTACTCGCCGCGCTCGACGCGCAGGTCCGTGGCCCGCAGGGCGTGGACAGGGGGATCTCCGGGGAACGTGCGCGTGAGGTCCCGCAGCTCGATGACGGGACCCGTGAACGCGGGCTCCGCGGTCGCCTCGTGCTCGGGGTCCCACCGCTCGGCGGCCGAGCCCCCGAGGTCGTCGAGCAGCGTCATCCCTCACCCTCGTCGGTCGCCTCGTCGGTGGGCTCCTCGTCCTGCGTGGTGCCGGTCACGCCCACCACCACGCGGTCGCCCTCCTCGAGCGTCCCGTCCACGGCGCTGACCTCGACGAACCCCTCGGCCGCCAGCCCCGTCTCGACGGTGACGAGCGTGGAGGTGCCGTCGTCCGCGAGCACCTCGACCCGCGCCTCGCCGCCCGGTCCGGCCGTCAGCGCCGCCGTCGGGACGGCCAGCACCTCGCCCTCGGTCGAGCTGACGGGGATGGTCATCCGCACGTTGGCGCCCTGGAGCTCCGCGCGCTGCTCGGGGGTCAGCTCCCCGGGCACGACGACGACGCGCGTGCGCCCGGCCGTCGGCTCGGTCCCTGCCACGACCTCGCCGACGGACTGCACGGTGCCGGCGACGTCCTCGCCCCCGGGCAGCGTGATGGTCACGGCCGAGTCCACGGCGATGAGCTCGGCGTCGACGTCGGGCACCTGACCCGCGATCTGCAGCGTGGCGCCCGAGACGCTCATGACGCCCGTGCCGCCGGCGACCGACCCTCGGCTCACCTCGACCGAGTCGACCCGGCGCGGGGTCGCCGCGAGGTAGACCACCTCGCTGGCAGGGAGCGGGGTGAGGGTGCCGGTCCGTGCCTTCGCGAGCTCTGTCTGGGCGTCCGTGAGGCTGCGCTGCGCCGCCGACAGCGTGGCCTGGGCCTCGGCGGTGTCCGCCGGGGCGTTGAGCTCGTCCCGGACGGCGATCTTGGCGGCGAGGTCGCCCTCGGCCGCCACGACGGCCACGGGGTCGCACTCCGGGGCCGTGGGGTCCGTGCAGGCGGCTCGCGCGGCGTTGAGCGCCGCCTGCGCGGTGTTGACGTCGGCCTGGGCCTGGACGCGCTGCGACTGCGGCGTGCCGGACCGGGCTGCGGACAGCCCGCGCTGCGCCGCGGCGACCTGGTCCTGCGCCGAGCGCACCTGGGCGTTCGCGGCGTCGACCGCGCCCTGGGCGTCGTCCCCGCCCGTGGGGGCCGGGTAGCCGACCCGCGCGTACAGCGCGGCCACGCCCGACGACGTCGCAGCGTCGTAGGCCGCGGAGGAGGCGTCGCCGGGATCGATGCCCAGGGCGACGAGCGCCGCCTTGAGCTGGAGCACGTCCGGCCCCGAGACACCGGGGCGCAGCGTGCGGTAGACCGGCAGCTCGCCGGTGAGCAGGATCACGGGCCGGCCGGCGACCTCGAGGATCACCTGGCCGGTGTCGATCGTCGCACCCACCACGGGCACCTGGCCGGTGACGATCGCCGGCCCCCCGATGTCCCCGGTCTCGAGCACCACGCTCACCGGGTCCTCGTAGATCGCGTCGCCGCGCAGCACGACGTCGTTGGCCAGCGCGCGCCGCTCCACCGGGACCGTGATGGGTCCGGCGGCCGGCGCGGCGGCCTGGGCGGCGGCGTCGGCCGGCGACGTGATGAGCCGGCTCAGGCCGAGGCCCGCGCCCAGGCTGACGACGGCGACGAGCGCCATGATCCAGAGCGTGCGGGTCGAGCCCGTCATCGGCGGGGCTGCCTCTCGGGAGGTCGGACGGCGGCGGGTGATCAGGACTTCGAGGCCTGGTAGGCCTCGAGCCATGCGTCCAGCGCGTCCTTGTGCTCGTCGACGAAGTCCTGCTGGTACTCGAAGTTCACCTCCTGCTGGATCTCCGTGTACCTCACCTCGTCGCGGCAGGTGTAGTCGGCGACCGCGGTCTCGATCTCCTCGGTGGTCAGCGCGGAGAGCTGCTCCTGGATGGCCTCCTCGATCGCGAGGTAGTCGTCCTCGCCGGCCTCCGGGTCCATGTCCGTGTACGCCTCGTCGTAGACGGCGTTGACCTTCTCGTAGAACTGCTGCTCCGCGTCGGACACGGCGGCCAGGCCCGCGTAGCCGGCGTCGGCCATGCACGAGGCCCACTCGGCGTCGAGGCCGGCCACGCGCGGGTCCGCCATCGAGGCCTCCCACATCGCCGACATCTCCTCCTGCAGCGCGGTGAACTCCTCGTCGTCCATGCCGTTGCCGGACTCGTAGACGTCGTGCTGGGCCTTGCCCTGGCAGCCGGCCGTGGTCCAGTCGTACTCGATCTCCTCGCCCTCCTCGGTGGGCTCGGTGTACGTCTGCTCGCCGTACAGCGCCGCGTAGTACGCGGTCTGCTCGGTCTCGGACATCGACTCGACGTACTCCTGGTTGGGGTCGACCCACTCCTCGCCGGTCGCCTCCGGGTCGGGAGTCTGCTCGCCCCAGGGGTTGGTCGTCGCGCCGTAGCCGTACTGCTCCGCGAACTCCAGCGTGCCCCACTCGACGTCGAGGTCGTCGCTGCTCGAGACCATCCCGCCCTGGCTGCTGTAGTCGACCGGGGTGTACTCGAACCCCTGCTCGGCCATGCACTCGGCGACGATCTCCTCGACCTCCGCCATCTGGGCGTTGGCGGAGTCCTCGTCGTAGTCGCCGTACATCTGCTCGAAGTAGGTGTCGAGCGGGCCGAGCGGCGTCTCGTCGTCGGTGGGCTCCGCCGTCCCGCCGCCACAGGCGGTCAGGGTCAGGACCAGGGCCGTACCGGCGGCGGCTGCGAACGTCCGGGTGGGGTGCGACGACATGATGGTGCCTTCCTGAGTGCGTGTCTCGAAGCGACCGTAACCCCCCTGGGCCCCGGCGAAATCGTTCTCAAGGATGAGGATCGTCACCGCCTAGGATGACCATGGTCATCCTAGGCACGCCGGGACCCGACCGCACGGACCTTGTGCCCGTTCGGCGAGGTCGGTCGCGGCCCGCCGGTACGGACCGTGTGCCCGAGCGATGAGGTCAGTCGCGGCCCGCCGGATCGGCAGCCTGCGCGACGAGGAACGCCGGCGCCGACCACCCGGCGTCCGCGAAGGCCTGGGCGACGGCGGCGGCGACCGGCTCGGCGTCCTCGAGCCGGACCAGCGCGATGGCCGAGCCGCCGAACCCTCCGCCCACCATCCGCCCGCCGAGCGCGCCGGCGCGCACGGCCGCATCGACCGCGAGGTCGAGCTCGGGGCAGCTCACCTCGTAGTCGTCACGCAGGGAGGCGTGGGCGGTGCTCAGCACCGCACCCAGCTGGTCCACGGCATCGGCGTCCAGCAGCGCGACGACCTGCTCCACGCGGGCGATCTCCGTGACGACGTGCCGCACCCGGCGGGCGACGGTGTCGGCGTCGGGAGCCGCGCCGAGGCGAGCCAGGGCGGCGTCGAGGTCCGTGACCTCGCGCAGCGTGGTGACGCCCAGGGTGTCCGCCGCCGCCTCGCACACGGCGCGGCGGGAGGCGTACTGCCCGTCGGCCAGCTGGTGCTCGGCGCGGGTGTCGATGACCAGCAGCGCGAGCCCGTGGGTGGCCAGGTCCAGCGGGATGTGCCGCGTGGAGCCGTCGCGCGTGTCGAGCAGCAGCGCGTGGCCGGCGCGGCAGCGCAGCGAGGCCGACTGGTCCATCCCGCCCGTCGCCGCGCCGGCGATCTCGTTCTCCGCGCGGATGCAGATCTCGGCGAGCCGGGCGCGCCCGGCGTCGCTCGCCGCCAGACCCAGCTCGTGCACGTCGTCGAGCGCGACGGCCACCGCACTCTCCAGCGCCGCGGAGGAGGACAGTCCCGCGCCGTACGGCACGCAGGAGTCCACGACGGCGTCGAACCCGTGCACCGGGTGCCCGGCCTCACGCAGGGACCAGGCCACCCCGGCGACGTAGGCCGCCCAGCCGGTCACGGTCCCGGGTCCGACCTCGGCCAGGTCCAGGGTGATGAGGCCCGCGGCGGACTCCTGCGCGGAGGCGAGCCGCACCACGTCGTCGTCCCGGCGGCGCAGGGCGACGTACGTGCGGTGCGGCAGTGCCATCGGCAGGCACAGCCCGCCGTTGTAGTCGGTGTGCTCACCGATGACGTTGACCCGACCAGGGGCGGACCAGACGCCGTCGGGCGCCGTGCCCCAGCGGGCCACGAACGCCGCGGCGACGCGTGCCGCCCCGACCGGCCGGTCCCAGGAGTCGAGCCACTCGACGGGAGCCGCGCTCATCGGATCTCCTGCAGGTGGGCCGCGATGCGCTCCGGGGTGGTGTCGCTGATCCAGGCGGCGAGGCCGGACTCGACGCCCGCGAGGTACTTGAGCTTGCCCGGGGCGCGCAGCACCGAGAAGAGCTGCAGGTGCAGCCGGCCGAGCTCGCGGCCCTCGCCGACGACGGCCTGGTGCCAGCCGGCGATGTACGGCAGGGGGATGGGCGTGCCGTCGTCGGGCTCGACGAAGAAGCGGTCCAGCCGGCCCAGCAGCTCGAGGTAGGCCGCGGCGAGATCGTCCCGCTCGGCGTCGGTCAGGCCCGGCAGGTCCAGGACGTCGCGCTTCGGGGCGAGGTGCACCTCGACGGGCCACTTGGCCGCGGCGGGGACATAGGCGACCCAGTGCTCGGTCTCCAGGACGATGCGCGTCCCCGCGCGGCGCTCGGCGGCGACGACGTCGGACAGCAGGTGGCGACCCGTGCGCTCGCGGTACTCGCGCGCCTGGGTGAGCATCGCGGCCGTGCGCGGGGTGGTGAACGGGAAGGCGTAGATCTGTCCGTGCGGGTGCGGCAGCGTGACGCCGATCTCCTTGCCGCGGTTCTCGAAGCAGAAGACCTGCTCGATGCCGGGCAGTGCGGACAGGACCGTCGTGCGGTCGGCCCACGCCTCGATGATCGTGCGGACCCGGTGGGCGGTGAGGCCGCCGAACGACCCGGTGTGGTCCGAGGAGAAGCAGACGACCTCGCAGCGGCCGGCGGCCGGGCGGGCCGGCCAGAGCGGCTCGCCGTCGACGTCCCAGCCCTCCGCGGAGCCGTCCGGCAGCACCATGAGCGCGGGGAAGCGGTTCTCGAACACGACGACGTCGTACGCCGTGTCCGGCACCTCGCCGTCGGAGTAGGCGGTGCCCGACTCGCTGGTGCGCGCGGGGCAGAGCGGGCACGCGTCGGCTGCGGGGAGGAACGTGCGGTTCATCCGGTGCGAGGCCATGGGGATCCACTCGCCCGTGAGCGGGTCGCGGCGCATCTCCGGACCGGTGGCGGGGCGCTCGACGCCGTCCGGGCCGGGGATGGGTGCGAAGCGGTGCGGCAGAGGGCGCGGGTCGTCGAGGCGGCGGGTGGCAGCGCCCGAGACGTACGGCTCGGTGTCGTCGAAGTAGATGAGGTCACGGCCGTCGGCGAGGGTGGTTGCCGTGCGGCGGACTGCTGGGCTGGTCACGATGCTCCTGCGGGTCGCGGTGGGTGGTGCGTGGGGTGCGGTGCGGTGCGGGTGGTGCGTGCGTGCGGGCTTGTGGCGTGGCGTGGCGTGGCGTGGCGGGTGGGCGGGCGGGGTCAGCCGTGGCCGGGCGTCGCGGCGTCGTCGTGCGCGGGGGCCGTGACCAGGACGAGCGTGCCGACCACCTTGCGCAGTGCGGTCGTGGCCTCGGCCGGCAGGGCGTCGTCGCTGATGAGGACGTCCACCTGGTCGAGGTGGACGATCCGGCTCAGGCCCGCGACGCCCCACTTGGTGTGGTCCGCGAGCACGACGAGCTGGCTCGCGGCGGCGACCAGTGCGCGGTCGGTCTCCGCCTCGAGCAGGTTGGGGGTGGTCAGGCCGGCCTCGAGGTCCAGCCCGTGCACGCCGAGCACCGCGACGTCGACGCGCAGCGAGGACAGCGCTTGGGTCGCGAGCGGCCCGACGAGCGCGTCGGACGGCGTCCGGGTGCCGCCCGTGAGCACGACCGTCAGGCCGTGGTCGGCGGGCCGGTGCAGCACCTCGGCCGCGGGGAGGGAGTTGGTGACCACCGTCAGGGGGCGCAGCGTCGGGTCCTCGGCGATGAGGCGGGCGAGCAGGTGGGTGGTGGTGCCCGCGGAGAGCGCGACGGCGCTGCCGGGGGACAGGTGGGCGAGCGCCTCGGTGGCGATGGCGAGCTTCTCGGCGCCCGACAGCTCGCTCTTGGCGCGGAAGCCGGGCTCGTGCGCGGCGCGGCGGGCGTCGACGGCGCCCCCGTGCACGCGGTGCACCAGGCCACGCCGGGCGAGCTCGCCGATGTCACGGCGAACGGTCATGTCCGAGACGTCGAGGCTGGTCACCAGGTCCGCGACGCGCACGGCGCCCCGGTCGTGGATCTGGGCGAGGATGAGGTCCTGCCGCTGCGATGCGAGCACGTCGAACAGTATTCACCAGAATCGAACACGACACAACACCCCGAGTGGCGTGGGTCCGCTGCCACGCGCCGCGCACCGTCCCCGCCGGGGCTCCTCCGCCCCGCCGGACCTCCGCTCG
>Ga0073905_10001959_pt1 | contig 10615 bp, 10 predicted proteins | sample KloWWTupernatant_FD_65482 | JGI IMG/M metagenome (GOLD analysis project Ga0073905, IMG submission 65482) | Active sludge microbial communities from Klosterneuburg, Austria, studying microevolution and ecology of nitrifiers - Klosterneuburg... | ecosystem: Engineered > WWTP > Aerobic digester >... | reverse complement strand
GCCGCTCCTGCAGGCTCTCGAGTTGCTGCCGCGAGCCGCTGCCACGACGGCGTCGAAGCTCCTCGGGCGGAGTGCGCTCGGCGAGGCCGGGCGCCCGCTGACGGGTCCCCGCTTCCCGGATTTCGCTTTCGAACAATATGGCTCCCACGCCCTGCTCGTCTGGACGCGCGGCTGCTTTCTGGTTGCCGCGCTGGCGCTCGGTCTGGCGGTCGCGGTCGCGAGACGCGCGCGCGGCGGCGGTGGCCGAGCTCAGAAAGCGTTGGAGTCGAGGCCGCCGCAGTAGTTGTTCGCTGCGTTGACGTAGGTCTTGACCCGGCCCGTGGTCGTTTCGGTGACCCTCAGGGTATAGGCGAGATTCGACAGCGTTCCGTACAAGACCAGGACATGGTCGCCGAAATCGAGCGTCTTCACCAGAACCTCGAGGTTTGCCGGATCCGTGAACGAGAAGGCTGCCGTCAGATCGGAGAGCTTCTTGCCGACGCCGCGGCCGCTCGTCGAGTCGAACTGGTTCGCCCAGTCGAGCTCGAGCCGGAAGCGGTTGTTCACCAGGCAGACGGCGTTGGTGCTGCTCTGGCAGGAAGCCGCTTCGAGCAGGGTCGCCGAACCTTGCGGGGCCTCCGTCGTGAAGATCGCGCTCGCTGCCGCCATGTTGTTGTCGAGTCCGCCGCAGTCGCCCGTCGTGTTCTGGTAAGTCTTGGTGACGCCGGTCCGGGTATCGAGGACGCTGATGGTGAAGCGCAGGTTGGTCAGCTGGCCGTAGAAGAAGAGCACCCGGTCGCCGAAATCGAGCGCCTTGACGATGAGCTCGATGTTGTTCGGGTCGGTGAAGTAGAGGAACCCGGCGACATCGGTATTCGCGATGGCGCCCGCCGAGCCGCTCTGGCCGTTGAACTGGCTGTTCCACACCGCCGAGACCTGAAAGCGCTTGTTGACCAGGCACAGGGTGTTCGCCGGGCAACCGTTGTTGTTTCCGCCGCCACCGCCACCGCCGCCGCTGTTGAAGGTCTTGTCGTACAGGCGGCGCAGGCCGGCGATGTCGTCGCTCGACAGGCGGGTACCGCGGCCATCGTTGTGGACGCGGTAGTACATCAGGGCGTCGCGCAGCGTCTGGTTGGATTCGCCGGGATTCTCGCTCGAATGGCCGAGTCCGAGAGTGTGCCCGGTTTCGTGCCCCATGAGCTCTTCGACGGCCTTGGTCGGGTTCGAGGAGTTCTGGAAGAAGCACGAGATGCCGTTGTTGAAAACGATGTCGGCGCCCTGGATGCGGATGAAGGTCTCGTTGTTCCAGCGGCCGGTCGTATTCGGGTCGAACCAGGGACCGCCGATCGCCAGCGTGCCGCCGGACGAGCAACTGAAGTTGCCCTCGACGTCGTCGTTGGGATCATCGAAGAGGAGGACGTTCTGGCTGTCGAAGTGGTCGAATCCGGCGACGAGGCCCGAGGTGCCGGCGAGGTTGTACTTGATCGGTGTGTGGGATTCGGCGTTCCAGGCGCCGAGGGCGTTGCGGAAGGCGTCCGAGGGGCTGCCGCTGAAGCCGGCGAGCGGATCGGGGTCGATGCGCCAGGTAATCTGGCCGCCGGAGTCGAACTCGAACCAGCGCGAGTTGCGGCCGTTGTCGCCCAGCAGAGTGAACATCGGCAGCAGCGAGTTCGCGCTGTCCGCGGGCAGGAAGAGGTAGTAGTTCGGCACCTCGAGCCGGTTCGCGGCACGGTCCGCGATCCAGTCGGCGAAGCGGTCGAAGTCCCGCACCTTGCGCGTTTCGCTCGCCTGCGCCTCGGCGCCGTCGAGCACGTCGACCTCGGAAAGGTCACGATAGGCAACTGCGTGCCCGGCCATCCGCGCTTCGCGGAAAGCGCCGAGCACCAGATGGAGGATCCGATAGCTGCCATCGGCATGGCGGCCGAGGAAGAGCAGCGCGCGCTCGCCTTCGCTGAAGGTCGGTGCCCCCCAGATCTTGAGCTCCATGCCGTTGGCGGCACGGCCGCCGGGGACGCGCACCAGGATCGTGCTCTCGCCGACCGTCCCCTTGAGGACACGATCGACGGTCATCAGGTAGTCGGTGACCGGCCGCTCGAGTCCGGGCGCTGGAACGGTGCCGACGACCCGGGCGACGACCGCGAGCGAGGCTTGGTCGATCAACCGGAAATCGTTGACCAGCTTGACGCTGGTGGCCGCCGCGGGCGAGAGCGGCAGGAAGCCGATGGCGATGGCGGTGAATCCGAACAGGGCGTAACGCGCGCGAGAGGGCATAGGAAAAGGCTCCGAATGCAAAACCAGGACCGGCCCGTCAAGCTAAGCGCTTCGGCCGCGGTTGTCAATGAGAATCGACCCGGCGCCGGGATAGGCTAGCCCGCCATGACGCGCGTGCTTTCAGTGGTAATTCCGGCCTTCAACGAGGAGCGGACGATCGCCGAGCTCCTGCGCCGGGTCGGGGCGGCGCCGCTGCCGGCGGGAGTCGGGCTCGAGATGGTGGTCGTCGACGACGGCTCGACCGACGGCACGCGCGACCTGCTGCGCCGCCTGGTCGCCTCGCGCTCGTCGTCGGAGGTGCCGCTGCGCTTCTTCGAGCAACCCAGGAACCGGGGCAAAGGGGCGGCGTTGCGGCGTGGCTTCGCCGAGGCGCGAGGCGAGTGGATCGTCGTCCAGGACGCCGACCTCGAGTACGACCCCCGGGACTACCCGAAGCTGCTGCAGCCGGTGCTCGAAGACGGCGCCGACGTGGTTTTCGGCTCGCGCTTCGCCGGCGGGCCGCACCGCGTGCTGTTCTATTGGCACTCCCTCGGCAATCGGTTCCTCACCACCGTTTCGAACATGTTCTCGGATCTGAATCTCTCCGACATGGAGACCTGCTACAAGCTCTTCCGCCGCAGCCTCCTCGACGGCGTCGTCCTGCGATCCAATCGCTTCGGCATCGAGCCCGAGCTCACGGCGCGCTTCGCGCGGCTCCGGGCGAGGATCTACGAGGTGCCGATCTCCTACCACGGCCGCACCTACGCCGAAGGCAAGAAGATCGGCTGGAAGGACGGTTTCGCGGCGCTGTGGGCCATCGTCCGCTACAATCTCTTTCCGTGACGACCTCCGGTTCCGAATCGCGATTCCGGGCAGGCGTCGACGCCGGCGGGCTCGCTGCCGGCTCGGGTCCGGGCCCCCTGGCCCGACTCGAAGCGAACATCGCCCGGGTCTACAAGGGCAACACCGAAGCGGTACGGCTGGCGATCGTCTGCTTGCTGGCGCGCGGCCACATGCTGATCGAAGACGTTCCGGGGGTCGGCAAGACTACGCTCGCGCAGGCGCTCGCGCGCTCTCTCGGTCTCGAGTTTCAGCGCATCCAGTTCACCAGCGATCTGCTGCCTTCCGACATCCTCGGCGTGTCGGTCTTTCAGCAGCGCCAGGAGCGCTTCGAGTTCGTCCCCGGGCCGCTTTTCGCCAACATCGTTCTGGCCGACGAGATCAACCGCGCCACCCCGAAGACGCAGTCGGCGCTGCTCGAGGCGATGAGCGAGCGCAAGGTGTCGATCGAACGGCAGCGCCTGCCGCTGCCCGATCCCTTCCTGGTCCTCGCGACGCAGAATCCGCATGAGTACCTGGGGACTTTTCCGCTGCCGGAGTCGCAGCTCGACCGATTCGAGATGTCGTTGCGTCTGGGTTATCCGGCGCGCGCGGCGGAGCGCGAGCTGCTGCTTTCGGGCGGCGTCGAACGCGAGCTCGAAGGGCTGGCGGTGGTGGTTTCGGCGGAAGAGGTGCGCGAGCTGCAGCAGCGCGTGCAACGCGTCAAGGTCGCCGAGAAGCTCGCCGACTACATCCTCGCCCTGGCCGAGGCGACACGCCGTAGCGAGGAGTTTCAGCTCGGTATCTCGACTCGCGGGGCGCTCGGCCTCTACCGCGCCGCGCAGGCGCTGGCGCTCTTCGAGGGCCGCGATTTCGCAGTGCCGGACGACGTCCAGCGGTTGGCGCCGGCGGTGCTCGCCCATCGCGTCGTGTTGCGCCGCGGCGCCAGCGGGCTCGAAGCCGCCCGGCGGGCGGTGGAAGTCCTGGTCCACGGCACCCCGCTGCCGATCTGAGCGCCACCTTGGCTCCGCTCGCAGGCGCCGCCGTCGCTTCGCCCGCGCCCGGCGGGCGCTGGCGCAGGCTGGTCGCGGCGCGCGCTCGCCGCGGCATCCCCGAAGGGATCCGCATCACGAAGATCGGCCTCTGGTTCGTCCTGCTCACCGTGGTGGTGGCGGCGGCGGCGACCAACACCGGCAACAACGCGCTCTACCTGGTGCTGGCCTGCATGCTCGCCATGCTGGTGGTCTCGGGGGTGGTGTCGCGGATGAATCTGCAGAAGCTCGTCGTCGCGGTCGAGGATCCGGGCGAGCTCTTCGCCCGGCGTCCCTTCCCTCTGCCGTTCACGATCACCAACCGGAGCCGCCGCTGGTCGCGCTGGCTGCTGCTCTTCTCGGTGACGCTCAAGGGATCCCCGCGGCTGGTCCCGCACCTGCCGGCCGGCAAGAGCGCTTTCGGTAATCTCGAGCTCATGCTGCCGCGGCGCGGCCGCCATCGCTTCGAGTTCGCCCATTTCTCGTCGCTCTTTCCGCTCGGGCTCTTTCGCAAGGGTATGCGCGTGCCGCTCGCCGTCGAGCTGCTGGTCTATCCCGAGCTCTTCGCGCCTGCCGGTCTCGAGATTCAGCCGACCGGTTCAGTCGGCGACGAGTCGGCGCCGCGGCCGGGCTGGGGGCACGAGCTCCATGCCTTGCGCGGCTACCGCGCCGGCGACGACCCGCGCGGCATTCACTGGAAGAAGTCGGCTCAGACGGGCGCCCTCGTCTTCATGGAGCGCGAGAGCGAAGAGAGCCGCCGGCTTTCGATCGTCCTCGACAACGCGACCGGCCGCCTCGCCGATGCGGCGGCGGAGAGCCGTTTCGAGCATCTGGTGAGCGAGGCCGCGACGGCAGCAGTCGACCATCTGGAGCGCGGCTACGAAGTCGAGCTGGTGTCGCGTGATGGCACCCTGCCATTCGGTGTCGGCACGCGCCATCGGCGGGCGATCCTCGAGCGCCTGGCGCTGGTCGAGGCGCGGCCGCGCCAGCGCACCGAGCTCTGCGCCTCCCACCCCGGCGCCCGCTCGCTGCACCTCGCCTTCGGACCCGAGCGCGCGTGAATAGCGCGCGCGATCCCAGGCAGGTGCGCGTGAATAACGCGAGCGATCCCAGGCAGCTGCGCGTGAATAGCGCGCGCGATCCAGGTGGCCGCGCGTGACCTACGCGCGCGAGAAGCGCCTGCTGCTCGGCCTGTCGGCGCTCCTCGCTCCGCTGCCGCTGCCGTTCAACCAGCTGCTCGAATGGCCGGTGCTCGCCCTGTTCGAAGCGGCGGTCCTGTTCTTCCTGCTGCGCGCCGCCCGCGGCGGCGGCGGGCCCGGTGGCGGAGAGGAGTCGGGGCGCTGGCTCTCCAATCGCTGGCTGAACCTCATCGGGCTCGCCTACCTGCCGGTGCTGGTGCTCGACTTCGCGGCCACGGGCCGGGTGCAACTGCTCCGCCCGATCCTTCACCTGGCGCTGTTCACGGTCGCGGCCAAGCTCTGGTCGCTGCGCGAAGAAAAGCAGAAGTGGCCGACCTGGATGGGGATCTTCTTCCTCTTCCTCGCCTCGATGGCGACCAGCGTGCACCCGACGGTCGTTCTCTACCTGGTCGTCTTTCTGGTCCTGACCGTCGTGCTGATGGTGCGCTTCGTCTATCTGCACGTGCTGGCGAGCTTCGGGCACCGCGATCTCGACCCTCCGGAGTTGCCGCTGCGCTCCTTCCTGGTCGGCGCCGTGGCGGCGACACTGCTCCTCGCGGTGCCTCTGTTCGCGCTGCTGCCGCGCGTGCGCTCGCCCTACATCATGGCGCCCGGCGGGGGCGGCGGGCCGCTGGAGGCGCGCGCCGGCTTCTCGGACGCGATGAGTCTCGACCTCATCGGCCGGATCCGCGACAACCGGCAGATTGCCCTGCGCCTGGCCTTCTCCGGAACCACATCACCGCCCGGAGCGATGCGCTTCAAGGCGGCGACCTACGATGTCTGGCAGGGCCGCACCTGGCGCCGCAGCAAGACCAGCCGCACGCTGCGACGCAATCCCCGCGAGGGGTTCTTTCGCCTCGCCCCGGGTGCCCGCACCGGGGCGGTCGAGATCGCGCTCGAGCCGCTGCGCTCGACCAGCCTGATCCTGCCGATGGAGACACTCGCCGTCGACCTCGACCTCGCGCAAGTCGATCTCGACCGGGGCGGCGCGCTCTTCCTCAAGGGAATGCCGGGAGCGATCCTCGACTACAAGGTGGATCTCGGCGCGGTCGAGGTCTCGCTCGCCGATCCTCCTGGAGATGCCGACGCGGCACTCGACCTGTCGGGCGTGACCCCGCCGATCGCGGCGCTCGCTGCGGAATGGGCGGGGAGCGGCACGCCGGCCGAGCGCGCCGGCCGGATCGAGCGCCACCTGCTGTTCGAGTACGGCTATACCCTGGAGTTCATCGGGCGGGGGGGAGAACAGCCGATCGAGCACTTCCTGCTCGAAGCCAAGCGCGGGCATTGCGAGTACTTCGCTTCGGCAATGGTGCTGCTGCTGCGTTCGCAGGGGATTCCGGCGCGCCTCGTCACCGGCTTCCTCGGCGCCGAGTTCGCGCCGTGGGAGCGCACCTGGGTGGTACGGCAGTCGAACGCCCACGCCTGGGTGGAGGGGTACCTGCCGGAGACGGGATGGCGGATCTTCGATCCGACGCCCCCCGCCGGGCGTCCGACGAGCGAGGCGGAGAGCCTCTTCGGCTCTGTGCGAGAGGCCTGGGAGTTCGTCCTCTTCCGTTGGGACCGCTACGTGATCTCGTTCGACTTCTACGATCAGGTCGGCATCATCTTCCGCTTGCGCACGCTCTGGGAGCAGTTCACCAGGGACCTTTTCCGGGCGACGCGAGGGCCGCAATCTGCGGCGCCGCCCGCAGCCGCTTCCGCGAGCGCGCCCGCCGCGGCGGCGCCGGGCCAGCTGGCGCCGACGCCGCTGTGGCGCGACCTGCGGGTCTGGTCGGTTGGCGGAGCGGCGCTCGTCGCCCTGGTCGGAATCGTTCTGCTGCTGCGGCGTCGGGAGGTCTGGAGCGCCACCCGCGCCTACCTCGCTCTGCGCGCCGCGCTCGGCGGCGCGGGGCTGGGTGTCGAGCCCTGGCTGGCGCCGCTCGCCCTGGTCGATCTCGCAGAGCGGCGGCTGCCCGACGCCGCACCGGCGACGTCGCGCCTGGTTGGGAGCTACCTGCGCGAGAGCTTCGCCGGCGAGGCTCTCGCGGAGCCTGCGCTCGCCGGTCTGCGCGCCGATCTCGCGGAGGTGGAGCGCGCGGCGCGCGAGCAGATCGCCCGTCGCCGGCGCGATCGGAAGGGAAGACGCGGAACCGGTTCGCGCCCCGGCGAGCCCTCGCGACGCGACTGAAATGATGTGGAATACTTTGCCAGCGCAAGCCAGAGGAAGGGGAGTGAGATGAGCACGATCGACCGCATCCAGTCGCAGCTCGGCGCCGACGCCGAGAGCCTCCTGACGTTTACCTGCAAGGGCGTTCCGAAGGAGCGCATCCGCATCCCCGCTGCCGACCATGTCGCGGCGAGCTTCGGCGACTCGGACCGCAACGCGCAGGTGATGGTGAACCTCGAACGCATTCACGCGACCGGCCGGCTGGCACGGACCGGCTATCTATCGATTCTGCCGGTCGACCAGGGGATCGAGCACTCGGCCGCCGCTTCCTTCGCGCCCAATCCCGACTACTTCGATCCGCAGAAGATCGTCGAGCTGGCGATCGAAGGGGGCTGCAACGCGGTCGCCTGCACCCTGGGCGGTCTCGGTCTGGTGGCGCGCAAGTACGCGCACAAGATCCCGTTCATCCTCAAGATCAACCACAACCAGCTGCTGACCTATCCCAACGGCGCGCGGCAGACGATGTTCGCCCGCGTCGAGCAGGCCTGGGACATGGGCTGCGCGGCGGTCGGGGCGACGATCTACTTCGGCTCGGACGACGCCGACCGCGAGATCGAGGAGGTCGGTGAGGCCTTCGCCGCGGCACACGAGATGGGCATGGCGACGATTCTCTGGTGCTATCTGAGGAATCCCGCCTTCGCCAAGGACGGCGTCGACCACCATACGTCCGCTGACCTGACGGCGCAGGCCAATCACCTCGGCGTGACGCTGTCGGCGGACATCATCAAGCAGAAGCTGCCGACACTCAACGGCGGATACAACTTCCTGCCCAAGTTCGGCAAGACCCACAAGAAAGTCTACGGCGAGCTTGTCGCCGACCATCCGGTCGACTACGTGCGCTGGCAGGTGGCGAACTGCTACATGGGGAAGATCGGCCTGATCAACTCGGGCGGCGCCTCGGCGGGAGAGAGCGATCTCGCGGAGGCGGTTCGTACGGCAGTCGTCAACAAGCGCGGCGGCGGCATGGGTCTCATTTCCGGCCGCAAGGCGTTCCAGCGCCCGCGCGCCGAAGGCGTCGCGTTGCTGAACGCCATCCAGGACGTCTACCTCTGTAACGAGATCACGGTCGCCTGACGGCGACCTGGAGATCACGGTCGCCTGACGGCGACCTGGAGGTCACGGTCGCCTGACGGCGGCGCCAGCGGCTACCAGAGCGTCTCGACGACGTTCGCGGCGCGGATCTTCTCATCGGCCGTCACCAGCGGACAGCGCAGCACGATCGCCGTCGCGGTGATCAGGCGGTCGCCGGGGTCGGAAGGAAAAGCAGGCGCCAGCATCGCCGCCTGAACGACGATCTCCGTCGAGAGAGCGTGAACTCGCGACTGGAGGGCGGCGGCGAACTCCGGCAGCCACTCCTGCAGCGGTTTTTTCGGCTGGATGTGGCCTCGCCGCACGTGCCAGGCAGTCTCCCAGAGAGTGAACGCCGAGATTTCGACCCCGTGGCGCTGGCGCCGGATCGCGGAACGGGCCCGGCGCGACAATCTGTCGGGATCGAGTCCCAACTGCACCCAGGCGTGAGTGTCGAGCACGATCACTTGTTGAGCCTCTCCCATTTCTCGACGATCGGATCGCGATCCCCGAACTCTTCCTGCCAAGGAGAGAGGGTGATGTCGCCGACGATCCGGGCCGAGTCGCGCATGCAGCCGAAGATGGAGCTGGGGTCCGCCTCGCGAACCGGGACCAGCTTGGCTACCGCACGGCCGCGCTTGGTCACGATGACGGACTCGCCGGTCGTTCCGACCTCATCCATGATCTGCAGGCACTTGGCCTTGAACACGCCGGCGGCGATGGTCTTCATGGTCACCAGCGTATCACCATGGTCACCAGCTATAGTCATGGGCAACTCCCTGGAGACTTCTTTCGTACAAGGGTAAGACGCCAAGGCGGCGGTCAATCTCGCAGACTGAGGAGTCATTGTGCGACGACGGAATCTGGCATCGGTGTTGGGCCTGTTGGCGACGGTGGCGGGAAGCTCGGTGGGAGTGGCGGCCAATGCCTCCGATGCCGCCGCCGAGCGCGCGGCGCGCATCGAGCAGGTGCGGGCGGTGGAGATCGCCTTCGCCAAGGCGGTGATGGACGACAAGCCAGAGGCATTCGCGGCGCTGCTCGACGAGGGGACGGTCTTCGTCAGCGGTCGGACGGTGACGCGCGGCAAGACAGCGGTCGTCGCCGGCTGGAAGGACTTCTTCGGCCCCGCCCGGCCCTATTTCGAGTGGCACCCGGAGGTCGTCGAGCTCTCGGCCGACGGCAACCTCGGCCTCTCCCGCGGACCGTGGGTGATCCGCACCAAGGACAAGGACGGCAAGGAGATCGAGGTCAAGGGCCTCTACAACTCCGTCTGGCAGCGCCAGGTCGACGGCAGCTGGCGGATCATCTTCGATGCCGGTTGCGGCCCCTGCCCGGCCTGCGGCTGAAGCAGGCGGAGGTTCACGGGCGGTCGGGATCCCGTACAATCCCCTCATGCCTCCCCCGAGCTCCCCGCATCCGGACACGCAGAAACAGCGCGATCAGGAGCAGCGGGAGGCGACAGCGCACTTCTACCGCGAGTGGCTGAAGAAGCCGATGTCGGTCGCCGCGGTGAGTCCGAGCAGCCGGCGGCTGGCGGAGGCAGTGGCGGCGGCGGTCGGAAGTGCGCAGTCGGTCGTCGAGCTCGGCGGCGGGACAGGGGCGCTCACCGACGCCCTGGTGGCGAAGGCCATTCCCAGGCTGGTCGTCATCGAAGCCGTGCCGGCTTTCTGCGAGCTGCTTCGCCGGCGCTTTCCCGCTGTTGAGGTGATCGAGGGGGATGCCACCCACGCGGCCGAGCTTCTTGCCGGCTCCCGCGTGCCGGCGGGCACCGCCGACGTCGTGGTCTCCGGCCTGGGCATGCTCACCCGGCCGCGCGAGGAGCAGCAGCTCTTGCTCGAGGCGATGCTCGCGCTGCTCAGGCCCGGCGGCCACATCGTGCAGTTCACCTACTCGCTGTTCTTTCCCGCGGCCCGCGGCCTCCTGGCAGAGATGGGTCTCGAATCCCACCGCGAGAGCATGACCTGGATCAACCTGCCGCCGGCTTCGGTTTTCGTCGTGCGGCGAGCGGCGAACGAAGCCGTCGCCTGATTCGAGTCCCGGCCCCGGTCTTTTCACCGTCGGTTGCGCGTCCGTCGTCCGCGCCG
>Ga0073905_10001958_pt1 | contig 10615 bp, 10 predicted proteins | sample KloWWTupernatant_FD_65482 | JGI IMG/M metagenome (GOLD analysis project Ga0073905, IMG submission 65482) | Active sludge microbial communities from Klosterneuburg, Austria, studying microevolution and ecology of nitrifiers - Klosterneuburg... | ecosystem: Engineered > WWTP > Aerobic digester >... | reverse complement strand
TTTTATTACTCTTATCCATGTCTAGATTTGATCCTTTGTTTTATTTTTGCCAAAGCAGATGTGTGGGCATAGCAAATAAGTGTTCCCCAAAAGGAATAATCTGATCACCCGTATAAAAAATTATGCCACAAATAAAACGGATGCCGGTCAGTTCTTGCAATACTTTTAGCCATTTAAAATCAGATGTTTCTTTGTATCATGGTTGAATTATAACCATATCGTGGTTGAAATTCAACCACAAGACTTAGTTTAACGGCTATATATTTGTATAGCTTCCAATTCTGCAGACACTGTCTGCATAAATGCCATCGGGTCAATCTCTCTCTTATAATTTAAAAGAATAGCAAGAATTACCCGACGCAGAGAGTTTATCAAAGGAACTTATCGGAAGAATTTCGCAGTATTAAAATTGATTGACTGTTCTTATTGAAATGCAAGTATTAATATAAATTCTTTATATTGGTATTTTTTTATCGTTTACACTTTCATAGGCTTTAATCACCTGATCGCGGCGTTCTAAATAGCTTCTATATAATCCTTAGTTAGAAAATCCAAACCTTGCGCTTCTGAAAAAATTTGATTCAACTCTTTTTTATTAAGCCGCTTAAGCGTGTCTATTGTTTTTTTAGGATATACGATTGTATGTGAAATCAAGAAAGCGGGATCAGCCTTATGGAATTGTATCCAAAGACTATTTTTGTAAATAGCATACGGCAGTGGAGCCGTATACTTTGATAAATTTTTAAGTATTTTCTTTGGAAATTTATCGCCAAAAATTTCTGAAAGCTTTTCAAAACGTGTGTTATTGAGGATTTTCACTTTTTCATACGGAAAAGGCAAATGCCAGTCTTTTGTATCCAGAACATCACTATAACAAATTCTTACAAAAGGAAGTTCACCATAGTGAACATACTGGCGGTTTTTAATCCCGCTGTTATCAATGGCTACAAAATGAATACCATCCAATTCTTTCCTGATGATAAGGTTTTGTGGGCCCGTATCCCATTGGCCAAAAACAAAATAAAACAACTTAAGATTGGCTAAGTCTTCTGGTGAAACTTTTTTTAAAGTTTCTTCATATACCCCCGGCTGAAGACTATCGACCGTGGGTTCAACATAAAGCTGTAAGGATCCAATTTCATTCTTAATTTTTCGAATGATTGTGGGTGGAATTTCCGGAAAACCAAGAAACTGCGCAGCCTTAAAAGCCGCAACCTCTGCATGTGCATCTCCTAAATCATGCTGGAGAACAGGTTTAAACACCGCTTTAGTTCCATCTTCCAAAGTAATGAGCGTGACTTTATTATCAAAATTTGCTTTTTGTCCCTTTGAAATTAAAAAATCGCGCATGAAAATAGTACTTTTAACAGGCGATGTCTTTAATATTTGAATCTTGTTTCTCCATTCAATGGCAAAAATATTTGATGAAAAAACAATCATCACAATAATATTTAAAGCATTCAATATTTTTTTTACACACATACTTGTTTTCTTTTTTATTTAAGAGCGCTCTATGTTAGTTAAATCTTCCCTCACTTAAGCGCAACAACAACGCTGCAGTTAGTTTTGCTCTTGGCACCAAGCTATCCACCAATAAATACTCCTCATCGCTATGAATATTACCCCCACAAACACCCAAGGTATCAATATTAGGTAAGCCTGCATCCGATAAATTATTGCCATCGCAACACCCGCCACTGGGTTTCCAAGAAATGGTATCACCCAATTCTTGGCCAACTTCTGCGAGTAAGTCATAGAGTGCTTTTGTTTTGCCTACAAGCGCTTTTGGTTTTCGATTAAAACTGCCTTTCAATTCTGTTTTAAAGCCTTTTTTTTGATTTGCAGCGGCTGTAATCGCATTTAAATGATCTAATACCCAAGCATGATCGTCGGTTTGTTTGATCCGAACATCTAAACGACAAATTGCCAATGGTGGAACAACATTGGTAGCGCCTCCCCCTTGTACGTGACCAACATTAAGCGTTACACCATCGCGCTGACCATTTAACGCATCGACTTGTGTAATAACCTCGGCCAACATCGCAATCGCATTGCGACCTTGATCAAAAGCGCGTCCTGCATGTGCAGCGCGCCCATGCACAATAAAAACAAAATTACCACACCCTTTGCGATCGCCGGCTAAAGTACCTTGATCATCCATCGCTGGCTCAAAAAGCAATCCTACATGATGAGCCTTCGCGCGCTCTTCTAAAAGTGGACCTGATCCAAAGGACCCAATTTCTTCATCGGGATTGATAATGACTTCCCATCCCAATTGACTCGCATTTGGGCTTTTTTCAAACAATTTTAAAGCCTCTAACATAATACAAATGCCGCCTTTCATATCTGTCACGCCCGGCCCTTGCAAAACACGTTCATCTTTTCGGATCGCAACCTGAAAAGGATGTTCTAACTCAAATACGGTATCCATATGTCCCACCAACAACACTTGAACGGGTGCTTCTGGCCGCTTCCAAAATCGTAGTGCAGGTCCTATATCAATACGCTTGCTGATACCCATGGAATCCACATGCTCTATGGGCGGTAGTGAAAACGCATTACCTTCGCATTCCAATACAGAAAATTCTTGTGTTAATACAGCTGCCATACGTTCTAATCCTGGCACATTAAAAGAACTCGTATTGATATTTGCCCATTGCATAATTCGCTCTACCATCGGTTCTGTTTCAGCATCTAAATTCGATAAATATTCGTCTAATTTCATGCTGAATACCCCCTTTTTTTATTTCACTCGAACAACATGTGTTACAATTTCTATTTGTCTCAATTGTCGAATTAACTTTGCTAAATGATTGCGATTTTGAATACTTAACAAAAATGTAATGGTATGATGACGGCTATCTCTTTCATCAATATGTACATTTTGAATGTTGGCCTCATTCTCGGATAATTTATTTGCTAATATTGCTAAAACGCCTCGCTCACTTAAAACTTCAATACGCAATTCAATTTGAAATTCGCCTATCACCTTATCTGACCATTGAATAAAAATATATTTTTCAGGCGACTTCTGTTTTTCGGCAAGATTTTTGCATCCTTCTCTGTGTATTACAATTCCTCGCCCTGCACTTAAAAATCCTGCAATAATATCTCCAGGAATGGGTCTGCAACATTTTGCATAAGAAACCACCATCCCTTCTGTGCCACGAATCGCTAACGGATAAACAAGATGAGACTCTTCCACGGGCAAATCAGACACTAAACGCCTTACAACTAACGGTGCAAGCTGATTACCTAAACCCACTTCTTCACATAACTGATCAAAGTTTTCTAAACTTAATTCTTGCAAAACTGTCTTAATCCGGTTTTCGTAAACTTCTTCTAACGACAGCGATAACGAAACCAATGCGCGTTCAATTAGGCGCTTGCCCAGTATTCTGGCCTCACTCACTTGTTGCGTTTTTAACCAATGGCGAATGTTACTACGCGCTTTTCCGGTAGCGACAAAACTTAGCCAAGCGGGATTAGGATGTGCACCCATCGCTGTAATAATTTCTACCGTCTGACCACTATTAATTCTTGAACTTAAGGGTACTAACCGTCTGTCTATTTTAACCGCAATACAGGCATTTCCAACATCTGTATGAACAGCATAGGCAAAATCTACGGCGGTAGCACCACTGGGTAACGAAAGGATATCTCCACCAGGAGTGAAAACGTAAACCTCGTCCGGATAAAGATCGACTTTAACATGTTCAATAAATTCCATGGAATTTCGAGTATTTTTCTGAATTTCCAAAATGCCTTTGAGCCATTCTCTCGCACGCATTTCTGCTGTTCCCGCAACACCTTCTGTAGATTTATATAACCAATGCGCAGCAATTCCATTTTCTGCCATACGATCCATGTCGGTTGTGCGAATTTGTATTTCTATAGGCACGCCATAGGGCCCTAATACGGTTGTATGAAGTGATTGGTAACCATTGGCCTTAGGAATAGCAATATAATCTTTAAATCTGCCATGCACAGGCCTATAGGTATTATGAACAACACCCAAAACACGATAGCAATCATCTACCTTCTCAACTAAGATCCTAATGGCATAGACATCCATGATCTCTGACAACGAAAGATCTTTTTTTCGCATTTTCTTATAAAGACTGTACAAATGTTTCTCTCGCCCCATGATAACAAAAGGGGCGATATTTTCTTGTGTTAATCTATTTTTGATATTGAATTCTAAATCTTGAATGAGTTCTTTGCGATTCCCTCTCGCTTTTCGAACAGCATCTTTAAGAACGCGATACCGAACAGGATATAAAAATGAAAAACCGATATCTTCAAATTCAATTCGAAAATTATTCATACCCAAACGATTCGCGATAGGCGCGTAAATTTCGAGTGTTTCTTTAGCAATGCGCCGACGCTTATCGAGTGGCATTGCTTCTAGGGTTCTCATATTATGTAAACGATCAGCGAGCTTTATCAAGATAACACGGATATCACGTGCCATAGCCAACATCATTTTACGTAAATTTTCGGCTTGTGCTTCTACGCGACTCTCAAAATTAATTTGTTCAAGTTTGCTAACCCCGTCTACGAGCTCTGCCACCTCTTCACCAAATTGTTCGATAATAGTCGCTTTATCGATGAGGGTATCTTCTAAGACATCGTGCAATATCGCTGCAATAATGCTTTTTGTATCCATGTTCATGTCGGCAAGGATTCTTGCAACAGCAACCGGATGCGAAATATAGGGCTCACCCGAATAGCGTTGTTGTCCCTCATGCGCTTTTGCAGAGACTAGATAGGCTTTGCTGATTTCTACAACTTGGTCTTCTGCTAAATAGCCTTTCAGTTTTTGACAAAGTTCATCAAATTGATTCAACCTTCTCTTCCTCGACCGTCATCTCAGTAGAAAGTCCTGCGGCCACTTCCCGGAGCGCGACAACGGTAGCTTTATCATTTTCCCAGGGCACAATAGGCTCTGTACCACCTAACGCCAATTTTCTTGCACGCCTAGCGGCTATTAAAACCAATTTGAATCTATTGCCCACTTTCTCTAAACAGTCTTCTATCGTAATACGTGCCATTTTAAAACCTCAATCAATTTAATAGATCACCATCATACACCATATTCCCTTTTTTATACGACAACCTCAGCATAATTTATCTAACTAGTTAATGAGGTTATTGTAGCAGCTCGAAGGGCAGCACTCCGACGCCAGTACACTCGTTGCGATCGAACAATTGACTTTAAGTCCTCTAAAGCATCCTCAAATTTATCATTAAAAACCAAGTAATCAAATTCTTTATAATGGGATATTTGTTCTCTTGCCTCATTCATACGTTCTTTAACAATCAGTGCATTATCTGAATGCCGCTTTTGTAAACGCGCTTCTAGAATTTCAAGCGAGGGTGGCAAAATAAAGATGCTTTTGGTTTCAAAAAATTGTGTACGAACCTGCTTTGCACCCTGCCAATCAATTTCTAAAATAACGTCTAGCCCTTGACGAAGCACATCGAATACCGACAATCGGGATGTCCCATAAAAATGGCCATAAACTTTCGCGTGCTCTAAAAAGTCTCCCTGTTTTAACATGGTCTTAAATTTATCCAAACTCACAAAATGATAATCTACTCCCTCTTGTTCTTGAGGTCGCATTTTTCGGGTTGTGTACGAAACAGAAATAGAGACATCCGAAAGCGTTTTTGCCAAGGCATTGACTAAAGTCGTTTTACCCGCACCCGAAGGCGCTGCAACAATAAATAATGATCCTTTCACAAATAGGTTTCCTCTTGCTACTATTCGATATTTTGAATTTGTTCCCGCATTTCTTCAATAAGTACTTTAAATGTGATAGCATCTTGAACAGTCAAAGTATCAATTGCTTTGGAGCCTACCGTGTTAGATTCTCGGTTTAATTCTTGCATTAAAAAATCTAATCGACGACCCATAACTTTCTCATCCTTCAAAACCCTTTCCACTTCTGTTAAATGCGCTTTTAATCGATCTAACTCTTCTGAAATATCCATTTTCTGAATGAGGTTAGCGACCACTTGATCAAAACGACTTTTGTCAGTTTCAACTTGTAAGTCATGCACTTTTTCATAAAATTTTATCCGCATTGCTTTTTCGATTTCTGGGAGCCTATTCGTTATCGACTTCAATCGTTCATGCATTTTCACTAAACGCTCCTCGATATATCCACCTAACTTTTCGCCCTCTCTTGCACGGGTTTCTTTTAAATCCTGCAATGCCGTCAGAAAAGATTCTTCCAAAGAAATTTCCAAGGCTGACAAATCTGTCTCCGGCAAAGAAACGACTGAAGGCATGCGCAAAATATCAAAAACAGCGACATCTGCGTTAACAGGGAATCGCGCGCTGATTTTTTGACTGGCCACCACCAATTGCTCTACCAAATTAAAATCAATATTCAAGTCGCGCTTATTATTTTCTACTGCATCCAACTTTAAAAAACAATCTACTTTCCCACGGGTAATAATTTTACGAAGATTGTCACGCAACCGATATTCTAAATCTCCCTGCAAAGGTGGCAATTTAAAAGAGACTTCCAGATATCGATGGTTTGTCGATCGGATCTCCCAGCGTGCAATAAAACCACCGGACAATGATACATTTTTACTCGCATAGGCAGTCATGCTATAAACCATGTCAGATATCCTCCGTTAAGCTAACATCTGATTTGGGTTTATAAACAATCAATAATAAATAGCTTAAAAATCCAACCAAAATAAGCGTTCCAATAAACAACGACAGCGAAACTGCGCGACCCTGACACAGCTCTCCTACCCAATTGCTACAAAATGCGGCCAACACACACTGTATCGCACCGAGCAATCCAGAAGCAATACCATAATGCTCCGATCGCACAGATGTCATGGCGGCTGCTGATGCCACCGGAAATAAAAGTCCATTACCAAATGTAATCACTGCCATGGGCACAATAAGCCCATAAGGGTTGTTGTCAAAAATGAGTAACGAACTCACCATGCACAAACCGCCTACAATAAAAAAGGAAAAACCCACTCGTAGTACATATTCTACTGTCCATTTGTTAATCAGTTTCTTGGCAAATAAATTGCCCACGATATAAGCAACCGCAAGCGCGATATAAAATTGTCCCATTTTTTCAGGCGCATAACCTTGCCTACTAAATACAAAAGGAGTCTCTACAGAATAGCTGCGAAACACACAAAATCCTGCAGCAATAATTAAGGCATACCCCAAAAATTCCAGGTTACCTAACACATCCGAATACCCCTGTTTTTTCGATGTCGGTGGATGTTTAGTGGATGCACTCGGCACTTTATTTTTAAGGCACAAAAATACGCAAAACAATATGATTAACCCAAAAATTGCAATCATGAAAAAATTGGATCGCCATCCAAAAAAGGTGGTGAGATAGCCTCCTATAAACGGTGCAATCGCCGCAGAAGAGCCTACAATCGGAAATATCGTTGAAAAAATCTTAACCGATTCTTGTCTGTTGTATCTATCTACAACCAATGCGCGGCTTGTAACAGAACCTACACCACCCCCAATAGCTTGCAGTAAACGAAATATAATAAATTGTGACAACGTATGTGCATTCGCACACAAAATAGAAGACAGAGTGAATAGAACAAAACCTGAAATCACGATTTTTTTTCGACCAAACCGATCGGACAAAGCGCCGACGATTAACTGACTGCCTGCCAAACCTAACAAAAACACTGTAAAACTTAATTGGATTTCTGTTTGTGTACAATTAAAATGCAGTGCCATATCGGGCAACGCCGGTAAATAGGTATCAGTTGCAAAAATACTCACAGACGACATCAACGTAACGAGGATAAGAAAAAGATAATAATTTTGCTTGAGCTGCACGATTTATTCCATTAAAATACTTTAGATATAATGAATCATTGTAGGTTGACTATCACACAGTGTCAACTGATATGTTTGCTCCCCTTATCTACATTCATATCCAGTCGTAATGAGCTTAAGTATGCTTAGAATTATATCCGCTAACGTCAATGGCATCCGATCTGCTGCTAAAAAGAATTTTTTTAGCTGGCTATCTAAACAGAATACCGATATCATTTGCCTGCAAGAAACCCGCGCCGAAGTCCATCTCTTAACCGACCCGGTCTTCTTCCCCCAAGGCTATTACACCTATTTTTGCAGTGCCGAAAAAAAAGGCTATAGCGGCGTCGCGATATATACTCGCATTAAGCCCGATCAAGTACATCAAGACGGATTAGGGTGGAAAGAAGCCGATACTGAAGGGCGTTATATACAGGCCGATTTCAAAAATCTCAGCGTTGCTTCTATCTATTTCCCATCGGGAACCAGCGGAGAAGCTCGCCAAGCCATTAAATATGACTTTATGGCACAATACGAAAAAAAATTACGTGCACAATTAAAAAAAGGGCGTGAATACATTCTCTGTGGCGATTGGAATATCGCACACAAAAACATCGATATAAAAAATTGGCGAACAAACCAGAAAACTTCAGGTTTTTTACCAGAAGAACGTGCTTGGTTAGATAAAGTGTTTGACACTATCGGCTATGTCGATGCTTTTAGAGTGGTGAATCAAGAACCCGATCAATATACTTGGTGGTCTCAGCGTTCTCCGACTGCGCGCGAAAACAATGTGGGTTGGCGTATTGATTACCACGTGGTTACGCCGGGCCTGATAAAAAAAATTCTCTCTGCACATATTTACAAAGAAGAATTTTTTTCTGATCACGCGCCGTTAACGATTGATTATGATTTAACATTAAAGTAATGAAGAAGCAATGGAGCCTTGCGATTGCTTTACTATGAATTATACCCTGCACCAAAAAGCAAAACCGTCTTCATAGCCATTAATGGGGTCATAGACCCCATTGCCCTGTAATGCAAAAAAGGCCAACCTATTAAGAGAGACTACACTTATTTATCAATAGGCTGCCACATCCGGCTTCGAACGAGTGAGCTAATACGAGTTGTTTCTCAAACAAGTGTTTGCTAAAATAAGTCTTGGGTGGGTAAAGCCTGAGCAAGTCGCGAAGCCTTTGGTGGTATCGTAAGCGTTCTGTAAGAGCGTCGACCTCAGGGTCCACCTTTTTTATTCTCTCTTCTTTTTTGGTGTATTGCAGTAGTGATTATTTTCCTGGATGAAAGTGGTGATTTGGGATGGTCTTTTGGATCCCCTTATCGTAAGGGTGGTTCTAGCAGGTATTTAACAATAAGCGCGGTTTGTGTTCCCAAAGCGAAACGACATTTACCAGGTAGATTAATCCGAGAGCTTTACAAAAAACATTCTTGGGATCCAAAAATCGAAAAAAAATGGACTTACATGACCAACAAAGAAAGAGTCAGTTTTGCGCAGCAAGCTAAAAAACTTTCCAAAGAAAATACTTCAGTGAAATATTGTTCGATCACTGCCTATAAACCTCGTGTTCAAGAACATATTAGACAAGATTCTAATAAACTTTACAATTACCTTATTAAAACACTTTTACTCGATGAAATGGCCAAACATACTCAAGTAGAATTCTATCCTGATCCGAGAAATATAAAGATCACTTCTGGCGATAGCTTAAGTGATTATTTACAAACAGAATTATTTTTCACCAAAAATGTGGCTACAAAATTAATTACTATTCCTAGAGACAGCGCTTCCAATAAAGGCGTTCAGTTCGCCGATATGCTATCCGGGTTGGTACAACATCACTATGAAAATAATAACTCAGATGCATTCAACCTGCTCGTTCCATTTGTTCAGTTAGAAACCATCTATTTCAACGAATCTACATCTATACGCAATGTAGAGATTGCGTGATCAGTACTATAAATCATCTGAAAAATATAATAAAATGTCACCTTGTTCGTAACCTCCCGGTGAAATACATCTATCACTAAAAATGTGTGTTAAAGAATGGATTTCCAATGATTTTGTCATACTGATCACCTATCGCAACTAATCAATTTGTAAACTTTATAAATACTGTATGACACCAGCCTACTTTTTAGGAGCTTAAAGACTTAGAATGCTGGAATGCAGACAATCATCTTTGATGTAGACGGTGTCATTTTTAAAGCAATGGATGCTCAAGGTTGCTATCTTTGGCGGAAAGACATTGAAACAGACTTAGGTGTAACACCAGAACATATTTCAGAAATCTATAATGCAGACTGGGATAATGTCACCAGAGGGAAACGCGACATTAGAACACATTTACAAGATCTCTTTGACACATGTCCTGAATTAAATTTAAATGCAGAACAATATCTTGCCTACTGGCACAAAAACGATATTCATATAGACCCTGAAATTTTGAGGAGTAATGGGGTCAATAAACCCCATTGTCTTGCTTATAAACCAAGTGCTTCTTTTTGCTTATGGATCAACGTCGCAATCCCTTTTTTAGCCAGATCTAACATGCCTTGCAACTCTTGAATATGAAATGGACTACGCTCTGCAGTACCCTGCACTTCTATAAAACCGCCTTGTTCTGTCATTACCACATTCATATCGGTTTCGGCATTGGAGTCCTCTAGATAATCTAAATCTAAAATCGGCATTTCTTTATAAATACCCACGGAAACTGCGGCAACAAAAAACTTTAAGGGATTCGTTTTCAACATGCCTTGCTTACG
>Ga0073905_10001956_pt1 | contig 10619 bp, 8 predicted proteins | sample KloWWTupernatant_FD_65482 | JGI IMG/M metagenome (GOLD analysis project Ga0073905, IMG submission 65482) | Active sludge microbial communities from Klosterneuburg, Austria, studying microevolution and ecology of nitrifiers - Klosterneuburg... | ecosystem: Engineered > WWTP > Aerobic digester >... | reverse complement strand
GGGACCACCGAGAAGTTCCTGACCGGGTGGTCGGCGCGTCGAGCGGTCGCCACCATCGCCTCGAGGTCGCCCGTCGCCGACGAGGTGCTGCGGACCGTGAAGCGCGTCGCCGCCACCGTGGTGGGCCACCGATCGCCCTCGATGCGCGACAGGTCCTCGCTCACCGAGGCGATGAAGCTCCCAGCGGGACCGTCCATCCCGTCGGGCCGAGCCGGCGGCCCTGTGGGCGACGTGAGGCCATCGGCCAGCCGGGCGACGTAGGTGTGACCGGGTTCCCAGCGCGTCATCGGCCACGCCATGACGATCGTGCCCGCTCCCCCACGGAGGACGGAGTCGAACGACAGCTCGACGCGCAGGTCGACCGGGTCTCCGTCGGCGACGTCGAACGCCCGCACGACGTCGCCACCGTCGACGGGCAGCGAGGCGGGATCGACCGGGCGGTCCAGCTCGAAGATCACGGGGCCGACGGCGGAGAACCCATCGGCATCCGCCTGCACGTCGTCCAACTTGGCCCCTGGACCGAGCGCGTCCTGTGCTGCAGCCGGGATCAGGTCACGGGGCAGCGAGACCCGGCGGCCCGTGGGTGTCGACCGATCCTCGACGGTGAGCTGGTCGCTCGGATACGGCAGCGCACACGAGCGCACTGCGGCCGGCATGCAGGTGCGGGCGGTGCTGCCAGCAGGTGACCCCGGAGTCGGAGCGGGTGTAGAGGGCGGAGCGGCGCACGACGCCGCCAGCACCGCGGTCGCCGCGACGACCAGAGACCCCCCTCTGAGCACTCCCCCGAGCATGGATCGGACGGTAGCGCGAGCCGACCGGCGGGTGCGAGCCGCACGGTCGGCTCGGGTGAGCGGCGCGGGTGGTGATGCTCAGAAGCCGGTGGGCGGCGGAGGCGGCGGCACCGTCCCGGGAGGAGGTGGCGGCGCAGTCGGTTCGGTGGGCGCCGCCGGTTCAGCCGCAGGTGACGGCGGTGCCGGAGGGGGTGCAGCGGCACCGGGCGGAGGTGGCGGTGCGACGCCTGCTCCCGGAGGTGGCGGGACCGACTGCGTCGAACCGGGAGGCGGTGGCGCGGTGGCGGCGGCACCCGGGGGCGGCGGCGCAGCGGAGGACAGCGCGAAGTTCAGCGCGGTCTGACCCTCGACACCTTGGAGGTTCGAGATCGCCTCCTGCCGGAGCCGGTCGATGTCGCCCGGAGCGCGACCCGTCGCCTCCAGGTAGGACAGCACGCCCAGGTCGCGGAAGTACGGGTCGGCCGATTTGGTGGTCGGACCGCCGGCCATCGCCTGATCGGCCTTGGCCATCGCCTGATCCGCCAGGCCCTTGGCCTTGTCGAGGAATCCCATCGGTGCCTCCGTTCTGGGCCGCCCACGCTGAGCGGTCGGTGCTCGCTGGCGCTCAGCGTACCGACGGGCTGCCTGCGTCCGGTTGCACACGCGCAGCGTCAACCCCGCCGATCCCGGACGCCAGCGGCGCTAGCGTGCCGCCGCATGGACGACACGAGCCCCAGTGCTGCAGGACCCGTCACGGTCACGGTCACCGACGGTGTCGCCGTCATCGATCTCGACGACGGCAAGGCGAACGCCCTCGGCTTCGACGTCCTCGACGGGCTCGATGCCGCGTTCGAGCGGGCGCAGGCCGACGACGTCACGGCGGTCGTCCTGGCGGGCCGTGACGGGAAGTTCTCCGCCGGCTTCGACCTGTCGGTGATGACATCGGGACCGGAGCCCGCCCGCAGGATGCTGGGTCGCGGAGCCGAGCTCGGCCTGCAGATGTACATGTTCCCCAAGCCGGTCGTGCTGGCCGTGACCGGCCATGCCCTGGCGATGGGCGGCATCCTCCTGTGCTGCGCGGACGTTCGCATCGGCGCCGACGGACAGTTCAAGATCGGCCTGCCCGAGGTGGCGATCGGCATGCCGGTCCCGGCGTTCGCCGTCGGTGTGTGCCAGGACCGCCTGTCCGTGCCGGCGTTCACCGCGGCGATCCAGCTGGCCAAGATCTACACGCCGGCCGAGGCGCTCGCCGCCGGATTCCTCGACGAGGTCCTCGACACCGACGCCGTCGGGGTGCGGGCGAGGGCGATCGAGGTGGCCACCGACTTGGGGACGCGACTGCACTCCGGGCCGTTCCGAGCCACCCGTCGCACCGTTCGGGGTCAGGTCGCAGACCGTCTGAGGGCGGACCTGGCCGAGGACCTGGCCGCCTTCGACGTCAGCGCCTGAGCTCCGCCCGACGCGGGAGGAGGCTGTCGTCCTCTCGACCCGGTTCGGGTGTCGGGATCGAACCCAGGTCAGCCCGTCGCCGGGTCAGAGGCCGGTCAGTAGTCGAAGTCGCCGCGCGGCTTGCCGACGCACGGCTGGTCCTTGCACACGTTGTTGATCGTGCCGTCCGCATGGAAGAACGCCTTCTTCTGTGCGATCACCTGCGGCTGACGACGCGGCATCTCGTGCGGGTCCTGGCAGGCGACGTCGGTCTCTGCCGCTGACCCCTGGCACTGGGCCTGGTAGGCCGAGCTCATCGTCGGCGTGATGTTGCCGAGCGGCGGCGGCAGCGTGCCGTCGTACCAGTAGTAGAGCGCCGAGCCGTCGAGCGGGAACTTGCGGATCGGACCGAGGTTGTAGAAGAAGTCGTCCTGGGACGTGGTGACGCCGAGCATCGGCTCGACGTCGTCACCCAGCGTCGGCTCGTAGATCGGGATCCGCAGCGTCCGGGCGATGTTGTCGGCGGTGATCGTGGCGACCTGGTGGTCGCCGAACGCCACGGTCATCAGGACCTGGTGGCGGGGGGTGCGGTCATAGGCACGGTCGGTCAGGTGCTGGACGTAGCCCGCGGTCTCACCGCGGTCCCAGAGCATCTGCAGCACACCGAAGACCAGCTGCTGCTCGAGCGGGTCGGGGTAGGCGCCTTCGAGGACGGGCAGGAAGCGGTTGAAGTCGGTGCTGCGCTGCAGCAGCGTCGAGTAGTTCATGCCGCCGACGCCGAGGACCGCCTTGGTCCACTCGGTCGACACGGCGGTGACGGCCCCGCCGAAGATGGCGCCCTGGCTGTTGCCGTCGTAGTACGCCTCGGCGTTGTTCAACATGTTGGCGCCATCGCTCGTCTGGAACTCCGCAGCGGCACCGAGGCCCGCGAGGTGGGTGAGCAGGCGGCCGAGGAACAGGTTGTTGAGCATCGCCTGCTGCAGCCGGTCGGGGATCGACGGGAACAGGTTGATGTTGCCAAGTGCGGATGCGGCGTAGCTGGTGTCCGCACGGGACATGCCGACCGTGTCGGTGGCGCAGTACACCGAGTTGTTCTTCGCGACGGTCTCCTGCACCTGGCTGCTCACGACCTCTTCGGCGCCGCCGAGCAGCCCGTGTCCGTACACGACAGGGACGGCCTCGCCCGTCGCTAGCCCCTTCTCCGGCAACGAGCACGTGAAGTTCGCGGTCGCGGTGCCGGTCGAGATGGGCAGCCCGTTGAGCGGGCTGTAGGTCATGACCGATCCGGGTCCGCCGTCACCGCTCAGGTACGACGGCACCTCGAAGGTGCCGCGCACGACTCTGCCCACGCCGTCGCGCAGACCCGAGGTCTGCACCTCGGCGACCTTGTACGCCGGCGGAAGGCCGGCGAGCTTGCCGAACGCGTCGTCGCGCATCGCGAGCACCCGACCGGCGAGCGACTGCTGGGACGCCACCGTGAAGGTCCAGGCCAGGTAGAGGCCCTCACGGGCGACGCCGGCGGAAGCCATGCGGGGGAAGGCCACGTTGAACGCCCGTTGACGCTCAGCGATGCGGGCATCGCCGGTCTCGTTGTTGTCCCGGATGGCCTGGAAGGTGATCGGCGCCGGCAGCGGTGCACCGTCGGTGCCGATCAGGTGGCGGAAGGCCACGGCGAACTGGTGCGTCTCGATCAACGAGGTCGCGGGGCGGAGGATCAGCAGGCGATCCGCGTCGTTGGTCGCCCGTGCATCCATCTCCGCCCAGTGCGGCACCAGCTGGCCGGTCGTCAGGTCCACGATCGCTGTCGCTGAGCCCTCGGTGACCGAGAAGCCGATGTCGCCCTCGGACGGAAGCGCCGTCCTGGTCGGATCCAGGCCCGGCACGTACGCCAGGATCGGCGTCGACGGGCTCCAGCCGTCGTTCAGGTTCCAGAGGCTCGGGTCGAGCGTCACACCGGAGCTGTTGGGGAGCTGGCCCGTCGGGAGGTCGATCCGCTTGTGCGTGCCCGTCGAGTCGTCGGCCCGGGTGTGGAAGTCGCTCGGGAACGGCAGGAGGCAGTTCTTGTCGCTCAGGACCTCGCAGTCCTGAGGGATCCGGGCCAGCGCGGATTCGAGCCGCGCCTGGCGTTCCGCGCTGAGCGGCTCGGGCGTGGGCGTGTCGGTCGAGATCTGCGCCGCAGCGGCCACGGTCGTCGTCGGATTGCCCTTGTCGATCTCGCCGCTGATCGCGGGAGCAGGGGTCTCGGCGTGCTGACACCCGACGGCAACCACCACGAGCGTGGTCAACAGTGCGGTGAGGCGGAGTCGGACGGTCACAGCGTTCCTCTGTCTCGGCCGGTCATACCGCGGGCGACCCTAGCCAAACGCGACGCCCGGCGGGAAAACGGCGGGGCGGACAGCGGGGTTCCCGCTCCTCGATCAGCGCTGACTGCAGACCGGCCACGCCCGCTTGCCCTGCAGGCGCAGCAGCGCCAGCGCCCGTGCGTCCTGCTCCGCAGGTGATGCTGCGGCCGGGTCGCCGCTGCCCCCGACGCCCTTCCAGGTCTGGACGCTGAACTGGTAGGCGCCGCGGTACCTGCCGGTCGAGCTGACGATCGAGTAGTTGCCATGCGACTCGCACTGGCGAACCCTGGCCAGGAACGCTGCCTCCTCAGCGGTCGCTCCGCCGCCTGAACTCGACACGCCGAGGCCCGCGGCACTCGAGGATCGGGCGGCGGTTCGCGGTGCACGCGTCGGACCCTGCACGACGGCACCCGACGGCGCTCCCTGCTGGGCTTCCGACCGCCGACGAGTCGACTCGGCGACCGCAGCGGCTCGGGTCCGTGCAGCGACCGCAGCGTCGAGCGCAACGAGCGCGTCGCGCTCCGCGGCCGAGGTCTGCACCACGTCGCTGCGAGCCTGGTCCTCGGCGGCACGCGTCCGGTCGAGCTCCTGTGCGACGGCCTGCTGCTCCGGATCGTTCTGCGCCTGCAGCTGCTCGTAGCGGTCGACGGACTCCGAGACCTGACCGGCCCCGCCGGCGACCATGCCGACCCGCCACGACACCGCCGCCGCCTCCTCGGGTTCGAGGCTCGCCTGCAGGATCTTCGTGCGACCGCCGTCGATGAACGCGGCGACGGCGAGCTCACGGACCTGGCGGTGCGCCTCGGCCAGCTGCTCGGTCGCCGCAGCGTCGGCACCGGCGAGCTCCGAGGTCCTCTGCTCGAGCTCACCTCGTCGGGCCGAGGCCGCCGCGAGTCGCGCTTCTGCGCCCTGACGTGCGGCGGTCGACGCGCTCGCCTGCTCCCGTGCCTGTGCGACCGGATCGAGGGCCGCTACCGCCGGGACCGTCCCGACCACCAGGCCGACGGCAGCCGTCACCGCCGCTGCGAACAGGGCGGCGCCATCCCGTCGAGCACGCACCCACGAGGCCGTGGCCGGTCGGAGAGCTCGAGCGCGATCGGGTCGGTGGGCGCTCGGGCCGGGCAGCAGAGGGGTCACGGTGGGGCAGTCGTCGATGAGGGGCGGCACGGTTCTTCGCAGCGGGCGGAGGGGTTCGGGGGCCGATCCTGGGTGTTGACGGGACCGTGACGCGGGGCCGGCAGTCTGTCATCGGTCCGTCACGACGGAAAGCCCGTCGCAACACAGAGCCGTCGATGCTCCATCGGCACGATCGCACCGGAAGTGAAGCCGGGCCCCGAACTCCGGGTCTGCCTGTCGCTTCGGCGACCGGAACGATCAGGTCGACAGCCAGAACAAGACCGGGCGCGGCTCAGCGGCGACGGCGACGCAGGAGGAGCAGCAGGAGCAACGCGGTCACCGCCGCTGCTCCGACACCGATGCCGACGAACGCGACCGCACGGTTCGCTGCCGGTTCGGGCGGCCGATCGGCCACCGGCACGGTCGAGTCGCTCGCTGCCACGGCCCTCAGGTGGCGGTCCACGGGTTCCGCCTCTCCCGGCGCGTCGACGGGCTCGGACACCGAGGCGGGAACGGGAGCGATCACGTCGGGGTCGGCAGCACCTTCCACGTCCTGGTCCGGCCGGTCGGTGGGTTCGGGCCGGTCGGTGGGTTCGGGCCGGTCGGTGGGTTCGGGCCGGTCGGCGGGTTCGGGCCGGTCGGAAGGTTCGGGGTCGAGCAGCGCCTCGACCGGCGCTGGCTCGTCGCCGCCGGCATCGGGTCGGGGGCGCTTGGGGTCGTAGCCGGCCATCAGATCTCCGTGTGCGTGGTCGCCGACCCGACGGCCGACAGGTCGATCGTGGGAGTGGGGAGCTCGGTCACGGCCGGAGCGACCCGGTCGACCTCGAGCGCCCGGGCGAGTGCCGAGAACTGATCACCGGACTCCGACGCGCCCTCCCGCCGGAGCAGGTGGATGGGCGACGACTGCGCCGCGGCCTCGGTGAGCGCCGCCCGCATGGAGATGGTCGGCCCGAGGAGCAGGTCGCCGTGGGTCTGGCGCAGCTGCTGGTACCAGTAGGTGGCGTCGCGCGTCCGCCCCAGCCGGTTCACCACGATCCCGGCGATCTGAGGTCGACCGTCGCGACGGTCGGCGATCCGACGCACGTTGCGCAGGATCTGCTCCACGCCGTCGAGGCTCCACGCCGCCGGTTCCGCCACGATCAACACCCGGTCCGCTGCGAACAGCGCGTTGACCGTGAGCAGCCCGAGCGACGGAGGGCAGTCGATGATCACGTCGTCGTAGCGACCGGCAACACCCTCGAGCGCCACGTGCAGTCGGTCCTGCGCGCCGATCGGATCGGTTGCGAGCTGGTGCTCCTGCTGGGCCAGACGGGGCGAGCTGGGAACGATGTCGGGAGCATGGCCGACGGGCGGGTCCCAGCCCGAGGACCGGATCGCGCCCGACGCTGAGCCGGCGCGGTCCTGCGCCAGGACCTCGTCGGTCGTGGTCACGGCGTCGAACACGCCCAGCCCCGTCGTCGCGTTGGCCTGCGGATCCATGTCGACGACGAGCGCTCGCCGGCCGCGCATCATGGCCGCCGACGCAAGTCCGAGCGCGACCGTCGTCTTGCCGACGCCGCCCTTCTGATTGACCACAGCGAGGATCCCCATGGGCCAACGGTACTCCGACGGCGAACCGGTGCCGTTCCATCGAGTGCCCCACCCACGGCGCTTCGACGCCGACGAGGTCCCCATCGACGACCACCGACGGTGCCCGAGCGCCACGACGGCGCGCTCGACTGGTCCCCGACCGACCGGCGAGGCAGCCTGCGGAGGTGCCCGAGCTGCCAGAGGTCGAGACGATCCGTCGACAGCTCGCGCCTCGGCTCGTGGGTCGATCGGTGCTCGACTCGTGGGCGTTCCCGTCGGCCAAGTTCGACCAGGCACCGACGGCCGTCGGACACCGGATCACCGACGTTGGGCGTCGAGGCAAGTACCTGTTGATCGGACTCCGACCGCAGGGGGCCGACGGCGAATCGATCGCCGTCGGCGACACCGGCGAGCGCGACGAAGCGGCCGAGCTGGTCGTCCACCTCGGAATGACCGGCCGGCTCGCGCTCGACGCCGACGCCGACCACGCCGCGGCGACCGACCCGCACCCGCACCTGCGCGCCTGGTGGTCCCTCGACGACGGACGACGGCTGACGTTCCACGACATCCGACGCTTCGGTCGCATCGCCGTCGTGGCGGCCGGACGCTACGACGACCTCCCCACGCTGGCGACGCTCGGGCCCGAGCCCGACGACGACGCCTTCACGGGCGAGTGGCTGCGAACAGAGATCAACCGGCGACGACGCCGGGTCAAGACCGCGCTGCTGTCACAACGACCCGTCGCCGGCGTCGGCAACATCTACGCGGACGAAGCGCTGTGGCGCGCCGGCGTGGACCCGAGGTCGCGACGGCTCACGCGTGCCGCTGCCGGTCGCCTGCGCGACGCGGTCCGCGACGTCCTGCGTGAAGGGGTCGACCACGGCGGCACGACGTTGCGCGACTACGTCGATGCCGAGGGTGCGGCGGGGACCAACCAGCACCGCCTGGACTGCTACGGCCGAGCGGGACAGCGCTGCCACCGCTGCGACACGACCCTGCGGGGCGCGATGCTCGACGCACGCTCGACGACGTGGTGCCCGACCTGTCAGTCCTGACGACCTGAACCGACCGACCTGAGCCAGACCGGACCGAGCCAGACCGGACCGAGCCAGACCGACCTGAGCCAGACCGGCTCGATCCTCAGCTGTTGACTCGGCGCCGACCCACGACGAAGGTGGCTGTGTTAGGTTGCGGTCTCGTTACGAAATCCTCCGGGGGAACCCGATCCTCCGGGACGGGTCGAGCCGGCCCAGCAGCGTCACCGGCACATCGCCACCCGCTCCGATCACCCTCTCGCCGCCTCGTGCACCACTCCGCTCCGCACTCCACGACGACCCGCCCCGCACCGGCCCGTTCCCGGCGCGGACGACCGCTGCTCGCGATCGCCGCGATCGCAGCGACCGCGTTGGCGATCTCGCTCGTCCCGGCCGACGCCGCATCAGCCGACGACCCCAAGGGTTCGAGCCTGGCCGAGCTGCAGAAGAAGCGGGACCAGGTGCGCGCGCAGAAGGCGTCCAAGGCGTCAGAGGTCGACGGGCTCAAGGCGACGGACGCTCAGGTGACCTCGGCGCTCGGAGCGCTCAGCGCCCAGGTGAGCGCTCAGCAGGACCGGGTCGAGGAAGCCCAGCGTGCGGTGACCCAGGCCGAGTCGGAGAAGTCCGCAGCGGAGGCCGCTCAGGTCCAGACCCAGCAGGACCTCGACGACCTGACGACGCGCATGAAGACGTCTGCTGTGCAGGCCTACGTGACGATGGGCAGCTCCGATCCGATGTCGAGCGTCGGCGTCGATGACGTCAACGACGCCGTCACCAAGCGCACCTTCCTCTCGGTGCAGGCCAACGAGAACACCGACGTCGTCGAGCAGTTCCGCTCGAAGCAGGAGGACCTCGAACTGCAGCGGGCGGCAGCCGCTGCCGCGGCCGAGCGGGCGGCCAGGAGCAAGACGGCGGTCCAGGACCGCCTCGGCGACCTGAACGCCGCGTACGCGAAGCAGCAGGCGTTCGCGGCCCAGGTCGACAGCCGGATGGACCGAGCGCTGGCCGAGGCCGACTCGCTCGCCGACCTCGATGCCAACCTGTCGTCGTCGATCTCTGCCAAGCAGGCCGAGATCGCCAAGGCGCTCGCAGCGCAGCGCGCCGCCGCAGAGGCCAGGGCCAAGGCCGCCAAGGTCACCCTGACCGCTCCCAGCGCGAGTCGCGGAGGCGGAGGCGGAGGCGGTGCACCTGCGGTCATCTCCGGCGGCGGCGACATCGTCAGCGTCAACGGCATCCGCGTGAAGTCATCGATCGCCGGGCAGCTGCAGGCGCTGCTGAACGCCGCGTCCGCGGCGGGGATCAACTTCAGCGGCGGCGGCTACCGCGATCCGGCCGGCCAGATCGCGGTGCGCCGCAACAACTGCGGTAGCAGCGACTACGCGATCTACCAGATGCCGGCGTCGTCGTGCCGACCGCCGACAGCCCGACCAGGCAGCTCGATGCACGAGCAGGGTCTGGCCGTGGACTTCACACAGAACGGCTCCACGTTGAGCCGGGGCAGCTCGGGCTTCGCGTGGCTCAAGGCCAACGGGGCCTCCTACGGCTTCCACAACCTGCCGTCGGAGCCGTGGCACTGGTCCACCAACGGCAACTGAGCATCGCGTCCGACGATCTGCTCCACGGTCGGCGAGCTGCGACGCCCTCCTCATCATCGGAAGATCCGACGGTTGTCCCCGCTGGACGTCCGGGACCTGCCACCATCAGGAGCCATGTGCTCCGACGACATCCCACGTGGCCTCGTCGCCACCCCTGAGCCCAGTCGCCGCCGGTTCCTGCAGTCGGCAGGCGCTGCCGGTGGCCTCGTCACCGCAGCGGCCCTCGCGGGCTGCACCGAGGACGTCGGCACGTCGAGCGGCTCCGGTCATCTCGGAGCGGACGAGGCGATCATCGAGCACACCTACACCGGGCTGTCGAAGCGCAGCGAGGGACTGACGCTGCGGAAGATCATCGAGAGCTCCGACGCGGCGGCGCCGGACAACCAGCTGCGCGGCGTCCACCGGATGCTGTGGGACGTCGGGACCCAGCAGCCCTATGTGGCCCTGTCCTTCGACGACGGCCCCGATCCGCGCTGGACGCCACAGGTCCTCGATGCGCTCAAGGCGGCCGGGGCCCAGGCCACGTTCTTCATGATGGGCTACAACGTCGACCGCCACCGCGAGCTCGCCCACCGCGTGCTCGACGAGGGCCACGAGATCGGCAACCACACCTGGTCCCATCAGGACCTGGCCTTCCAGGACCCCGAGAGCACCCGGGATGAGATCGTCGACGGCAAGCGGGCGATCAAGGAGGTCCTCGGCGTCGACACCGTGTGGTTCCGCCCGCCGCGCGGCGAGCTGTCGGGTGCGGCGCTGCGGATCCTG
>Ga0073905_10001955_pt1 | contig 10622 bp, 11 predicted proteins | sample KloWWTupernatant_FD_65482 | JGI IMG/M metagenome (GOLD analysis project Ga0073905, IMG submission 65482) | Active sludge microbial communities from Klosterneuburg, Austria, studying microevolution and ecology of nitrifiers - Klosterneuburg... | ecosystem: Engineered > WWTP > Aerobic digester >... | reverse complement strand
GCCTGCGAGCGATTGATGGCGGCAATGCGCTGGAGCTGCGAGACGGCATCGGCAAGGTCGTTACACAGCCACACGTCATCGCTGAGGTGATTCTCGGCTAGTAGGCTTGCCGCCGTGCCGTTCTGGCGCGGCGGCAAGCCCACTGGCCCTAGCTGGCGTCGAGTGGAGCAGTAAAGAAGTAGACCAGCTCCTTGGCGTGCGCGCGGGCATCGGAGAGGCGGATCGACTCGTCCGACCCGTGCGCCTTCGATTCCTTTTGCCGGCCATTGCCGACCGTCGCGAACTGGTCGGTCCCGAGGACTTGGGCAACGTAGGCCATGTCGGTCGAGCCGCCAGAGCCGGACCGAATGAAATCCTCGTCCTTGTAGCCCTGCACGAGCTTCAATGCCTCAACCAGACGCTTCGCGCCAGGTGAATCCGGCGACTGGTAGTACGACGGGTAGGCGTGCATGAACGAGACATCGACTGAGAGAGCCTGCGACTTCTCCAGTCCGCGGTCGACTGCCTCGCGGATCTCGGCTGCGACGTCCTCGTATTTCTCCTCGGGAATATACCGGCGATTGACGACGAGCGATGCCGTGGCCGGCACGATGTTCGACTTTACGCCGCCCCCGACGATATCCAGGTTGAACATGGGCCGGAGGTTCGACGGCGCGCCGGGAGCTGGCGCTAGCGGCAATTCCGAACGGCGCGACTCCACTTCGTGTTTGAGCGTCATCAACTCATTGAGGATCGGGATCATCTCCTCAATCGCGTTGATGCCGAGGTAGTTCGCGCCGGAGTGGCACGAACGGCCATGAACGGTGATCGTCACATCGACTGCGCCGTTCGATCCGAGTCGGAGCAGTGGGTCCTGCCCGCCCTCCATGCAGAGCACTGGCGCGGTAACGTAGCCCTCGAGCGCCAGATGATAGAGGCCGGGATAGACGCCGATCTCCTCGTCGGTGCAGAGGACGACATTGAGGTCCCAGACGGGCTCGATGCCCTGCTGCTGCATGACATCGAGAGCGGTAAGCAGCGTTGCGATCGTGCCCTTCATGTCAGCAGTGCCACGCCCATAGATGCGACCATCGACGATCTCAGCGCCGAACGGATCGTACGTCCAGCCTTCCTCGATTGGCACTGTGTCCATGTGAGCGTAGACGGTCAGTGGCGGCTTGCCGTTGTTCAGCCGCGCGACCAGGTTGATGCGTTCGCCCTCCAGCGGCAAAGGAATCAGGGCGACCTTTTCCGGAGGAATGACGACACGAGTCGTTTCGAAGCCGAGGCGCTGGAACTCCGGCTCGACGAGATCGAGGAGTGTGTCGTAATTCAGCCCCGGCGGGACGCAGTTGTCGATCGCAATGATCGCGCGAAGCCGCTCGATAAGCCTGTCCTCCTGTGCGTCCACGGCCGCAAACGCATTCGTGAAGTCCATAGAGCTCTCCTCCCGTGCCAGCTGCCGAAGCGCAGCGCCGCCATCATACTGGAGATATATCCGAACTCAGCACTGGGCTCAGCGTCGGAGCGCAGGCAATACGCGCTCGCCAAGCAGGCGGATGCCACCCTCGGCGGTGATGCCGTGCGGGGTGCCAAACTCGATCCGCGTCGCCCCTGCCGCGAAGATCGCCTCGCACTGTTCGATCACTTGCGTGGGCGTACCGGCAAAGGCAAAGCGATCGAGCAGATCGTCGGGGATCAGCCGGCCGGCTCTCGCCGGATCGCCGGCCGCAACGAGCGCGTCGATTCGCGCCGCCAACTCCGGATCGACTGCGACCGTTGGATCCAGCGGCGCGACGACCGGCAGATAGAGCGCCATCTCGCGACGGATGAGATCGCGTGCGCGCTGGCCGTCCTCGTCGACGACGGTCACCGCGCCGAGCGCAACGCCGATCGACGCAGGATCGCGCTCGACACGCTGCGCGCCCACTGCGATGCGCTCGCGCATTGAAGCGACGACATCCGGGTTGGACGACCCGCCAACCTTGACTTCATCGGCCCGCTCGCCGGCCAGCGCCAGGACGCGCGGCCCCCACCCTCCGAGCATCAACGGGATTCGTGGCCGCTGCACGTCGTAGCGCAGGCGCTGGCCAGGCTTCAGCTGGACATATCGTCCGTGATAGCCAGCATCATCACCGGCCAGGAGCCGCTCGACGACATCGATCGCCTCGCGAAGCATGACAACGGCGTCACCTTGCCGGACGCCGATATCCTCCAGCCACGCGCCACGGACGAGGCCGAGGTATGCGCGGCCTTCGCTGAGGAGATCGAGCGTCGCGATCTGGCCGGCCATCTCGACCGGGTGCAGGGTAAACGGATTGATCGCCGCCGGCCCCAGTGCGATTCGATCTGTCGCCTGCGCCGCGAGCGCCAGAGGGACGACGGGAGGCTGAAAAAGCAGATCCGCATAGATCGAGAGCATGTCGAAGCCAAGATCCTCGACCAGGACGGCGAGCGGCGCGTAGTCTGTCAGCGGTTTGTTGGACTGGAGCGCGATCGAGAGGGATCTGGCGTCGGTCATGTGAGAACGTCGGTGCGGAACGTCGATCGCGCGATTCGCTCGATCCGCATGATCAGGCGCTCGTCTACGTCCGGGCAGGCAACAAGGGTGTCGTATTCCAGCCAGTCGTCCGGGTCCAGAATGCGCTGCTTGGCTGGCAGAAGCGGCAAGACCGACTGAAGCGCGTAGAGGCAGAAATGCTTGCCGGCAGGGATTCGTACCTGACTGGATTCCGTCAGCTCGAAGTAGTCGCCCACCTCGAGTCCACACACCGAACGCCCCTCGATGCGCTCGACGGTGACGCGGAGGTCGTACAGCTCGAAGACATCGTCCTCATCAAACGGATTGGTAAACGAGTCGTCAGCGATCAACAAGTATCTCCCATCGCATGTCGTTGCTCGCGCCGCATTTTTCTCAGCCGCCCGAAAGGCAGAGCTGGCGGAAGCCCGTCCAGATTCACGAGCGTGTCGAGTGTGCCACAGGCCATGATCGGGGTGGTGGCGATGCTCCGCGCCATGTCGCGATCTGCTATGGTGCACGCACAGGAGGAGTAACGAACCACGATGCCACGCCATATTCTGACGATACTGGCCGTTACGGTCGTCTTTTTCATTCTCATCTGGCTTGGAGTCGTCGAGTTCGGCCAGACACCGGGGAAGGCGCTGCTGCTCAGCTTCGGCACACTCTTCCTCCTCGGAATCGGCATCACCTACAGCGCTTCGACCCTTCGGAAGGATCACACCGGGCGCGACTAGTCGCCGTTCGCCGGGAAGGATCCAGCGCGGTAGACCCGCCCCGGAAGCTCCTTACCGAGCTGGCCGGCGAGCCACTCGGCGCAGCCAATCAACGCATCGAGGTCAATGCCTGTCTCATACCCCATACCATGCAGCATGTAGACGAGATCCTCGGTAGCGATATTGCCAGTCGCTCGCGGAGCGAACGGGCAGCCGCCCGTGCCGCCGACCGACGCATCGAGCACACGAACGCCAGCCTCAACCGCGGCCAGCGCATTCGCGATGCCGGTCGTGCGTGTGTCGTGAAAATGACAACCGACGGTGACACCAAGCTGCTTGGCCCCTGCGACGAGCTCGCGCACCTGACGCGGAACGCCGACGCCGATCGTGTCACAGAGAACGATCTCGTCCGGCTCACCTTGTTGAATCTGAGCAATGACGTCAAGCACCCGAGCAGGGTCAATGACGCCCTCGAAGGGACAACCAAAGGCGGTGCTGAGCGGGATGACGAAGCGCTTGTCGTCCGCCTTTGCTCGCGCGGCAAGCTTGAGCGCCAGCGCGATGCAATCGGCAACGGTCGAGTTCTGGTTGCGGGCGGCAAAGGTGTCGCTGACGGCGAAGGTGTAGTGGACGGCGTCGACATTCGCGGCGATTGCGCGATCGTAGCCGCGCTCATTCAGCACCAGGCCGGCGTAGATCACGCCAGGCTGGCGATGGATCGCCGTCATCACATCCTCAGCCCCGGCCATCTGCGGCACCAGCTTCGGATGCACGAAGCTGGCCGCCTCCATACGCATGATGCCTGTTGCCGCCAGCCGGTCACACAGTTCAGCTCGCACAACCGGAGACAAGACAACAGGTTCATTCTGCAGGCCGTCTCGTGGCCCAACATCGACGATCGTAATCGCGGTCACAGCAATACCCCTTCGACGCAGTGCCTTCGGATCGGGCCCGGATATGCCCGATAGACGATACGGCGATCTGGGATCCCTGCCAATCCCGTAGCGCACGAGATCGCGCGGACGAGACGACCTCAACGCCAACGACGTATTGCTGTAAACACGTTGCTGTTTGCAAACCGTTGTTATCCCGCTCGCCGCACGAATCGGCGTACCGAATTCCTCTCATCATGGTTTATCATCAGCGTTCACAACTCCCGGGCGACCGAGAACGGCAGCCTGTCTGATGACCCGGTTTGGTTATGCCAATCGGGTCTTGACGCGATTTGAGAACGAAAGGCATAGCCTGGTGAATGCCCCGATCCACTCGACGAACTTGTCACTCAGAGGCGTCTGGCGTAGCACAAGGGTATGGGTCAAGGGCAAGGGCGCTGACGATTGGCTGGAAACAGTCGCAGTAATATTGCTGACGACCGCATCACTCATCACCGCATGGAACGGCTATCAGGCGGCACGATGGGGCGGTGAGCAGGCAAAGGCGTTCTCGAAGGCATCGTCGGCCCGAGTGCGCGCGAGCGACGCGCTGACCACAGCGCAACTCGAGATGATGATCGACATCCAGGTGTTCAACGACTACGCTGCGGCCTATACACAGAACAATCAGCAGATGATGGACTTCCTGGAACACCAGTTCTCGGATCGGCTGCGGCCGGCGGTCGATGCATGGGTGGCGCTGGATCCGCTGAAGAACCCGAACGCGCCACCGAATCCGCTGGCGATGCCGGAATATATCCCGACCTCACTTGACCGAGCCCATCAACTCGAGGCGCAGGCTGATGAAATCTTTGTCCGTGGCCTGATGGCGAGCGCGCAAAGTGACATGTATGTGCTCAACACCGTCTACCTGGCGACCGCGCTCTTCTTCGCAGGCATCAGTGCCAAGATCTCCGGCCGGCCGGCTCGCGCGCTCGTCATTTCCATCGGCGCGGCGATGTTACTCTACGGCGGCTACCACATATTCATGTATCCAACGATCTGAGCCGGTCGCTGGCGCGACGCGTGCTACGCTACAGTGAGTCTATGTTACTCGACAGTTGGGAACGGATGGAGGGGCTGCGATGCGGGTCGAAACGGGGCTGGGCGACCGCCCGTGGGATGAAGTAGCGCGGCAGGCGAGGCTCGCGGAAGAAATGGGCTTCGACGGGATCGGGGCCCCGGAGCTCAAGCGCGACCCGTTTCTCACTGTGGCCGTCGCTGCGCGCGAGACGAAGACAATCCGACTGGAGACATCCGTCGCCATTGCCTTCCCACGCTCCCCGATGGTCGTTGCCTACGAGTCGTTCAACCTGCAAGAAATGAGCGGCGGCCGGTTCGTGCTCGGACTGGGGACGCAGGTCAAGGGCCACATCGAGCGCCGCTTTTCGACGACCTGGGATTCGCCCGGCCCGCGGCTGCGCGACTACGTCCAGTCACTACGAGCGATCTGGGACACCTGGCAGAGTGGCACGCCGCTGCGTCACGACGGCCCGTTCTACCAGTTCAGCCTGATGACGCCGGAGTTCTCGCCGCCACCACTGGCAACCGCGCTGCCGAAGGTGCAGATCGCGGCGGTGAATGCCTACAATATCCGGCTGGCCGGCGAGCTCTGCGATGGGTTGCGCGTCCACCCATTCTCGACCGCCGAGTACACGCGCGATGTGATCTGGCCGAACGTGATGGCCGGCGCGGCGAAGTCTGGCCGCTCGCTCGATGAGTTTGAGCTCTCGGGCACCGGATTCATCGCCACCGGGCCGGACGCTGCGGCAGTCGCGAAAGCGCGCGAGGACGCCCGCTACCGTATCGCGTTCTACGCATCCACTCGAACCTACCTGCCGGTGCTGGAGCATCACGGCTGGGAGGATCTGAACCCGAAGCTGCGCGAACTGATTGCCCAGAATCGCTGGGAAGACCTCCCGACGGTTGTGCCGGACGATGTGCTGGATACGTTCTGCGTCTCGGGAACCTGGGACACGATCGCGGATCGAGTCGACGCGCGCCTTTCTGGCCTGATCGATACGATCTCAGTTTCCGCGCCCGACGAGCGCGATCCGCGATTCGACGCGGCCCTGGCCGGATTCAAGCGAATTCCCGGCCGCCGCGACGACTGACGGCCGACGGCGTGTTCGCCGGGGATTACGTGCGCGGCGCAATCCCCGGCGGTAGACAGCCAATTGCTGCGAACACCACCCGGACGCCATCACGCAGCACCCAGAGACGTTCGAGCGAAGATGGAGGCCGGCGAGGGAATCGACTGTGGGCTGTTAGCCTATGTCGGTTGTGCGATGCAGGCTGGCGGCAGTCCCGGCAACTAGACGCCGATGCTCGGAGACAAAAGATACGCGCCGTGCTCTCGGCCAGCACACGGGCAAGACGCAGCCCCCGCGTCGTGCAATGACGCGGGGGCTGTTGGCAATTGACGTAATTACGCCGGCTTGAACTTCGGCAGGGTGATCTCGTCGTTGACATCTTCGTAGACGAGCTGGACCGGCATGCCGATCTTGACGTGCTCGGGGTCGGCCTCGACCTCGACGAGGTTGGACATCATCCGCACGCCCTCATCGAGATCAACCATCGCCACGACATAGGGAACCTCCTCGGCAAAGCCGGGTTGCCGCTGGTTCCAGACGATCGTGAAGGCGTGGAGCGTTCCCTTGCCGGAGACTGGCTCCCACGAGATGTTGTCCGTGAGCGAGTACGGGCTAAGCCCGCGCGGGTAAAAGAAGTACTTCCCCGTGTCGTTATCGCGCTGGATCTTCATTTCGTGCTGCTTGAGACTATCCCAGAACGGCTGGGTCACCGGATCGGGCGTCGGCAGCGGCTTCTTATAGTCGGCCATATCTGTTCTCCCTCAACAACGAGCGCCGCTAACCGCGGGCCAGAATCGCGGTGCCGGCCGACGACAGAACGCCGCCGGTTCCGTGGACAATGCCGAGCTTCGCGTCCTGAACCTGGCGCTGACCCTGATCGGCGTAGTCGTGACGCAGTTGGCGAACCGCTTCGATAACAGCGAACATGCCGTACATCCCGGTGTGGGTGTACGAGAGGCCACCACCGTTCGTGTTCAACGGGAATGCTCCACCCGGCGCGGTGCGCTGGTTGGAAACGAACGCGCCACCTTCGCCCTTCGCGCAGAAGCCGAGCTCCTCCAGCGACAGAAGGACTGTGTAGGTGAACGAGTCGTAGACCATCGCGATGTCGATCTCGTCGCGGCCGATGCCGGCCATCTCGAACGCTCGCTGGCCGGAGTGCTTTGCGGCGAAGCTGGTATAGCTGGGCATCTGCGAGATCATCGCGTGGTCGTGCCCCTCACCGACGCCGAGCACGACGACCGGCGTCTGCTTCAACGACTTTGCTCGTTCGGCAGAGGTCATGATGTACGCGCCACCGCCGTCGGTGACGAGGCAGCAATCCAGCAGGTTGAAGGGATAGGCGATCGGCCGCGAGTCGAGCACATCCTGGATCGTGATCGGATCCTGCATCATCGCCTTGGGGTTCATCATCGCCCACTTGCGCGTTGCGACGGCGATCTCGGCGAGGTTCTCGTGGGTCGTGCCATAGTCGTGCATATGGCGGGTGGCCGCCATTGCGTAGGCGCCGACCGGCTGCGGCAGACCATATGGCGCTTCGAACTGGCCCCGCAGCGACTGCGCCGAGGACGGGTAGGGCATCTGGCCAACACGCGATCGCCCGCTCTCGCCATGGGTCACCAGGGCCACCTCGCAACGGCCGGTCGCGATCGCAGCGGCGGCATGCGCGATGTGAATCACGAACGACGAGCCGCCGACCGACGTTGAGTCGGTGACCTTCGGCTCGATCCCGAGATATTCGCCGAGCTCGAGTGTCGAAATGCCGGCAGTGAAGAGACCGTCGACATCATCCTTGGTCAGCCCGGCGTCGGCCAGCGCGTTACGCGCGGCTTCCGCATGCAGCAGGATCGCCGGCTTGTCCGGCAGCCTCCCCAGCTCATCCGATTCCGCCACTCCGACAATGGCGGTCTTTCCATTCAGACTGAACGCCACACCATCCTCCTTCAAATACCTCCCCCTCTCCCAATGCTGGGAGAGGGGGCAGCGGGGTGAGGGCCGTCCCCTACCCCCGCGCCTTCCACAGGTCCCGTGTCAGTTCTGCCTGGCCGGCATGCTCGGCCGCGTGGGTCGCCATCAGCATCAGCACCTGGTGGCCGGTGATCGTCCCACGGCGGGGATGCGCGTGGACGTGCTCCAGGTCTGCTGTGCCAAGCCCGCCAAGAATCTCCCGAACCTGAGGCTTCAGCACCGACCACTGTCGTTGAAGCTCGGCGGCGCTGTCCCCAGCCATGATGAACTCGGCGTCGCGGTCGCGGTGATCTGTCTGACCACCAAGGACCGCCAGCGTGTTCTGGCGAACGTTCCCCATCGTGTGGGTCGCCAACACGTAGATGCTATTCGTCTCGGGAGCATCCGGCTTCCAGTTGATGCCGGCCTCATCCAACCCATCGGCACAGGCCAGGATTCGCTCGACCATCTCGATGGTCTTGTCCGCAAAGTCCACAATCAAGACATGCTCGTCCATCGCTGCCCTCCCAGATTGCGCTGCGCGTCAGCGCTACCAGACGAGCTCGCCGTACGGCTCGAGTGTCGTCGTCCAGGCGCGCAGCCCCTCGGCGATCGTGACCCACTGGTCATCGGGCAGCGCGTTGATGTTGGTAGTGATGCCCGGCATGTTCGCCTGGCCGACAAACTCCGGCCCAAACGCCTGCGGGACGATTTCGGCCAACTCGTCCACCGTCCAGCGATGCTCGTTCTTGATTGTGCGAATGACCTTCGGCTGCGACATCAGCGCGACGTTGTATCCGAAGGAGCCGAAGACCTGTCCGTTGACGTGGCCGGCGGCTTCGCTGGCCAGGAAGCCGACCAGTGGCGCGACGTTGTCCGGGTCTCGTTCGGTGCCGATCGCCAGCTCGCTGGGAAGCTTGCCGGTGTGGGCGACAGCCTCGACCGCCCGGGGAATCGAATCGATCATCCGGGTCGAGCCGCTGGGCAGAATCGCATTGGCGGTGACGCCATATCGGCTGAGTGACGCGGCTAAGACCAGCGTGAGCCCGATGATGCCGGCCTTCGCTGCCGCATAGTTTGGTTGGCCGGGTGCGCCGAAGGCGGAGTTCGACGACATGTTGATAATCCGCCCGCCGTCCCGGCGTTCGCGGAAGTGCACCGACGCCCATCGCGACGTGTTGAATGTGCCTTTCAGGTGGACTGCGATAACGGCATCCCACTCCTCGGGCGACATGTTGAAGATCATCCGGTCGCGCAGGATACCAGCGACGTTGACCAGGATGTCGAGCTTGCCAAAGGTGTCGATTGCCTGCTGGACCATGCCCTGGGCGGCTTCGTAGTCGGTCACCGAATCGGTATTGGCGACTGCGGCGCCGCCAGCGTCGATGATTTCCTTCACCGTCGTGGCAGCCGGCCCGGTGTCGACACCTTCGCCATCAAGCGACGCGCCGAGGTCGTTGACAACGACCGATGCGCCCTCCTCAGCCAGCAAGTGGGCGATACCCCGCCCGATACCCCGGCCAGCCCCGGTAACCAGCGCGACCTTCCCGTCGAGAACTCCCATGTCTCGTATCTCCCCTCTACCTATGACGCGCTCGGGCGTTCCTGGCGGCGGGCGTCATAGTAGAGCTGCCGCTCCCAGTAGGCGATGCTGTCGCTGAGCGACTTCCAGCTCGCCGGATCGAGCTGCTGCGCTGCCGAGCCGTTGATCATCCGGCCGCCAGCCTCGACCGGTGGCGGTGGAACAACCTCCGCGCCGATGGTCTTCGGGAACAGGTCGATCAGCTCCTGAACCGTCCAGCGACGGTCGGCCTGCAGCACGCCGGCGAGCTCCCAGTGCGAATAGAGGCCGACTGTGTAGCCGCCGACGCCGAAGAAGTGACCGTTGATGTTGTGCGCATCGTCGGTCGCAAGGTAAGTCACCATCGGCGCGACATTGGCGGGATCGCCTTCGCTACCAATTGCCAGCTCGCTCGGGAGCTTGCCGGTCTCCTCGCGCACCTTCTCTGCGCGCGGCGTCGAGTCGATCATTCGAGTCGCCGCGTACGGGAGGATCGCGTTGGAAGTAACACCGTAGCGATCGAGGCTGTTCGCCAATACCGCGGTCAGTCCGAGAATGCCGTACTTTGCGGCGGCGTAGTTGGGCTGGCCCGGGCTGCCCCATGCCGAGCTGGACGAGAAGTTGATGATCCGGCCACCCTCCCGCCGATCGCGGAAATGCGTCGAGGCATGCCGGCATGTGTTAAACGTGCCTCGCAGGTGGACGGCGACGACCGCGTCCCACTCTGCCTCGTCCATGTTGAAGATCATCCGATCGCGGAGGATGCCAGCGACATTGACGACGATATCGAGCTTGCCGAAGTGGTCGATCGCAGATTCGACCATCGCGCCGACCGCATCGTAATCGGTGATCGAGTCGGTGTTGGCGAGACCCTTG
>Ga0073905_10001951_pt1 | contig 10630 bp, 12 predicted proteins | sample KloWWTupernatant_FD_65482 | JGI IMG/M metagenome (GOLD analysis project Ga0073905, IMG submission 65482) | Active sludge microbial communities from Klosterneuburg, Austria, studying microevolution and ecology of nitrifiers - Klosterneuburg... | ecosystem: Engineered > WWTP > Aerobic digester >... | reverse complement strand
ACCCCCATTGAACCAGGACCGACCATAGGATTGCGACCATGAGAACAGTTCGCATCCTGGCCTTCATCCCTCTGGCCGTGATGTCGCTCGGTGCCTGCAGCGACGATTCCTCGGCCGCTACCGACACCACCGTGGCGGCCACCATCACCACGGTTGCCGCAGCTACAACCCTTGCGACACCGGCATCCACCACCGTTGACACTGCAGTCGCCGAGGATGCGTCCTCCGACGTCGTGTTGAGCGGCCCGGTACAGATCGATGTGGTGATCGGCCGCGATAGCAGCCCGGATCGCATCGAGCGTGTCACCGTCGGCTCCGACATCACGCTCAACATCACCAATCCCAACGCCGACGATGAATTCCATGTCCACGGTGTGGATATCGAGCAGGAAGCCAAGGCCGGGCAGATGGCCACCATCAACTTCACCATCGACACACCCGGCACCTATGAGGTGGAGAGCCACATCACCGAAGACGTACTGGTGGTCATCGAAGCAACATGATCGTGTTGCTGGCGCACCAGGGTGGTTGGGACGAGATCCTGCTCGTCCTCGGCCCGATCGCAGCAATCGTCGGATTGTTGAAGTTGGCCAAGAACCGCGTCAATCGGGAGCAGAACACCCGTAGCCACACCAACGACGACTAGCCGGTAGGTGAAGCCGAGGTCGTCGCGTCGGAGGTCGCCGCGCGTCCCGAACCCCGGTGCGAGTGCCACGCCGCCGGTGCGAGTGCCACGAGCCAGTCCGAGTGGGTACTCGTACCCCGGGGTGCGAGTACCAACTCGCATAGAACCGTGGTACTCGGATCGATGCGCTGGCACTCGCACTGACGTCGTGGCACTCGCATCAACGGGAGATGGCTCGAGGGCGGGTTGGGGTCTGTCGCAAACAGAGCGTGCGACGTCGTCAACCCCCACGATTTAGCCGGCGTGTGAAGCCGGAAGTCGCCTGGGCCGGTACCGCATGGCGACCGCCCCCGACCGGAACTCATGGCGCTCCACGAGCTCGAGCTGTATGCCCTCGCGCAGACCGGCGAGCAACGTCGGCCCGCGTCCGGCAAGGACCGGCTGCACGAGGAACTCGTACTCGTCGATCAATCCCAAATTCGCCAACGCCAAGGGAAGCGTCACGCCACCGACGAACAGCGACCCGCCTGGCTCTTGCTTGAGCCGCTCGACCGCGTGCCCCAGGTCGCCGTGCACCAACTCGGCATTCCAATCGACCCCGTCCAGCGTGCTCGACACGACATACTTCTTCGCCCGGTCGATGGTCTCGGCGAACGGGACCTCCCACTCTTCCATCCAGTCAGGCCACGTACCCGTGGCCGGCCGCCGCCACGCCGACTCCATCATCTCGTAGGTCACCCGGCCCAGGAGCAGGCCATCGGCGCGTTGCATCACCGCGGTCCAGTAACGCATCGACTCCTCGTCCGGCGGGAGCCCTGCTTCGTGATGACAGCAGCCGTCGAGCGTGACGTTGATCGAGTATCGAAGTGGTCTCATCTCGTTGCTCTCCCCTGGTACGCAGCGCTAGCCGGCAGGCACACGCTCGATGTCGGCACCCAGCGCTGCCAAGCGGCCGACCAGGTCGTCGTACCCGCGATCGATGTGATGAACCCCTGTCACCGACGTCTCACCCTCGGCGGCCAGGCCGGCGACCACGAGCGCGGCCCCTGCACGAATGTCTGGAGCCCGCACCGGGGCGCCACTGAGGTGAGGAACACCACGCACGACGGCGTGGTGACCGTCGGCACGTATATCCGCTCCGAGACGCTGGAGTTCCTCGACGTAGCGGAAGCGACCGGGGTACAGGTTCTCCGTCACGATGCCCACGCCGTCGGCCACGGACAACATGGTGACGACGAGTGGCTTGTAGTCTGTAGCAATTCCGGGATACGGCAATGTGGCCACATCGGTGCTACGTAGTCGATCATTGGCCCACACAGCCAGGCCACCTGCCACAGGCGTGACCGTCAGGCCCATGTCGCGGAAGCGACGCAGCAACATCTCCATGTGGTCAGCGCGGGCACCGCGCAACACCACTTCGCCACCGCTGACCGCCACGGCAGCAAGGTAGGTGGCGGCCTGAATGCGGTCGGGCACGACCTGATGGTCGGTGACGTGGAGGTCGCCGGGCTCGACGCCTTCGATCACGAGCGTCGATGAGCCGATGCCAGTGACCTGCGCACCCATGCCGACCAGGAAGTAGCACAGGTCGGCGATTTCTGGCTCGCGCGCAGCGTTGTCGATGATCGTGCGCCCCTTGGCGTGCACGGCGGCGGTGAGGATGTTCTCCGTGGCACCGACGCTCGGGAACTCCAGCGTGATCTCGGCACCGTGCAACCGATCGGCCCTGGCTTCCACCACGCCGTGCTGCACCTCGAAGGTGGCACCCATTGTCTCCAGGCCCTTGAGGTGCATGTCGATGGGGCGGCTGCCGAAGTCGTCGCCGCCGGGCAACGACAGCGACACTCGGCCGAAGCGCCCCAGTAGCGGGCCCAGCACATTGATACTGGCCCGGATCCGTTCGACGAGTTCGTACGGCGCAACTGGCGAGATCTCGCCCGTATTGGTCATCCGGAGAGTGCCGTCACCCAGGAACTCACTGCGCACACCGATCGCCGTCAACAGGTCACCCATGATGGCGACGTCGACGATGTCGGGAACGTTGGTCAGTGTCGATGTGCCGTCGGCGAGCAGCGTCGCTGCCATCAGCTTCAGGACCGAGTTCTTTGCGCCAGGGATCATCACCTCGCCATGGAGAGGGCCAGCGCGGCGGATGAGAATTCGTTCTTCGTTCATGGCCGCGACAAGTATGCCCGAATCCCCGACAGGTGCAAGGGCTAGCGTTGGTGCGGTGCTGCGGCTGTTCACACACTCACCGCGCACCATCACCCAGGTATGGGCGCCCGGCTCGATGCAGGCCTCGACTGCCGAACGAGAGCGCCACGACGTGGTCGACGAGCAGATCGCTGACGACGGCTCGTTCGTCCAGGAGACCGGCCCCTTTGTCGACTATCGACGCACTGTCACGCCGACCGACGACGGCGGCGTGGTCGAGACCACCACCTACCGACTGTCGATCCCCTGGTTCGGCTGGCTGTTCGAACTGCCGATGCGGCGCGCGCTGCGTCACCGCCGCTTCCCCGGAGGCGGCAGTCCATGGTGGGCCCCGCCCGACCGACTGAGCGACCGCCAGGTTCGCACGCTGGCACTGTTGGCTGTCGCGTCCAGTTCGGCCGCGTTCGCCAACACGCTGTTCACCCAGACCGCCAACTTCGCAGCGAACAGCTTCGGCATCTCCAACACCGGGCAGAGCGTCGGGGGTGCCATCGTGCGCGTGGGCGTGGTCATTGCGCTGCCATTTGCCGTCATGGCCGACAGAGCCGGTCGTCGCCGAACGATCGTGCTGTTGGCATGGCTGACGCCACTGTTCTGTGCGCTGGGAGCACTGGCTCCCACCTTCAGCATCCTCGTCACGTCACAAACGATCGCCCGCCCGCTGGGCATTGCACTTGCGTTGTTGGCGGCCGTGGCCGCCGCTGAGGACATGCCACGAAACAGTCGGGCATACGCCGTCAGTGTGCTGGCGATGTCCTCCGGCCTGGGTGCAGGCCTGGCCGTCGCGGCGCTCAAACTGGCCGACCTGGGCAATGAGGGATGGCGATTCGTCTACCTGATCTCGCTGGTCTGGCTGCCGATCGCCGTCAGCCTTGCCCGCCACCTCACCGAAACGAGGCGGTTCGAGATGGCACACCCGGTCTCACCGCGAATGGACCGTCGGCGGTTGGCCCTCATCGCCGGTGTCGCGCTCGCCGCCAACATGTTCGTGGCCCCGGCCTCGTTCTTCCAGAACCGCTATCTCGACGACATCCGCGGGTACAGCGGCGGCGGGATCGCACTGTTCACCCTGGCCACCGGTACGCCCGCTTCGATCGGTCTCATCGTCGGGGGGCACCTCGCCGATTCGATGGGTCGCCGCCGACTGATCGCGGTGTGCACCCCCATCTCCACCGCCTGCATCGTTGGTGCGTTCTTCGTCGGCGGGCCGGCAATGTGGGCGTTGTCGCTGGGGGGAGGCTTCACCGCCGCCATGGCATACCCGGCCTTCGCGGTCTACCGCGCGGAACTGTTCCCCACCGGCAAGCGTGGTACGGCAAATGGACTGGTCACCGCCACCGCCCTACTCAGCGGCAGCGTGGGCATTTTGATCGTGGGACACTTGCGCGACCGCGGCGCCAGCTTCGGCATGTTGATGGCAGCGATGGGTGTCGGCCAGCTGATTGCTGCGTACATCGCCGTGCGGCACTACCCCGAGACCGCCCATCTCGAGCTGGAGCAGCTCAACCCAGGCGACCCGAGCGTGTCACAACGCTGATATCCAGGCGGCGACGAGGGCAGCAATCCTGTCATCACAGCCCTTGAGGTCGTGACCCTTGCCGTCCATCCACTCGTGCGTGACTGCCCCGGGAATGGTGGCCGTCCACTGCATCAGCTCTGCCGGAGTGCCGAACGCGTCCCTGGTGCCGGAGATGAACAGGCAGGGAACATCGAGCCGCGGGAAGTGCTCGACCCGCAGCCGCTCGGGCTTGCCCGGTGGGTGCAGCGGGTAGCAGATCAACACCAAGCCCGCTGCACGCAGCGGTGCAACCTCGTCTCCGACCGCCAGCGAGCAGATGCGGCCACCCATCGAGCGACCACCCAGCACGAGTGAGTCGCGCTCGGACGCCACCAGCGGAGCTGCCTCATCGCGAACCGTCTGCAGGAGCACAGGCGGCCGGTCTGGCGCCTTGCGCCCCAGCGTGCGGTAGGAGAAGTCGGCACGCACACATGGCATCGGTGCAACGGCGGCCTCGATCGCCAGCAGGCTGGAATGTGTGCTAGCGGAACCGGCACCGGGGAACAGCAGCAGGCGTTTCACTTCGCCAGCAGGATACGACGGGCCTCGCCCAGCCGCTCGATGTCACTGGCCGCGGAGCTCTCGTCGCCGCCGTGGTCGGGGTGAGCCTCCCGAAGCCGAACACGGAAACGAGCCATCACTTCCTGCTTCGTCACCTTGACGCTGCCCATCGGGAAGCCGAGCAGATCGAGGGCCCACACACGGGGGTCGGCGATCCCGACCAGATCCATACGGCTGACACCGGTGATGTCGGCGACGAACGACGGCCCGATCGGTCCCCGCCAGCGCATCGCGCGGTGAAGTACCGGCGCAACATTCCGGCGGGCGTCGAAGTTCATCCGTTCGAGCGCGTAGACGGCTCCCAACACCTGGGCGAGCGGACGGCCCATCGAGTGGAGATCGAACTCGACATGGTCGGCATCGCCGTTGAGTTGGTGGACGCTGGTCGCGAGGCCGTGACGATCGATCTGATAGCGATGCTGCAGGCGCGGCTGCACCACACGGTCGCCGCGCGCGACCTGGTCGATGAGACGGCCGATGTCTGGGTGAAGGTCGTCGGCGACGTCGGGCAGGTATGCAGCGACCACGGCTGCGAGCAACACCCCACCGAGGCCGGGGGCAGGGTCGGTGGGCAGCACCAGGTGGCCGAGCGCGACGCGGCGGGTCGGCGTGAGGGGCCGGGTGTGCCAGAGCTGCAGCTCAGCGAGCAGCATGTCGACCGTGGCCGATGCTCAGATGTAGGGACGAAGCAGGTCGTGCAGCTCGCTGGCCACTGCGACAGTTTCATCCTGGTCCGGCTCGTCTGCGTCGGCCAACGCCGCTGCCAGCTCATCGGCCAGCTCACACGTTCGGACCCAGAGGCGAGGGTCCACCCCGTACGGTGGACGGGCAGGGTTGGCCAGCGCAGTGGCGGCGATCAACTGCTCGAGGCCGTCGGCGTCCATCGGATTCTTCTGCAGACGAACGCCGGCCAAGAAGAACGTCGTCAACGTCTCGAAGGGCAGACGTTCCCCGACCTCATCGTCGATGTCATCCTCGTGGGCAGTGAAATTGCCTTGCTCGATCATGTCCATCAGCGACTCGATCAACGCCTCGTTGGCCGTCGGCACGACCACCAGATCGTCTTCCCATCGGTGTGGAACCGACTGACGGGTCAGCGCACGGGTGATCGATTGCCGGTCACCCTCGGGCCACTCCGCAAGGTCGTATTCAGTAGTGGCTTCACCCTCGGGAATGTCGATCGGCGCCGCGCGCACGATGGCATCCGCGTCGACGTGAAGATCGCCCGCGTCCGGATCGCCGTCGTAGACAACACCCAGTCGCGTCTCCACGCGAGTGATGGTGGAGTCAGCGACGGCTTCGTGCGACTCGGGAACCACGAGCTCGGCGCCATCCCACGTGTGCGGGATATCCGCGTCGGCAAGTTCGGACGCCAACTCGGCTTGCTGGTCGAACGTCCAGCTGCTCAGGTCGTACAAAACACGCGTTGCGTCAGGATCGTTGGGATTCCACTCGTCACTCACGACCGAGACGCTACCGGCACGTGGCGAGAGAGGAAGTCTCCAGCTCGGCGATACTCGTCGAGTTGGTTCGCGGGCTGACGGAAACCGTGGCCCTCGTCCGGATAGACCTGAAGCTCAGCGACGCCGCCGGCGGTTCGCACGCGCTGCGCGAATACACGGCTCTGACCCACCGGCACCACGGCATCCAGCTCGCCGTGCATGATCAGGATCGGGGTACCCACGGACCGGTCCACGTGGTACGCGGGCGAACGCTCGCGATACAAGGCTGCGGACTCCGGCAGCGGACCCACCAGACTGTCGGTGTAGTGCCGCTCGAAGCGATGACTGCGCTCGGCCAATTCGAGAAGGTCGCTCACTGGATACAGCACCACGCCCGCCGCGAAACAATGGGGCTCGGCCGCCATTGCGCCGAGCGCTGTGAACCCGCCTGCCGAGCTGCCGAAGACCACCATGCGATGTCGCGTGGCCCAACGGGCGGACACGGCGAAATGAGCGGCCGCCAACGTGTCGCTCACATCGAGCTCGCCCCAACGGCCGCGTAGCGCCTGCTGGTAGGCCCGGCCGTGACCCGTCGAGCCTCGGTGATCGGGCACCAGGATCGACCAGCCACGCGACCACCAGTACGAGATCCGCGGCATGAAAGTGACCATCCACTGATCCGTCGGGCCTCCGTGCAGCCAGACGATCAGGCGGCCGTCGGAGCCCGCGTTGCGGTAGAGGCGAGCGTGAACCACACCGTCGCTGACGGGCAACTCCACCAGCTCGGGCTCGATCAGCTCGTCGGACGACCACGCTGATGTCGTTGCACGGGCCACCTCCGCCCTGCCCCATGTCTCGGTGTCGTACACCACCACCTGCGTCGGCGTTCGTGCCCCGCTTCGCAGCGCTGACAGGCGCGGGCCCTGCCACGACAGCTGCCCGTGCACCCCGCGTGCAACTTGCGTCACCTTCACCGTTGCAATTTCGATGATGCACAGCCGCCCGAACCCCGCCTCGTTGCGCGCCACCGCGACGAACCGTCCGTCGGGTGACCAGTCGTACGATCGTTGGCCCGGCCCCCAACTGGGGCCGGCGTGCTCGAATGGTTCGTCGACCAGCGGCGCGTCACCGATCCACACGTTCAGCCAATCGTGATCGTCGCGGACCCAGATCGGCTCACCACTGGGCAGCACTCGTGGCTGCTGAACGCACGATCGAGTTGGTGCGACGTCATTTCGTTGTCTGGCGCCCGACGCAAGGTTGCTGTACGCGACACGACTCGCATCCCACGCCATGTCAGGAACGTTCCACGCCATCCAGCGAACGGTGCCAGCTCCGTCGACGAAGGGGTCCATACAGAAGTCGGCAGTGCCATCGTCGAGCCGGCGGGTGTGGCCAGTGACGAGACTGACAACGTGCACCTCCGCCAGATCGAGGACGTAGACGACGTTGCGGCCATCGCTCGAGACGCATGGCCCGCTGGCCGACCGATCGGGGCCGTGGTCGGTCAGCGCAGCGGCTGCACCGCCCACCAGGGGCTGCTGCCAGAGGTTGCCGTCGACCGCGACGTAGACCACCGAGGTCGCGTCAGCAGAGAAGGTCCAGGCGCCACCGCCCATTCCACGACCCGGGCGTAGAGCAGGCCGGGAAGCAAGTTCTTGTTGCGGCGAGCCATCGAAGTGATGGACGATCAGACGTGTTTCGCCCGCCGTCGAAAGGGCGTACACCAGTATCGAGCCATCGGGAGCGAGCCGTGGCTCGGTGAGATCACGGCCCCCGATACAGCGCTCTGCCGCGATCGGTTCCATCTGGCCACTCTAGAACGGTGGCTGCGACGACGAAATGTCACCGCGCCGTTAATCATTGGACACGCTGCCAGGCACCCGGCCATTCTTTCGCTACCCACGCGATCACATGAGAGGAGGTGCCCCATGTTGCAGCAACTGTCCTACCACGACATCGGCGCGCGCCGCCTCGGTGGCGCGCCGCTCGCCGGCGCCTGACCGCGCCCCATTCCAACAGCTGCCGGCCAGACATGGCCCGCGTCGCAGGTACCTGCCTCGGCGTCGTCACGCAGCACTCCGGTTTCACCATCTCACACGTTCCACCATCTCTCACGGAGTACTCCCATGTTCACTCACTCATCCCATGTCATGCATCAGCTCGTTCGTGATCGTCACGAGCACATTCGCCGCAGTCGGTCTCACAGTCGGCTGCGCCGGCCCGCTGCACAGAACGACGAAGCGCTGGTGCATCGACAACCCTGACACCATCGCCAACCGCTACGGTGGGAGGTGATGATCGCCAACTCGCAGAAGCCAGACCGCAACCTCGCGCTCGAACTGGTGCGTGTCACCGAGTCAGCCGCACTCGCCGCCTCGCGGTGGGTCGGTCGCGGCGACAAGATCGGAGCCGATCGCGCCGCGGTCGACGCAATGCGCACCGTGCTCTCCACCGTTCCCATGGACGGCATCGTCGTCATCGGTGAGGGCGAGAAGGACGAGGCCCCGATGTTGTTCAACGGCGAACGAGTCGGTGATGGCACTGCGCCACTCACCGACGTCGCTGTTGATCCGATCGACGGCACGACGCTCACCGCCTACGGACGGGCCAACGCGATTGCTGTCATTGCCGTCGGTGAGCGTGGCACCATGTTCGACCCTGGTCCGTGCGTGTACATGCACAAGATCGCGGTCGGGCCGGAAGCCGCCGGCAGTATCGACATCACCGCCACACCTACACAAAATTTGCGGTGGGTCGCCAAGGCGAAGGGCGAGTCCGTTCGCGACCTGACGGTGGTGATTCTCGACCGCCCACGCCACGACGAGTTGGTCGCAGAAGTCCGCAGCACCGGTGCTCGTGTCAAGCTGATCGGCGATGGCGACATCTTCGGTGCCATTGCCACAGGCTGGCCCGATGCCGGCGTCGACGTGCTGATCGGAATCGGCGGCACTCCCGAGGGTGTCATCTCCGCTGCTGCCCTGAAAGGCATGGGTGGCGAGATCCAGGGCTTGCTCGCCCCGCGCAACGACGAGGAGCGCGACGCCGCGCTCGCCGCCGGGTACGACCTGTCTCGGGTGCTCCACACCGACGACCTGGTGCAGGGCGACAACTGCTTCTTCGCTGCCACCGGGATCACCGACGGCGAACTGATGCGAGGTGTTCGTTACGAGCACGGCGGTGCCCGCACGCAGAGCCTGGTGATGCGTTCCCGCAGCGGTACCGTGCGCATGATCGACGCCCATCACCGCATCGCCAAACTCGCCTCGTTCGCCTCCGTGGAGTACTAGTCACTACCCCCGCTGCACCAGGCTGCTCAGTCGGCGTGTGAGTCCACGCGGCATGATGCTGACACCGGCAACCATGCTCTTGTACATCACACCCGGAATCGAGAGCGCCTTGCCTTTGGCGACATCATCGAGGCCAGCCTTGGCTACCTCGGTGGGCTCGAGCCAGACGAACGACGGATACTCGGTGGCGTAGCTCTCGGTGTTGCTGACGCTCTGGAATTCGGTGCGAGTCAACCCCGGGCACAGCGCCGTCACGTTCACGCCGGTGCCTCGCACCTCCTCGTGCAGGCTCTCGGTGAGGCTGGTCACGTACGCCTTCGTGGCCGCGTACACCGCCAACTTCGGGGCCGGTTGAAAGCTGACCACGCTGCTGACGTTGAGGAGATAGCCCCGGCCACGTGGCACCATCGCGCCAAGCGCAGCGCGGCTCAGCCGCGTGAGTGCGGCGACATTGAGCTGCACCTCTGCGTCCAACCGATCGGCATCGAGCTCATGGAACTCGCCCGATGTACCGAAGCCCGCGTTGTTGACCACGAGATCGATCGGTGCGGCCCCGTCCTCGACTCGTGCCACGACCTTGGCAAGTCCGTCTGGCGTGCCGAGGTCGGCGGCCAGCACCTCGATGCAGGGGAATCGATCGGTGAGCTGCTGCAACCGATCAGCACGGCGCGCCACGACAACCGTCGGAATGCCAGCGGCACCCAGCAGCTCCGCCATCGCCTCACCGATCCCGCTCGACGCCCCAGTGACCAGTGCAGAAGTAAACGGAAACGAAGCCATGGAGGAAGGCTACGCCCGCCCTCGAATCTGGCACCTTTTCTGCCCATCGGCGGTGGGGGGCTCTGGGTCGGTGAACGAGTTAGTGCTGGCCCTGCGACGTACCCGCCACGCCACCCGACGCGGACAGGCGTGCGTGGGCACGACTCAAAGCAGCGACGGC
>Ga0073905_10001947_pt1 | contig 10638 bp, 8 predicted proteins | sample KloWWTupernatant_FD_65482 | JGI IMG/M metagenome (GOLD analysis project Ga0073905, IMG submission 65482) | Active sludge microbial communities from Klosterneuburg, Austria, studying microevolution and ecology of nitrifiers - Klosterneuburg... | ecosystem: Engineered > WWTP > Aerobic digester >... | reverse complement strand
AAGGTGGCGGCAGACGGCGAGCGCAAGCTGTATGAGATCGACCTGGGGCGGCGGGGGACGGGGGTGGGGAAAGCTGCGGTGGCGGCTCCGGGAGCCTGATTGACCCCCGGGACCGAAAGGCATATCCTGCATCTTTCGGGACCGCCCGGCCCTCGAGCATCCAGCGCTGTCGCCAGAACAGCGAATTCCAGCTCGCGGCTGCAGCGGCTGCGGTGTCCTTGAGAGAGGAATGGGGATCGCATGGCGCCTTCGTTCAGCCGAGCTTTCACGTTGCGCAGGTCTTTGATTGCGTGTCTCTCGCTGCTGCTGCCCTCGGCCGCCGCGCCCTCGGCCGCCGCGCCCTCGCTGCCGCGACTGCGCGCCGCCGGCTTGCCCCTGCCGCTCGCCGAGGCCTGCGCCACGGACAACCCCTACCTGGCGGTCCCCCAATACGTGATGACCGGCGGGCTGGACCAGGCGGCTCTGGTCGCCTTCCACGCCTCGCCCGACGGACGCAGCGAGCATGAGGTGCTGGCGACGCAGGCGCAGATCGGGGCCACCTGGGGCGTTGGCGTCGACGGCGCGGCGCAGACGCTCTACGCCGGCGCCTTTCACAAACGGGCCACGGCCTTCGGGCCGGCCGGCCCCGGCGGCATCTACCGTGTGGATCTCAGCGCCGGCGACGTGGCCGAATGGACGCGGGTGCCGGACAGCGGCGCCGATGCCCACGGGCCGGTGGGGGACGGCGTCTTCGACCAGCTGGGCCGCGATGCCGTGGGCAAGAGCGCGTTGGGCGATCTGGACCTGAGCGAAGATGGCCGCGAGCTCTTCACCGTCAACCTGAATACGCGGCGCATCCTGCGCTATCGGGTCGCCGACCGCCTGTTGCTGGGCAGCTTCGCCCATGGCGCCGCCGACCTGCCCTGGGCCGAGTTGGAAGCGCGACCCTTCGCCCTGGCCTACCGGCGTGGCTTGCTCTACCACGGGGTGCTGCGTGACGCCTCGGTCAGTCAGGAGGCCAAGGATCTCCATGCCTACGTCTACGAATCCCGGCCGGACGGCAGCCGCATGCGCTTGGTGCTGGACTTCGGCCTCGACTACGCCTGGCAAGGGCCTCATTACGAGGTGCCGGCCCAGTGGAAGCCCTGGCTGCTGACCGGCCAGCAGACCCTCCACGGTGGCATGTTCATCTGGCCCCAGCCCTGGCTGACGGACATCGCCTTCACGGCTGACGGTGACATGGTCCTGGGATTGCGCGACCGCAACGGTGACCGCACCCTCTTCGAGCCCGGTGGCGCCCTGCCGCCAGGGGAGCAGAACGGTCAGCAGGCCGGCGACATCCTGATGGCCCATGCGCGAGGAACCGGCTGGCAGCTGGACGCCGATCCGGAGTACTTCGGCGAGGACGCAAGCCGCGCGGTGGGCGCCACCTGGGACGGGCATCCCGAGACCGGCATGGGCGGCCTGGCCTACCTGCCCCGGGCGCGACAGGTGGTGATGAGTGCCCTCAGTCCCCTGCAGTACAGCTCCGGCGGCGCGCTGTGGTTCGATGTCGCGACCGGCAAGAACCCGCGGCGCGAAGAGCTCTACGTCATGCGCGCCGGGCAGACCTTCGGCAAGGCCAACGGCCTGGGCGACGTGGAGATGCTCTGCCCCCCGCCGCGGCCCGAGCCCATCTACCTGCCTTTCCTGGAGAAGAGCAAGCCCTGCAACCCGGACGCCTTCCGCACCGACGTGATCCTGGTCCTGGACCGCTCCACCTCAATGCTGCGCCCGGTGGCACCCGGCGGGCAGCCGAAGAACGCGGCGGCCATCGCCGCGGCGCGCAGCTTCATCGCCCAGCTGCAGTTGGAGGGCAACGGCCAGGGCTTGTTCGACCAGGTGGGCATCGTGGGCTTCAACGACCAGGCCTGGATCGAGCAGGGTCTGACCCATGACCGCGCCGCGGCCCTGGCAGCCCTGGACCGCATCGCCGGCCGCACCCAGGAAGGGACGCGGCTGGACCTGGCCTTCGCCTGGGGCCGAAGGGCGCTGGAGGGTCCAGAGCGCATGCCGCGAAACCGACCGGTGATCATCGTCCTGACCGATGGCCTGCCCAACCGCGTGCCCTTCGGGGACGGCTCGCCCTATCCGGGCAGCCGGCGCCAGGAGGATTCGGTGCTGCAGGCGGCCCAGGCGGCCAAGGCCTCCGGCGCGCGGGTGTACACCGTGGGCCTGGGGACGCCGCGGGACATCCTCCCCTGGTTGATGATCGATTGCGCGTCCGAGCGCTGGATGTACCACTATGCGCCCGACGGCACGGCATTGGCGGGCATCTATGCCCAGATCGCGGCCACCTTCAACGAATGCCGGCCGGCGCCCACGCCCCGGCCTTGCCAGCCGGAGGAGCAGCACGCGGACCTGGTGCTGGTGCTGGACCTCTCCAGTTCCATGGCCCGGCCCACGCGAACCGGGCGCAGCAAGGCTCAGGCAGCGCTGGAGGCAGCCCGGGCTTTCGTGCGCTTGTTGGACTTGGAGCGTGACGGCTGGGGCCGGCAGGACCAGCTCGGCATCGTGGGCTTCAACGGCCAGGCCTGGACGCAGATCGCCCTGAGCGACGATCCAGCGGCCATCGCGGCGGCCATCGACGCCTTGGGGCGGCGGATGGCGGAAGGCACGCGCCTGGACCTGGCCTTGACGCAGGGGCAGTCGGTCTTGGCCGCCGGACCGCGCCTGCCCGGCAACACGGCCACCTTGGTGCTCATGACCGACGGCCTGCCCAATCAGGTTCCCTTCGGGGCCGGCTCGGGAACACCCGACTGCCCGGATCAGGAATGCGTGGTGCTGCGTTCCGCCGCGGCGGTCAAGCGCACCGGCACACGGGTGTTCACCATCGGGTTGGGAGAGGGCGAGGATGTCCTGCGCCCGCTGTTGGCCGCGGTGGCCAGCAGGCCGGCGGACTTCCTGTACACCCCGGACCCGGAGGATCTGGCCGGCATCTACCGCGAGATCGCGGGGCGTATCCAGGTCTGTCCTTAGGGGCCGGCCGCCGGATTGCCGGCGGCCGGCCGCGGAGCGTGCAGTCCTCGAGGTGGGGGTCAACCGGGCTCCGGTCGATCAGGCATCAGCCCGGCAGGCTTCAGTCGATCGGGGCGAGGACCACGTCGGTCATCGACACATAGAAGGTGGCCGGAGCCACCGCCAAAGTCCCGGTCAGCTGCACGTCGCAGAAGCCGTCCGGGCAGGCCGCGGCCATCACGGCCTTCGCCTCGGCGCTGAGGTCGGCTTCCTTGAAGAAGACGTCCACGGGCAGATCGTCCGGGGTCTTGACGTCCTTGCCGTCCTCGTCCACCACCCGGCAGCCCAGGGACCCGTCGCTGATGGGCTCGGTCATGAGGGCGCAGCGGCCCAGGGTCACGGTGCTGCCGGCGAGACTCTCGGCCTGGGCGACGAAGTCGCTGCCGCTGAGGCCTGCGGTCGCCGCATCGCCCGCGGCGGCCTCGTCGGCGGCCGGCGCAGCGGCCTCGGTGGGGGCGGCGGCCTCCTCGGCGGCGGGGGCATCGGCGGGCGCGTCGGCCGGTGCCGCAGCTTCCTCGGCGCCCGAGCAGGCGCTCAGGAGGAGGGCGGCGGCGAGCAGGAAAGCGGACGGGAGGGGGCGAAGCATGGCAGTTCCTTTCTTGGATGCGGTCGACAAGGCCCGGCGGCCAGCGGGAAACGATATCAGCGATGCGTCCATGCGGCCAGATCGGCAGCCTGGTGGCATGATTAGCCCATGCACCGCGACGCGACCCTCCGGCGCCCCCGCCGTCTCCACCGCCTGTTGGCCCTGGCGGTCTTCCTGGTCGTCGGGCCGCCGAACCCCGCCCCCGCCTTGGCCCAGGCGCCCGCGGTCGGCGCCCCGGAGCTGAAGGTCGGCACCGACCGTCTGGACGTCGCCTTCGCCGAGACCCTGACCTTCCGCCTGTCCGCCCGGGCCCCGGCGCCCGTCGAGCAGGTGGTCCTGCGCTACAGCATCGGTCAGGACGCGCCGCGCAACAGGCGCGTTCCGGAGTTCGAGCCGGGGGGGCGCCAGGTGGAGGCCAGCCACGAAGAGGAACTGGTGCGGGGGTCCATCCCGCCGGCGTCCATGATCCGCTGGTGGTGGTCGGTCACCTTGGACGACGGGCGGGTCCTGGAGACGGCCGCCCAAGAGGCGCGCTACATGGACGAGCGCTTCCAGTGGCAGTCCCTGGAGGACGAGGCGCTGCGCGTCTGGTGGTACGACGCGCCGCAGGGCTTCGCCGCGGACATCCAGGCCCAGGCCGACGCCGCCCTGGACCGCCTGGAGCCCCTGATCGGCTCCCGCCCGGACCGCTTGATCGAGATCGTCGCCTATCAGTCGCAGGACGACCTGCGCGATGCCATGTTCGACCGCGGCGCCGGTTACGAGGAGCGCCTGTCCACCCTGGGGGCGCGGGTGGCCCCGGACATCCTCATCCTGGACGCGGGCACGGGCGGGTCGCAGCTGGAAGAGGTCATCGCCCACGAGCTGAGCCACATCGTCCTGCACCTGCATTTCGAGGAATCCTACATGGACGCCCCGCTGTGGCTGGACGAGGGCCTGGCCATGTACGTCGAAGGCCCGCTGGAAGGCGACGAGCAGCGACAGCTCGACCGGGCCATCGCCGACGATCGGGTGATGAGCGTGCTGTCGCTCACCAGCTTCCCGGGCAACCCGGACCAGGTGGAGTTGGCCTACGCCCAGAGCCGGGACTTCGTGGACTACCTCCTCCAGAGCGGCGGCGAAGTGCGCTTCCGGCGTCTGCTGGACACCGTGGGGCAGGCCGAGCAGGACATGGATGAGGCCCTGCGGGGCATCTACGGCTACGACCAGTTGGGCCTCTACCAGGCCTGGCGGGCCGGCCGCCGGATGGCCGCCGTGGTCACTCCGGCCCCCGGCTCCACGTCGCGCCCGCGCGTCACGCCGGCACCGGCGGGCGGGGGGCTGCCTTGCGGAGCGGTGCTGTGGTTGCCGGTGGGTCTGCTGCTGTGGGGGCGGCGGCGGGTACGGTAGGTGTCGATTCACTTGCCCGGTTGACCAAGGATACGGTCACAGCAGCACCTTCGATCCCTGCGCTTGAAGCGAGCGCTGCGCCGCCTCGATGAGCCGCACCACGCGCGAGCCCGCGGCGCCATCGGTCAGCGGTGGGATACCGGTACGGCAAGCGATCTCGAAGGACTGCGTCACGCGGCTGAGCGCCTCCGTCCCGTCGAGATGGGGGGCGAGGACATCCCCGGTCCGATACTCCACGAGCATGCTGGGGGCTCCCTCACGGTCGAGGTGGGAGACCCCCATTCCGGCGTCATAGAGCTTGATCTTCTCGCTCGGCTCAGTGTCGTCGTAGACCACCATCTTCTTGCTGCCGGCAATCATGATGCGCCGCACTTTGATCGGGGACACCCAGTTGACGTGAAGGTGCGCGACCACGCTCTCGTCAAACCCCACGGTGATGTAGGCCATGTTCTCGACCCCGTCCTTGTAATGGCAAGCTCCCAGAGCGGCGACCCAGCGGGGCTCGAAGCCCAGGACATAGTCCAGGATCGCGAGGTCGTGCGGCGAAAGATCCCAGATGACGTTGGAGTCCGGCTGGAAGAGCCCAAGGTTGATTCGTACGGCGTCGAAATACAGGATGCGACCTAGCTCGCCGGCGTCAACGTAGGCTTTGATGCGTTGAACCGCCGCGGTGTACACGAAGGTGTGATCCACCATCAACGTGAGGCCACGCGCTCTCGCCAGCTGGGTAAGCTCGTCACATTCCTTGGAGCTGGCCGCCAGCGGCTTCTCGACGAGGACGTGCTTCCCGTTCTCGAGCGCTGCCTTGGCGAACGCGAAATGCGTGCTGAGCGGCGTCACGATTGCGACTGCGTCGATTGCGGGATCGGTGAGGATACGGCTGGGGTCCTCCACGACATCGATCGTCGGATACAGCCCCTTGACGGCCGCGCGACGCTTCGGATCCCGGTCGGCGACGGCCCTTACATGGGTGGTTGGGCAGGCCGTGAAGTTCCTGACCAGGTTCGGTCCCCAGTACCCGTACCCGATGACGCCGACCTGCAGTGGGCTCATCGACTGTCTGTGCTACCCTGGCTACCGCCGGTCGTCGGCGGCGTGGCGATCGACGGAGCGGAAGGGCCCCTTGGCGCTGCTCCCGGAACGGTGGGCGAGCTTGCCGGTGGGGAGGAAGGCTTGCCCGATGCTGGTGTTTCCTTCGCGGCGGTGTCGGCCGGGCTCTCGCCAGATCTTCCTTCCGACCCTTCGTTCCGGTCCTTGCTCTTGTCCTCGGCCTTGCCCTCATGCTCACGGTTCGCCGTCGTTGGCTTCTCCGAGCCTTCACTGTTGCCGGCATCGTCGCTGACGGCAGTCGCGCTGCCGCTCGCGCCCGCCGGCCGGCTGTCCGTGATGTAGTAGCCGCCGCCCTTGAACACCAGGCCCACCTGGTTGATGACCCGGCGGATCTCACCATGGCATCTGGGGCATTCGGTCAGGGGTTCTTCCTGGTAGGACTGGCGGATCTCGAAGCTGTTGTCGCAGACGCGGCAGGCGTAGTCGTAGAGGGGCATGGCGGGGTTCCGTTCGTGGTTTCGATGCAGATCATGGAGGGTCCGGCGTCGGCCCCCGTCCGGTGTCGGCGTCAGTAGGCGCCCGTGCCCAGCAGCACCGTCGGCACCGTGCGCAGGAGGATCTTGAGGTCCAGGCCCAGGGACCAGTTCTCGGCGTAGTACAGGTCCAGCATCACCATCTCGTCGAAGTTGAGGTCGGAGCGGCCACTCACCTGCCACAGGCCCGTCAAGCCCGGAGCCATCTCCAGGCGGCGGCGATGCCAGGGTGCGTAGCGCTCCACCTCGTCCGGGATGGGTGGGCGCGGGCCGACCATGCTCATGTCGCCCTTGAGCACGTTCCACAGTTGCGGCAGCTCGTCCAGACTATAGCGCCGCAGCCAGCGCCCGACCCGCGTCACGCGGGGATCGCGCTTCATCTTGAAGAGCGGTCCCGATGCCTCGTTCACCGCCCGCAGGGAGTCCAGCCGCCCGTGGGCGCCCATCTGCATGCTGCGGAACTTGAAGAAGCGGAAGAGCCGTCCGCCGGTGCCTACCCGTGGCTGCACGTAGAGCACCGGGCCGGACGAATCCAGCTTGATGAGCAGGGCGATGACGACCAGCAGCGGGGCGAAGAGGATCAGCAGTCCGCCCGATACCAGCACGTCCAGGGTCCGCTTGACCCCCCCGGTCCAGCCGCTCACCACCGGCGCGCGCACCGCGATGAGCGGCAGGCCGCCCAGGGTGGCCATGTCCACGCGGTTGAGGCTCATCTGGAACAGGTCGGGCACGATATGCACCTGCGCTCCGGCTCGCTCCGCCATGTCGGCCAGCTGCACGATATGCTCCCGCGCCTGCCAGGGCAGGGCGATGACCACGGCGTCCACCTTGCGCACCACGCCTTCAGGCGTGGGCGCGCCGCTGTGCAGGATGCGGCCGAGCGCGACGGTGTCGCCCAACGGTGGGAAGCGGCCCAAGGGCTGGTCGCGCTTGACGGGATCGTCATCCAGGAAGCCCAGCACGCGGTAGCCCATGTCGCTGTCGGCCATGATGGCGCCCATCACCCGCCGGCCCGTCTCGCCCGCGCCCACCACCAGGGTCTCCACCACGCCGATCCCCTGGCGCAGGCGGCGTCGTCGCAGCAACAGGTTCAGCCAGCGCGTGATGCTGATGCCCACCACGATGAGGACGGTGGCGTAGGGCAGCATCAACCGCGACTGGGCCTCGGGACGCAGGCCATACAGCAGCACGGTGAGCAGGGCCACCCCCACGATGGTGCCGGTGGCGACGGCGTAGGCCGTCTCGGCGCCCGTCTGGCGCCGGCGCCGGGCGTAGAGGCCTTCCAGGCGGTAGATGGGGATGAGCAGCGCCGTCAGCACCAGGCCCCAGGGGGCGTAGGCGGCATAAGGTATCGCCAGCGCCACAGGGCCGCCCAGGCCGGCGCCGTAGCGCAGCCAATGGGCGCCCACGAAGGCCAGGTTGATCACCAGCATGTCCACCAGGAGCAGGCTGACCAGCCGCAGGCCGCGATGATCGCTTTGGGGCATAAGGCTACAGACTCCCGGCTCGCATGGACCGGCCCCCATGTTCCGGTGGAGGGACCCATTGGCCTCTCGAGGCTGCGGCACCGGTCCCGGTCGCGGCGGAACGCCCCGATACGGGCGCGCTCCGGCGAGCGGCCGGGGATGATAGCGCGGCGGCGGAGGGGGCGCAAGGGGGCAGCCAGGCAGCTTGTCAGCATCGAGCCAGGGCATGCGGCCTCTATGCCGACAAGCTGCCCCCAGCGGCTGATCGGTACGCTGCCGCCGTTCCCGTCGCCGCCCGTTCCCAGGTCAGGTCCGCCGCCCGTGCCAGCCCCCGCCGCCGCAGTCCTGCCGCCAGCGCCGGATCCGTCAGCAGCCGCGCCAGGGCCTCGGCCCAGGCCTCGGCGGCGTCGGGGGGCGCATGCAGGGCGGCGTCGCCGGCCACCTCGGTCAGGCTGGAGCCCGTGGCCACCACCGCGGGGCAGCCGCAGGCCATCGCCTCCGCCACCGGTAGCCCGAAGCCCTCATAGCGCGAAGGGAGGGCCAGAGCCTGGGCGCCGTTGTAGAGCAGGGGCAGGTCTTCCTGAGGGATGAAGCCGGGGAAGCGGACCCGGTCGGCGATGCCGAGGCGCGCCGCCAGGCCGCCCAGGTCCGTATCCCCCCAGCCCGGTGCGCCGGCGATGACCAGGGGCGGCGCGTCCGGCAAGCGCGCCACCAGATGGGGCCAGGCTTCCAGCAGGATCCGCAGGTTCTTGCGCGGCTGCAAGGTGCCCACCGCCAACACATAGCGCTCCGGCAGCCCAGCCGCGTCGCGCCAGGCGGCGACCGCGGCCGGCGGCAGCGGGCGGCAGGCCGGGTCCACGCCATTGTGGACCACGTGGATGCGAGACTCAGGCAAACCGTAGACGGCCAGCAGCTCCGCCCTGGTGAAGGCCGACACGGCGATGATGACCCGCGCGCGCCGCGCCGCGTGGCGCATGGCCGCGCGCAGGTACCAGCCCTGGGCCCGGGGGAAGACCTCGGGCATGCGGACGAAGGACAGGTCATGCGCGGTCACCACCGCCGGGCGGGGGCAGAGAACCGGCATGGCATGCGCCGGTCCATGGAAGGCATGCCAGGGGCCGCGCCGCAGCTCGGCCGCCAGGCGGGTCTGCTCCCAGGCGATGCGCCCCAGTGGACGGCCGGCGGCCGGCGGGGCGGCATGCCAACGGATGCGTTCCGCGCCCGCGACGACAGCCGCCGCCGCTCGACCGCCCGGCGCCCAGACGTCGAGCGCCAGATCGGCGCGCGCGGCCAGGGCGCTCAACAGGCCGCTGAGGTAGCGGTGCATCCCCGCCGCACGGTAGTCGCCGGTGGGGGAGAGGAGGGCGGCGTTGATCGCGGCGCCCAGCGGGGTGCCGCCGCCCTGTCTCCGGCCGTCGTCTTCGGTGCTCACGGCGGCGGGCAGCGCTTGCCCCAGCAGCGCTCATCCACCACGCGGCCACCGGGGTCCTGCAGGCTGGCCACGTCGCCGCCGTTGCCCCAGATGGCCTCGCGGCTGTTGAAGGACAGGCCGCAATGCTCGGCCAGGGCCAGGTTGGTGTACACCCGGCAACTGCCGCCCTGGGCCAGGACCAGGCGGGGGAAGTCGAAGACATGCCCGTCGGCGTCGCTCAACCGCCAGCCGTCCAGGTCGAAGGGCGGACCTGGGTTGACGATCTCCACATACTCATCCGGCTCCCGCGGGTCCTGCCCGTCGAAGGCGATCTCGCCCAGGCGCGGGGCGGGTCCGGGCGCTGAGGTGCCGGGCGCCGCCGTGGACGGTGGCACCGGCGCCGCCGGCGTGGCCCGCTCCACGCGATCGCCGAAGTCGGCCGCGGGGGCCGCGAAGTCTCCGGCGCAGGTGTCGGGGGCCCACAGCCCGTTTCCGGCCTGCTCCGCCTGGCGGGCCGTCTGCCGGAACAGGGCGCGAAACGTGTAGGGGTCGTCGTAGGTGAACTCGTTGGCATAGCCGCCGCGGACCATCTCCAGGTTGACGAAGAGCCCGTCCTCGCGCCACAGGTAACCCAGCAGCCGCCCGTTCGGGTCCATATGCTCCTGTTCGGGGTCGAAGGCGAAGTACAGCTTCTGGCCGTCCGCCAGCAGATGCATCCGCGCCGAGGCCTCGCGCCCGAAGCATTGCACCGGCCGCCGCGGATCCACGCTCTCCGGGCTGTTGATGCCCATGAGCCGCACCGTGACCTCCCGCCCCTGCCGCCGGAGCTTGAGCGTGTCCCCGTCCACCACCCGCGTGACCGCGTAGGGCTCCGGCTCCGGCTGCAGGGCGATGCCGGGCTCCAGGTCCTGGAAGCGGGGCGGGGCCGCGGTGGGGCGGGGGCCGAAAGGGCTGCAAGCGACAAGGAGGAAGCCGCCGAGGGCGGCGGCGATGACGCCGATGGGTCGCAGTAGGCCAATGGGACGGTCTGGCCCCCAGGGGTCCGTAGGTCCTGTAGGTCCTGTAGGTCCTGTAGGTCCCATAGGTCCAATGGGTCCAATGGGTCCTGTTGATCCGATTCGACCCAGATCAATCCCCACCCCTACCTCTACCCCCACCCCCACCCCC
>Ga0073905_10001944_pt1 | contig 10639 bp, 10 predicted proteins | sample KloWWTupernatant_FD_65482 | JGI IMG/M metagenome (GOLD analysis project Ga0073905, IMG submission 65482) | Active sludge microbial communities from Klosterneuburg, Austria, studying microevolution and ecology of nitrifiers - Klosterneuburg... | ecosystem: Engineered > WWTP > Aerobic digester >... | reverse complement strand
CGCGGCAGCGTCGACACCGAGGTGACGCGAGCGGCGCCGATCGAGGCGTATCGGGCAATCGCTCCCGACACGGCGCTGACGATGCTCGGTGGTGACGCCCGCGGCGTGCTCGCTCTGATCAAAGAGCTGGTGTCGGAGCTGCCGTGCTACCACCTCTCGCTCGGCACCGACAGCGAGGGTGTCACCCGGGCACTGCAGGGGCTGCTTGCCGGCGAGGTGCGGTGACCTCGGCCGAGCAGACCGACGCGGGCCACGACCTGGCGCTGCGCGCCGCGCTGCTCGACGGACCAAAGGGTGTCGCTGCGTGGCGGGCGTGGCGCTCGTCGACCACCGTCGATGAACTCGAACCCGACGCCCAGTGGCTGTTGGCGCTGCTCTACTGCACCCTGCGCGCGCAGGGCGTCGCCGCGAACGAATTGGTGCGCTACGCCAGCGTCTACCGGCACCACTGGTACCGCAACATGCTGATGCTTCGCCAGTTCGAACGCGCGACGGTGGTCGACACCACCGCCGCGGCGTCCACCATCGCTGACGGTGGCGACGGCGTCGGTGGTGTGGCTGCGTGCCGTGTGCTGTTCGCCGGCGCGGCGATTGCGTTCGAACGTGTGGGACAGATCGGTGCGCGTCCGTTCCAGGCGGTGGAGACACTCGACGCAGTGGCGCTCCTCCACGGTGAATCGTTGGCTGCCGAGTTGGCGACCCGCGCCCGCCCGGTGACGTGGCGAGGTGCCACATGGTGGGTGATCGATCCGGCCGACCACCTGGTGTTCGTGTGCCTGGGCGGCGCCGATTGGGACAGCCGATCGTCACTGCTGTGGTTGAGCGACGCAGCATCACTGATCGTGTTGCATCCCGACATCGACGGCGCCAGGGTCGAACGGGTCGCGTGTCGGCTCGGGCGTACGCGCGAGGTGGACGCGGCGCTGCGTACGGTCGCCGAGCGATGTGGTGTTCAGGCACCGTGGATGGTCGTGCACTCGTGACGGGGCCCCCGCTGGTCAGTGTGATCATTCCGATGTTCGACGCGGAGCGTCATGTGGCCGAGACCGTGCGCAGCGTCGGCGCGCAGACCCACCGAGCACTCGAGATCATCGTGGTCGACGACGGCTCGACCGATCGTTCGGCCGAGGTCGTCGAGAGGGTGGACGACGATCGGTGTCGGGTGATCCAGCAACCCAACGCCGGGCCCGCCGCCGCTCGCAACACCGGGGTGGCAGCGGCGCGCGGCGACATGCTGGCATTCGTCGACGCCGACGACCTGTGGACGCCGCGGAAGCTCGAGTTGCAGGTGGCGGCGCTGCAGGCCGACGGCGAGCTGGCGTCGGTGTTCGGGCACTTCTCGACCTTCTCGTCTGACCGGGATGGCGAGGCTGTCGAAGATGAGGCGCCATGTCCCGGCTGGTCACTCGGCACGATGCTGGTGCGACGCGAGGCGTTCCTCGACGTGGGTGCGCTGTCGGCTCGCTGGCGTGTCGGCGAGTTCCTCGACTGGTACGGACGCGCCGAGGACCTCGGCCTGCGTCACATGATGTTGCACGATGTCGTACTGCTGCGACGGGTGCACGCCGCGAGCCTCACCGCCGGCGACCGCTCGGCGTGGGCCGACTATCCGAAGGTCGTCCGCGAGATGCTCCGACGGCGGGCGGCGTCCGAGGGTGAAGCGCCGTGACCGGCAGGTTCGTCGCAACCGCCATCCGCTTCCGGCGATGGCTCGCCGTGTTGGCCGCTGCGGCGGTCCTCCCGGCGATTCCGATCGGCGTGCTGCGATGGGTGCGTCCCCGTACGAGCGCGATGATGCTCGAACGGCGTTGGCGACGAGGCGGTGCCGGGGTGCCGGTCACGTACGAGTGGGTCGACCTCGAACTGATCTCACGAGAGATGTGGCGAGCCGCGATTGCGGCCGAAGACGCGTACTTCCGTCATCACACCGGTTTCGACTGGGTCAGCATCCGCTCGGCGCTCTCCCACAACCGGTCGGACGGGTCGTCGATGCGCGGTGGCAGCACGATCAGCCAGCAGGTCGCCAAGAACCTGTTCCTCTGGCCCGGCCGATCGTGGCTGCGCAAGCTGGGCGAGGCGTACCTCACGATGTGGATCGAGCTGCTGTGGACCAAACGGCGGATCCTCGAGGTGTATCTGAACATCGCCCAGTTCGACGACGACGTGTTCGGCGTCGACGCGGCGGCCCGTCACGGCCTCGGCACGTCGCCGCGTGAGCTGACGCGCCAGCAGGCTGCACTGCTCGCCAGTGTGCTGCCCAGCCCGAGCCGATTGTCGTTTCGCGACCCCACGCACGAGATGCGCTTCCGTCAGCTGCGCATCGCGAAGGCGATGAACCGCATCGACGATTCGTATCTGGAGCAGTTGTGACGTCAGCTGGTTCCTCGGCCGTCCGGTCGGTACGCAGCGCAGCGCGCGTGCCGCGCCGCCTGGCGGGACGGGTGCGCGGACGTTGGCGCGACGGGTTGGTGGCAGGGCGCCGCCAGCCGCGATGGTGGCCCGAACGGCTGATGTCGTGGCCCGGTATGCGCGGTCCGCACGCCGACAAGGAGGTGGTGCTGTTCGCCGCCGGTCGTCGCTACGAGTTCACGCCCGCCGTGCTGCGCCGTTTCAGCGGACACGTCCACCATGGGACGCTGCGCCCGACGACGCAGGAGGTGGCCGACTCGTTGGCTCGTCTCGGGCTCGGCACCGACGCAGCGCGAACACTGGCGACGGTGTCACGGTTCGAGGGAGGCTACGACGCGATCCAGACCTACGACAGCGCCAGGTTCTCGTGGGGCTTCATCCAGTTCAGCGCGCCGGGCGGTCTGTTCCACGTGCTGGCGGAGATCAAGGCGACACAGCCCGAGCTGTTTGCCTCGATCTTCTCGCCAGCGGGCATCGATGTGGAGGGTTGGCAGGTGACCGTGCACCGAGATGGTCGCACACTCGTTGGCCCGCGGGCACACGACCTACTCCACGACGACCCGACGCTGTGGACGCCGTTCATTGCCGCTGCGGCCATACCAGCGGTGCAGGACGCCCAGGTCAAGGTTGCCCACGAGCACTACTTCACTCGTTCGATGCAGGCCACGGCACGAGCCGACGGCCGCGATGTGGCCTTCGGAGAGCTGTTCGCCGAGTCCGAGGTGGGTCGAACACTGCTGGTCGATCGTGCGGTTCGTCGCGGACCCGCCAGCGCGATTGCACTGTTCGGCGACGCAATGCGACGATGTGGCGTGCATGCGGATCCGGTCATCGACGAGGTGCGGCGCATCGAGGCGCACGACACGGTGCGTCTGACGTCGATCGTCGAGACGATCTCCGGTACCGATGCGGAAGGTGTCTGAGATGTCCGATCCGCAGGTTGGCGCCGAGGGTGTGGTGATGCGTCCGGCACGACGCGGCGACCTCGCCGCGATCGAATCGATCGCGTCTCGCACGTGGAATGGTCGTGACTATCTCATCGACGTCGTCGACGCCTGGATCGACGACCCCACCGGTGAGTTCGTGGTCGCCGAGGTCGATGGCAAGGTCGCCGGCACCGTCAAGGTTTCCCGGCTCGGCCAGGCCAGATGGTGGCTCGAGGCATGTCGGGTCGACCCCGATGCGCGCGAGCGGGGGCTGGGGCGGGAACTGATGCGGTTTGCGGTCGTCCGCGCCGGCGAGTTGCAGACGAGCGAAGGTGGCACCGGGGTGATGGGTGCCGTCGTCGACGAGAGCAACGTGCCGTCACTTCGTATCTTGACGTCGATCGGCTTCGTGGAACTCGTGCGCTTCACGCGCTGCGTCGCCGCGTGCGAGTCGACGTCGGGCGTGTCCGACTTCCACGTGCTCGACGCAGTCGACGTGGATCGGGCGGTCGAGTTCGTCGATCACTCCGAGCTGGTGGCAGTGGCGGCGGGAACGCAATCGCACCGGCCGGTGGGGGTGACGCTCGATCGCCAGAGCGTGTCGGCACTGATCGATGCGCGTCGGCTGTACGGATGGTCGGGGGTGCGCCACGAACCGCAGCGGCTCGACGGCCTGCTGGCGGTTGGTGACATCTCGACGGGTGCGCGGAGCCTGAGTATCACCTACCTCGACGCTCCGGGCGAGCTCGTGTCGATCGCAAGTGGCACGAGATCGCTCGGCGCGGCGCTCGGTGCGACGACCGTCGAGCATCTGCTGCAGGCTGACCCGGCGCGGGTGGCGTCGATGCTGCGCGCGCGTTGGCGCCGCCCGGCGGGACTGAACCTGTCGGTGATGGTGGCGCGCGAGATCGGCGCGGAGCAGGCGGTATGACCCCACAAGAGATCGAAGCCGAACAGCAGCGCCTGAATGACGTGCTGACGCCGTACCACTTCTCGGCACTGAGCGTCGACGGGGTCGATGGGCCGCGCATCGCGCAAGCGCGCGGTGCCGAGTCGTTGCTCCACGAGTTCACGGGCGAACGGCGCCGACGTCCCGGTCGGTGGGTCGTCGTCGACAAGACGTGTCAGGTGCTGGTGGCCGGCGACCGTGACGGCACGATCCGGTTCGTGATGCCGGCGACCACCGGGCGACCCGGGCGCGAGACCCGTCTGTCCGACCGGGCCACGGCGTTTCGTTACGAACCGGCAGCCGAGAACAACGGCTGGCGCAACAGTGCCACCTTCCCGGTCGAATCCGACGACGGCCTGGGCGGCAACATGTACCGCCCGATCTACTTCGACCGTGGGATCGCCATCCACGGGTCGCTGCGGGTGCCGCCGTATCCGAGAACCGACGCCTGCGTCTGCGTCGACCCGGCGCATCAGGACCAGCTCGTTGCCTGGCTCGGTCTCGACGCCGTGACGACGCCGACTTGGCACCCCCAACAGATCGACCTCACGGTCACCGTTCGCGGGCAGTACGCCAACAGCGACGCCGATGCACCTTCCGCGGTGGCCACATCCGCCGCCGCACCCAGCGCTTCCGCACCGAGCGCGTTCGTCGGAGATCGACGTCCTCGGGTCGGTTCGGTGATGCACCTACCTGACTCGGTCCAACAGTTGCTGGTGCGCGCTGCGCTCGACGGTGGAGTTGCCGGCCGGGCGGCGTTCGAGACATGGATGTTGCGCGTGTCGGTCGGCGATGGCATCGATGGGGCGTCGGAACGGCTGCTGCCGCTGGTGTACGCGAGCCTGCTGCGCGATGGCGGCGAGGTGCCCCACCGGGAACTGCTCGCCGGGCATTACCGGCGCAGCTGGTACAAGCACAATCGGTTGCTGCATCGTGCGAAACCGGCGATCCGGTTGCTACAGGACGCCGGCCTCGAGGTGATGGTCACCAAGGGGGTGTCGCTCGCCGCTCGGTACTACGACGATCGTGGCGCACGCTCGATCGGCGATGTCGATGTCGTGGTGCGCGACACCGAGGCGTCTGTTGCGCTCGCACTGCTCCTCGCTCACGGTTGGCACGGCGACGACGCCGACATTCCCCCCGAGCAGTTGTTGGGAAGAAGCCACGCCGTTGGATTGCTCGATGACCACGGCGGATACGTCGATCTGCATCGTCGCATGATCGCCCTGTCGAGCCAGGGTCTCGACGCGCCGGTGTGGGCGCGCGCCCAGCCGGTGGAGCTCGACAACATGACGGTGTTGATGCCGTGCGCCGCCGACGAGTTGCTGCTCACCGTGTTGCACGGGTGGGCGTGGAGTGCGGTGTCGTCCATTCGTTGGATTCCCGATGTCGCGGCCATCATCTCGCACCTGGAACCTGCCGACTGGCAGACGATGATCGACGAGGCTCGCCGTCGTGAGGTGTCGTATCGCGTGTGGACTGCATTGCGGACCGTGCACGACGATTTCGACGTGGCGGTGCCGCCATGGGTGCTCGACGAGTTGGCCCGTGGCCCGTACGCGTCGTTCGAAGCCGCCGAAGAGCGATGGCACACCACCGTGCACCGTCGCGTCCCACCGGGCGTGTTCGCGTATTACGAGTACGTCCGCCAGGCCGGCACACCGAGCGGTGTCACCTGGTGGATCGGCTACGTGAAGTACTACGGCTCGTTGATCAGCCGGCCCGACGGCCGCAACCCGGCGCGCTGGATGGTCGAGAAGACCAAGCGTCGCCTCGCCCGCAAGGCCGTGCGATGACTGATCAGTAGCCGTTGACGCACACGGTGGCGGTGGTCGATTCGTTGCCGCTACCTGATGCACGCAGTGCGGCGTTGAAGCCACTGGTGAGTGTGTAGGAGTCGAGTGGTGGCTGGTACGACTCGGGACTCGCCCAGAAGTCGGTGGACCCGTTGGGATACGGCGACCAACTCACGAAGTTCAAGGTCTTGCCGGCGCCGGTGATGCGAGCCTTGGCGGCGGTGAGATCGACGGTGGTGGCCCATCCGTAGAAGAACGGGTTGGTGGCGAAATCGCTGCGGGTCGTGGCGATGGTGACCACGACGCACGCCGTGGTGTCGGTCCATGTGCCCTGCGTGGTGCTCACCGTGAACCAGCTGGGGTCGGCCGGTGGAGGCACCGGGGCGTTGTAGTTGCAGATCGTGATCGTTGCGGTGAGATCCGACGTGAGCGGCGTGTTGTTGGTACGCGGATCGAAACGACCACCATGGGTACGTCCCTTGATCAACACGCTGCTGGGGCTTTCGACGGTGACGATGCCGGTGCCGTTGAGGTCGATCTGATGAGGTGCTGTCCTGTACCACGGCGCCGCATTCAGGTCGACCCTGATCGCCCAAGCCCGCGGCGTGGCGTCGATGCCGGTGATGTTGGCAACCGTGCACACCTGTCGTGCTCGCGTGATGTTCCAGTCGATGCTGCGGATCACCGTGTCGGCGTTGGCTGCGCTGATCCCGCCTGATGACACACTGCTCGGCGACGGGGGAGGGGGCGCCGTGGTGCTCGTGGTGCTCGTCGTGCTCGACGAGGTCGTTGTCGTCGTGGTGGTCGTCGACGTGGTGGTCGTGGTCGGTGGCGTGCACGGGGTGGTGGGGGTCGAGGCGGTGCCCTGGGAGCTGTTGGTCCAGTCGCCGACCGGGATTGCCTTGACGCCGTTGGTGTCGTTGGGGATTTCGTAGAACTGCTCGGTCCAGCCGCCTTCGATCGTGTGTGGACCCGAGACGATGTTGTTGCCGACTCGCAGGTCGAAGTCGAGCGTGACCGCCGACTCGTTGCGCACGCGCAAGGTGTATGTGGTTGGCCCCTTGCAGATCGACGTGACCCGCACGAGCGGATCGGGCAACGGCGCCACGGTGGTCGTCGTGCTGGTGCTCGTCGTGGTGGTGGTGGACGTGCTGGTGGACGTGCTGGATGTGGTCGTTGTCGTCGACGTGGTCGTTGCGGCGCTGACTGCAGCGGTGAACTCGGCCGAATCGGTCCACGACGCAGCGGTGGCTTGTACGCCGGCCGCGGTCGCGAGCAGGCCGGCCATCACCAGCAGTGTCAACGCTGTTCGGCCGCGTCGGCGCACGCGCCGCAGTGTGCTCATTGCGCCACCACCCTGCGCTGGCCCACGAGGAGCGTGCCCACCGCGATTGCCAGCAGCCCACCGCCGGCAACGGCCATCAGCAGGGTCGGGTCGATCGCAGTCGATTGTCGCGTTTCCACGATGGTGATCTCGCCGACGATCTCACCGGACGCACCCGGCGCGACGCCGGGGTCCATGGTGGCTTCGACGGTGAGCGTGTACGGCCCGGGGTCGAGTTCGGTGCCGACCGCGAGCGGCGTGCACCGTTCGAGTTGGCAGATCGTGAGGTCGACGTCGATGGCCACAGCGCTGCCGATCGTGTCGACGCGCGCGTCGGCAATCCGTGACGGTACGGGTACGTCGATGGCCGAGGATCGGGCCTGGGTGACCCCGGGCACGAACGTGTCGAAGTTGATCTCGACGCTCAGCGATTCGGGTGCGTGTTCGGATGTCGGCAGTGCCGCGATTGCGAGCCCGAGCGCGACGAGAACCACCCCGCACAGCAGTGCAGCCGTGGCTCGTGTGGCGGTGCGGCCCATCGTGCGTTCCGCCTATCCCGACCGTGCCAGGGTTCGTCGGTCGACATCGGCGAGTTCGGCCGATACGAGCAGGTCGATGGGTGTCGATCGTGCCGTCGGCGGGTCACTGTCGGGCATGCGTATGAGCCCGATGCCGTCGGAAAACGGCAACTCGAAGTCCCACAGCTCGTCATCGGGAGTGTCGGGGATGTCGATGCCGAGTGCGTACAGCGCCAGGTCGAGGTCGTCCATCTCGCGCAGGCGTGTCACGTCGACACCGACGGCGGCCAGGTCGTTGTCGAGTTCATCGATTCGTGGGTCGCGCTGGCGGACACGATTGATCGCTCGTCGCACCACCTTGCGTGGCGGCTCGTCGAGTAGCGACAACCCGAGCAACGCAAGAAGCGCAAGCAGGATCGGCATGGCAACCGACGGTTCCATCATCTTCGACACGACCGTGCCGGCACCTGGAACTCGTACCCATGGGGTGAGCACCTCGTCGCCGACGACGTAGGTCTCCATGTCCGCAGCGGCGTTCGCGTCGCCCTTCATGCTGATCTGCCAGAGGGTTGCCTCTGACGCAGCGAGGTCGTAGGACGCGATGTCGTCGTTGCTGACCTTGCTGATCGCGATGACCCGATGGGTCACCCGCTTGCCTGTGAGTTCGCTCGGCAGCGACACGACATCGCCGATCTCGAGTTGGTCGGTGGGCAGCCAGTGGTCGATGAGGAGGTCGCCGGTCATGATCCCGGGCTGCATCGATCCGGAGATGACGATCAGAGGCTGGACGTAACCGAGCGTGCCCCCGACCCAGAGGCCGCCGGCAACGACGCCGAGGATGGCACCAATCCAGAGTGCCACCGAGCCGAGGAGTCGGATGATTCGCATGTCGACGTGATCGTGCCGGGCGCAGAAGGGCGGCGCCGTGTCGACGCCGCCCCTCACCTACGCGGTTCGATCAGGGAGCGGACTGGGCCTCGATCTGCACCGTCACGGTGCCGGTACGACCCATGTAGTCGCTGTTGTCCCACGCGGCATCGCCCGTGACGAGTACCTCGAGCGTTGCCTGCTCGCCAGGCACGAGCACGCCATCAGGGTTCTGCTCGACGTAACCCGCCGAACCGTAGGTGACGACCGCCGGCATGCCGCCGCCGAACAGCGAACCGGCAGTGGCGAACTTGACTGGCATGAGCGTGATGTTGAGCGCGCCGCCGTTGCGGACCGTCACGGTGTAGCTGTCGGCAATTCCTGGGCCGACGTTCTCGAATGCGGTCGAGGGGAGCTGGATTGCAGCAAGGCCCGAGGTGTCTGCTTGATCCCAGACTCCGGTCGTCGGGTTGTAACCCTCGAGTTCGAACTCAGCAGTTGTCGCGGCGCCTTGGAAGAACACGTTGTCGGACCAGGCAGCGCTGGTGAGGGCGGCGCCGACACCGAGGACGGCGACGCCGGCCAGGGCGAACTTGGTGATCTTGCGACGCCGACCCGAGGGTTCGAATTCGGTGTCCTGGTCGGGGGTGATGGTCATTGCCATGGTGACGATCCTTTCGATGTGTCGGATCGGCCCAACGCCTCACCGTGTTGCCCGCTGTCGTCTTCAGCAACGCACACATCCTTCGGCGCACGCAGATGAACACTTGAGCTCGACTTCACCTCGAGGGTCTGAAGCTGCGTCGATGTCGACGCTGCGCGGTCGTCGACCGCCGGTAGCGCACAGTTCGGCGGGTCAGCCGACCTGATCGAGCAGCCCGATGATCACCCGGGAATCGAGGCGTACCGCGTCGACGGACCGAGGCTGCGGACGCGGACGCGCGGTGGTCACTTCGGTGTTCGCCACGGCGTGCAATTCGATCAGCAGGCTCTGCGCGGTGAATGCCTCGTGTCCCTGCCACAGGAACAATCGGGAGCGTTCGCCGCGCGTGCCGGCACCACCGGCGGAGCATCGTGAGCCGATTCGCGCCTCAAGGCTGTGGCACAACGCATCGGCCAGCACCGATTGGGTCGGGTAGGCCCCGATGAATCCGTTCGGCGAGTGAACGTGCACGGTGAGCGCAGGCCGAATCGCGGCGAGGAACCCGAAGAGTGCAGCAGTCTCGGGTTGCGAGACCCTCCCACCGTCGGCGTTGAGGTCGACGTCGTTGGCGTTGCGTCGGTCGTAGTTGGCGTAGCCGTCGGGGTTCAGCGTGGGGATGAGCCAGATGCCGTTGCGTGTCGGGGGTCGCCGTCGGATCTCGTCGGTCAGCAGGGTGGGTGAGCATTCATTGCCGTGGATCTGTGCGACGACGACCATCACGGCCGCTGGCTTCGGTGGCCCCCAGTATTCGGCCCAGATCGGGCGCCCCTGTACCGACGTGCCGATCTGGGTGATCGTGGAGGCGAACAGTTGGTTCAGCCCGGGAAGGCCTGCGGTCAAGTTGTCGCATCTGCCCGTCGGGTAGAGCACTGGTGGCGGCGGCGGCTTGGTGACCGCGACGCTGCGACCACGAACGGCGCCCGCGGTCGCGGTGGCGCGTTGGTCGATGTGTTGGTCTTGCTGGATTGCCGTCGTCAGCGACGCCCCGCCAGCCGACACGATCACCACGGCGGCGACCGCCATCGTTGCCACGGCAAACCAGTGGCCCCGGCGTGCCGCGACCCTCGTTCGCATGACCGTTCCACCCGCCACAGCGCACATGATGTCACGGCCCGGACTGCTGTGCGGTTCTCTCGACCCGATCGGC
>Ga0073905_10001934_pt1 | contig 10656 bp, 6 predicted proteins | sample KloWWTupernatant_FD_65482 | JGI IMG/M metagenome (GOLD analysis project Ga0073905, IMG submission 65482) | Active sludge microbial communities from Klosterneuburg, Austria, studying microevolution and ecology of nitrifiers - Klosterneuburg... | ecosystem: Engineered > WWTP > Aerobic digester >... | reverse complement strand
GACAGTCGCTGGAACGCGCGCTGGCCGGCTGTCCGCCGGAGGAAGCGGGCCCTGTCGCCGTTGACGACGCTGTGGCGGAGGCCCTGGCGTATTTGCCACGCCCGTGACAGGCCGAGCGGGCTTCGACCTGGATCTATCCGCAGATTAACGCAGATTGGCTCAGATTATGGCCTGGAAGAGCATGCAAGGAAAAAAGCCATTTGACGAATCGCCCGTCGCGTCCATAATCTCCACCCAGATGCGCCGTCAATCCTGATCGGCGCGTTCGGGGGGGGATATGAGCGACACGTTTGCATTGGTCACCGGGTCATCGGGCGGGCTGGGCGCCGAAATCGCTTCCTGTCTGGTCCGCCTGCACGGCCGCAACGTGATCGTGAGCGGGCGGAGCGAGCAGCGCCTGCGTCCAGTCGTCGAGCGGCTGGCCAAAGAGAACCCTGCCATCAAGGCCATCGCGATTCCAGCCGACCTGTCCGAGATGGATGGCGCGAGCCGGCTGTTTGCCGGGATCGCCGAGCGCGGCCTCGTCGTCGACGAGCTGGTCAACAACGCCGGGGCGAGCGCGCCCGGCAGCGCCCTTAACCTCGACACGGGCGTCGTGCGCTCCGAGATCGTGCTTGACTACATCTCGGGGGTAACCCTGACCATGTTGTTCCTCCACCACCTGCGGGAACACGGCAGCCCGGCCGGCCGGGTGATCCAGATCCTGTCGATGGCCGCCCGCTTCAACGCCATGCCAAACTTCGCCCATTACAACTCGGCCAAGAAAGCCTTTGACGCCTACACCAAGGGGATCGAATACGAGACCCGCCGGGCGGGCGTCGGGGTTCAGTTCCATCGGGTTTACCCCGGCGCAATTTCGGGCACCAAGATCGCCACCAGCGGGATCACCGAGAAGAACAAGGGCATCGCGCTGACGGCCGCCCAGGTCGCCGACGCCATCGTGCGCGCGTCGCGCCAGGGCAGGCGCGTCATCATCCCCGGGTTTGTCAACAAGCTCGCCTACGTCGCCGCGCCGATCGTGCCCCAGTTCATCACCGATCGGGCGTTTTACAAGACCTACGGATAGGGCTGAATCGTATCTATCCGTTCCACATGGAGGTATTCCCATGATCGTGCGTGTCTTTCGGTGCCGTGTCCATCCGGACAAACAGAAACAGTTTGAGCCCTTCTTCCGCGGCAAGGCCGTGTCGAACGTGCGCGCCCACAAAGGCCTGATCTCGATTTTTTCCGGCGGCCCGATGGACGGCGCGTCCGACGCGTATCTGATGGTCTCGATCTGGAAGGACCTCGACTCGCTCAAGGCCTTCACCGGGGAGAACTGGCAGCAGCCCTACATCGACCCCGCTGAAGCAGACCTGATCAGCGATGTCACCCTGGAACATTACGAGGGCGGGCAGGTGTAGACGTCATCGGCGAAAACCTCGCGGGAAGGCGCCAAGGACTCATCCCGGCATAGGCTTGACAGCGCCTACCCGCGAGGTTAGTCCGTCGCCGTCCACCCCATTGCGCATTTCCCGCGCGTCCCTATACTCTCCCGATATCGCTACGGGGTCACGCGCGCCGTCACATAACGGCGCCGCGGAGGGGGAGAGCATGAACGTTCAAAAGTCCATACGGGTGCTGATTGCGCTTGGAATCTCGTTTCTGAGCGCGGGTGTTCAGCCCGCGGCTCAAACGGCGACCGCGGTGAACAGGGCCGGCGGTCTCATCGGCTGCATGACCTTCACCCCGCCGCCCAACGGTCCCTTCTCAGTCGGCGATTCGTACTCCGAATCCGGTCTGACCCTGGTCGGCCAGCCCTTCCACTTCAGCGACTGGTCGGACAGCAGCGCCGGAAAGGGCAGCAAGAGCGACTCGGCGCACGCGGGCGGCTCGCCACCTGAAATGCAGCTCAACAACATCGTTGTCGAGACGAGCACGGTCTCGCTCAATTTTACAAAGATCGAGTGGAAATACGCCGAACGGGGCGGAAATCTCAACCTGTCCATCAACGGGGAGTTGGCCATCTTCGACAACTTCGCCGAGATGAACGGCGCGATGCTGGGCGGCGTCCATGTTGCGGTGACCGGCGGGAATGGGCAGGACAGCGGCGAGGTCACCTTGTATGGCGAGATCTCATCGTTCGGTATCGGCGGCCAGGAGCTGTGGATCGACGACCTGTGTTTCACCGACGCGGTGGATCCCATTGGCAACCAGCCGATCAACACCAAGAGCGATCTGGGCGACGCGCCGGACAGCGCCAACCACTTCGGATCGCCCTACGCAAACACCGCGTATGCCTTCCCGGCAACCGTGCTTGGGAAATTCCCAACCACGTTTGACCCCGCGACGGCGCCTCCGATTCAGGGTCAGGGGCCCAAGCACCTCAGCATCGCCCACATGTGGTTGGGCGCGGCCGTGACGGCCGAGAGCAAGGCCGATCAGTTGCCCGACAGCGACGGCGCCACCAACATCCTCAACCTGGGCGCGGACCTGGCCGATATGGACCGGGCCGACGATGGCTGGCTCAACCGGTGGACGGCCGTCTTCACCGATTGCGAAACGACCGAGCTGGTGGTGCGGGTCACCCGCAGCAGCATGCCGCTGCCCCCCACGCTGACCAACCTCTTTCTGAATGTCTGGTTCGACGGGATGGGCAACCAGCCCACGCTTCCCAGCGACGGCGATTGGCAGGACCTGAAGGATTGCCCGAACGGCAGCGGCGTGCCCGCATTCGCCCGCGAGTGGATCGTCCAGGACGCGCCGATCCCCATCATCCCGACCAACTCGTCGCAGGTCTTCACCATCACCACCCGTCTGGTCCCAAACAACACGCCCACTCTCACCCACTGGCTGCGCTTCAGCCTGAGCGAGCTCCAAGCCGTCACGATCTCCACGCCGGATGACGCCGACGGCCGCGGGCCGGTCAACGCCTTCCGGATGGGCGAGACCGAGGATTACCTCTACGAGTCGCCGCCTCCCCCGCCACCGCCACCGCCGGCCGGCAAGACCGACCTGGGCGACGCGCCCGATAACACCAACCATTGGGGCAGCACCAACACCGCCTACACCTTCCCGCTCTTGACCCCCGGCCGTTATCCGACCGTGTGGAACAGCGGGGTGGCCCTCGACCCAAGTGGGCCCAAACATCAGAACAGCGCGCTCGAGGGCATCCTCGGGATGAACATCACCCGCGAGGACGAGGCCGACATTGGCCCCGACGCGGACGTGGTCAACAACATCAAGACCGGGGGCATCGACAGCGCCAACTACGATCAGGCCGACGACGGCTGGCTCAACCCGGGCGCCCCGTTCCCGAATTGCGCGACCACAACGTTGAAGGTTCGGGTGCGGCGCGGCCCGGCCGCGATCATGCCGACCATGCTGCTCAACGTCTTCTTCGACGGCAATCGCGATGGCGATTGGGCGGACATTCGGCCATGCCCGCCGGACGCGACCGGCGCGGCGCCGAGCAGCAACGAATGGATCGTCCAGAACTGGGTCGTGAACATGACCGGCATCCCGTTGGGCGGTTTCTTTGACTACAACGTGCCCACCCGCCTGATCCTCAACACGGCGCCGACCCTCACCCACTGGGTGCGCTTCACCCTGAGTGATTCGCCCGCGGTCATCGACTCCGCGCTTGCGCCGCCGCGCGCGGACGGGCGCGGCCCGCTGCAACCCGGTTTCTTCAAGAACGGCGAGACCGAGGACTACATCATCGAGGGCCAGCATCCGCAGGGCCAGCCCGGCGTGCTGACCATCGACAAGAGTGTCATCAACCCGTTTGGCGCCAACACGGCCGGCAAGATCATCACATACGTGATCGAACTCCAGCATACGGGCGGGACGCTGGCCGCGACGACGATCCTGACCGACCCGCTGCCTGCCCAGGTGATCCCGGTGGGGTTGCCCAGTGTCAGCAATCCGATCCCGAGCGCCGGGCCGCTTGTCGCTTCGCTGGCGGGCAATCTGATCACCTGGAACGGCTGGCTCAGCCCGGGCGGCAAGATCCGGATCGAACAGCCGGTGCGGGTCAAACCGTGCTTCGGCAACGGCCCGCGGGTCATTACCAACAAGGCGTATGCCCTGCAAACGGCGACGGCCGGCGGCGGCGTGATCTCGGATCAGGTCGACATCGACGAGTTCTGCTCAAGTGTCATCGTGTGGGGCGGCGGCGGGTTGACCTTCACCACCCACATCGCGACCCCGTTTGTGCTGCCCGGCGACATCATGAGCGTGACGGTGACGTTCACCAATACCGCCTCCGAGCCGGCCCCGTTGCGGGTCGGCCTGAACGGGCTGCCCCCCGGCCAGCCATACTTGGGCGGGCGCGCTAGCTGCCCCGGACCCGACGCCACGTCCGTGGTCGTGCCGGGAAACGGAGGCCGTGTCGACAAGATCTACGCCGTGCGGGTCCCCAGCGGCCAGTCGCTCGGAGCCTTGTCGCCGGCCGGCGACTGGGATGGAGATGGCACGTTTGACGCCGCGCTGCGGATGAGCTTCTTCGACATCTTCACCGAAGTCAACCTGGCGGCGGATCCGGATTCGGACGCGGCCGAGTATGCCTGCCGGGCCGTGAAGTTGTCGGCCAACATCGTCAAGACCGACCTGGGCGATGCCCCCGACAGCAGCAACCACCCCGGCGCCGGGATGAGCGCCTACCCCGGCCCGGTCGCGGCCAGCTTCCCCTCCGTCTTCGATCTGGCGACGGGAACGCCGAGCGGGCCGCGCCACTGGCGGCCATGGCACTTCCACCTCGGCCCGCGGGTCAGTGTGGAACGTGATGCGGATCTCTTCCCCGACCAGGACGCGCCCTTCACCAACCTGCGTCCGCCGCTGGACCAGAAGGATCTGGACAACTACGACGACGGCGTCGCGCTGGGCGCGCTCGCCTTCCAGAATTGCCAGGTCGCGACGATCCCGGTCCAGGTCTTCATTGACCCGGCGGCCAAGACCTGGATGATCAGCAACACGCTGCAGGGCTATGTGAACGTGTGGCTCGACAGCAACCGCGACGGCGACTGGGACGACAGCTACGCCTGCCCGCCCGGGACCGGCGGCCCGGGACCCTTTGCCCTCGACCACATCGCCATCAACCGTCCGATCAACCCGGCCGCGCTGGCGATCGGGCTCAACACGATCTTCGTGACCACCGGACGGGTGAACTGGTCCGGCAACGCCCCCGCCTGGATGCGGGCAACCTTGACCACTCAGCCGATCAGCCTGCCCTTGAGCGCGAGCCTGGGCGGCTCACTCGTGAACTTCAGCGATGGGCGGGGCGAGAACTACCGCCTGGGCGAGACCGAGGACTATCTGTACCGCGACCCGGCAATCCAACCGACTGGGACGGTCGACGTGCAGATCACGAAGCACGGCGAGCAGGTGCATTCCACCGGCATGCCGATCACGCCCGGCCAGATGAGCCCGAACGCGAGCAGCGCGCTGTGCTGCCTCGACGACGACGCGGATAACGATGGTATCCCAGACACCGCCATCACCGTCTGGTCGATGGAGTTCAGCAACCAGGGCACTGACGCGACCACGAAGACCATCCGGATCCGCGAGAGCCCGACCCTCGCCTGGTCGGTTGCGCGGGCAGTCGTCATCGGGCCGGACGGGACGCCGAGCACGGATGGTTTCACTTCTGACCGCAAGGGCTGGGATGGCACGATCAAGGGCAACGGGACCTATCGACTGTTGATGGCGATGACCCGGACCGCGATGGTCGAGACGGAACTCGTCACCAACACGGTCACCATTGAGGCGACCGGCGACACCGATCCGGCAGACAACGAGGCTGGCGCCACGGTGGTCGTGGCGGGATCCCTGCAGGTTCCCTTGCTGACGGGCCCGGGCAATGGCGCGATCTGCACCGGGACCTTCACTGTCACGGGCTGGGCCAACCCGGGCGCGCTGGTGCGGCTGTACATCGACGGCGCCGAGATCCTCAGCGCGACAGCGCCGCTGGCGGGCAACTGGGCTTTCGCCGTAAGCGGGCTGGCCAACGGCATGCGCATCCTGAGCGCAACCGCCGAGGCGGGCATGGTCGTGCTGGCCTCTTCTGACATGAAGGTGTTTGTCGATGACAGCCTGTCCTACTCGCCTCTCAGCCTGCGCTTCACCGATCCGGCCGGCATCTCGCATCGCCCGGTCGATGTGAACGGGCGCACCGACGACGGCGGCTGGATCCTCAATCTGCACCCCTTCACGGCCTACACGATCACGGTCCGCACGTGCTGCCGAAACGATCCCAACGCCGCGATCACGGTCAAATTCGGGCCCACCGATACGGTGACACTGACCGACCCGGACTTCGACGGCCTGTTCGAGGGCGTCTACACCACCGGCATGCGCACTTCGCTGAACATGGTCATCTCGGTGACCTGTTTCGGCATCATCAAGAGCAGCGATGGTACGGTCCTGATCGACCCATTCGGCTACATCACCGACATCAACACCAGCGCGTTGCTGAGCGGGGCGACGGTGACCAACTATGAGTTGCAAGGCATGCTCTTCAACGTATGGAACGCCCCGGCCTACGGGCAGATCAATCCGCAGGTGACGCTGGCCGACGGCTTCTACAGCTTCTTCACCCCGCCCGGCACATACCAGATCGGGGTGACCCGGTCCGGCTACCAGAGCCACCGCAGCGCCGACATCGTGGTCACCAACGCCCTGGTGCGCTATGACGTGGCGCTCACGCCGGTGCCAACCGGCCCGGTCACCCACCGCGTCCTGCTGCTTGAGAGCGGGCCGTCCCCCCAGGTCGTGCGGGTGAAGCCTTCGAGCGTTGTCCAGTTCACCAACTGGACGGTGCGCGAGAGCCCGACCCGCTGCTGCCGGGGCGGCAACCCGTATCGGCCCGAGGTCGGGACTGCCTGGGACAGCGGCATGCTGGCGCCGGGCGAGAGCTTCAGCGTGGTCTTTGATGACGTCGGCGTCTTCGAGTACGACGATGGCCTGGGCGGCGGCGTGATCGTCGTCGACCATGGCGGGACGGCCTTCCTGCCGATGGTGCGGCGCTAATCTGGAAGTTTTCGGAACTGGCCCCCGGCTGCGCCGGGGGCCAGTTCCGAAGCGGATATCACTCCCTTGAAAAGAACTCTCGAACTCGGCGCGGCCCGAGTGACGATCATCAACATCGGGGACGCGAACGCGGCGTTGCAGGATTGGATCACCTTGCCGGAGGCCGGGCGCCCGCCCGACTACGCCGAGGTCTTCACGCGCCAGATGCAGGTCCCGCATCAGTGCGTCCACATCGCGCTGAACGGGCGCTCGATCCTGGTCGATGCCGGGCGCATGGTCCCGCCCGGCCCGCCGCCCTTCGATCCTGAGGCGACCCGGCTGCTGGCGGGGCTGGCGGCGGCCGGCGCGCGGCCGGAGGACATCACCGACCTCGTCATCACCCACGCGCACTGGGATCACTTCAATGCGAGCACAATCGCCCATGATGGCGGCTTCGGGCCGCGCTTCCCCAGCGCGCGGGTCTTTCTGGGCCAGCCGGACTGGGAAGCCGCCCGGCGCGGCGAGGCGTGGCAGAACTCCGACAGCCTGGAGCGCACAACGTTCGGCGCGCTGAACGAGGCGGGCCTGCTCACGCCGGTGGACGGCGATCTCGATCTCGATCACGGCGTCAAGATCGTCGCCGCGCCCGGCGAGTCGCCCGGGCACCAGATGCTGCGCATCCGCACGAGCGGCTACACCCTGTTCTGCGTGGGTGATTTGTATCATCACACCATCGAAGTCGAGCGCCCGACGTATATGCCGGACTGGGCTGAGCCTGTCTCGAACCAGGCCAGCCGGGCGGCGTTCGCCCGCGAGGCGCTGGCGGCCAACGCCCTCCTCATCGCCGCGCACATTCCAAGCCCCGGGCGGCTGCATGAGACGGCCACAGGCGTGACCTGGGTGTCCGTCTAGACTCCGGAAATGACATTCGCCGCCCCGGCGTCCGCCGGGGCGGCGAATGTCATTTCCGGAATATCATCGCGCTCAGCGATACGCGACAAAGAACAAGCGCATGAACGGAAAGAGGCGTTTGCCGTCGGCGCGCACGGGGAAAGCGGCGTCGATCCGTCCGCGAAGCTGAGCCTCGAAGGCCGCGCGTTCGTCGGCGCTCGCCAGCGCGTCCAGAAACGGACGCAGGCTGGTCGCGCGGATCCACTCCAGGATGGCTTCGGGATCGGCCATCACGTGCAGGTATTCGGTCTCCCACAGGTCGAGGCGCGGGCTCAGCGGGGCGAGCAGATCGTAGTAGGCCTCGCTGCTATCGATCGCGGTGGCATTCCGGGCCGCGCCCATGCGCTCGCGCCAGGCGGGATCGTCGGCGGTCGCCAGGATGAGCTTGCGGACCGCCATCTTGCCCGAGTGCGGCATCTGCACGGCCAGGGCCCCGCCGGCGGCGACTTGCGCGAACAGTCGTGGGATGAGCGCAGCGTGGCCCTTCACCCACTGCAGGGTGGCGTTTGAGAAAACCAGGTCGTAGGGCGTCTCCGCCGTCCAGGCGTTGATGTCAGCCTGCACCCACTTTCCGGCCGGGAAGTCGCGGGCAGCGGTTTCAAGCATCTTGGCCGAATTGTCGAGCCCGGTCACATCCGCCCCGGGCCAGCGCCGGCGCAAGGCCTCAGTGCTGTTGCCGGTCCCGCAACCTAGATCGATGATGCGATCGGGCTGGCCCAATCCGATCCGGGCGATGAGGTCCAGCGAGGGTTGGGTCCGCTCGTTGGCGTATTTGAGATACAGGTTGGGGTTCCAGTCAGTGGTCATAGACACATTCCCTGGAGACGACATGCCCCGGCGCAGCCTGGGCATGTCGTCTCTAGAGTGTTTTCAGGGTTGGATGATCGCTTTGATATCGCGCCCCTCGGCCGCCAACATGCGCCGGAAGGCCTCGTCGGCTCGGGTGATGGGGAAGCGCTCGATCCAGCTCTCGTACTCGATCTTCCCGCTGGCCAGCAGATCCAGAGCGGTCTGCATGTCCTCGAGCTTGGCCGCATACGTGCCATGCACGGTCCGCTCGGGCAGGGTCACGTCGTACGAGTCGACGGTCATGGCGTTATCGGTCAGCCCGATCCAGACCGCCGCCCCGCCCGGCCGGGCCGCATTCAGCGACTGGCGCTTCGTCAAGGCGAGCCCGACCGCGTCTACGACCACGTCAACGCCCTCGCCGCCGGTCAGCTCGCGGGCGATGGCGACCACATCCTCAGTGCGCGGATTGATCACCCGCTCGGCCCCGCAGCGCTGAGCGGCCTGCAGCCGTTCCGGGCTGAGGTCGGCCGCCAGAATCGTGGCGCCGGTGAGCGCGCTGAATGCCTGCATTGCCAGCAGCCCGATCGGGCCGGCCCCAATGACGAGGACGGTGCTGGGCTCGAGATGGCGGGTGAGGCCGACCATGTGCGCGCCATTCCCGAGCGGCTCAGCCAGACAGGCCGCTTCGGCCGGCAAGTTGGCCGGCCAGTCCAAAAGGGCGCTGACCGGCACGTTGACGTATTCGGCGAACGCGCCCGGCCGATTCATCCCGAAGATTTGCCGTTTTGCGCACAGATGCGGCCGCCCGGCCCGGCAGCGGTTGCACGTCCCGCACGGCACCAGAGCGTTGGCGACGACCCGCGCGCCGATCTTGAGGGACGTCCCGCTCGCGCCGCCCAGATCGGCGATGGTGCCGCAGAACTCGTGGCCCATCACCAGGGGCGGCGGGCGGCGCGGGCTGTGGTGGCGGAAGCCCTCGAGCTCGCTGCCGCAGATGCCGCAGGCCGCGACCCGGACCATCACCTCGCCCGGGCCGGGCTCGGGCGGGGGCATGTCGACGACCTCGAGGGTGTCCCAGGCCGGATACAGCAGTGCTTTCATTTAGATCTCCTGTCCTTTGAATTGGCTGACATACAGCCGGTGATAGAACCCGCGCGCATCGAGCAGGCTCTGGTGGTTGCCCTGTTCGACGATCTCGCCGTTGTTGATGACGAGAACGTGGTCGGCGTCGCGGATGGTGCTTAAACGGTGGGCGATGACAAAGCTGGTCCGGCCGGCCATCAGCCGCAGCAGCGACTTCTGGATGCGGACCTCGGTCCGGGTATCCACGCTGCTGGTCGCCTCGTCCAGAATCAGGATGGCCGGATCGGCCAGGATTGCCCGGGCGATGGCCAGCAACTGGCGCTGGCCCTGGCTCAGATTTCCGGCCCGCTCCGACAACAGGGTCTGATAGCCGTGCGGGAGCTGGCGGATGAAGTGATCGGCGTCCGCCATTTCGGCCGCCCGGATGACGTCGTCGTCCGAAGCCTCCAGACGCCCATAACGGATATTCTCCATGACCGTGTTCGAGAACAAGAAGGTGTCCTGCAGCACCAGCCCCAGCCGGCGGCGCAGGTCAGCCTTGGGGATCTCACGAATATCCACGCCGTCGATGCTGATCGTCCCGCTGTCGATCTCATAGAAACGGGTCAACAGATTGATGATGGTCGTTTTGCCGGCCCCGGTCGGCCCAACCAGGGCGACGGTCTCTCCGGCCCTGGCCTCGAGCGACATGTCCCGGATCACCGGCGCGTCGCGGCGATAGCCGAACTTGACGTGATCGAAGCGCACCTGCCCGCGCATAGGCGCCGCCACCGCCCGAGGCGTGGCATCGACCTCAGGCGGGGTGTCCATGATCTCGAAGACCCGCTCGGCCCCAGCCAGGGCGGC
>Ga0073905_10001932_pt1 | contig 10658 bp, 8 predicted proteins | sample KloWWTupernatant_FD_65482 | JGI IMG/M metagenome (GOLD analysis project Ga0073905, IMG submission 65482) | Active sludge microbial communities from Klosterneuburg, Austria, studying microevolution and ecology of nitrifiers - Klosterneuburg... | ecosystem: Engineered > WWTP > Aerobic digester >... | reverse complement strand
TTGTCAGTGGACGTCACGAACAGAGCACGTGCCTCGCCGATTAGCCACACCAAGGGTCCAAGCGCGACGAGCACTGCGATCCCGCCGAGCACCAATGCCTGCCATCGCTTCTTCACCGCAGTCAAGGCTACGAGCACCGGGAACGGGTCTCGCGGACCACACGCTCGATGCGGAAGGTGAGCATCGTCGGCAGCCGCGACTCGCATCTCCGAGCTTCTAGGGCGAAGCGCAGACGATATTGAGCCCGTCATCGGGATGGTACGTCCACGACGTGCGACCGTTGGTCGACTCCACCCGGCCGTCGAGCGCACGTGTCTCGCCCATCAGTGCCACGTCGGTCTGCGACCAACAGCCAGTTGTGGCGGCCACCAGGGCTAGAGCGTCGGCTCCGCCACCTTCGTCGAGTGTCGGCCGGTAGGTGACCGTCAGGCCCCCATCGCCGAGCACCTCGACGGTCAGGCCGCAGTGGACCGCCACGAACCGCGCCCCATCCGGCGTGTTCGTTTGGTCGCAGCCTGCCAGGTCGTCGGTGATGGCGGCCAACGTGAGCAGTGGGCGAACCGTCGTTGTGGTCGCGGTTGCTCCATCTCCGGAACTGCAGGCGACCAGGGCAATCATCGCGCACCCTGCTACTTCGAGTGCGCGAACGGACGCTGACATGGAACGGACCACTGAACACCTCCGGGGTGATTGCCGCGCAGCTGGCTTGGCTTGATGAGATGCTCGCACCGCTGCACCACCCAGCAAACCTACATCTCGCTTGCAGCTCCCCGCCAGCGATGTCACTTCCGCCCCATGGTGCGGCCTGCGGCGCCGAGACGGCGGGCTTCTCGTGCTCTGCCTGCTCTGGCTGCGCGCCGACGTGATGGCGTGGGATCCCGAGCAGCCAGTTCCTCGCCACGGGCGACGCGACCACTTTGGCGACACATCACTAGGGTCGTGAGCATGTGGTGGGAACTAAGCACCCAGATCCTCGACTCTGTCGCCGCATTTCTTGTTCTGCCTGCCGTCGTCGGATCCGCTCGACTCGAACGAGCACGACAATGGACAGCGACCCGATCCTCCGCTATGGAGCGTTGGGCAGCACTGTTCGTCAGGGGCGCAGCGCTCACGGCCTTCGCAGCCATCGGATTTGTCGGTTTCATGCTGAGCACCATGAAGGGACGCACCCTTGTTACCGGCAAGGTGCCGTCGCAAGGCTCGTTGGTGTTCTGGTCAGCGGTACTCCTGATTTGTGCATCCGCCGCACACCCTGTCGCCAATGCGTTAGGTCGGCTCACAAGGGTGACCGTCCGAGGCGCATTGTGGCTACCAGCGAGGATTGCGCGGTCGACGCCGCTTGCCCACATACTGGCAGGCGTCGCGTTTTCGCTGTTCGTTGTAGCCCGAGCGATCTCTATCGCGACGATCGTGGTCGACGATGGCGTTGACCGGCCACCAACGACTTTTGATGCTCCCACCGGGACTGAGGGTTTGTCGCAAGAAACTCAAATGAATCAGCCTTAGTGGTCCGTCGCGAGAATGCCGACGTCATCGACCGGGCTCCCGAGCAGCCAGTTCCTCGCCACGGGCGACGCGACCACTTTGGCGACACACCACTAGTTCGGCCCGTTGTAACGTCCGTCGATGCGTGCCGCGTCATTTGCCCTGGTCGTTCTCGGTGGCTTGCTCTCGTTTGGCCCTCTCGCCTGGCTGTGGCTGGCAGGCCGGCAGCGAGCAGCGACGCTCACCGCCGAACGCACCGCAATCCGTTCCGCCGCCGAACGCGGCGACGACCCTCCGCCGAACGCGTCGACCACCTGGCTCGACGTGCTCACGACCAGCCAGGACATCGAGCTAGCCATCATCGACAACGCGACGACCGCAGCCCGATGGCCGCTGCTGCTCGTGGCGGTCGGCATCGTCGCCTCAACACTCGGTGGAGTGCTCAGCCTCTACGTCTAAGCCCACCGGAACATTCGGGCGGGCGCGGCACCAGGCCGGATGACGCGCCGGACAGGCGGGGCGAAGAGTGAGCGCTGGTCACGGATTGGTCACAGAATGGTCACAACAGGGCCGAACTGGACGGTACGGGCGTGGTGTCGCCGCCAGTGCGAATGCCCTCTGAGCTGGTCGTATTCGGACAGAACGGCACAGGGCGATACCTGCCTCGCATAGGTTCAAGTCCCCCCTTCGACACACGCATAGCACCACGGATTCACTCCGTGGTGCTATTTCGTTTTTGGGACCGGAATCGCCAGCTGTGACGCTCGGATCGCAGCATCCACGGTGATTGAGACCGCGGCGTTGCCGCCGCTATCACGGCCGTACGAGACGTGGAGGTCAATACCTCGGTAGACCGAACGCCGCGCTGCTGGGTCAGGATCGATGAGGTAGTCGCGGAGGCTGTGCAGGGCGGACGCAAGGGGAGCGAGGTCACGGGTTCTGTGTTCTTTGGCGGCCGCATCGATGTACGCATCGAGTGCGGCCACTTCCTTCTGGCGCTCCTTGAGGCGTTTGGCAACATCGGCCGGGTCGACGACTCCCGCTTCAATCGAGTCGAGCAGTCGCTCGATCCGTAGCAGAACGTCTCGTCTTCGGTGCCGAGCCTCGGTGATGTCAGGGAGCTCCATTGCACCCGACCTTGCTTCAGGGAGTGCAGCGATGATGGTGTCTACTGTTGAAGGCTCGTAGATCTCGCTCAGCGCTAGATCGACAGCTATAACGAGGTCGCGCTCGTTCACGTAGACGGACGGCGGATGGCCCTGAGCCTCCACGACGCTCTTGTCGGGCTTGCAGACGTAGATGACTTGAGGTTCGGTCTTCACCCGCGCTCGGGTCTGTCCGTGCATCACCCGGGCGCCACTTGTCGCTTTGCCGACCGGAGCAGTCGCGAGACGCAGCTATGCGTACGGGGTTGCAGCGCTCGACTGGTAGAGCGCCGCAACCTGCGTCCCGGTGAAGGCGCGGACGGCTGCCCGCACTGCTGGGCTCTGCAAGTCGAGGACCATCAGACCGGTCTCCGTTTGAGACAGCGATTCGATGCGAACGAACCGGTCGCCGTACTCCTCGGCATAGTCGGCGAGCGCCACAAGTTTCGGCCGTGCATCAGCGAGGTAGTCGCCGTGCGGGTCGACGATCGATGCGCCAAGAGTGCCGTCGTCCTTGCGGGACACGATCACGAAGTCCGGCTGCACCGAGGTCCAGTTGCCGCTGTCTGTCTGGTAGGCAACCCGGAGCGAGGCCGGTGTCGCTCGTGACGGGTTGCGCCACCAAGCGACGAACGTGGGTCGAGCAGTCTCGGTTTCGATTACCGTCCGTTCCCAATCGTTCGGTGAGAACGGGAAGAGCCCGTCGGTGCCGGCGTAGAGGTGTCCGGCGAAGGTTGGCAGGTCGTCACCGTTCGAGCTTTTGGTTGCAGCGACGGCGTTGTCGCGCAGGTCGACCGTCACGGCTTCCGGTGACGTCGTCTGCTCCTGCACCCGACGGTAGGCATCACGCGTGGCGCCGGTGGTGTTGGCGATGTCAACCGCAAACTCGGCGAGTCTCGCCTGCACCCACTTGGTTGCTTCAGCGTCGAGGTCGCCGGCTACGTCGCTGACCATGAACACGCCAGCGACGTCTGTGCGGATGTCGAGCAGGTCGTCGCCGGCGCGCTTGGTGGCCTGGTGAGCGAAGTAGTCCTTCCCCACTCCTTCTTTGACCGCGTTGATGATGCGTCCGGTGTCACGAGTGAGGTCGCCCGAATGAGTGCGGACCGTAACCGTTTCGGTGTCGCCAACCTGTGTGCCCGTTGTCGACAGTCGGCTACGACGCACCTCCGCCGTTTCGAGGTTGGCGACGTTCGCCTCGATTGCCTCGGCGTGCTGTGCGCTCAGTCCGTCGAGCTTGGCCATCAGCACTTTTGTCAAAGCCTTGTGGGCGTGGGGGAGCAGTGCCTGACCGCCGGCTGTGTCGGTGAGTAACCGGGCAAGCTCCTTCGCTCGCCGCAACGGGCTCGCGAGCACATCAGGGGCGGGGATACTCGGCAACGACGCGATCGCGTTGAAGACGCCAGCTGGCAGTGTCGGGTTGAGTTCGAAGGTCTTGGCTGCACGGATCACGCTGGACCCAACACGAGTTTCGCCGCCCGCTTTCCCGCCGCCTTCGAGTTCGTTTTTGATCGTTACGAGTGCGTTGCGGTCGAACAGCGGCAGGAAGCAAGCCACGCTGTTGAGTGTGTCGTCGGTGGTGATGCGGTGGGCGAGTGGTTGGCGAACCATGCGGCCGATGATCTGGGCGATGTGGGTGGCGTCTTTCGCTGGACGTTCGGAGTACAGCACCTCGGCGCGAGGGCAGTCCCACCCCGTGGAGATCGCCTCCTTCGCCAACACGACCCGGATGTCGAGGTCGCCCTCGATCGACTCTGGCTGCACCCAGTCGACTGCGCGACCGGCGATGTGGAGTCGTTCGTGCTCGCCGAGAACGTGGGCGATTGCGTGAGGTCCGAGCGCTGGCCATTCGGATGCAACCGTTGACACGATGTCGATCAGTTTCGCCTCGGAAGCCTTGTCAGGGACCTGGATGACGAGCACCGGCAGCACAGCTGGCTCACCTTGCTCGGCTGAGTAGATCGCCCACCGCTGCTCAAAATCCAGCGTCGTTCGCACAGCCTCCCGCAGCAGCGTGGTTGAGAACGTCCCGGTCTCATCGGGCTCGTCGAGCACGATCTCGTCCTTGATGAGACCCGACGCTGCGACCCGTTCGATGTCTACGGCCACAGGGGGATAGGTAGTCCGGTTGGTGACTCCTTCCATCGCTGCCGTGAAGCGTTCGATGGTTGCCGAGATCCCCCACACGACTGGGACTGGCGGGTTCGATCCATGTTGGCCGGCGATGATCCGCTGCACGATTGTCTTGCGGTCAGTGGCGGACTTCATTCCCCGGTGAGCTTCGTCCAAGATCAAGTACAAGTCGACGGTGGGGTCGCCGACGGTGTTGGAAAGCACATCCCACATCGAGAACTGTCGTGAGTTCACGCCACCCTGGGCGAGCCCGGATGACTTCGATAGCTTCTGGACGTTCAGAAAGTTTACGTATCCCGGTGACAGCGTGTGGTCCATGAACGAGTTGTCGAGTTCACGCAGATGGGTGATTCGAAGCATGTCTGATGAGGCCAACATCTTGTTGCGGGTCTGACGGTTCAGTGCCGGGTCGTCGGTGACCCACAGGAATGTGGCACGAGGATCGGCGTCAACGCCGAACTCGGCCGAGCCGTGCAGCATCGCCTCAATGACTGCTGTGGCGATGACGGTCTTCCCGGACCCTGTCACTGCGGACAACGAGAACGCCGATCGATCGTGATGGTTAGCCCAGTCAGCTCGCCCACGGCTGAGCCGGTTCAGGCATTCGACGGCGGCTGTGCGCTGGTAGTCCCGGAGGTCGTAACGCATTGCTCAGCCCACTGCTCGATTGATGGCGAACGTCTGGATGTAGCTCTCGTACAGCCTCACGGCTTCGACGTCGAGAGGCAAGGCCGCAGCCACGCCCGAGAACACCGATGGGGAATCGGTTACGACAAACACTGTTGCTGCCGTCGTGGGCAACTGCTCGACGAACGCACGCCAATCGTCAGGATCGAACAGCACCCCGTATCGGTTAGTGACAGCGAACGGGAGGCGGTTTCCTTCAGTGTCCACTTGGGCTTCGATCATTGTTCCTTGCCCGCCGGCCCTCATCCAAAGCAGCGGTGCTACAGACTCGAACGCAGTGTCGAGCTCGACTGCTAGAGGATCCAGGTAGGTCATTTGTAGAAACTGAATGTTTTGGGCTAGCCCAGTCTCGTCGAATTCGGACCCGTCGGGTCGGGTTCCAGTTGCGATGGTTTCGATACGTGGACGAGCGACGTGTTCGTAAACGCCGAGGGCCTCCCATTCCGGGTCTCCGTCACGAAAGCCTTGCTTGGACAAGAGTCGAGCGTCATGGGCGGACAGCTCGTTGTTGGTGACGGCGATGCATTGACGAGTGCCGCCATCCTCAGCGTTGAGTCGCATCACTGCTTCGACCGTAGAACCTGAGCCAGCGAAGAAGTCGAGAATCACGGCATCGCCTCCGGCCACTATGCCAATCCAACGCATGAGGACCGTGTGGTCCTTTGGGTTGGGAAATCGGGAGTCCCCTAGAACCGCTTTAAGGTGCCCGGTCGCTGCTCGTCGGTCCTGCTCAAAAACCGAGCTTGGAGTCTCGCTCGTCTGTTCGTCGAGGAACCTCTTGTAGTACGCCGTGGTCGAGTGATCTACTCCGAAGAGAATGCGACCTTCTGAGACGAGGCGATCCATCGTCTCTCGGCTGTACGCCCAGCCGTTTGGGTGGCGACGAACTGCCGAGCCGGTGATCGGATGAATGAGGTCGTATTGCAGGTTGGGCCGAACTCCCGGATTTCGGAGATCCCCAGCGAAATAGGCCCGCCCTGTCTGATCGATTGAGTTGTATCGGGCAACCCCATCTGAAAGCCGGGCCTTTTGTCCGCGCAGCCAAACCCGAAACCTTCGTGTCGCCTCCACATGATCTCGGCCAGACTCGCTCCACACTCGATCAACAACTCTGAGTGCCTCGTCTACCCCTCGCTTCCGGTCTACCCAGCGAACACCGTTGTCCCGCATTGCGCCTTCGTCGGATGCGTAGATAAGCATGTAGTCGGCGCCGGTCGACAGGTACTTGGTGTTACTCCTTCGGCCACCCTGCCAAACCACGTCAGCGATGAAGTTCTGTGTCCCGAGTTCCTGATCCATCAACATGCGTAGCCGATGATGTTCATCGTCGCCGATGGCAACGATGATGACTCCGGTAGGCGCCAACAGCCGCTTGGCGAGCACGAGTCGGCGTTGCATGAACGCGAGCCACTTGGAGTGCTTGTAGCCATCCTCGGAGGAGACGTACTTGTCGCCGTAGATCCAGCCTTCGTTTCCAGTGTTGTAGGGCGGATCAATGTAAATGCAGTCGACTCCGCCGGCATGCGTGAACTGGAGCATCTCTAGGGCGTGATGGTTCTCCGCGTTGATCACAATGTGAGACGGGGTGTCGCCGCCGCGATCGATGGAGCCAACGCGTTTCAGACCTGGATGAATCGGCTGGCCAAACTCGGCGACTGCGACCAACTGGTCGACCGAGGCTTCTGACTCGGTGGTGTCGTCGTCGACGCGTAGCGTCGCCACACCTTTGCGAACCTTGGTCACCTCGGCTACGCGTGTGTCGGGTCCATCCCGGTGCACTACTTGTGTCCCGCGACGTATTGGATGGTCGGGGAGCCGAACCCGCTCGGGCAGGTGATCCTCGAAGACCAGGCCGAAAGTGCGCCTGCTGCGCAACTTGGCGATCTGTGCTTGTAGCTCCGAGCGGAGGGTTGGGTTGTCGATCTGATCGAGCAACACGTCGAGCTCGTCCGCCACCTACCTGTTCCCTTCGATCACGCCGGAAGAGTAGATCATGCTGACCTCAGGCGCTTACCCGCATACCTGATCTGCTAGCGAGTGCCCGAAGAGCCGACTCGGTTCGCTAGGTCGGAATGGCAGTTGCCGTTTGCGGTGACGCATACAACAGATCCCTGGCGCCGATAGCTGCCGGGCAGGCTGAACTTTGAATCCAGAGCACGCACTCAAGGGCGAACGAGCCCGCGCTCTGAGCACTGCGCTTTGACGAAGTATCTACTTGCGGAGGCGAACTCGGCGTTTGCCGACGTCAGGCGGTCCACATCCGTCCACAGCGACCTCACCAACTCCGCATTGTCGCCGACGCGTTCGATGAGGTCAAGTAGATCATCGATACGGCGCAGCGACTCACCTCGACTGTGGAGGAGCTCCATACGATTCAAATCCAGGACGTTGATTGTGGTCCGTGCCCTGGCGCCTCCGCGAGGCAGAGCCAAAGGTCCGCCGAACGCGACGTCGCTCTCGGCATCATCGGAGTATGGATCGAGAATTGGTAGGGCATCATCGTCGTATGCGCCCTTGCTCGTATTGCATCGCGGACAACCCAACGTGAGATTGTTCCATTCGCACACTAATTCTGGATGATGTTTCTTCGGGAGTTGGTGTTCGACATGAACGTACGACACGTCGTTGACGCGCCCTTCGCAATACGCGCACTTCGATGAGGTGTCTGCAGCGAGCGCTGCTCGAATGTCCTGATGCCCATAGCGGCGAGGCTCAGTACCCGTCCTGTGTTGAGACCATGCGACGTACTCGGCGTTCCAGGCGACGTCGTTCGACGCAAGGATCGTCGGTTTGGCGGAGCGCACGAGTCCGATCATTGCGAGTTGCCACTATCGACAGCGCCCTCCGGCAGGAGTTGTTCGACGACTTTCGGGAAGAGGTCGTCCAAGCCGACCACCCGGAGACGTGATCGGACCTCATCCAAGAGTCCGGGCGTGAGCTCTTGGTCTTGGATTGAGGCGACGAGTCTGGTGAGTTCCGCCTCCACCCACATCGGTGCAGGGAATGGAACACCCAGCACGTCCGACAGCACCCGGTTGGCAGACGCTGACCGGTCCACGTCTGAGAGCACTTCTGATTCAACTTTGCCGTCAACGAAGTCGAGAACAACGATGTTCGAGTCCCTGACAGACGTCACAACGAACGGATTGTGGGTAGCGACGACGAACTGCGCCCTGGGGAAGGCGTCAAGTAGCCCTGGAAGAATGGATCGCTGCAATCGAGGGTGAAGATGGTTCTCTGGTTCATCCATAACGACTGCGAAGTCAGATGATGACATCGATTGCATAAAGATTTGCCATGCCACATCGATGAGTGCTGACACACCACCGGACGCAGCATCGAGTGAGAAGTCACCAGCACCGCACTCAAGAACGACCTCGGGCATTCGGATGGCAATTCGGCGGAAGTTGAGGTCAGCCGGGAGGACTTTCTGGAGGACGGCGGAGAATCCCTCGAAGGCTTCTCGGGCCTTGGCGTTCGCTTCGACCACTTCGTTGCCGTAACCAAAGTTTGCAAGAGAGATGAGAGCCGCCTTCAGGCGGTGACTTGGCGACTCAACCCTGGCACGGGGGGTGTAGAACTGACGAATATTGTCGAGATACTGCTGAAATAGTTGCTCCCCAGCCTGAACCTCAGTCGGAATCTCGGTGACCTTTTGATATGAGTACACGGGGCGATGTGAAGTGATGTATACCCCCAGAACCGCTTGGCGATTGGCAAGCGAAATTTGGAACGCGTCGCCCTGACGAGGCACTGTGAGCCTCGCCGTTGACGAATCCGAATAGCGAAGTTCGCCGACCGGCAGTTGCGGGTTGTCTGCGCTATCGGACAGTTCGTATTCCTCAACTCCCGAGAAGTATTGGCGAGCTCCACTCTTTGAGATGCGCAACGTGCCCACAAACGCGAGATTCCAGCCAAAGTGTTGGCTTAGGATATTTAGGATCGTTGTCTTGCCAGCTCCGTTTGCTCCGGTGATGATCGTCATGCGCTCATGAAACTGAACATCGACCGAGCGGAACTGGCGCCAGTTGTCGATGTGGATCGATTCGAACTTCAGCATTGGCGACTCCCGTTTGTTCTGACCCCCGTGACCTCGCAGCGCCACCTGGCTTACTCGTGGGCAGTGCTGCGCCGGGAACTGTCTAGCACCGCGAGCGCTGCGCGGCTGCGTGGGGATGGTCGGCTCTGACGGCCGGATCCGACCTGCTGCCCGTTGCTGGACGAAAGGTGAGCGCGTGTTGCGCGGATTGTAACGCCGGTACCAACTCGCACGCTGGTGGGGCTACCCGGTTGTCTCGTCAGTAGGTAGTTGAGAGTTCTGCCGAGCCAGCGTCGAGATTGCTGCGAGGTCTTCACGAAGGCGATCCGGGTCTGAGACGCCAGAGTTCGAGTTGACTGCCAGTTGATGAACGTCCACGAGTCGTCGCATCTCGGAGCGAATCTCCTCCGCCTCGCGAGTGTTGTCGAGAGAGTATCCAATCTGCTCGAACAGGACCTGCACGTCGGAGCGCACAATCCGAGCAACGTGGTCGTCCAGGAACCCGGCCGTGGCCCTGGCAACTCGATCCGACGACTTGACGTTGGTGTGCTCGGCCATCGCCTTGCGCTGCATCTGACCCAGAACGGTGAACAGTGAGCGAAAGTTACTTTCGAGCAGGCTTAGGGCCTCTTCGCTTATCGGAGCAGACCCTTTCTCGGGAGCGGCGATCACTTCAAGGACGTGTCGAGCGAACCCGACTTTGTCCAAAGTGAGGTCAGGGTCGACCAACGCAGTGCGCATGGCAGCCTGAGTTCCCGCAAGCACGCCGCTGCGTGCATCGATGTCGCCGGCCACCACAGCGCTCGCTGCGGGACCGGCGAGGACGAACTCAGTTGCGTACCTCATCGCGGCCGCGGCCGCGAGCTCGATGGGGACGAGATCCTCAATGTCGATTACAGATGTCGTCAGCGGAGATGTGAATTCGAACGCATCGTCCGAAAGTTGGATGACAAGGTCCTCACTGATCAGAGACTTACCGTACGCTCCGCCGCGTCGAATCGCCTTGCGAGCGTCGGACCCTGCCGTGTCACCATCTAGAAGCACTATCACAGCCGGCTTTTCGACGTCTCGCCCCCGTGCGAGGTACACCATGTAAGGAATGTGAGAAGCCCCGCTTGCCGGCACGAGTGTGAGCTCATTGAGATCGAGCCGCTCGGTGCTGGGGACGG
>Ga0073905_10001927_pt1 | contig 10671 bp, 9 predicted proteins | sample KloWWTupernatant_FD_65482 | JGI IMG/M metagenome (GOLD analysis project Ga0073905, IMG submission 65482) | Active sludge microbial communities from Klosterneuburg, Austria, studying microevolution and ecology of nitrifiers - Klosterneuburg... | ecosystem: Engineered > WWTP > Aerobic digester >... | reverse complement strand
GCCGGGCAGCACCGGCAAGACTTGCGGCATAGCGAAACCATAGTGCTGGAAGACGTCAATGCGCTGCCAGCGGCTCGGCCCGTTTCGCACGCGATGCAACACCATACGCGCCGTGCGAATAACCCCCTCTTGCCGCACCAGCGTTTGCACGCGGCGCATTTTTCGCCACAGCGTCGGCACCATGTTCAGGCAGCCCCCGCCCGTTGCAGCCGCTCGTCACGCGACACAGAGCGCAAAACAAAGTGCGGCAGGCTCTCATGCCTGCTTCCAAGATACTGCCCAGTCACCCGGGCCATTTCAATCCATGCCATGTAAACCGCCTGTCGGAGGTAGCGCATGCCGCGCAGCCCCTGCTCGCGCAGCCAGCCCGCATCACGCCGTGCCAGCATCAACCCGGAGGCCATGGCACGCGCGAAACCCGACTGCACCTGGTACCCAAAGTACAGGTTGAAGGAGCGTGCTTCGTCAAAATTACGTTGCAGCGTCTCCCACACGCCAAAATCGTGGGAATGGAACACCGCTGCCTCGGGCGCATACGCCTTGGCATACCCAGCCTTGATGGCGCTCAGGGCCCAGGTCTGGTCCTCGGCGAATGCAACCTCTGGCAGCGGAATGCGCTCCCAAACGGACCGGCGAATACAGGCGTTGTTGCTGGAGAAAAAATGCAGCCACTGCCGATACCCCTGGTCTCGATCGAAGCGTTCCCGGTCCTCCATCCGCACCACGGAGAGCTCCCGCCCGAAACCGGAAAAATGCTGTTCCAATTCGCGTTGCGTGACCCAACGCGCCTCGGGGTGGGCCCGGTGGGGGCCAAAAGCACCCGCCACACCGGGCTCGGTGTCGCAGGCCTCAACCAGGTTCTTGAGCCAGTGCGTGCTTGCAGGCCTTGCATCTTGCGTGATGAAAACCAGGAACTGACCTGCAGCCATCGACGCCAGCAGGTTGCGCGTGCGACCGTGGCCGAACTCCGCTGCGGGGATGCATTCGAGGCGAACATTGCGTTGCCGCACACATTCGATGGAGCCATCTGTGGAGCCCGAGTCCACCACGATCACCTCGAAAGGCCAGGGCGTTTCCTGGCTCCGCACAGCATCCAGTACCTCGCCAAGCAAAGGACCACCGTTTTTGACGGGAATCAGTACGGAAGCGCGTGTTTCAGTCATGGGCAAATGCGGCAGTGGGATTGCACGGAAGAAAGACGCACATGCCCGAGCGCCACACAGCAACTCACGTTGGCAGGCTACTGCAATCTACGGAGCTGCGCATTGTACTGCGCAGCCCCCCATCAGCAGCCCCTCCGGCCACGCACCTGTTCTTCCGACTGTGAGTTATTTCTGGATATCTTTCTTGGTGAACAAGGCACGCACCGCCTCCTTGTCGACCACGACGCCATATTTCTTGAAAAGTATCTCCTGGGTTTGCGCTGAGGCCTGCTCGCGGCAATAACTCACTGCGCGCGTTGCGGCAGATGCGGCAACCTGATCCCAGGCCAGCAGCCGACTTTCGCGCCGGGCTGACACGTAGAAAAGGTAGCCGAACTCCCCCTCCCGCACCGGGCCGACGAGTTCACCCTGTTTGGCGTCTGCCAGGGCCCGAAGGATGCTGATGTCGTTGGTCAGCATCACCCAGCCCAGATCCCCCTGCGGGTCCAGCTTGTGCGCGGTGGCGGCTCGCTCTGCAACTTCCTCGAGCTTGCGGGCGCCGGAGGCGATCGCCTTGGCCTGGGTCAGCAGCCAGCCCATGGCCGGTTCGTCGTCTAACGTTGCCGTGACCGGGAGCATGATGCGGCTTAGCCTTGCCATGGGAGGCACTCGAAAGGCTTGGGGGTTTTCGTCATAGAACTTGCGCGCGGCGTCTGCATCGGCTGGCGGTGTGCATGCCGGACTCAATTTCTTGAAGACATCGAGTCCATAGATGTCATCGAAACGCTCCGTGTCCTTCCCCGTTTTCTGGGGATGCCCGATTGCCTTTCCCTCCAGCATCAGCACACGCGTCATGGCCATCTCACGCACCACGTTCTCCACCCCCCAAGCGTTGCGGCTCGCAGGCTGCAGGTCGACACGACGGTCCAGATAACCCGACAGATCTTCCTCGGTAATGGTCTCGCCGCTGGCCAGCCGGGCGAGCACCGGATCATTGCCCGCCGCGGTTGCGGCCAAGGCCAGGGTCAATCCAAATAGCGCCATGGCACGTCGGATCACGTCTTTCATCTGCTTCATCTTGGTATCCATTCAATACGGCTTGCACGGATCAATTCCGCCTGGTTGCGCGATCCCAAAGCGGTCCATAAATCACATCAGAGCGGAGTCCGGACGAATTGAGTACCACCACATCCAGTTGCCTGTCGCCGTCGACATCGACCAACTGCAAACCGGTTGAGAACCCGCTGGTGCCCAAAACCCGAGTTTCCAGCACGCCCCCTTGCGCGTTCAGTTGCTGGAGGTAGAGCTGGCTGTCATCCCCCCAGATCACCAGATCGTCCGATAGCGGAGCGACGGCAACGGCCCCTGTCGGAGGTGCGGCGATCCATTGAAGTTCCCCACTGTCCATGTGGATCCGTGCATTGCGCTCGCCCGTTTCGAGGGCGACATAGAGCCACTGCCCCGACGGCGATGGCCTCGCCTGGCGCGGAATGGCATTGAAGCTGGCCAGAACCTGCGGCGGCGCTTTCATGTTGGCATCAGAGACAGCCACCACTTTGCGATCGTCCAGACATGCGACGGCAACCCCGCCACCCTTGGCGCCAGGTAACTTGCTGACCCGCGTGGGGTGCCACGGCGCTTCACACCAGGTCGATTTTTCGACATTGGCGGCTGCGCGGTTGTCTTCGTGCCAGTCTATCCAGGCCACCTCTGTGCCCTTGTAGGGCGTAGCCAGTAGCCGAAAACGCCCTGCACCGCCCTCGATCAGGACCACATCGCGCGGACCGAAGCCTATGGGCAGTTGTTGTACCCGGGTCAGGCGCTCGCCATCCACACGGAAAACATCGAGCCCGGCGCTCGTCTCGACGGCGGCAGCAAGCAGACTGTCTGACAGCCACACGGCCGAATCGGGGTGATAGGCCACAGGCTGCCGGTCCAGAAGCCGCGCCGTTCGGCCCTCCAGCCGGTGCAGCACCACCGTGTTTTTTTCATGCTCTACCGCACCGAGCAGGCAACCAGACACGGTGCAACGCACTTCACCGCCCCAGGCTTGCGGCAGGTCGATGCTGATGCGCTCTGCGCCGGCAACCGGCCCGGCGCCGGGCAGCGTGGCATTTACCGAATCCGGCAGCGGCTGCATTTGGCAGCCTCCTACCAAGGCCAGCATAGCCACGGTCGGCGTTGCAGCGGTGAACCAACGGAACAACATCATGAAACCACTCCTTGCAAAAGAAAATAGCGCCTTTCGGCGCTATTTTTATGGCAGCTTGGTGAGCAGGCTGCCTTTGGATTTCTCCGGCTGCAGGGCAGCACTGCTGCCACCCCCAGTTCAGGAAAAATTAGTTGTGTGCACCCAGAACGGTCTGCACAGCGCCAAAAGCGGGAGCGCTGATCAGGCTGTAGGTGAACACAGAGCCAAACGGTGCTGCAAACAAGCTGCCAACGCCAGTGGCGGGCACGTAGTCGGCAGGCAGTGCAGCATAGGGCGACCACTCGATGAAGCCGTCAACGAACGAAGCAGGACGGCCGACGATGGTCTCGGGATCGAACCAGTCCAGTTCAGCAAAGTTCAGCTTGAAGTTGACCGACTTGCGGTTTTGAGCGTCGTCATACATGTTGACGGTGTGGGTACCCTTGTGGCTACCCGTGGACCAGACCACCACACGGGTGTCGTTGCCACCAGCGGCGCCATCAACGTAGTAACGCATGCTGAATGCGGGAACAGCTGACGGACGTGGACCCCCAAAAGTGCGCGCACCAAACACAGCCAACAGGCTGGTTGGGCCCATGGTGCTCAGGTCAGTACCAGCAGCCAGCGCCAGGGGGCCATCGATCACGGGCACGAAGGCCAGATCCTTGTTGACCGTGTCCACCTGGAAGGCGTTAGCGGCGATCAGGCCACCACCCAGAGCAACCGAGTTGGCTGCCTGGCAAGCGTTGGCCACCGTGGTAGCCGGGCCGGTAATACCAGAAGCGAACACGAGGTAACCACGCTTGCCTTCCAGGCCCACGCCCGAAGCCGCCGACCAAACGAAGGGATGGAAATCCTTGGGGGTCATGGGGAAGCAACCGTCGGTAACGTGGTTGGAGTCTTGGTCAAAGAACGTCCAGAACACGGGCACCACGGTAGGAGCCTGGTTGATCAGGCCCACAGCGGTGGTATCGGCGGCGCCGTTGTGGATCACGTTAGGAACCACGACTCCATTGGAGAACGTGCCCACGACGTATGCCTGTGCCACGCCGGCGGTCATTGCTGCTGCCGCGACGGCTGCCATTGCAAATTTTTTCATCTTCTAAGTCCTTAGATAATTGAAGGAAGCTTTCCCCACGATTGCGGGATATGCAACCCATCCGTCACTTCGTTTGGGTTGGTGGTATCTTAGCTTGAGAGTTTCACGTTTTCAATCAATTCCCTCCATAAATCGACTTCAAGCGCTTTTGTTGCACGCGAGCAACGAAATCAAGGCTTTGCGTCTGAAAATGCGGCGCTGCGGCGCAACACATGGTGCCACACACCATCAATTCGGCGCCAGTGGTCCTGCGCCACGGTCTCTTGCGCCTTCAGACGCAACATGGGAATGTTGTAACGCATCCATACCTCCAGCACGGCGTTGTCTCCTTCTTCACTGCGAATGCCGCGCACCTCCACTGCATCGTAGACGACGCCCCCACGCTTGAGGTAGGCCTCCAGCGTCATGCTCTGGTCTTTGGAGGCAGCCTCGTAGGCCCAGGCTGCCACGGTGTCATTGGCTCTTATCAGCTCCCAGTAGGCCTGGGCCCGCTGTTGCAGCGATGCTTGACCAGTGGAAGGTGACGGCCCCGTAGCACAAGCGCTGAGCGCCAGCAGGGCAGCGGGAGCGGCGAGACGTGCCAAAAAACGACGTCGCTGAAGTGGCAAGAACACTATGAGTACCTCCTGGAATGGAAAGTTTGAATAGAGACGGTGGCGCCTGCAAGGTTCACTGGCGACGCTCCGGAGGGGTCGGCGCGTCGCTCTGCGTCGCAAAAGGCGGCGATTGCAGCGACATGGTGCGCATGCGCTGGCGCAGTTCAGCGCTGGCGGCGCGCAGCTCATCGTCGTCTTCCAAGGCACGCGGGGTCAGCAATACCAGCAGCTCGGTGCGCTCGCGCTTGTCGCTATTGGTAGAGAAAAGGGCGCCCAGCAAAGGGACGTCGGCCAGTCCCGGCACGCCGCTGCGGCCGGTGGTCTCGTTCTCGCGGATCATGCCGCCCAGCACGATGGGGTCGCCGGACCGGACCGCGACGCGGCTCTGGATCTGGCGGGTCAGGAAGTTGCGCTGCCCCGTGGCTGCGTCGATCTCGCCTACATCGGTGACCTGCTGGATGATGTCCATGGTGATCAGCCCCCCCGCATTGACCGAAGGCGTTACCGACAGCATAACGCCGGTGTCTTTATAGGTGATGGATTCGGTGACCAAGGTACCCGTGGCCGTTGTCGAATTTTTGATGGGCTGCTGCTTGCCAATCTGGATGGTCGCGTTGTGGTTGTCCAGGACCAGCACCGACGGGTTCGACAAAACGCGCAGCTGGGATTTCTCCGCCATGGCGTTGAGGGTGGCGCGTACCAGCCCCGCCTTGTTGAGAATGGTGTAAGAAAACCCCGGTTGCTTGGCACCAATACCGCCACTTTCGTTCATGTTCAGCAGCGCCTGACCCTCGCGCCCATTGCTGAGGCTGTTCTGCACGAACCACTCCACGCCGTATGCGAGGTTTCCTGTGAGGCTGACTTCAACGATGCTGGCCTCGATCAGCACCTGCATGGGCGCCTTGTCCAGTTCGCGCAGTGCTCTTTCAATGCGCCGGTATTCAGTGCGCGGTGCACGAATCAGCAAGGCATTACGCTTGTCATCGGCCACCACCCGGACGTTGCCGTCAAGCTGATTGACAGAGGTCAACTGCGTGTTGTTGCTGGCAGGCGGTGTGACCATGGACGTCGAAGCGGTTGCCGACGCGTTGCTGCTGCCGGTCCCCGTCTTGCCCAGCGCGTTATTGGCCGACAAGCCAGTGGTGCCTGCATTGGCTGTTTGCGAAAACTGCGTTGGCGCGGCGCCTGCAGCCACCCCCGCTTTGGCACGCGACGCATCGCTCCCGAACAGCCCGTTGAGCATTTCTGCCAGATGCGTGGCCGAACCGTTCTGCACCGGGTACACGAAAAGATTGGCCTCCAAAGCATCAGAAGGACGGTCCAAACGACGGATCCAGGTTTCCACCTGGCTGAGGATCTGGCTGCGCGGGGTCACCACCACCAACGCGTTCAGGCGCTCGACAGGAAACAGCCGTATCAGTCCATGCAGGGGGTTTGCCGTCAGCGCTGCACTGGCACTTGCATTGGCACTTGCACCGGCATTGCCGAGCGCAGCAGCCCCTCCCATCCCAGAGGCAGCCACGGCACCCGATGCGGATCCCGCTCCGTACGGATCGGCGGATTTGTCCGAACCCAGCATTGCCTGGAGCGCGTCACGCACGATATTGACGCTGGCATGCTCCAGCACAAAGACGCCGAGGGACATGCCGGACAGAAAGTCAACGTCAAAGGCCTCGACCATCTCGAGCCACCCCCCCAACTGCGCTTTGCTGCCTTGCAAAACCAGCAGGTTGCGCAACGAATCCACATAGACGATGGCTTCACGCGGGGCGATGGGTGCGAGAATTTTTGCCATTTCTCCAGCGGCGATATGGTTCAGCGGCACGATGACGGTACCAGCCCCCGACAGGTCTTTAAATCGCGAAGCACCCACCACCGGCCGCGCTCCCACTGTGACCGTGCGCTTGGTAACGTGGTAGACACCGGCGTTGTCGCGAACAATCGCCAAATCGTGGGGAAGCAGCACCGCATCGAGCACATCCAGCACCTGATTGCGTGGCAAGGGCTGGTGCGTATGCAGACTGACGATCGTCTCGCCCCCGGCGTCGACGGTGTAGTTCAGTTTGAGCAGGTCTCCCAGCAGCGCGACAGCCAGGTTGCCGACGGAAATGTTCTCGAAGTTGAGCGAAACCCGATCACCTTTGGCCAGCACCGGGTCTACTTTGGGCGCCACATCGCGCTTGAACAACTGGTCATCTCCAGGAAACAGCCGCGCATTGGACGCAGCAGACTTTTCCTGGTCTTTCGTGGGCCTGACAACATCCTTCGGGCTGGCGTCCGGGACGATTTCGCGCGCTGCTTCGGGCTTCTGCCTGGCACCCCCATTGGCGGTCTGCACGGGTTTAGACGTTACCTGGATCGCAGGTGAGCCTCCCTGGGTGGCACAGCCGGTTGCCAATAGCGCCAGCAACAAGATGGATGGCCGAATATTCATAAGTGATCACTCCGGTATTTGCTGTGTGTCTTGCAAGGGCCATGCTGCAAAAGATCGGCCTGCCTGAATGCTGTGGTTCTCGACGCCAGACCAACGCCGAATTGCCGTGATTCTCTGTGGAAGCGCGTAGCTTGCGGTGCTGCGCACGGCGTTCATTGGCTCGCCAAGGGCTTGGGCAGCACTCGGCCAGCGATCGGTGCGCCCTGCGCAGGTGCAGGACTTCCTGCCTCCAGCAGGCGCTCGATCTGCTGCCCGTCTGCCGACGTGAACACAGCCTTGCGCCCGTCAAAAGAAGTAATGTGCCAAGGTTTGGATTCCATCGTCACTTTCAATGAGCTGCCATCCTTTCGCTGCAAGACGGCCACACGATTCGTGCCAGATTCAAGCACGGCGGTCAGACGTGACTGCGCCAGATCCTGGGTTAATCCGCCATTTCTGTCGTCCGACGCCACCGCCCTGCGCGCAGCCCAGAACAAGGGACGCTCTGCGGCATACCGGGCACGGTTAACAGCTGCAGACGCCAAGGGTTCGATTTTCGGCAGATCTGGCCGCAGCGCCTTGGGCGGCGACCAGGTATCGCTCTCGCTGTGCCACCAGTAAGCACTCACAGCGAGGGCCGTGGTCATCAAAAAAGGTGCCAGGTACCAGGGTTTGATCATTGCTGCACTTTCTCGGGCGCCAAGGGCGCTTCAAGCTGCAGGGTCAAACGGGCACTTTGCGGGCCATTGCCAACACTCGAGCCCTCGCGCAGCAAGCTGGCGTTGCGCACCCAGAACGGTGGTCGCTGCGTCTGCAAATTCTCCATGAACTGAACCAGCTTGGCCCAATCGCCCATCACTGTCGCCGTCAACCGGATGCTGGCAAGCTTTCCATCCACGGCGGGCTCCGGCACGGCCTGCGACGAAACAAGTGTTGCGCCAGAAGCCATGATGAGTGACCGAAGCTGCTGCTGTATGTCGTTTTGCGCGTTGCTCCCCGCGGGATGCAGCCAAGGCGCCACCACGTTGCGCGCCGAAGCGAGCAGGACCTCGATGTCCGGGCCTGCATTCACCACGCCGTCTAGTCGCTCGCTGCGCGATTCCAGCTTGGTTTGCGCGCTGTCAAAACCCGTCCAGAGTGCGCGATAGGCAAGTGCAGCCATCACCAGCCCCACCAAAGCCAACAGAACGACACCACCCAAAGCACGACGCGTCCAGGCATTCATGGCTTGACTCCCTGCCCACTCCAGCGCATTTCAAAGGAAAAACGCTCCTTGTTCAGCCCGTTGTCACGGACATTAGCCGCAGTGGCTCGGGTATCGGCCCAGACTGGCTGACGACCAAGTTGCGCGAGTAGTTCGGTAGCGTTGGATGTCAGACCCGAAATCCGAATTTCGTTTCCTGTGATGTCCATCCGGTCGAGCCATGTGTCGCCCGGAAGCGCTTCGGACAAGGCATCAATCACACTGGCCAGTGGCAGGTCTGCGCCGACGTTCCGCCGCAATTCTTCGGCCAGCATCGCCTGGTGCCGCAATTCGTCCAGCTGCTGCCGAAGCGGAGCAGCCTTGAGCTCGAGTTGCACGCCGTGCTGAAGCGCCAGGCTGACGGCCTGCTGCTTGAGCAGCAGCGGCATGAGGACAGGCAAAGCAAGCGCGCCGAGCAGGGCCAGCGCCATTCCGACCGCCGCCGCATCCAGCCAGCGCTGGCGTCGGCTTTGCATGACCCAGGCATTGCCACGAACGGCCAAGGCATGGTCCTGGCGCCCTAAAAAAACCGCCGCATCGGCTGCAAGCCCATGTTTTGCAAGCCCCTCATCCCGATCACTCCGGCGGCAGATGCCCCAGTCGACAGACCACCCCCCTTGGCCATTGGGCACTGCATGCCACGCTGCGGCCACCTGCTCTGGGGGCAAAGGCGAAACACGCCACAAAGCCTCTTCCACAGCACTTTGCAGCGCACCCCTTTGCATTCCGGGAAGCTGCACCGTACCCCAGAGACAACTGGACTCCAGAACCAGCAAGCCCTGGGCTTTGGGCTGATCGGATGCCGCGCCCTTGAGTCTGGCGCCCGTCACGCTCCAATGCTTGCCGTCAGAAGACACCAGCCGGTGCGTACCTGACGGCCAGGCTCCATTCTCGATCAGTATCCGCTTGAGATCACCAAAGCCCCAAGCGAGGCGATCAAACGCAGTTTGCACACGCACAGAAAGCTGCCCCCAACCTGTCATGGATTGAATTCCTGTTCTGGCTTGTTGACGCGGCGCGTCGGTTCCAACATGAGCGTTGTCCATGGTGTTAGCGTGTCCGGACGCTCATTGAGATCCATCCACGCTTCGCGCAACCACCAACGCCCTCCTTCTGCCTGTACGAAGGCGCGTACTCTGACGGTCTGCTCCGCACCCCCGGAAGCGGCAGAAAAGAACTCTGCCACGACTCCTGAAAGAAGTACGCCAGCCCGCATTTCCGGAGGGGATGAGTGGATCTGCGCTCCCAGTCCTTGCTCACCCGTTAGGGCGTCGATCAGTGCAGGGGGAGCTGAATTGATGTCTAACCGCTGCTGCCCATTGATGCCCAGATAGGGGCTGATTATCTCATAGAGCTCTGCACTCAGACCGAGCACGGCCTTCAGTTCAGACAGGTCTTCCAACGCCGAATTGCGCGGCATTGACGGCCATCCTGCGGCACGATACTGCGCCGCTTCAGCACCTCCGATGCCACTGGGTGAGTCGTCGGGGTCAATGAAATCCCTGACCCGCGACACGAGCATGGCTGCTGCCTCAGGCTCCAACCCACCCACCCTCTGAAACAAGGCCTGAAGCAGCTCGTCGCTGGCCACATTGATATCAATCAACCCACTGGCAGGCGTGATTTCCACCCGTATCTCGTGGTCGCCCAGCACCATGCGCTGCAGTCGGTACTGACTGGGCTTTCCTTTCTCGGCCCGAAGCTGCTGAGCGGTCAATTGCAGCACGGCATCCAGCACCGACTCCGAACGCAAACGCTCAAGACTCGTCCCTGTATTCCGTGTCTGCTGCCGAACGCCCTGCGCACTGGCCAACACGACAAGCGAGAGGGCAGCAACCAGCCAAAGCACCAAGACCAGTGCAGCGCCCTTGTTTTGGCGACCCCCAATCATCGCGCCCTCACCAACGCAAAGAGCAGGGGCGGCCAATCCCCACGCAGATCGGCCACTTCGAGCCTGATCCGGGCAGGAAATTGCGCCTTTCCGGAA
>Ga0073905_10001926_pt1 | contig 10672 bp, 5 predicted proteins | sample KloWWTupernatant_FD_65482 | JGI IMG/M metagenome (GOLD analysis project Ga0073905, IMG submission 65482) | Active sludge microbial communities from Klosterneuburg, Austria, studying microevolution and ecology of nitrifiers - Klosterneuburg... | ecosystem: Engineered > WWTP > Aerobic digester >... | reverse complement strand
CGGATGGTCACCCTGACCGGGATGGGCGGGACGGGCAAGACCCGCCTGGCCCTGGCCGCCGGGCGCGCGTGCGGGCCGTGGTTTCTCAATGGGGTGGTGTTCGTGCCGGCCAACGCGGCCGAGTCGCCGGGCGCTCTGCTTGACGCGATTGCGGCGGCCCTGCGCTTTGTCTTTGGGCGGGGCGATCCGCAGGCTCAGCTTCTGGCCGCGCTGCGCGAAAAGGAATTGCTGCTGGTCCTTGATGGGCTGGATCGGTTGGCCGGTGATGAAGCGACCCTGGCCTTCCTGTCTCGCCTGCTTCGGGATGCGCCCGCTGTCAAGATCCTGGTCGCATCCCGCGAGCGGCTGCGCCTGCAGAGTGAGTGGCTGTTCGAGGTCAAGGGGCTCTCAAAGGATGGGGCTCGGGCGTTGTTCATCCGCATCGCGCGGCGGGTGATGGTCGACCTGGACCCCGACGGCCCGGCCCGGGCTGAAATCGAGCGGGTGTGCGGGCTGGTGGGCCGGCTCCCGCTTGGGATCGCGCTGGCCGCCCCGCTGGCCCGCTTGATGTCGTGCGCGGAGATCGCGGCCGCGCTCGAACGAGGGTATGGCATTCTGACATCCTCGGCCCGTGACGCGCCCGAGCGGCACGCCAGTCTCGAAGCCGTCTTCAATGAATCCTGGGCGCGGCTCGACCCGTTCGAGCGGCGCGCGCTTGCGTCCCTGGCTGTCTTTCCGGCTGATTTCTCACTCGAGGCGGGCGCCGCCGTCGCCGACGCTTCACGCCAGGTGGTGTCCGGGTTGGCCGATAAGTCGCTGTTGCAGGCCGCCTCGGCGGGCCGCTTCGAGCTGCACGAACTGGTCCGCCAATTCGTGCGCGAAACATATGGGGCTGCGGAGAGTGATCGGGCGCGAGATCGTCATTGCGCCTGGTACGCCGCGTTTCTCAGCCGTCGCGAGCCCCAATTGCGCGGACGGATGCAGAAGGACGCGGCCGACGCCATCCGGGCCGAAACTGAGAACCTGCGCCAGATGTGGTCCTGGGCCGTTGAGCGCGGGAACGTTGAGGCGCTTGGGCAGGCCTGTCGCGGTATGTACTGGCTGTGGGACACCCGCGGCTGGTACGCCGAGATTGACATACTGTTCGCCGCCGCGTCCGAACAGGTCGGCGAGCGCGCAGCCAGGACTTGGGCGCAACTCGTCGCCCGCCGGGCGACAGCGCTGAATCGGACGGGGCGCCTGGTCGAGGCGGGTCTCCTGCTGACGGACGCCGCTCAGGCGGCGGCCGCCCTGGGCGATTTCGGCACCCAGGCGCTGGCCATCCGGCATCTGGGATACGGACCGCTCATCCAGGGCGATTTCGAGCGCGCGCGCGATTTCATCGCGCGCAGCCTGGACCTGTATCGCCAGGCGGGCGAGCTAGCCGGAGCCGCGGATGCCCTGATCGGACTGGGCATCGTTGAATCGAATCTGGGCCGCTACGACACCGCGCGCCGGCACTATCAGGAGGCGGCCGACATCCTCGAAGAACTTGGCGACGAGCAGATCCGCGCGGTCGCCATTGGCGATATCGGCAACGTCGACTATTTCACGGGCCGGCTCGAAGACGCCCGCCGGCGATATCGGCAGGCCACTGAGATCCAGCGCGGTTACGATGACCGGCGCGGAATGGCGATCAATCTCAATAACACCGCCTGCATTGCCCTCGAACTGAGCGACTGGGACGAAGCGGTCGAGATGTCGCGCGAGTGCATCGCCGTGTTTGGCGACATGGGCATGCGCGAGGGCGTGATGCACAGCACCCATAACCTGGCCGTGGCGGCGTTGGGGCTGGGTGAGCTTGGCCAGGCCCAGGCTCACCTCGACACCACCCTCGGCCTGGCGCTGGCGCTTGAGGCGACCCCGGACGGGCTTGACTTTCTGGTGACGGGCGCGCGGCTTTTGCGGACCCGGGGCGAGAAAGCGCGCGCCGGCCTGGTGCTGGCTGGGGTGATGGGGCATCCCGCCGCGATGGCCCGCAGCCGCGAGGCGGCCGAGCGTGAGCTCGCTACGTTGGGGCCTGCGCCGGAGGCGGGCCCGGAGGCCGCATCCTTTCAAGACCTCGTCGCTCTTTGCCGGGCGTGATTGGGCGCCCATGTATTCCTGACGCTCGAAACGGTCAGCGCGGCGCTACGATCGCCATGCCGCGTTCTTCGCGTGAAACGTCCGGGTGTCAGGGATATTCGACAACCCGCCTAAGACTTCTTTAGCCCGCTCAAAGCCGCCGAGAGGCGTTTGCCGCCGTGGCCCTCGAAGAACACCTCGACCTCTTCGTCGTCGCGCTGTTTCATGCTGCGCAGCACCAGGCCCGGGCCGAACTTGGCGTGGACGACCCGGTCGCCGGGCTTGAAAGTGGTTCCGACGTTGGCCGTCCGGGTCGTTTCGACCGGTTTTCCAGGCGTGCCGGTGTCCCAGCGGGCCGGGTTGCCCGACCAGGTCGTGGTCTCGGTCTTCAAGTCGGCCGTCGTCTTTTTCTTGCCGTCGACCAGGGCCTCGGGCAGGTCGCGCAGAAAACGGGAGGCCTCGGTGGCGTCGCTCGGGCCATACAGCCCGCGCCGGAACGCCCGCAGCAAATACAGCCGTTCTTTGGCCCGGGTGATGCCCACGTAAAAAAGGCGGCGCTCCTCGGCCATGTCTTCGGGCTTGTCAAAGGTGCGGCTGTGGGGCAGAATCCCATCCTCCAGCCCGGTGATGAAGACGACTTTGTACTCGAGGCCCTTGGCCGCGTGCAGGGTCAGGAGTGTCGGCGCGTTGGGGTTGTCCTCGACGTTGTCGGTCTCGCTGACCAGGGCAACGTCGTTGAGGAAATCCTGCAGGGGCGTGTCGCCGGCTTCGGCCGCGACGTTGCGCAGTTCGCTCACGTTTGCCCAACGGTCCTCGCCCTCATCCGTGCCGTCCCGCATCCATTCGCGATAGCCGCTGGTCTTCATGATCTGATCGAACAAGCGGGCGACGTTAAGTTCATCCTTGAGGCCCACCCACGACTTCCACAGCCCGCCGAAGTCGGCCAGGGCCTTGGCCGCCCGGCCGGTCATATCGCCGCGGGTGAGAACCTCGAACATCGACAGGCTGCGTTCGCGGGCATACTCCTCGACCGTGGCGATGCTCTTGTCGCCGATGCCGCGGGCCGGGACGTTGATGACCCGGCGCAGGCTGACCGAGTCGGCCGGGTTGTTGACGATGCGGAGATAGGCGAGGGCGTCCTTGATCTCCTTGCGCCCATAGAATCGTGTTGCCCCGACCAGGCGATATGGCTGGCCGGCCCGCACAAAGGCGTCTTCGAGCGCGCGGCTCTGGGCGTTTGTCCGATACATCACCGCGACCTCGCCCGGTTCGGCCGCCTTCAGGCGGGCCATCTCGGCGATTGTGTCGATGACGTACTGGGCCTCTTCTTCAGCGTTGTACAGTTCGCGCTGCACAATCCGCGGGCCGGGGCCCTTCTCGGTGAAGAGGTTGATGTGGCGCCGGTTCGGGTTGCGCTTGATGACCGCCATCGCCGCGTCCAGAATGGTCTGGGTGCTGCGGTAATTCTGGTCGAGCGGGATGACGGCAAGCTCCGGGAAGTCCTTCTCGAGGCGCTGGGCGTTGCGATAGTCGGCCCCGCGCCACTTGTAGATCGACTGGTCGGGGTCGCCGACGCAGAACAGATTGCGGTGCTTGGCGGAGATCAGACGCAGCATCTCGTACTGGGCGATGTTGGTGTCCTGAAACTCGTCGACCAGGACGTGCAGCGTGCGCTCCTGCAAGCGCTCGCGGGCGGGCGCGGACTCGCGCAACAGCCGAACGGTCTCCATCAGCAGGTCATCAAAGTCCAACCCGTTGTTGGCCCGCAGGATGGCGTTGTATTTCTCATAGACCCGCTGGGCGATCTCGTTGATGTAGGTATCCGGGGCGAACATCTCGGGCGTCACCAGCTCGTTTTTGAGGTTGCTGATGATGCCGTGCACCGTCGACGGTTTGACTCGCTTCTCGTCGAGGTTCAGCTCCTTGAAGGCGGCCTTGATGACGCTGAGCTGGTCGTCCGAGTCGAAGATGGCGAAGTTGCGGTCGATGCCGATGAGCGGGCCATCCCGGCGCAGGAAGCGGGCGCACAGGCTATGGAAGGTCCCCATCGCCACTTCGCCGGCGGCCGGTCCGATCGCCACCTGCAGCCGCTCGCGCATCTCGCGGGCGGCCTTGTTGGTGAAGGTCACCGCCATGATCCGGTAGGGGAAGACGTTCCGCGCGCCGACCAGATACGTGATCCGGCTGGTCAGCACGCGGGTCTTGCCGCTGCCCGGGCCGGCGATGATGAGCTGCGGGCCATCCTTCGCCTCGACGGCGCGGCGCTGGTTGGGATTCAGCTTGTCAAGCGAAAACTGGGTCATGCCGGTCAGGGGATCAGGACCACCTTCCCGGTGGTTGCGCGCCCGGCCAGGGCGGCCTGGGCGGCGCCGGCTTCAGACAGTGGAAGTGACCGGTCGATGCGGGCCTTGACCGCGCCGCTGCCCAGCCAGCCCAGCACATCGCCAGCTCGGCGGAGCAGTTCCTCGCGAGTCTGCAGATAGTTTCCCAGCGTTGGTCGCGTCAGGTAGAGCGAACCCTTGCTCATCAGGGTCAGCGGGTCGACCGGGGAAACCGTGCCGCTGGCGTGGCCAAACAGGGCGAGCACGCCCCGCGGGCGCAGACAGTTCAGGCTGCGGTCGAAGGTATCGCGCCCGACCGAATCGTAGACGACATCGACACCCGCGCCCAGGGTGAGCGCGCGCGTGGCGGTGTCGAAGTCCTCGTAGGGCAGCACGGCGTCGGCTCCGGCTGCGGTCGCCAGGGCGCGCTTGGCCTCGGTCGAGGCCGTGGCGATCACCCGTGCGCCGCGCAGTTTGGCCATCTGGACCAGCAGGTTGCCGGTCCCGCCGGCGGCTGCGTGGATGAGGGCGGTGTGGCCCGGGCCGAGCGCAAACGTGTCGGTGGCCAGATAGTGGGCGGTCGTGCCCTGCAGCATGACGGCCGCCGCAAAGGTGGACGACACGCCGTCCGGCACCGGCACGAGCTTGTCGGCCGGGACGAGGGTGTACTCGGCGTAGGCGCCGCCCGAGAAGGCGTAGGCCACCCGCTCGCCGAGTCTCAGCCCGGTCACACCCGCGCCCAACGCATCAACAACACCGGCGCCTTCCTGGCCCGGGGTGAAGGGCAGCGCGACTTTGTACGTCCCCATCCGATGATAGATATCGATGAAGTTGACCCCGACGGCCTCGAGCTTGACCCGGGCCTGGCCGGGGCCGGGCTCGGGCAGCGGCACCTCATCGGCCCGAAAGACCTCCGGGCCGCCGTGCTCGTGAAAACGCATTGCGCGCATGGCTAGTCCCCTTGCAGGATGGCGATCTCGGCCGCCGACAAGTCGAGCGAAGCCGCGGCCAGAATATCGGCCAACTGGGCCACTGACGTCGCTGAGGCGATCGGCGCGGTGATGGACGGGCGGGCGATGAGCCAGGCCAGCGAGACCTGGGCGGCCGTCACGCCGCGCGCCTGCGCGACCGTCTGCACCCGGCCAAGCACTTCCCAGGCGCCGTCATCGGCCATGTAGCGCGTCTGTACCCCGCCCGAGCGCTTGGTCTCGGGCAGGGGCGCCTCGCGGGCATACTTGCCGGTCAGGAAGCCGCTGGCCAGCGACGAGTACGGGATCACCCCGACGTTCCGGGCGATGACTACCGGTTCGAGGTCGCTCTCATATCCGCTCCGGCGGATCAGGTTATAGAAGGGCTGCAAGCACTCGTAGCGGGCGAGATGTTTGGCGGTGGAGAGGTCAAGGGCCTCGCTCAGCCGGGCGCCCGTGTAGTTCGACGCGCCGATGGCCCGGACCTTGCCCGACTGGATGAGCTCGTCGTAGGTCTCCAGCGTTTCGGCCAGGGGCGTCTCGCTGTCATCGATGTGCGACTGATACAGGTCGATGTAGTCGGTCTGCAGCCGGCGCAGCGAGTTGTCCACCGACTTGAGGATGTGGGCGCGCGACAAGCCCTGGCCACCGTCGCCCATCTTGTTGCCGACCTTGGTGGCGAGGATGACCCGGCTGCGGTTCTTGCGGGCAGCCATCCAGGCGCCCAGGATGGTCTCGGATTCGCCGCCGGTGTGGCCTGGCACCCAGGTGGAATAGGCGTCGGCGGTGTCGATGAAGTTGCCTCCTCCAGCGAGGAAGGCATCCAGGATTGGAAATGAGGCAGCTTCGTCGATGGTCCAGCCAAAGACATTGCCGCCCAGACACACGGGGCTGACATTGAGGCCGCTGCGGCCAAGGGGTCTGAGGTTCATCCGCCTATTGTCCACGAAGTTGCGCGAATCCCCTTTCTGGCTACAGTAGTCGGCATGGATCCTGCCAAGTTATCTGCTGCGCTGGCAGCCGGACGGAGGATTAGCAGGAGAACGGGAGAACGGGAGGGTAAATGCCTTCTCCCGTTCTCTCGTTCTCCTGCTAACGGCCATGCGATTTTGGGACTGTTCGATTGGCCCGGAGGATGACGATGACGCAGTATGACTATGACCTGGTGGTGATTGGCTCCGGCCCGGCCGGGCAGCGGGCGGCGATTCAAGCGTCCAAGCTGCGCAAGCGGGTGGCCATTGTCGAGCGCAAAACCGTCATCGGCGGGGTGTGCATCAACACCGGGACCATCCCGAGCAAGACCCTGCGCGAGGCCGTCATGCATCTGTCGGGCTATCGCGAGCGCAATGTGTATGGCTCATCCTACGCCGTCAAGCAGGACATCACCATGGGCGACCTGCTTTTCCGGGCCGACGCGGTGATGCGCAGCGAGATCGACGTCACCCGCGGCCAGCTCATCCGCAACCGGGTCGAAGTCATTTCGGCCGAGGCCTCGTTCATCGACGCGCACACGGTCCTGCTCAAGGGCATGGATGGGCATGCCCAACGGGATGTCACGTCGGCCAATGTGCTGATCGCGGTGGGCACCGCGCCCACCCACGATTCGAGGGTGCCGGCCGACGGGCAGAACATCTTCCTGAGCGACGAGATTCTGAGCCTGGCCGAGCTCCCCCGCACCCTGACCGTGGTCGGGGCGGGCGTGATCGGCTGCGAGTACGCCAGCATGTTCGCCGCGCTGGGTGTGCGGGTGACCCTGATCGACAAGCGCGACCGGCTGCTGCCCTTCATCGACAGCGAAATCGGCGATGCCCTGGCCTACCAGTTGCGGATGAACAAGGTCACCCTGCGCCTGGGCGAGGAAGTCAAGCAGATCGAACCGGTCCAGGAGGCGGGCGGGCGCACGCGGGTCCGGATCAGCCTGCAGAGCGGCAAGCAGATCGTCACCGACAAGGCGCTCTACAGCGTCGGGCGGACGGGCGCAACGGCCAGGCTCAACCTTCCGGCGGCCGGCGTCGCCGCCGATGACCGCGGCCGGATCAAGGTCAACGCCCAGTATCAGACCAGCGTGCCGAACATCTATGCCGCCGGGGACATCATCGGCTTCCCCAGCCTGGCCTCGGTATCGATGGAGCAGGGCCGCCTGGCGGCCTGCCACGCATTTGGGGTCGAGGCCGTCAGTGTGCCGGCCCTGTTCCCATATGGCATCTACACCATCCCGGAGATCTCAACCGTCGGGCGGAATGAGGAGGAGTTGACCAAAGACGGTGTGCCGTATGAGGTCGGGACCGCCCACTACCGCGAAATCGCGCGGGGCAACATCATTGGCGACCAGAACGGCATGCTCAAGCTGATCTTCAACCTCGAGACCCGCGAGCTGCTGGGCGTGCACATCATCGGCGAGGGCGCCTCCGAGCTCATTCACATCGGGCAGGCGGTCCTGGCCTTCAAGGGCTCGGTCGACTACTTCGTCAATACGGTCTTCAACTACCCGACCCTGGCCGAGTGCTACAAGACGGCGGCCTTTAACGGGATTAATCGCCTCGGATAGATTTCTGGGAAACGGACTCCCTCGGCGAAGCCGAGGGAGTCCGTTTCCCAAATTCCCTTTTCAGGGAATCGTGAAGCGGCCGAGCATCAGGCTGTTGCCGCTCGCATCCTTAAGCGGGTCGTCGATGGCCCGGCGCTGCTTTGTCTGGGTGTCGTAGAGCCCGATTCGGACTTGATACGTGCCCGGCGCCAGGCCCTCGGGCAGGCTCACCCAATGCGGGTCGAGGACGACCTCGCTCGGCTGCCAGGCCGGGAAGCGGTAGCTTCCGTAGACGGGTTGAACATCGCCGTTGGCCACCACCGCGCCGTCACTCTCGCGCACGACGTGAACGAGGACGGTGTCATCAGGCAGGCTCCGGGCCGCCGACTGCCACTGCAGCAGGACCGCCACCTCGCGCCGGGCCGGGTCGTAGTCGACCCGGCCGCCGAGCAGCGCGATGCCGGTCTCGAAGCGGGCATTCCGGCCGGCCAGGGTGTCGGAAATGACGAAGCTGGGCGGGGTATCTCCAGCGGTGTAGACCAGGGTATTGGGCGCGCCGTCGCGCTCGTTGAATGCCGCGGCGAGGGTGAGCGTCTTGTGGGCTTTCTGCGCTTCGCGCGCGAAGACCTCCCAGTGGCCCTTGAAGAAGGTGTGGGCTGGTGCATGGAAGAGATACAAATTAGCCGGGTCGCGCAGCGCGACGACGCTGGCGTCGCTGAATTTTTGCGAGGGCTGCGGGCGGGTCTCAAATAGTTCCGTTGGCCTGCGCTTCAGGTTCGACAGGAACTCCAGGTTGCGGCTGAAGCCCCAATCCATGGCGATGAGGGGACGCCCGCGCAGGTCGCCGGCGAGGGCGGCGTCCAGCGCATAGACGGCGTCCGACCAGCCTCCCCGGCCGCCCGTGCGCGCGAGGCCGTCCAGGACGAGGACGTTGGCGACGACATGGTTGGCGACCAGCGCGGCGACGGTGGCGGCCAGGACGAGCGGACGGCGCGGCTTGAGCGCGCGCGCGGCATCAACAAGGGCCAGTGCGATCAGCAGCCAGGCGAAGGGGACGAGGATGAAGACGTAGGTCGCGCCGATGCTGCTGGTCGAGACTGTGCTGGCTGGCAGGATGCCCGCCAGGCAAGCCAGGAGGAAGACCCGCGCGCCGTCCCCGGGGCGCGCCGCGCGGCGGCGCCGGAGCAACGTGACGAGCTCATACACAAACGCGAGGGCGAGGGCGAGGGCGCCCAGCGGCAGGCCTGTGCCCGGGATGCCCATGTGCAGCGTGTTGCCGCCCATCATCGCCCCGAAGTCAGCGAGGACCACGGCCAGATTGGCCGCGACGTTGAGGTTGTCGTGGCCATAGCTCTGGGTCTGCCCGGCGTTGCTGAGGATGAAGTTGAGGGTTTGCGGGACCGGCAGGTTGTGGGCGATGAGTGGGGCGAGGCCGAGCAGCCCGGCGGCGAGGACAACCGCAAGGGCGGCCGGGCGCATGGCCCGCAGCGCGGCGAGCACGCGCGCCGGGCGCGCCCCGAGCAGCAGGGTTACCCCGAGCGGGATCAGCATCCAGACGAAAAGGATCTTGGTCGTCACGCCCGCGCCGAAGAGCAGGGCGGCCAGGGCCAGCCAGCCCGCGCCTCTCCCGCGCCACCACTGGGTGAGGGCCAGCATCATCCCCAGGGCGAGGGGCAGGAGTGGGACGGTGTAGTTGGCCCCGGCCCGGCTCCACCAGATGAAGGGCGGCATGCTCGCGCACAGCAGCGCGGCGATGGCGGCGGCGAGATCGCCCCCCCACAGGCGGGCGAGCAGCCAGAGCAGGACCAGGGCGAGCGCGCCGACGGCGAGCTGGCTCAGGCGGAGCGCCTCGACGCTGGCCCCGAACAGGGCAAAGCCGGCCGCGCTGGTGTAGATCGTGGCGGGGCCGATGTGATGGAGCATCATCAGCGGCAGCGCGCGCCCGAACATGGTGATGTTCTGCATGGCGCTGGGCGGCTGGCCGGCCAGCATCTCCAGGGCGGGCACCGCGTCGGCGGCCTCGTCCGACATCAGCCCGGGCAGGCGCAAATCCCACGCGCCGACCGCCGTGTAAAGGGCGATCGCGAGAAGCAGCGCTGCGAGCGAGCGTTTCATGGAATGGTCATTATCGGGCAGGGGCTGGGGGATATCGGTCCGCAGATTACGCAGATTTGCGCCGATGGGTTCTTGTGGAACGTGAGCGCCGCCGAACCCAAAAAGTGATATTCGGTGCAAATCGTAACTGCTCAGGCCATGGACGGCGCGCACCTCACCATGTCATCCTGAGCTCGCCCCACTGGGTCTTGGTTGGGACGAGGGGTGGGGGCGAGCGAAGGACCCCTGTGACATCACCCCGGTCACGGGTGGATCGGCATACGCGCGTTGTCACCGATTTCCTGTGCTTCCGCGAAGCGTCACAGGGGTCCTTCGCGCGGCCGTTATGCGCCTTGATGCATGAACTCGATGTGCCGCGCTCAGGATGACAAGTACGAGTAGCGCGCAAGAACAACCAACGCCTTGAGCAAAGACAATTCCGCCGCTGACGACATCAGTATGGCGTACCTGTCCGTGGCCTGAGTAGTCCCGGCAAATCAGCGTAATTTGCGGACAAACCTGACTCCGCTAGAATCCGCCCGCCGCGGTTCCACAGGCGGCAACACGGGAGCCCAAGATGAAGATCACAACCATCACCGTCTTCCAGGTCGATCTGCCGCTGGTCGAGGGCAATTACGCCTGGTCGGAAGGCAAGAGCGTGTCGGTCTTCGACAGCACCG